>Ga0315284_10012343_pt1 | contig 12164 bp, 16 predicted proteins | sample YL17G09_16_MG_FD_203696 | JGI IMG/M metagenome (GOLD analysis project Ga0315284, IMG submission 203696) | Sediment microbial communities from Yellowstone Lake, YNP, Wyoming, USA - YL17G09_16 | ecosystem: Environmental > Aquatic > Freshwater > Lake > Sediment | place: USA: Wyoming | collected...
ATTGCTGGCAAAAAAAGCCTACCCTATGATCGTGTTTGGCACATTTGCGAGCTATTAGACGTTGATTTTAATGAAGTTCTTGTGTGGGAACTAGACAATGCTTAAATATATTATTATTTTAGCACTTATTATTTGGTTTGTTTGTTATAAAGAAAACATTAAATTCTATGTTAGAGTTAAATCAATTGAACACAAGAAGGGAATATTATTTAATGAATGCCATAAGCACAGAAGGTGGGATTAATGGTCATTCTCAGTTCCCATGCGCTCGCTGCCGGAGTAGGAATCGCTGTTTGAATTCCATGCCTGTCTTGCCTCGCGCCAGGCTTTTTCTGCTTCCAGGCCGCTTAAGGCGGTTAGAGCGATACCTAACGACACATTGCCCGCAACGGCGGCCTCAAACGCTCCTACCCCGGCAGCAAAAGCCCCCAACGCATCGACTATTGCGTCCCGGCCTAACTCTGATGATGTCGGCTCGTTCGCGTGTATTTTGCAAACAGCGAAAAAGAGGAAAAAGAACACAAATCCGATGAACGTGAATACGTATGGATGTGCGATTGTCCATTTCCTTAGAGATTGACAGGCGTTTTTCAAGGCTTCCTCCCGTTAGCTATACAATATATAGCATTCGTGCGTATGCAGCCACATATGTACAGGGCGTCCATGTTGCGGACGTGTACAAAGGGATCGTTTTGACAAGTCTTTGATCAAGGAGCCAGCATTGTTGCTAAGATTGTTTCAATCTGGGCGTCTGTTGGTGGCATAATCGGCGGATCCGGCAAAGGCATCCAGTGGGTAACGCCATCAAACTCCATCATTTTGCTATCCTTGTTGGATTCATACCAGACATCGTTGGCATACCATGCGTCAAACATTCTTTCCCATTCAACATATACCAACGCCATTTGCGCATGTTCCGGCAACCGATCTTTAACGCTGATCCATTCACTCATTTTTCGCCGTTCCATTTAGGGATGGGTAGTTGACAGATTTAAGAATTGCTTGCAAGGAAATCATATGCCATTTAAAAGTAAAAGTCAAATGGGCTATCTCTTTGCTAAAGAGCCCGAAGTTGCTAAGGAATTTGCCGAAAAAACACCGAAATCAGCTTATAAGAAGCTGCCCGAACACGTCCGTGATAAGAACCGACTTAAAGAGATCTCTAAAAAGTACAGGAGAAAACATGTCGAATGAATCCAATCTAAAGCCAGACAAGACGTGCCATAAATCGCACGAGCAGATGGGAACGATGGCTAAAGATGCCAAGCTCCCAGGTCAGATGTACGTACCAAAAAAAACACACGACTCGGCAAATTTCGTTGGTGAGCAAAAGTAAAAAAAGTTAGTCTTATTGAGTGCCTAGGATCGCTTCCGAAAAGCTATTTCCGATAGCCTGGCACTTTTGTTCGCTCGGAGATAACAACGGAGGTTGTCGTGAAAAATGCCCATTATACGCATGAATTTTTGTGTAAGTCGTGTGGACAAAAAACGACTAGACACACAAGAGATAAATCACCACCAAAATATTGTTCACCTTTGTGCTGTCAAAAAGACAGAATTGGATATAAATTAAATAAAGAAAGAAGTTTAAAAAATATTTTATGTTCTTTTTTAAAAAGAGTAATAAAAAAAGAAGGGTGCTGGGAATGGAAAGGATACGTTGACAAAAAGGGGTATCCAATATTGTCGAGCAGATACTTAAAAGAAGGTAGAGCGCACAGAATTTCTTATATACTTTATAAATCAGAAATACCTGACGGATATTTTGTTTTACATAGCTGCAATAACCCTTCTTGCACAAACCCAGATCATTTAAGAATCGGAACTCACAAAGAAAACATGCAATATAAAGTTAAATGCTGTAGACAGGCGTTCAAGATTAGCAAAAAAAAACAAGAAGCAATAAAAATATTAATAGATTCAAAAAAATTTTCAGACGAAGATGTCGCAAAAATGTTTAAGGCGAGCAGAAATGCTGTCGATAGAATTAAAAAATATGGATCTCTAAATCGCTTAGCGTTCAGTGGGTGACTTTTCTTCTTGGTAGCCCAATTTTTTAGCTCTCCACTTGCGCCAGCCACGCGTCAAGCAATTGCACCAATATTTTCCTTCCCAATGGCCTGTTTCTCTGTGATAATTGGCTCGCGCATTGTCTTTCTTGGTGATCTGCGGCGACTTCACCTTTTTCCTGCCTCTAAGATGGGTAGGTTCCCTTCTGTCGGAACATAAATTACCTGGTTCTTGCCGCTGTGTAATCCGTCAATCCAAAGATAGCGCAGATATGCCTCATTTCCTTGCAGACTGTTGCCAATGATTTTGTTTGCCTCGGCCACTCCTTTGGCCCTTGCAATTTCAGCCAACGCTAGGTGCTTGGCGCTCTCTTCCTTGGCCATGGCTTCCTGAATAGAGATCTGACGGTCTGCCGTGGCTTTGGCAAGTTCCGCCTCCCCTTCTTTACCCTGAGCCCAAACATCGTAATAGCGTCCGGCTGCACAAGCGCCCCAAATAATAGCGCCTATAAAAACTATCCCTCCAATAATCGATACAGCGATAACAGCACCAACCTTAAAGGTTTCGTAGAAATCATCATCCATCGGTATCACCAAATTTAATATTGCTTTAAATCGTTGATTGTTCTAATAGTAAGTTATGGGCTTTGCTGTGGCACAGTCCTTTAACGCCATGTCTGAGGACGTGGCACTTTGAACCCTAACTCTGAGGAGTTAATCATGCCTACCCCTACCGTTATTAAACAATGGCAATATTCCGATGCGATCAACCGTCGTCAATGGGACTCAAGATACCTATATGACTCTTTTACCATAGATCCTGTTGTTTCCGGCGTTACTTCTCCTGGAGCGCCAACCGGAACCGCTGGCCATGCCAACGCTCTCAACTCTGGAACGACAATGTATCGTTGGTATGTCATCGGCACTCAAACGATTCTTGCCCCAGTGCTGGATACAGCGGGCCTTGGTCTTAATTTGGTTCAGGACGCTGCTGCTGCTGGAGATGGTCTTGAGCTTTGCGTCGGGAACCCTTTGTATTCGCCAATGGCCTTTACAATCGGAACTGATGCAGCGTTTTTCATCCAGGCATCATTCATAATGCAAGACGCTTCTGGAACAAATCCTTTAATCATCGGATTCAGGAGAGCGGCAGCTCCGGCATTTAACGCAACGCTTGCTAACTATACAGATTTTGCGACGATTGGTATTGTTGGAACTGCCGACCCAAATACAGTCCAAATCCAAACCCAACTAAACACTCTTGGGGTCACAACAACAAACACAACCCAAACCGTAGCAGACGCAACAAGGGTTCAATTTAAGGTTTCTGTAAGCGCCGCTGGAGTTGTCACCTATCAAGTCAATTACGCAGCTCCTACAGCGCTTCCGGCAGCAATATTTACATTTGACACAGGAGATGTTGTTATACCGTTTGTTCGGTTTACAGAGGCGGCTGACCTTACTACATATGCAAGTTGCAATCTTCTTGAATGTGGATTCCAATCTTAATAGTAACAGCGCCATGTCTGAGGATTTGGCGCTTTAAACCCCAACTCTGAGGAGTTAAAACATGCCTACACCATCAAATATCAAACAATTCCAGTATTCCGATTCTATTAATCGAAGAAATTGGGATTTAAAGTATTTTTTTGATAACTTTTCTGTAGACCCTGTTGTTTCTGGAATAACCGTTCCAGGGTCAGCTTCGGGAAACGCCGGAGATAACAACGCTCTTTATTCCGGATCAACCGACTACCGATGGTTTGTTATCGGAACCCAAACGATTGTCGCGCCCGTTTTAGACACCGCTGGCTTTGGTTTAAACCTGGTTCAAGACGTTACGGCTCCTGGAGACGTGGGAGACGGTATCGAGCTTACTATTGGAGATCCTCTGTATTCTCCGATGGCCTTTACAATTGGAACCGACGCGGCATTTTTCATCCAGGGATCGTTCAAGACGCAGGACGCGTCAGGAGCCGACCCTCTCATTATCGGGTTCAGAAGGGCCGTGGCTTTTAATGCTGTGTTAGCGGCCTATACAGATTTTGCGACGATTGGTATTGTTGGAACGGCCAACCCAAATACGATCCAAATTCAGACCCAGAAGAACACCGCTGGTGTTACGTTAACAAACACAACCCAAACCATTGCTGATGGCGTAGCGGTGCGTTTTAAGGTCATGGTGAGCGCCGCTGGAGTTGTTACCTATCAGGTCAACGACGCAGCGCCAACTGTAACGGCAGCGCTTACGTTTGATACTGGAGATGTTGTTATACCGTTTGTCCTCTTTGCTCAGGCCGCAGACATCACGACCTATGCAAGTTGCAACTATCTGGAGTGCGGATTCCAGTCGTGAAAAACCGCATATTTTTCTTTTCTTGTGTTGGTTGAGGGGGCGCTCCTAACGCTCCCTCTTTTTCACTGGGATCTGCGCTCTTCGATAAGGCGCATCCACCCGATAACCAAAGCAGCTATGGCAAAATTTGTTCCTAAAATTGCCCACATTTCAATTTTTTGATCTCTTTCCATAAAGCTCCTTGGCATTAGTTTTTATCTTTAGATTAACTCGATTTAAAGAACGAGTCAAGACACCCACCTATTCAAAATATCTTTTTGACACATAAAAATTTTTGCGTCATTTTCAAATACACTGTGGTTTCTTTTTTACTGGACAAAAACTTCGATGATGTCTTCGCCTGGTATCATTCCCAACATCTTGACGCTATCAAGAATTGGGTCGGAAGAATCCATGGTGATTTTAGCAAGCTTCATCGTCAGAAGGGCTGTGAGTTCGTAAAATCGCTCGTCGTAGGTCTTGACGATAGCGCGACCTTCCGAAGGAATGTAGTGAGTGGATGTAAATGCGTACATGAACGACACAAAAAAGGCGGATGTTGAGGCTCAGAGTAACATCCTAAGTTTTCATATTAGGAAAGATATTGTGCCACAGAGAACCGATTTGACACAAGTTGGAAGACTTTAGTTTTTCTCGGTCTTGACTCCTCGCGGAGTTAATGATGGCTACAGCATGTAAGAAATTGCTATCTAAGGGAACAAATAGTAGATTGGAGCCCAGAAATGCAAAGTCCCTGGCGGAAACCAAGGACTTGTGCGGTAAAAAACCAGATTCGGCAGAATCTGCGGATGGAAATTGGAATAACCCCATCTTAGCAGAACCGCCGAATTTGTACAAGCAGATCGGCGCGTTAATGAAAAATCAGGGCCACGTACAAATCCCAAGATTCATCTGGAACGATTCAAAATGGAAAAATCTGTCCCCCATAAAGAGGGCGATTTTTACGGAAATATGCTTTTTAAGTAATTGGGAGCCTCATAATTTTGACGTTTTTGGAAAAAACATTTTACTCGCAGCAGGACAATACGGAACAACCCTAGACTCGCTGATAGAGAAAATGGGCGGAAAAAAACTTTTCCCAAGAACGACGGTTTGGAGGGCCTTAAAAACGTTTGTTGAATATGGGTGGCTCAAGGTTCAAACCGTTGAGAAAAACCTCAGGGTATTTGACGCTTTCTCATTGACGAGTACCGACCTCGTCTCAAAGGGTGTAAGCAACTTGGAACATAAAACGAAACAAAGAAAAACTATCATAACGATCGTTGCGCTAGACACATACGAGCGATCAAAAAGCGCTGTTGGAACAGATGTTGGAACAGTTTTTGGAACAATTGTGGAACAATTGTGGAACACAAACGAAGAACGGAAAGAAAGGAAAGATATAAAAGAACGTACGTCGTTACGCGCGAAGCGCGGTTCGTCGTTCCTTTCAAAAAAGAAAAATAAAGAAGAAAAATTTTCTTTCGATGAAGAGGACGTGGAACTCATCGAAACCTATTTCGTAGAGAAGCGTGTAAAAATAAAAACAGGGGTTCTTAGGAGATGGATGTCAAAATACGACAAGGAGATCGTTCTTTTTACGTTTGGTCTGATGCTGGAAAGCAAAGAACCGATTGGGAATCATGAAGGTTGGATGGGAAAAGCGCTGCAAGAAGATTGGGCGCACTTGCAAGGAAACAACCCAATAAACAAAAAATGGTTCGATGATCTTGTTCATCCCCAAAAAGCAGAGATTTGGGAAAGAAAAGATGCTTTTGTGCAAAATCGGATAAACGAAGATACTTTTGCTTTTGCGTTGCCTCCAGAAACTTTTCAGCCAGCGATTTTAAACGCCCTGAATTTTGAAGAATAACGGGCAAGGATTGATTTTCAGGAACCGAAGCAGGTCAAAGTACCTTAGCAAAAAAAAACCGCTTAAAACGAACGCAAGGCGGCAAATTTGACAAAATAGGAGATAAGTTATGACAGAAGACGACTATATTATTAAAAAAATGAATCAACTCCCAAAAGTAAACATCCCTTTATGTTTTCTCTTGGGCGGGCAGGGAATCCCCATCTCCCGAAAAGCATCGTACTTGTCAAATGGTTGGGTTTGTGCAATAGTCAGTTTTTCTTGAGAAAAGTATTCATTGACCATCATGGCGATGGCGCAGATGTGGGGGTAGTTTTTGTGGACATCCTTGACGGATTCTTCGATGAGCAGGTTCTGACATTCGAGTCCGAAGTCAGCTACTTCACGGCTGAAATGTATCTTTTGTTTGACCATCAGCTCCCTAAGCAGAGGAAAGCCCCGGTCTTGCCATTCTATGTCTTCCCTGCATTTGGTGAACCCCGATACCACATCCACAAATGATCCGCTTTCGTCCCAAACGACTTGCCGGATCTTTTTGGCGCAAAAGTCTTGCAAAACTTTCACTTTCGATCCCAAAAGAGGGAACATTTCTGAAAACGCGCGGTTCCAAACCTGGTGGATGATGAAGTGATCCATCACGAACATGGTCTTACGCGGCATTAGAACCGCCAGGATCGCACAAAAGTAGCTGGGGGATACCGACACAGCCAGAACGGGAACGCGATCAACGTAGGGCATTTGGCGGGCCTTGGCGTCGATTTCGTCAATTTCCATGAATACGGGGTCAGGGAGAACACGGCTTGAACTGGAATAGCACAGCTCGGCCATGTATTCGCGGAGCCAGACATCCTCCTTGTTGGCCTTGAGAAGAACCGCTTTTTCGTTATCGAGCCATTCTTTCAGATGGGGGAGGGCGATGTTGTCATAGCTTGTAAACTTGAAAACCTTGCCTCTGGGGTTCGATTGAACCCGATCCCACCACTCCTCGTAATGATTTCTCTTTTTGGGAGGAGTTCCCATGATGATGCAGGGAGCGTTTTTGGCGGCCAGGTTTGGGTTCATCGCCTCGATGTAGTCGGGACAGCAATCCTGAAACTCGTCAAAAATCAGGTAGTCCGGTTGGGTTCCCCTGCCGCGAGCTTCCGACCAGGTGCCGATGAGCTTGATGAAGCTGCCATTCGCAAACCAGACGATGTGGCGGGTATCGTCTGTTTTTTCGACGTATTTTTCCCACATCAGATCGTCTTTCCGGTCGCAGGTTTGCAATCGTCTCTCTTCCCATACAACCTCAATACCTTGTGCGATAGTTGGGTAACAAAGATATCCTACGCTTTTGGGGATTTGATGGGCCATCCGCCAGGCGACATCAATTGCGGTGGTTGTCTTTGTGCCTTTTCGTCCGGCCCGATAAAAAACATACTGAAATTTATCGCGGAAAACCGCATCCAGAACCTCTTTTTGGCCGGGATTTCGATTTCGGCAGCTTTCCCAGTCTGCCAGGAAGCGGTCGAACATGATTTCGTTGGGAACAAGCGGCTCTTTTTCTGCAACAATCGGCTTTGCCGCTTTCCATGCTGTTTGGGGATGAAATGGCATTTAGTTCGCGCCATCATGTTCGTCAAAAATTTTGGGCGGTGTCTGGTTTGGGAACTGTTGCTTTTTAACTTCTGCGATTATTAAATCTACCGTTTGCTCGTAAGTATCTTCGGCTATTTCCAGGCGCGTATTCAGTTCTTTTAGCGCGGCTGCGATATTTGGCGGAACTTCGTTAATTGGGAATTGACCCTTAACCGTTTCTATTAGATATCGCCCTGTTCGCGTGAAATCGGTTGAATGACCGTTAATTTCATAACGGTAGCAAGATAAATCTTTTATGAAAACACCCCATGAATCTGACATTTTACCCCGTTTTCTTAAAAAATATTGACATAAAAATATTTATATGCGAAAGGTTGAATTAATACCACAGGCCATTTTAAATGGATCTATTCATCCAGTCAATCGTCGTTTGCATTGTTTTTGTCAATCTGACTGCCACAGCCCTGCTTATCTATAAAGTTTTTAAAATTGAAGACATGCAGGAAGGGTTTGGCAGGGATTTTCATGTAGAAGTGAGATTTTTACAGGAAAGTTTTGGAAGTTCCGAGGACAAGATTGACGGTATCGCATATGAAACAACAAAATCGCTTGCAAAATTAAATGAAGTCATTGAAAAAATTGATAAAGTTGCAATCGACTCGCTTGAGTCTATTTCCGCTCTAATGGAATCACCCGAAATTACTAAACCGAAGAAACCGAACAATTGGGATGGTGTGAAGGCGGTTTTTAGCAGACCGTCCAGGGTAGATGTAAATGAGCGAAATTGAGCTTTCAAAATATTTTTTGACAAAGAAACTTCCTTACGTTAAACCGCTTTGGAATATCAACATCAAAAAAGAATCGGAAGTTCTGGACTGGTTCAGGGAATGTTCGTTCGGTCTGTCCGAATATTTCCGGCCCCTTTTTCGAGAGCAAAAATCCAATCTCGCCTTTTTCATTGGCGCGGGAGTAAACCCGAACTGGGCCTCGCCCTACACGCAGATCTATGCGAACACGTCCGACATCTCATCGCCGACCGAGCAGATTTTTATCAACGACATGTATCGTCTGGTCATGGATCAGGTGACAATCATCGTCTCTCACGAACTCGTTCCCGACGTGCTTCCGAACTCCGAGGACTATTCCGACAAAGTGGCTTGCAATGTGGTGAAAGACTGGCTCGAATCCATGAGCTATACCCTTTCAACGGAAGAGTGGCGATTCAAGTGGGAAGTGCAGAAAAAGATCTTTGGCGAGTCATTCGCCATCATCCTTTGGAATGCCAATACTGGCGACATTCATCCTCTCGCCAGGAAGTATGGCGACGAAGAAATGGACATGGTTGATGAAGCTGGACAGTCAGTATTGGATCACGGTGAAAAGCCGGTGAAGGTTCGCAAAAACATGCGGATCGGAGACATTCAGCTCATCAACCCCATGCCATGGGATGTGATGATCGAGCCCCAGGTTAATGTAAAAGACAGCAATTGGTTCTATTGGGTCGAGTACATCGATATCGACTATCTCAAGAAAAAGTATCCAAAACACACCTGGGATACGAAGAAAACGAACGGCCCCGAAACGCAATATGACTTCTACACGAATACCGAAAAAGAGAACCCCAACAAGCGCAAGATTTTCTATCTCTATCACCGAAGCCACGAGTTCATGCCGGAGGGCCGCTTTATCGCCGCTGCCGACGACTACGTTTTGGTGAACGAGCCCATCTCTATGCCGACGATCATCAACAACCAGGATCTTCCGCTGGTTCATTTCAAGGATCTGGATCTCGGATTGGGCAATCGCGGAACGCCGATCCTGTTCAGGAATTGCAAGAACTTGAGCGACGCAAACAACCGCATTGCGAACCAGATCTACAACAATCTCGAAATGGAATCGCCCAAGATGTTCGTTCACGAGTCGAGCGGCGTAGATGCCCAGCGGATGCCCAACGGAACAACCGCAATTGAGTGGCATGGCAACATCAAGCCAACAATCGAAACGCCCAAAACGAACACGGAATCCATCTTCAACTTTTCGCAGCAGATCCAAAAAAGCATGGATCAGGTCGCTTTGCAAAATCCGCTGGTCAAGGGCGAAACGCCAAATGCACAACTCGATTCGTTCGTCTCTTTGCAGTATTTCGAAGACATGAGAACACAGTTAGCCGCTCCCGCGATCAAAGGCCATATCAGATCAATGGAACAGTTGTTTAGATTGATGATTACGATTGCCAAAGATAAATATCGCCCGGACGACGGTAGATTAATTAAAATCCTTGGTAGACACAATACTTACCAATTAAAATATTTCGACCCAATTAACTTGCAAAAAAGTTATGACGTACATATAACAACTACGGGGAACCTCGCTAATTCAAAAGCAGCGCGAACTCAAATGCTTTTGTCAATTAAGCGTGAATTCCCTGATATGTTGACGAACGAAGTATTTATGGACATGTTAGGATTGAGCCATTCCAAAAAATTCATGAACGCGATCACCGCAGCGGTGAGTTCCGCCGAGTCGGAAAACCAGGACATGATGGGGAATAAGCCAGTCCTGTCTCCGACGCGATTTGAAGACTTGATAACCCATTGGGACATGCACCGGATACCGATGCAGACGATGGACTTCAAACAATCGCCCCCAGAAATTCAGGAGCTGTTTATCGGTCACGTCGCAGCGACTGAAAAGCTGATGTACGAACAGGCCGCCGAAAGCCCGCTATTTTTACAAAAACTGGACGCGCTCAGGCAGTTTCCGATGTTCTACACGCCAAGACCTGTCAACGAACCCCCTCCATTGCCGATGGGTGCGGAAGGGATGCCTCTTCCTCCTCCTCCGATGCCGCCGCAAGAGCCTGTAGCTCCGCCACAAGCGGTTGCCTAGGACAACTCTCACCGATTCCGCCGATTAACTAAACCTTTCATCCGCAAGGAATTGGTGCATGGAAAACGCATTTGCAGCAACAACGATAGAAATGGATCAGACCGGATTTTCTGATTTAAAAGATCAGCTTATTACTAAAAAGACTGGCGAATCCGATCCAGGCAAAGAAACGACGGCAGTTGCCGATAAAAGACTGACGGCTCCTTCAAGCAAGAAGTTTATCTTCAAAAAGGGAGATCAGTCTTACGAGCTCGACGATGATTTTGAATTGGAAATCATGGCCGATAAGCGTCTTACGAAAATGACGCTGAAAGAGCTGAAAGATCGCGCGGCGGGTGATGTGGCGGTGAAAAACCGGATGCACAGCCTCGCGGAAGAGAAGAAGAAAGTCCAGGGAACTCTTAAAGAGTTTACTGACCTGGCAAAGACAGACCCTCTCGGAGCCCTGGAGTTTATCTCCAACAAGGCAAAAGAGTCGGACAGTGAGTTTGAGTACAACAAGTACATAGAAAAATTAGCCGACCAGGCGGAAAAACTCGGACGCATGGACGAGAAAGACCGCAAGTCATGGGAGCTTGAGAAAAAGCTCCAAAAGGCAGAACAGGATTTATCTCAAAGAGAGCGGGAAAAAGCTGTGGTTCAACGGAAACAGGAGATTCTCGAACAACATCCAGAGATAGGGGATCAGCAGTTCGGCCAGATGGTTGATGCAGTTCTGAATAACGAGGTTCTGTTGGGTGACGCAGAAACCGAAGAAGACGTGATGGTAAAGGTGGAAGAATTGATCGAGGAAACGCTTACGCAGAAAGACATTATTAGCGTGATCCGAGACATCAATCCTGATCATCTCGACAACACCGATTTGATCTTTGGTCTGTCCGACCAGATCCGAAGGAATCCAGATCTAGACGAAGAAGACATTAGAGACATTGTGAGAGAGCTCATTCAGCCAGCAATCGCTGCTCCCGCGCCCGCCTCTGAGGAAGAGAGGAAGCGAGACATACGAACGCTGTCCAGCAAGGCAAGACAAGCTGATCCGATTAGTCGGCAGCGCTCACAGAGTTCCGACCCATATGATCTTCTCAAGCAGCAACTTTTGGAAAGAAAACAGGAAATAAGTAAAACCCCTCTCTATAAAAGGTAAATCAAATGTCAACTGTAGTAAAACAATTTGGCTTAACAGACGTGAGCAACCTTTACCGGATAGCTTATGGTGACTTCGAGTTAGACGCAGCGGGATGGGATCATTCCGAACTGATTGGTCTGATTCAAAAATCTTCTAAATTTGTGGGCAATAGATTAGAGATGGCCCAACTCGTCGATTGGGGAGGAGGACAGTCTTCCGGCTCCCTTCCATCTTCATCGGTTGCCTTCATTAACCGTCCGTTCATTACCGCCAAATCGGTCTATGCAACGTCGGTTATTGACTCTCAATCAATGAAAGCCGCACGCAGAGCAGGAAGCAACCTCGGCGCGTTTA
>Ga0315284_10012344_pt1 | contig 12164 bp, 12 predicted proteins | sample YL17G09_16_MG_FD_203696 | JGI IMG/M metagenome (GOLD analysis project Ga0315284, IMG submission 203696) | Sediment microbial communities from Yellowstone Lake, YNP, Wyoming, USA - YL17G09_16 | ecosystem: Environmental > Aquatic > Freshwater > Lake > Sediment | place: USA: Wyoming | collected...
CAAGGATAATGATAAGAGAAAGTCAAACGTAGAGGGTAAGTGGATACCAACTAAGAATGTTGGCGCTGAGGGTCGGGTTGGATTTCATATTTCTCAACTGATACATCCAAACATAACCAGAGAAGAAATTTATCGCAAACAAAGCGAATATTCTGAATCAAGATTTAAAAATGAGGTTTTGGGAGAGTTCTATAGTGGAGCTTCCCTTCCCCTAACTGAAAAAGAAGTCATTGATAAATGTGCCGCTCCCTACAGCGAAATGTCAATGCCACATATGATTGTTCCGCCCAGAGAAACATTTATGGGTATTGACTGGGGCGGAAGAAATGATGTTAATAATTCTGGTGCCTTTACTGTAGCTACCGTTATTTCAAAGCAGGGAGACCAATATAAGATTGAAAGGGCTGAAAGAATTACTTATCCAGACCATCAGAAACAAGTTAATTACATTAGTGATCTTATAAAGTTATACAATTGTATTTCGGTGGTGGCTGATATTGGAGCTGGAAGCGTACAGTGTCAGATGTTGCAAAATGAATATGGCGATAGGGTAAAGTCTTGTTATTATGCCGCAAACCTTCAAGCCAAAATGAGCTACAAAAGTGATATTTGGATGTTGTCGGTTGATAGGGACGGATTCCTCGAAGAGTTAATTGATATAATCCATAGAGGAAGGCTAATTATTCCTTGGAAAGATCCTAAAAAGATAGACTGGCTCATCAGGCATATTTGTAATACAGAAATACAGGTATCGGTTCGTTCTGGTAACAACAGAAGAAAGTTTGAAAAACTAAATAAGAGTAAACCTAACGACGGACTACATAGCTTAAACTATGCCTATATTGCCTCTATTGTTCATTTGGGAGAAAACGCATTAGGTAGAAATGCTGTTACCTCACAGTATCAGCAGGACTTACCAAAAATGATAAGCGCCAGTTTTAATGGTCGTCCTGGCGGTATGAAAGTTTTCAACAGCTTGCCCAACATCAGTAGAAGCAACTATAAGAGATAAGAGGATTAGCCATGGCACTTTTTGAAGACTTCTTAGAAGCATTTGGCCAACTGCAGGACTCTGATACATCCTATATGTACAGAGATCAAAAGCAGGTTGTGAGAGATTACAACAACATTGGCAATCAAAATTCTGAAAAAGGACAAGATTCGCAATCAGATGATTATCAGCTGAAGGGTGAGGATCCACAGACTGGTGAAAAGTTTTCTTTGGATTTAAAAAAAGAAAATGGTAAACCTAAAAATAGGCATGAAGAAGAATGGATTAAGAGAGAGATGACTGTTACATTCACAAGTTTAAATAATAAAGACAAATTTGTTAGTGCTACATTGGGCTCTCTTTGCGGTGGTAAGTATGCCCATCTAGTGGATAAGTCAATAGAAGAGATAGCCTCAACTCTTAGCCAAGATGTAAACTCTATCTTTAATTATGCCTATTCATCTATTGCAAATTATTCAGATAGAATAACATCTGAGCAGGCCTTTAGGATATCAAAGTCTATAGCAGAAAACAACAAGATATCTTATTTCGATTATGAAAAAATATGTGCTAAACTAAATACTGACCACGTTGATGGATTTAATTCCATGCTTAGGTCTTCAAATATTAAAATTGCTTATCCGATGCAGGTTCTTGAGAAAGAAATGAAGGAAGCTAAAGATAAGATAGAGATCACGAAGATAGCCGCAGCTAAAGCGGATAAAGACAAGAGGGTTTCCTATTATGTGGATCTATTTAAGAGTTTTAAGGAATATCGTTTGTCTGACACTGGTTCTCTACAGAAAAGAATTGCTTCTGCATTACCATTGTTGAGCGATGACATTAAAGAGTCTGTTATAGAAGAATTGAGAAAAGACGCTATCATCAGAGATATTATCTAACTTAGAGGTAAAGGTGTTTAGAAAAACGAACTTAAGTAAATTAAATAATGGTATCATGAGAAGGTCTGAGTTAGTTAAACAGCCATCCCTTGAATATTATCGCCAAAGTCTTGATCGTAATTTGGCTGCTGTTGCCTCTGCTGCGACAGTGGATAGAATGGCTCCAAGGCCATTTTCTCCTTTTTATGAGGAGTCCAATCTTAATCTACCAAGACAGCGAGACGAAACAAATGCTTGGTCAAGACACTATTATAATACCGACCCATTGATTGGTAATGCCATCGACTTACACTCAACATATCCGCTATCTCAATTTGGTGTCAAGTGCGAGTATAAAGAGATTAAGCAGTTCTTCGATAAGATGCTTGATGAACTCAATTTTAGTTCGTTGATTTATGACATAGCCAGAGAGTACATGATTATTGGTGAGGTTTTTCCTTATTGCCAGCTTGATCAAAATACGGGCAGATGGTCAGAAGTAATCATTCAAAATCCTGATTATATAGAAGTTCGCAAACACACGCTTACAACTCCAGTCATCTCTCTACGTCCCGATGCTGAATTGCAGAGAATTATCACGTCAACAAATCCAGATGATATTGCATTGCGTCAGCAGTTGGATCCAGAAATTATATCTTACTGTATGGCTGGAAAGAGTATTCCTCTTGACAATCAATTAATTGGACACATTGCTCGTAAGACTTCTCCATATGATGTAAGGGGAACGTCGATATTGACTCGTGTTTTCAAAGACCTTATGTATCGTGATATTTTGCGTGAAGCCCAATTTACAATTGCACAGAACCATGTAACTCCATTGCGCATTGCAACTGTCGGAAATCAGGGCGACACCTACAGACCAGGTAGCGAAGATTTAATGCAGGTACGTGATATGCTTGAGCAGGCTACCTACGATACCAACTTTACAATTGTTGCTCATCAGGGCTTTGATGTTAAGTATGTCGGAGCCACTGGACAAATTCTTCCATTAGATGGAGAGTTTGACCGTATTGAAGATCGCATATTGACTGGGTTGTTCATTTCCAAAGCATTTACACACGGAGAAGGACCAACCTATTCAAATGCCTCGGTTGCTCTTGAAGTTTTACAACAGCGTTATGTTTCGTTCAGAAACGTCATTGAGCGTTGGCTAGAGCGCAAGGTGTTTGCTCCAATTTGTCGTATACAGGACTTTGCCCACTATCGTAATGGTGTCAAAGAGTTGATTATACCAAAGGTTGATTGGCAGAAGATTAGCCTTAAAAACAACCGTGAGTATCAAAGCGCTCTTGATGGCTTGGCAAGAGAAAACAAGGTTTCAATGCATTCTCTTTATACTGCTCTTGATCTTGATTACAATCAGGAAATTGATTACATAAAAGAAGAGGTTGAAGACCAGAAAGAAATCGCTTACAAACTACAGACCCCTTATCTTGGAAAAGAAAATATCAACGTCGCTACACCTGAGGATGAAGAATTGCCCGATATGACTGGTGGCCCTGAGGGCGGGGCTCCTGGCGGCGGGGGTGGTGGTATGGACTTAGGCGGCGGTGGCGGTGGTGACATGGGCGGTGGTGGTGATATGGGAGGCGATCTGGGAGGGGACTTGGGCGGTGGATTAGACTTAGGTGGCGGCGGTGGCGAAGCAGCTCCAGCAGCGGGTGGAGCAGCCCCAGCACCAGCAGGTGGAGCTCCAGCAATATAACACACTTTATAAATAAAAGGAAGTAATGAAAAGTGATTATAAGCGCCAGACAAGTCAATGCATGGGTGGGTCAACAAGTATATCATGAAGATGTTGCCTATCCAACCAACACTCTAATACCTGAGAATGGTGATCCTGCCAAGTATGAAAATTTGCCAGAGTCATTCAGCTGTCCCTCATGTAAAAAATTAGTTCTTTTAGGCAACCCAGAGAATTTAGACAACACCGGAAATGCAGAATTTACTTGCCCAGATTGTAATTCAAGATTCTCCCACAAGGTATTGGACAAGTCCTGGAGTCATTACGCAACAACTCCAGGTCTCCTTGACATTGGTATGGGTGGCAACACCAACAATGAGCAAATGGGTGTCAACTATCATCCTGGCGCTAATTCAAATCAAGATACATTTTCAAGCAATTTAGGAAAATAAAATGATATCTTTCCGAAAAGCAGACTTGCTAGATCATATCCCTCAGCCGACACCCTCATGGCAACCCCCAGTTCGTGAGCCACAATTTGGTGATGCGGTTATAGTTCATGATCCAGAAGAGGAAGATGCTTGGTCACATAGTTTTGGTGGACACATTGAGGATTTTCTAGAAGAGGGAAAAGACGGAAAACCAAAGAGGTGGATCATAAAAGATCAAGAAGATGATCTTTGGGGAATGACTAGAGATAAGTTTGACCTGGTGAAGAAATGAAAAGACACTCATCTAAAAACCCAAGTTATTTTGAAAGCATGGATATAGGCGATAAGATCACTGTTATTAACCGTGATCGCCTTAAGGTTGTTTTTGTTAAATCAACCAATGAGTCTGGTCAGGTAAACATAAATGTGGATGGGCAAGATAGAAAGAGTTTTGAAATAGATTACGATTTTGAAAACTTTCCTGCCCTACGTGAAAAATTCATAAAGAAGATAAAATATCTTATATTGAGAGATTTTTCTATTCCAGAATTTCAAAATGAAGATCTTTTAAATACAAGTTTAAAGCTTATAGACAGCTTGGATTTGGGATATGGGCTTAAATTAAAAAAGACAAAACCATCAAACGTTTCAGCCGTAGTAAAAGAAATAAATAAAGGCAATGGTGAGCAAGGGGATGTTTCAAATAATCCCGCCGACCTTTTGCCAAAGGGATATTTGCCAGATTTCATATATACTATTTATGCATCAAAAGACGGCAAACAAACTCCCATAGGCGTATTTTCTATTCCATTTGATTTGGCCGATGAGATATATGAAATTAATAATTCTGATGATATGAGAGAGTTCTTTATTGATTTGGCAGAAGAAAAGCTTGGTGCTCCAATTGAGGAATTTTCAAGATCATTGACTGGACAGACCAATGTCCCAGATTCACCAGGATCATTTGAAAGAATGGATAGTGGACATCTTAGCGCTCAAGATGTTTTAAACTTCTACAATGACAAGTCGCAAAGTATGGATCCTGGAAGCCAAGAATTAAAAGGTTTGGTCCATCAAGTAAATGATTTGATAAGAAAGATTCACGATGGCGATACTGTCACCAAAGAAGACCTACTTGCTACAACAAAAATTCTTCCAACAACACAGAAGATGTCACCTGTCAAAGACTATAGGAAAATGATACTTTTGACTGGTCTTGAGAAGAAAATCAATGCTGTTGAGATACTATTTGAAGAAAGACTAAAGGCTGAAACTGATGAGTCTAAGGTTGCTGTCATAAGAAAGCAGTATTTTGATCTTAAAAATGCCGTAAGTCTGGCCAAAGAAAAGATTGATGAAACAAAAGATATTCAACCAATTATTAGTGATATCAATAAACTTATTGAAAATGCATCAGATTTTATTAAAAAGTAATATTTAAAGGAGCATGTTATGGCGATGATAAAAAAGGGTGTGTCTTTTAACAATTCGGTGGTTGAGGTTTTGGATGGTCGTGACATGCAGTGTGAGCAATGCAGTACTCCATTAAACATGATGTCTTCAACTAATGGGGTTGTAAATTGTAGCAAATGTAAGCACCCTAATAAAGTTAAGGATATGGAGAGTCCAAATGAGCAGTAATGGATTTGGTTCAGATTCTAATGAACTAGAAATAGCTAATGGCTTTTATCGCATTGCTCAAACCGAATTAGCCGCTGAAGAAGCCCAGGATTTTGGTGGAGCTCTTCAAGATGCCGCCGCCCCCAATGATGCAGAAGCAGACCAGGTTGCACCTACTGATAATCCAGATATAGGAAACGATCTCCCAAGCCTTGATACAGACATGGATGAAATGCAAGCTATTAAAAACCTTATTCCGTGGGATAGCTTTGGTATCATTTTTGACACACATTATGCAAAGCTTCTAGAAGAATCAATTGGTTTGCCACCTACTAAAGCCAAGGCCAAAAGCTTTTTCATTTATTTCTCACCAGAAAACAAAAGACTGGAAGGTGTTGTAAACAAGCGATATATCGGTGGTTACGGAACAAAAGAAGATCTTGGAGATGACTTTTCGTTCTTAAAAACACTATCTCCTGAGGGGTTCTCTCCAGATTGGAAAGAAAAGCTTTTGACCGACATTGACGAGATGCCAGCCGTTGAGAACTCTAATATGCGTGAAAGTCTAAGGGAAAAAGCTAAAGAATCAGATGAAGACGAAGAAGTTCAAATAGGGGATGAGGTTGCCAAAGAAGGTATTGATGAGGTGGCTCAGTCTGAGGGCCCTGGTGAAATGGCTCCTCCCACTCCAGTTGGCAATGTAAATACTGATGAACTAGATATGGCAGCTCGCATGAGGGATATCGCTATGCGTAGAATGTCACGTATAAAAGCCTTCAAAAACGCTTAATTTTATAAAAATCTAATAGATAAAGAAATCATACAATAAGGTGGTTTACACATGGGAATGTTAAAATTCGGTTTTTCCTCTCAGGTTGTCGTTGATGCCTACTCTGATGTAGAGCAGTCAAAATACAATCCAGAAAGCGAAAGCGCTAGATTGGCTGGTGAACAGTTTAGAAGGACTGTCACTGCTGCTAAAGGCGTAATCAAAAAGTCTGCCGATTTTCTCTATGTAAGAACCAGAGCAATTGGTTCTCTTGAAAAGTGGGGACCAAACATGAATGGCGATGGCTTTCCAATGACGGAACTTGCCAAGTCATATCAGACATTTGTTGGTAAGGGTAATTTCATTGATCATAAGTCTGATGATATTACAAAGATTCGTGGATTGGTTATTGATGCATTTTTGAATAAGGATGACCAGTGCGTTGAGTGCCTTATTGCCGTTGATCGTAAATCACACCCACAATTAGCAAGAGACATAGAGACCGGCACCGTTAATTCTGTTTCAATGGGAACAAGAGTTGGTTGGTCGCTTTGCTCTGTATGCACCAATAAAGCTCGTACTGAGAGAGATTACTGCTCACACATTCAGAACTACAAGGGTATGAAGATTGGATTCTTGACCAATAACGACGCTCATCGCAGAGGGTCTTGGCCTGTTCATGAAGTCAACCACGACCTTGAATTCATTGAGCTTTCATGGGTTGCTGTTCCTGCCTTTGCTGATGCCTTTGTGCTTGAGAAGATAGCGTCGGTCAAGAGAGCAGTTGATAATGGGTTTAAAAAAGAGGAAGAGTTTACAACCGAATTAAGTGATGAGGAAAAGTCCATTCTTGCTTTTGTTTCGGCAAAGGATGAGCTAACCAATGAGGCTACCATGTCAAATAAAAATATTCCATCAGAGCTAGTATCAATTGCCGAAGGCGCATCTTGCAAAAATGATGAGTGCAGTTTTGATGCTCGTAAGCAAGGCAACACAGCAAAGCCTGATGTAACGGCAAGTGAAATGAGACGCTTGACCATCACCAATGAACGTAGTGAGTTCCGTAGAATTCCTAAAGATTTTGGTGCTGATGGTAAGGTTGTTCTTGATGGTAAAGAATATGAGTGGTGGGGTTCATCGCAAGATAAAAACAATTGGACCATATCACTTGATAGAGATGTTTCTAATTTAATTTCTGCCAAAGGACAAAATCAGATAGTTGATGCCATTAAACAATTGGTTCAGAAAAACATTGATTCAAGCGAATTGATTGTTGCCAACTCAGATATTCATTTAAAGAAAACTGGATGGGCTCAAAATTTTTCTGACGATCCTCTCATGAAGGGAAAAAGAATTGATAAGATGATTCTTGACGGTAAGGAAAGAGATATTTATCCAAATAAAGAACTAGAGGTTCCAGGCGTAGGTGATGTTCGTGATGTTGAACAGAAGGCATTTGAGGGAACAGCCACCGACGGACCATCAGGATCTCTAGGAAAAAGCCTGTCAGATAAAGATAAAACGTTAAATCACGAAGAACTAAAATTGAAAGAAGAGATGAAAAGAGCATATGTTAAGTTCTTGGCTCGTAAAGCTAACAAATAAAAACTGATAAAAACACGTCATATTTTATAAGGTTTTATTATAGTAGCGAAACGAATCTTATGATCAAAAGCTATACTTATTTTCATTAATACACTAACAATCCCAGGAGGATAACGAAATGAGTAACAGAAGAGAAACTAGAAAGGCTTACTTTCAAGGATCAGATGTATCGGTTGATAACATCGTATCCAACGATCCTAACAAGCTAGGCTATGGCTCAAAAGACGGAGTAGGTTATGACCGCAAGCCAATGGCTGTTCCAGTAGGCGAGGACGCAAGACCCTGGGAACAGAAGTGGTTTGAAGGCGCTGCTAACGAGACCAAGAAAGTTATGGGTCCGATTGGCGAAGAGTTTGATCTTAAGAAACATTGGCTCCGCATTCCTGAAGATTCAAAGATTGCAAACGCCAAGCTTTCAGCAAAGATTACAAAGAAAGCCAATATTAAAGATTCGTATTGGACAATTTCAACTGTCGATGCCAAGGGTGCAAAACAGCCTGTTATCAAGGCTACGTTTGTTGACCTATGGGGTAACAAACTCTCCAAGAAAGTTGCAGAAGAGTTGGGAATTCCTCAGCATGCTGACAAAGAAATTTGGACAGACAAAGAAGTAACTCAGGCTATTGCTGAGAAGACTGCTTCAAAGAATTATATTGACAATGTGTTCAAGTCAATTCGTAAAGACGGTTTTTCTTTGACCGCCTACCTAATGACTGGTCACGATGGTTTCATGAAGAGAGCCAAGAACGGTGGTAAAGTCTCCACTGCTCAGATGGAAGAGATGGTTGTCGATGCTCCTATGGTCGCTGATGCTCCTGTTGATGCTCCTATGGGCGATGATATGGGCGCTGCTATCGATAGCGAAGTCGAGAACACTGCTTCCGAGGCCGATGTCACTGTTGAATTGCTAGTACAGAAACACGAAGAGCTTGAGTCAGCCCAGACAAACTTGGTTGACAAGACTGCTCCTGAGTCCACTGCTGACGTATTTGTTCAGTTGCAGGACGCAGAGAAGATGGTTGATGAAGCTAAGGAAGAAATGGCTTTGGCATCCAAGAAGCTCCGTGACAAGACAATTACCGCAGCTCAGAAAATCAAGTTCATCAAGTTAACTGCCGAAGCTACCGAAGAGGCTATTGATGCTCTTAGCAATGGCGACAACGTTCTAGATAAAGCAACTCAGGCTATTGAATCAGCCGATGCCGCAATTCAGCAGGCTAATGAAGTTGCTGGTGGCGGGGCATCTGCTGTTGAGGCTCCTGCTGGTGAAGAGATTAGCGAAGTTGTTTCAGAGGCTCCAATGGCCGACGAATCAGCTCCAGTTGATGCTCCCCTTGCAGAAGAGACAATCAATATTGAGGCCGCTCTAAAGGGCAGCAAGGCTAAGGATTTTGTTTCCAAGTTCTTGCAGAGCCGTGCAGATATGCGTAAGAAAGCCGCTGATGAGTATGGTGTTCATCCCGAAGGAGCCCCTAAAGATGGCGACGACGAGATTAACAGAGCTCATCCAGATGGCGGACATACACTAACCAACGTTGAAGTCGGTGGCAAGCCTGGCGATAACGGCGCAAGATTCGATACCGTTATTGAACAGCAGAACCACGACAAGAAAGTTGCTGACAAGATGCCTACAGGCGAGTTGAGTGGCAAATCAGTTGCGGTTGCTTCTGCCAATAAGTTGGCCGAACTAATCAAGACTGCTAATGTTGATTCAGCTACCAAAGAGTTCTGGAAGTTGCTATGGGGCCAATCAGATGCCCAGGGCAAAGCTTTCGGAAATGATTTGGTTAAAGACGCTGTTCCTGGCGGAAACGAAACTGGCAAGGCTGTAGCCGCTGAAACACAGGCTAAAGTCATCAGAGCCTACGAGTTAGCTGACGAAGCTATCGACAAGGGTCTTTGCATTGCAACCGCCGATGGTAAGAGCAAGTTTGTTAAAGAAGTGTTGGCATTCAATGATGAGTCGTTCATTTCATTTAAGAACCTTGTTGATGCAGCACCTAAAAAGATGGAGTCAAGACTAGCCACCGCATCACTTACAACCAAGAAGATTCCTCTTGTTGGATTGAAAGATGATTCAGGCGAAGTTTCTGACGACATGGTTTCCAGATTATCAAGCTTAAACTGGAAGTAATACGAACAAAAAAAGTAAGAAAATAGCTTTATCCCCTTTATGGGGACTAATGCTAAAAAAAGGAGGAATAAAAAATGTCATTTAAGTTGCTATACACCAACGAAAGAGGCGCTCAGGGCGATTTTCTAGTTTCACCAACCCTAATCGCTGAAGCCGGAATGCTTGGCACGTTGCAGGGAACAACTTCGGGAAGCCCAACGGGTCTACCGCAGGTTATTCTTGCATCGGGTTCAGCAAAACTTATCGGTGTGATCGACGAGAATAAGACTACGCAGTTTCTTGCAACTGTTCAGAATGAAGTTGTTGGTACCGGAGTGGGTGCCTTCAGCGCAAATCTAAACAATGCAAACGTCATTGCAGGTACATTTGCCACTGGAACCGCTTCTGCTTTATTGACAAGCGCAACCAATGGTACTGTTTCTGGAACAATTGGCGGAACTGTGTCTTACTCGTACGTGATCCCTGGTAAAGCCGGTGACGACACAACTCTTGCTTCTGGCAAGGCTACGTTGTGGTTACAAGAGGGTGAATACGCTACGGATGTCTACGAAGTTGCCACAGTACTAGGTTCGGGTCTTCAAGCTTATACAGTTGGAAATCCACTCTATTGCTCGGCTAATGCTAAGTTGACCACCGTTCCAGCCGTATCAGCAAGCGGATCCACAGTTGTTGGCTATGTTACCAAAACGCCATCAGCAGGAAATCCATTCTTGCATTTCTACCTAAAGAATACACAGCCAACTAGCGCTGTCTAAAGTATTTAACCATCTAGTTTTTTTGATGAGGTGGCTGAGATGCCAAATTTTTTACCAGAAAGTGAAACAAAATCTATTCCTGTATTCAATGGAAATATGATTGAGCTAAGCCCAGTAAGACCAGGCAAAGCACGTATTCTTATCGCAAGAAAAAAAGCTAAGGTAATTTGCACAAATCCCTTAACGTTGAGATTAAATTACGTTAAGAAACAAATTTAAAAACAAGGAGAACTAATTCAATGTCAACAATGTTTAACAACGGCGGTTCAATGAACGCCTACTCAAAGAAAGAAGCATTGGATCAGCTTTTGGCTTATGCTCAGGCATTGGCCAATCCTGAAGCTGGAGTTGCTAACGCACCTATCCAGCCTTCAGACGCTGAGAAAGAAGCTCTATTGGTCAAAGCCCTATCCACCGAGCGTGGAAAGTTGGCTCTTGCCCAAGCTATGGCTAACCCCATCCGTAGGAATTTGGACTATCAAGGCGTAGGCCGTAAGGCTTTGCGTGTTGACCCACTTCCTCAGGGCGCTTTGGCTGTGTACGACAAGGATATCGACGTTAACGCAATTGTCGTTTCCTCAAACGGCGCAGTTCCAGAGAGCAGAATCAAAGGCGATCGTATCTCGGTTCCTGAGTTCGAAGTGGTTTCTAACCCCACTGTCCGTATCTCGGAAGTCAAGCGTAGACGCTTTAACGTTATCGACCGTGCCCAGCAGAAAGCTCGTCAGGAAATCCAGGCTCAAGAAGATGCCAACATCTTTGCCGCTTTGGAATTCGCTTCTACCCTAGAGAACAATGCTATCACGGGAACAGCAGTCACCGGTGTCACTCTTGAGAAGAGCAAGCTAGCCGACCTCTACTCAGAAGTTGACCAGTGGGACTTGATCACTGCAAGAATCTTCATGAACATCAAGACCTTTGCAGGATTCAGAACATTTACACAGACAGATTTCGATCCAGTTACTCAGCGTGAAGTACTACAGACGGGCTTGTTTGGCCGCCTTTGGACAGCTGACGTTATTGTTTCGAAAGTTGTTCCAGCAAGAACCATCTATGCCTGCGCAGATGCAGACTTCGTTGGTCCAATGCCCATCAGACAGGATATCGAAGTGTTGCCTGCTGACGAACCCAAGCAGTTGAAGTTGGGTTGGGTTGTTAATGAGTTGATCGGTATCGCCGTTGCTAATGCTCGTGGCGTATCGAAATACACATTGGCCTCAGCCTAATTCTGAAATAGAGTTAGTGTAAAAGAGAGCTCCAGGGCAACCTGGGG
>Ga0315284_10012346_pt1 | contig 12162 bp, 11 predicted proteins | sample YL17G09_16_MG_FD_203696 | JGI IMG/M metagenome (GOLD analysis project Ga0315284, IMG submission 203696) | Sediment microbial communities from Yellowstone Lake, YNP, Wyoming, USA - YL17G09_16 | ecosystem: Environmental > Aquatic > Freshwater > Lake > Sediment | place: USA: Wyoming | collected...
TTGCCGGGGACTGGTTCCCCTATGCCGTGCGGGGCCGGGCCATCGGGTTGATTTCCACGGCCTACTTTGCGGCACCGATTCTGGGCGTGCCGCTGGCGGCCCAAGTCGCAGACCGATTTGGCTGGCGACATTCCTTCCTTATGTTCGCCTTGCTGGGACTGGCGGTGACCCTTATTTCCCTGACTATTCCGCGCGAAGCGCGAAATCAGGAGAGCGTTCCCGCCAGACTGGCGGGCACAATCCGCGTGTTTCAGGCCTTTCTCGCCCGACGAGACACCTCTGCCGCGCTTGTCATCGCCTTCCTGGTTTCGGGTGGCTTGGTCGGCTTCCTGACCTACCTAGGGCAGTGGCTACACAGCCATTTCGGCATTTCCACGCGGGGCATCGGTTGGGTTTTCATGCTGGGTGGCCTGGTGGCCGTGGCGGGCTCGCCCCTGGGCGGAATTCTCTCAGACCGTCTGGGTAAACGAACGGTGGCGCTGGCGAGTAATGTCGTCTTGGCGCTGGCCATCGCCGTGGTGCCTTTCTTCTCTTGGGGCGTTTGGCTCCTGATTCTCTTCTGCATCGCCAGCTTGTCCACGGCCTTCCGACAGGGCCCCCTGACCGCGCTGATTACTGAATTGGTTTCCCAGCACCAGCGAGGCCTTTTCGTGGCCTTGCACAATATCGCCTCCCAATTGGGGATTGCTTTGGCGGTGCTGGCGGGGGGACTGCTCTATGAGCGCTATGGATACTTTGCCGTAACGACCCTGTGCGCCACCATGACTGGCCTGGTCGCAATCTTGTTGGCCACCCACATCGTGGAGCCGCCGCCGGAAGGGGATGCGACCAGTGATAGATACTTCTACTGAGTTTTGCGGAATTGAGCGACTTGACCCCCTCGCCCCCTTGGGGGAGAGGGCGGCGCGGAGCGCCGGGTGAGGGGGTTCAGGTATCACCCTAGTGTACTGTCCACAAAATGCCTGGACAACGCTTCGGCTGTAGCGCCGGCATCCTGCCGGCAAATGCCGCCAAGATGGCGGCGCTACGTTGTCCACCCAATTAGTGGACACTACACTAGTGTGCAGGAATCAGTAGTTTCTGATCTTGATGCTATGAAACCACCGCCGGACACGAGTCCTCTCAGCCTGCGCGCGAAGATATGGAGAACGATGAGCCACGTTCTGATGATCCTGGCAGCCCTTGGCGCGGTGTTCTATCTAATCGTCATCCCGGGGTTCTTCATACACATTCTCACGAGGGGCCGGTTTAATTACCCCGATCCAAATCAGGGAAAAACGCCCAAGACATATGGGCTCGAATTCGAGTGGGTGGAGTTTCACTCTCCCGAGCACATTCCTCTGAGGGGCTGGTTCATTCCCGCGGCGGGGCAAGCGCGAGGCACGATTATCTACTGCCACGGTTTGAACCGCTCGCGGGTGGAGATGCTCCCCGAGGTCCTATGGGGGCACCAACTCGGTTATGATGGATTGCTGTTTGATTTCCGTCACGCCGGACAAAGCGGCGGGGTGACCACGACCCTGGGGTACCAGGAACGACTCGACGTGCTGGCGGCGGTCCGTTTTGCCCTGGAGCAGCGGAGAAGCCCCCGGCCGGTGGTTGTCTGGGGCGTCTCCATGGGCGCGGCAGCAGCCCTGATGGCGGCGGCTGATTTGCCTGAGATTGCGGCGGTGATAGCGGACAGCTCGTTTCTCTCTCTGCGTCACACTCTCGCCCATCACCTGCGACTCTTCCTGCACCTGCCAGGTTTCCCCCTTGCGGATGAGGTGGCTTACGGCGTTGCCTGGCGGGGAGGCTTTCGGCCCTCGCAATTTAACGTGGGTGAGGCGGTCGCGCGTATCGGTTTGCGACCGATACTGTTCGTGGCTGTCGAGGGCGACCGGCGTATGCCGCCATCGATTGCAGGGGAACTCTACGCGCGAGCCGTCAGCCCGCAGAAGAAGCTGGTGGTACTACCGGGCAAGCGCCATGGTGAAGGATTCAATCAGGCGACAGAACAATACGAGCAGGCCGTGAGAGAATTCTTGGCAGGTATTCCTCCGGGTCGGCCCTGACGGGGACCCGTTGGTCGCCGGAGAGTATCGAGGCTGGTTGTGAAAAGGAGATATTCAAGTTATGCGAACCATTCGAGAAAACGTCTTCGGGCTGACGGGGTCGATTCTGGCGTGTGCGTTCCTTGTCGCAGGCAGCGCGGGCCCGGCAGGGGGGCAGTCGCCGGGTGCGCCAGTGGGCTCAGACCGGCCTGCCTGGAAACAGATCGATGCGGCCAGGATTCTGGAGAATACGAAGGTGTTGGCCTCGGACGAGTTCGAGGGTCGTGCGCCTGCCTCGAAAGGCGAGGAGATGACCACGGCGTTCCTGGAGGCACAGTTTAAGAAGTTGGGGCTCGAGCCGGGCAACCCGGACGGCAGCTATTTCCAAAATGTGCCGATGGTGGGCATTACGGCGGATCCCAGCGCGCAACTTGTCTTTGCGCAAACCGGGACGGGCAACAAGTTGACGCTCAAGTACGCGGATGAATTCGTGGCGCGGACCGAACTCGAGCAACCGGAGGTCAGCGTAAACGCGGAGCTGCTCTTTGTCGGCTACGGCGTGGTGGCGCCCGAATACCAGTGGGATGATTACAAGGGTGTCGACGTGAAGGGGAAAATGCTGGTCATGTTGGTCAATGACCCGCCCGTGCCTGATCCCAAGGATCCTTCGAAGCGCGATGAAACAATGTTCAAGGGCAGGGCCATGACTTACTACGGTCGCTGGACCTACAAGTATGAGGTTGCAGCTAAGCTGGGGGCGGCAGGCTGCCTCGTCATTCACGAAACCGGACCGGCGGGCTATCCTTGGGGAGTGGTGAAAAGCAGCAACACCGGTGAGCAATTTGACCTGGTTACTACCGATCAAGCGATCCCCCGCAATGCTGTCGAGGGTTGGATCTCCTATGACAAAGCCAAGGCCCTGTTTGCCATGGGCGGAAAGGATCTGGAGGCGCTGAAGAAGGCGGCGGTGGACCGCAATTTCCAGCCGGTCCCGCTCGGGGCCAGTGCTTCCTTGACGTTGAAGAATAGCATCCGCCAAATCGAGTCCAAGAACATGGTCGCCCGGCTGGTGGGCAACGATCCCAAATTGCGGGATGAATATGTTGTTTACACGGCGCACTGGGACCACTTCGGCATCGGTGCCCCGATCAACGGGGACAAGGTTTACCACGGCGCCGTAGACAATGCCTCGGGCGTAGCGGGCGTGCTGGAGATCGCCCGGGCGTTCACCCGGATCCAGCCGCAGTCCCGCCGGTCCATTCTGTTCCTTTTTGTGACGGGAGAAGAGAAGGGACTCCTCGGCTCACGCTATTACGCCGAGCATCCTCTCTACCCGCTCAACAAGACCCTGGCGGTAATCAATGTCGATGGCTTGAATGTTCATGGAGCGACGCGAGATATCACGGTGGTCGGGTTGGGCATGTCCACGCTCGATAAGTACGTTAAGGCTGTGGCCGCCGGGCAGGGGCGCGTTGTGAAACCTGACCCGAAGCCCGAGAAAGGCTCCTACTTCCGCTCCGATCACTTTAACTTTGCCAAGCAGGGAGTGCCGGCGCTGGATGCGGGCTCGGGTGTCGAGTACATCGGCAAGCCGAAAGGCTGGGGCTTGCAGATGCGCGAGAAGTATACCGAGGAGGATTATCACAAACCCTCCGACCGGGTGAAGCCGGACTGGGATTTGAGCGGGGCCGTTGAGGATTTGCGGCTTCTGGGCGAGATTGGCTATCGTGTCGCCAACGCTGCTGCGTATCCAGCCTGGTATCCCGGCGCTGAATTCAAGGCGAAAAGGGAAGCCAGGGTGAAGGCAGTGACAAGTGACAAGTGACAAGTGAAGAGCACTCCACTTGGGTTTTGTCACTGGACACTCATCGTGCGGTTTCGACAACTGGGAACTGATTGCTGATTACTGACTGCTAAATGGAGGTCTGCCATGTCTCTCGCGTCTTCAAAGATTGCTCGCCTACTGCCGCAGTCCTTGCGATGGCTGACGGCCACTTTGGTTTTTCTAGCCCTTGTGGTGGTAACACGTTTTGTGCTTGAAGTCGTGGGCGTTCCGCCCGCTGTAGCCCACTTCGTTTCCGGCACAGCCGCCGTATGTCTGGCCGCGATTTACCTGGGCGCCGTGGCCCCGTTGCGCGGGGTGCAGAAGTTCACGCAACTTCTGTTGCCTGCCACCCTGCTGGCTTTCTGGACCCAGGGTTGGGTCATTCTCGCGACTATTGTGGCTGGCGTTCTTCGGCTGGAGCGAAGTCACTTCGCCGGGCCGGAAGAATACGGAAACTGGGCCAACCTCGGGAAGCACGTGGGGGGGCACCTGGTCGCCGCCATCGTATTCACCATTCTTGTTCTGATCCTGATGGCGAGCACCTACTTGCTCCGTCGTTGGCCCATCACGGTAGGTCCGGCGGCGGTTCTGGGTGGGCTGGTGATCATCCGCTTTTGGGTGGAGGCGATGGGCGTGACCCCGGTAAGGGCCGCGGGATGGAGTTCTACCGTTGCGCTACTCATCGCCGGTTTCTATCTCGGCGGGCTTGGTTCCCGCTTTGGTCTGCACTCGGCTCCGCGATTACTGATGCCGGCCCTCGTCCTCGGCTGGACGTGGAGATATTGGGTCTTCCTGGCCACACTATTCGGTGCGGCCATCCCGTTCTACAAGACCCATTTCTTCGACCCGTCCCAGGGACACGTCGCCGCACATCTTGCCAGGTCTGCTGGCGGTAGTGTTCTTGAAGGCTTTGTCGCCGGTCTGGTGGTATGGGGGATTGCGGTCTGGATCTCCCGCGCCACGCGGGCGACAGAAGAAGGGAACCGTCCTGCAGACTGAGGGCGCCGGCCCCGGGCCGCCCTTACGTTGGGAGTCCCTCGATGACGCGGCGGTAGAGTTTCTCGTAGAGCGGAATAATCTTGGTGCTGCAGAACTGCTTGAGGGTGCGCTTGCGCGCGGCCTTGGACATCTGCTTCTGCCGTTCGGGATTACCAAGGATTTCCAACGCGCGCGCGCCCATCGTCGTAACATCGTGAGCTTGGACCAGGAAGCCTTCGACGCCATCTTCGATGACCTCCGGCATACCGCCTACGCGGGAACAAACGGCGGGCACTCCACAGGCCATAGCCTCGAGTGCCGCTAATCCAAAAGATTCGAGTTCGCTGGGGAGCAGCAGCACGTCGGCGCAATTCAACAAGTCATGCACTTGGTTTTGCTTGCCGAGGAAAATAACGTCCGGCGTCAGTTTCTTGTCACGCACCAACCACTCGGCGACAGCGCGTTCCGGCCCATCTCCAATCAACAGCAGCTTGGCGGGCATCTCGCGGTGGACCAGTTCGAAAATATCCACCACGTCCGGCAGACGCTTTACCGGACGGAAATTCGAGAGGTGGACCAGAACCTTCTCACCCTTGGGCGCGAATTCCTCGCGCCGGCATTTGCCGTGGGCGGGTTGGAAGACGGAGCAGTTGACAAAGTTGGGAATGACGTCGATGGGCCGGCGGATTTCGAATTCCCGAATCGTCACCTGCCGCAAATAATCGGAGATGGCGGTAACCGCATCGCTCTCTTCGATGGAGAAGCGGGTGATCGGCAGATACGAGCGGTCCATGCCGACCAGGGTGATGTCCGTGCCGTGCAAGGTAGTGACGAAGGGCAGTCGTCGGGAGTTAGTCATGGCCCTGGCCAGGTAGGCACTGACTGAATGCGGGATGGCGTAGTGAACGTGGAGTATATCGAGCGCTTCGTTCTCCGCGACGTTATACATCTGCGAAGCCAGGGCCAGGGTGTAAGGCGGGTGGTCAAAAAGCGGGTAATTGAGCATCTCCACTTCATGGAAGTGGATACGCTCCGAAGCCTCGGTTATGCGCACCGGCATGGCGTAGCTGACGAAGTGTACTTCGTGGCCGCGGGCCGCCAGTTCGAGGCCCAGTTCGGTGGCTACCACCCCGCTGCCACCATACGTAGGATAACAAGTGATGCCGATCTTCATAGGGGTCCGAAGAGGCCGTCCACTCGCTGACAGCCTTTATGATGGGGGAGGAGATTTCTTTTCCTCGGCGGGAGCGTTGGCCAGGACCACGATTTCCTTGACCGTCCGGTGCTCGTCCTTCAGCTCGAAGTACACGAGGACGTTCGTGCCCGGCGTCAGTTCGCTGAGTTCCAACTTGTCGCCGCCGGCGGTGTAGACGGATGCGCCCTTCTTCACTTGGAAGATCTCCGTGTGGTCACCCTGGACGGTGTTCACCTTGAGCAGGTTACGCTCCTTATCAAGTGATTCCAGCTTGCCGCTGAAGGCCTGGGCGCTGCCGCCGCTGCCTAACTTGCCGAGGACGGGGACTTTGGATCGCTTCTTCTGGGCGTGGGCGGGACTGGCCCCGAATGTGAGCACGGCTGAAACGATTAGGACGACGGCCATGAACCAGGTTAGCCGCCTGGCACCGGCAGGACTGCCGGTGTTTGCCAGTTGCCTCTGCCTGACCGGCGTTGCCTCGTTCTCAGGATGAACACTTCGAACTATGCGAGATTTGCGAGGTAGGTTCACAAGTTCACTCCCCGGATGCCTTATGTACGTGATCATGATACTAAGCAAGTCACCTCGTCATTGTCAAGCAAGTCGCGCCGGGTTACGGTAGACACGCCTGCGGCAACGAACAGAAAGAGTTTAACTCACAAACTTCAGGCTCATTCGCCCTCGCGGTCCGCAAGGGGTGAACCAACTGTGTTGAAGGTGGGGAAGGAATCTAGTGCAGGGCGTCTCAATTCGTGGTGCATTTGATTCGCGTGGTTTCTGCTGTAGCGCCGGGCTTCAGCCCGGCAGGTGCCGCCCTAAAGGGCGGCGCTACAAGTACCCATATTACTGACGCACTGCACTACCTGTCTTTTCGCCATGCGCCGCGAAGCGACCCGCGTCACTCCGTCTCGATATCGCGCACGTAATTGCCGTCGCCCCCATCCTTGGTTTCGTTCTCCTTGTACATATACCGGATGGACGTTTTCATGATTAACAAATTGGGCAGGTTCGCGCGATGCACCTTGATGCAGCTCTTGTCGTACCACTCGATGATGCCATGAATGGTTTCGCCGTCATCCAGGACCACAATCATCGGGGTACGGTTTTGCATCTGCTTGATGTAATAAAAGTTCTCGGCGCTGGTCTGCTCGGGAGGGACAGGCTTTCGCCGTTGCATGCGGGCCCCAATTTGGTCCTGGACTTCTGATAGGGTTGGACGAATCAGCTTTCGATTCACGTGGGTGCTCTCCTTGTAGGCCATGCCTCAGGGCCAAAGATTAAACTTGTCCTCGAAGAAAACTCTCTGTTCTAAACGCTCTGCTTATTTAGATGCCCCTTCGCACGAAGAGGTTACTCAGAGACCAGAGCACGAACGGAGTAGGAAATTGCCTCCGAATAACAAAACTCTAACACAATAAGCCAAGCATGGCAAATGGATTTGGTGAGAGGAGTTCAGTGTTTTCCGCTCGAACTGCTCGTGGGGACGTGCCCGCTGAGCTTCCGGCGTAAATCAAGGTAATGGTCATCTCCGGCAGGCTGGCGGAGACCCATGAGGAGGGCGGAGCTCAGTCAGCCCCCGCGGCCAAGTCGATGGCCAATACTTCGAAGCCGAGTTGCTGATTCACGTTGCGGGTCTGCAGGCGATAGGCTTGGTCCAGGCCAGACCGGAGCCTTTCAAGGCCCCCGAGTCCCAGTTTCTGGGCCCACTTGGCCAGCCGCGGGCGGAGATCCACGTGGATCACTTGCGGTTCCGGGCCCGCCTCCATGATCTGCAGCAGATCGCGCAACAGAGAGTACCCTATGTCGAGAGTCTCTTCGAAGTGGTCGCGGTTGTCGGCCAGAGCTTTGGTTGCGTCAAAAATGAGTCGCCAGTCGATATCGCCCGGAGACCTCGCCGCCGGACTGGCAATCCCGTCCAGGAAGTCGAGCCACGGCTGGCGGCGGCTCACAAAATCTTCATAGTTGAACTTCTTGGCTTTGGCCACGCTTCCGGCCGCCACTCGAACACCCAGTTCCCGCTGGGCTGGCGTGAGTTTCCGCCCCTCAGCCAGGACCTCGGCGATGACAGCCGGATCGACCTGGGAAAAGGGAATCAAGCGGCAGCGCGAGCGGATGGTCGGGCGCAACTGGTAGGCGTTGGGGCAGATCAAAATGAGCGTGGTCGTGTCCGGAGGCTCCTCGAGGACCTTGAGCAGCAGGTCCACCGCCTGCCAGTGGAGTGTCTGAGCCTCATCAATGATGAACACGCGCCGAGGGAATTCGAACGGGTGGGTGTACGCCACTTGACGGAGTTGCCGGATCTGATCGGTCAGGATATAGCGGGTTATCGGTTCGATCAACTGGATATCGAAATAGATCAGACCGTCGGTCCGTTTCTGGGCGTCCTTGCTTTCTCGCCGTCGCCTGAGGTCGTCGCGCGTGGCCGTCAGGAACTCCTCGGCTTTGCGGCAGCGCGGGCACTCGCCGCAACAATCATCTCCTCCGGGGGGACGCTTCTCGCAGTTGAGGGACTTCGCCAACCTGAGGGCCAACGTCTTCTTTCCCACACCGTCCGGCCCGGCAAATAGCAAAGCCCCCGGCAGGCGTCCGCTCGCGAGCATCTCGCGAACCGCCGAGACGGCTTTCGTGTTGCCGAGAAAGGAATCGAAACCCATAAGGTCCGGGATTAGTGATTAGGCATCGGGGACTGTGGGCCGCAGGTGAGACGCCACTTTCTTCCTGAAGCCCTAACCCCTAAGGCCTTTCCGCGCTGATGGCGAGCCAAAAATTCCTCGACCAACTTGCGAATCTCCGACTGCACTTCGTTAACGGGCCTATCCGCTTTCACCACCTTGATGCGCTTGGGGTTCTGGCGCGCGATCGCCAGGTAACCGCGGCGCACACGTTCGTGGAACTTCAGACCTTCTGCCTCAAAGCGCCCGTGGCGAGAATTCCGGCGTAATTCTCGGCCTTGGGCACGCCTGAGCGCCACCCCGGGAGCCAGATCGAGCATCAGGGTGAGGTCGGGTTGTGTCGGTCCACAAACAATCCGGTCAAGCGCCCGAACGATTTCCGTCCCCAGCTTTCGCCCGTAGCCTTGATAGGCCATCGAGGCATCGTTGAAGCGATCGCTCAAAACCGTCTGGCCCCGGGTGAGCGCGGGCCTTACCACCTCCTCCAGGTGCTGCGCGCGGGCTGCATACATCAGGGCCAGTTCGGCCAAGGCGCTCATCTTCTTGGTGGAAGAGTCCAACAAGACGCGGCGGATCTGTTCGCCCACGCGGGTGCCGCCGGGTTCCCTCGTCGCACAGACGGAGCAGTCAAGCTTCTTGAGGTAACTCACCAGCAGTCGGTACTGCGTGCTCTTGCCGGTACCGTCGATTCCTTCAAGCGTGATGAAAAGACCTGGACGTTTCAAGGTGTTGGCGCGCTCGCTTTGCTGGTTTTCAAACCTGCCCGTGGGCATCATAACATTCTTCCCGCCTCACAAGGTTCGGGCAAATTCCCGGGCGGGTGATAAAATGCCAAACCTGTACTGGCTGGAGCAGGGATCGATGGAAGGATCGCCGCCTGGGGCGGCGGGGCCTTGGTAGGCTGGGGTGATGCCTGTATCGCCTGGTTGGCGGCAAAGCTGGCTGCCGTTAAGGAGGATAAGCCGGCGTTGCCCAGCCCCTGCGCCGGCGGAGCCCGCAGCCCTCAGGGATGAATCACTATGGATTTGCAAGAGAACATCGCGCGCGTCCGGGAGCGAATTGCCGCGGCCTGCGGCCGCGGTGGGCGTCGTCCCGAAGAGGTAAGACTGGTGGCGGTCTCAAAGACCATACCGGCTGACCGCATCCGGCAGGCCTATGCGGCGGGCCTGCGCGACTTTGGAGAAAACCGGGTGCAGGAGGCCAAGGAAAAACGTCCGGCCCTCGCCGATCTGGATATTACCTGGCACCTTATCGGCCATCTGCAAACCAATAAAGTGAAACCAGCACAGGAACTGTTCCAGTGGGTGGACTCGATTGATTCCTTCCGGCTGGCGGAGAAGCTTGACCACGCCGCCAGGGGCCGCGGGCAACGCTTGCCCGTCCTGCTGGAGGTGAACCTCGGCGCGGAACCCACGAAATTCGGCGCCGCGGAAGAAGATGTGGTGCGGCTGGCGGAACAGGCCGGCCAACTCCCCACCCTCGAATTACGGGGCTTGATGGTGGTCCCGCCGTATTTGGAGAATCCCGAGCAAGTGCGCCCCTTCTTTCGCCGGTTGCGCGAACTCGCCCGCACGATTGAGTCGCGCAATCTGCCCCATGTTTCGATGCGCGAACTCTCCATGGGTATGAGCCACGATTTCGAAGTGGCCATTGAGGAAGGTGCTACTATCGTGCGTGTGGGAACCGCCATTTTCGGACGGAGATGAAAGACAGGAGTCAGAAGGCAGTAGGCACTAAGGAGAAAGCAGAGGATGGAAGTCAGCAGTCAGAAGCCGGAAGTCCGTTGTCCATTGCTCCCGTCTTTTGCTTCTGTCTTCTGACTCCTGACTTCGGATTACTATCGATGCTCGACTTTCGCGTTGAACGTGAGAACGTGAGCTTCCGGCTGAAGGTCAAGCCTCGCTCGGCGCGTGAGCGTCTGGCGTTGGATTCGTCCGGTGAATTGTGCCTCGAGTTGCACGCCCCGCCCGCGGAAGGGCAGGCGAATGAGGCGTGCGTCCGTTTTTTTGCCCGCGCACTGCGGTTGCCGCAAGCCTGTGTGGTGATCATGTCCGGCCATAAATCACGGCGCAAATTGATACGCATCACCGGCCATTCGGCGGCAGAAACGGTCAAGCAACTCAAGAAATTGATTGGGTAGCGGCGACTTTCAGTTCGGTATCTTTAGCTTTGGGCGGGGGCGTGCTCATTCCGTGGGGAGTGACAAATGGACGTACTAAAAATCTTAGGCAATTTGCTTCTCGCAGTCTTTGCGATTGCGTGTTGTCTGGTTTTCTTATATTGGGCGTTCGCCATCTTAGGCGCAATACTTGCGGGGTTGTGCTACATTCTGCCTTCACTAGCAGCCCTCATCGGAGGTGTCGCAATTTGGCGTTCGGGGTCTGATAACCTTGCAGTGGTTTGGATCATTGCGTGTCTCCTCCTTCAGTTCCAGTGGCACAAGTTGGTGCGCGGGCGCATAAATGTGGATTGGGCGGGGAACCTCGCGGATAAACTCCATCACGATCTTCTGACAGCACTTCGCTTGAAAAAGTACGACCCGCTCAAACAGTGTCCGAGGTGTGGGAGCCGCCATTTCACGGCCTTTAAGGAAAAATACAAGAGTTATGATACGACCGACACCGAAACAAAGACGATTCGGCACTACTCATCAGACGGCGAGGAGGTGGGGACAACCGAAATCGACTATGAGGTCCCAACGACAAGTTCGGTGAAAATCAAATTGCTGAAATGTGACCGTTGTTCCAAGAAGTGGTCTATTGCCGACGGAGAGGTGGCCTACGTTCCTCCAGACTAAGCGACTTGGCTCCAAAGCCCTTAAAAGGAGGAGTGTTTTCGCTGTGCTAGTAGCTGAGAAGTCAGAAACACACGAAAGGTAAGCTTACGGACAAAGGTAACCGCTACTTTAACGCTCCCGGCCTACGGCGCGGGTGTCGGTTAGTCGGGACAGGAGGTTGGCGTGGGCGTCACCGAACGACTGCACGAAATTCGCAGGGGCTTCGGGCGCGCCTTCTGGGTGGCCAACATCACGGAGCTTTTCGAGCGCCTGGCCTACTATGGGGCGACGGCGGTCCTGGCCATTTACCTGAGCGAAGAGCTCCATTTTTCCAAAGAACTCACCGGCTGGATGATCGGGATTTTTGGATTTGTGGTGTGGTTTCTGCCGGTGCTGGGCGGGACGCTGGCTGATCGCTTCGGTTTTCGTCGCGCGCTGATGTTTGCCTACCTCGTGATGACCGTCGGTTATTTCCTGTTGGGCTCGCTATCGGCTTCGTGGATGCAGGCAGCGCGGTCCGCGCTGGGCGACAAATGGTTGGTCATGGGCATCCTGCTGATCCCCGCGCTGGGACCCGCGGTGGTGAAGCCGTGCGTGGCGGGGACCACGGCGCGGGCGTCCGCCGAGAATGTCCGCTCCATCGGCTATTCGATTTACTACACGCTGGTGAATGTCGGGGGAAC
>Ga0315284_10012347_pt1 | contig 12162 bp, 8 predicted proteins | sample YL17G09_16_MG_FD_203696 | JGI IMG/M metagenome (GOLD analysis project Ga0315284, IMG submission 203696) | Sediment microbial communities from Yellowstone Lake, YNP, Wyoming, USA - YL17G09_16 | ecosystem: Environmental > Aquatic > Freshwater > Lake > Sediment | place: USA: Wyoming | collected...
ACCCGCCTCGAGTTTAACGAATACAGGGATCTGACCAGTCCTCTGCAAATACCCGGCGGCATTGACCGGCTGAAGAGGACCGCCGAAGCCATCAAACGGCACGGCGCCTGCTTCCTGGTGCAACTCTGGCACGGCGGCGCCAATGCTTACGGCACTTCCTTGTACGGCGACCCCACCTGGGCGCCGTCCTCAATCCGCAGATACGCCAGTGCTTATGTACCGCATGCCATGACCAAAGACGAGATTAAGGAAGTGGTCGAAGGTTTTGCCGCGGAAGCCCTGCGCGCCAAAAAAGCCGGCGTTGACGGCGTGGAGATACACGGTGCTCATGGCTACCTCATTACCCAGTTCCTTTCCCCACTGACCAATAAACGCACCGATGAATACGGCGGGGATGATGAAGGCCGCACCCGCTTCACCGTGGAGGTAACTGATGCCATCCGCGCCGCCGTCGGCAAAGACTTCGTGGTAGGCATCCGCGTCTCCGTGGACCAGCTTTCCGGAGGTGGCTACAGCGCCGAAGACATGAAACGCATGGCGCAAATCCTGGTCAGGAAGGGCAACCTCGATTACATGGCTACGGGCGCGGGCATTCCGCCCACATATTACCCCATGGGCGCGCTCATGTATCACGCCGCCGCGCTGAAAGAAGTGGTCGATATACCCGTTATCGGCGGCGGGCGTATCAACGACCCCACCCAGGCCGAGCAGGCACTCAATAATCACTGGTGCGACCTCGTTTTCATGAACCGCGCCCTGATCTGCGACCCAGAGTTGCCCAATAAGGCACGCGAAGGCAGGCTGGACGAAATCCGCCGGTGCATGGGTGACTCCGAAGGGTGCTGGATGCGCGTCTCCCAGGACAGGAACCACATGGGCGTGTGCTGTTCCTATAACCCGACTGTTGGCAAAGAGACCATACCCGGCTGGCTGGAGCTTATCCCCGCGAAGACAAAGAAGAAGGTCATGGTCATCGGCGGGGGACCTGCGGGACTGGAAACGGCCCGGGTGGCCAAAGCCCGCGGGCATGATGTTTCACTCTGGGAGAAAACCGATGACCTGGGCGGCATGGTAAACGTGGCGGCAAAAGCGCCGGGCCGGGAAGACCTGGGAGAACTGCCGCGCTACTACAAGTACCAGATGAAACTGCTCGGCGTCGATGTGCATCTCAATAGCCAGGTTACGGTGGAAACCGTGGAAAAAGAGAAACCGGACGTGGTGGTGGTTGCTACCGGCTCGCTTCCGCTGGTGCCGGATGACATCGAAGGCATCAACCAGGACAATGTCATCACCAATGTGCGTGACGTGCTCACCGGCAAGGCGCAGGTAGGTCAGAATGTGCTTATCGCGGATTTCCAGCGCCACATACAGGGGCTGAGCACCGCTGATTTCCTCGCCGGGCAGGGCAAGAACGTCGAGGTCATATCTCCACTGCCGGAACCGGGTGCGGACATGGAAGAGTTGACCCACATGATTCTGCTGAGGAAACTGAACGCGGAAAAAGTCAAACTGACGCCGCACACGATGCTCCGGAGAATTGAAGGAAATAACGTCGTCGTGGCGGAACCGATGTCGGAGGAAGAGCGCACCATCGAGAACATCGATACGGTTATCCTTTCTTATGGCGGCATTGAAGACAACAAGCTCTACTATGCCCTCAAGGACAAGGTAAAAGAACTGTATGCGGTGGGCGATTGCCGGGGCGTGCGCAAGATACTGTGGGCGGTCGATGACGGCGCCCAGCTCGCACGGGCAATTTAGCTGCCGTTGAGAAAGGACAGGAGAGGAGAACAAATGAAACTACTGGAACCTATCCAGATAAAGAGCATGAGAATCAAGAACCGGGTAGCCATGGCTCCCTTTGCCAACTACCCCAGGGAGCTGGACGGAACTGTCAACGACCTGACCAGAAAGTGGTATGAGGTGCGGGCGCAGGGTGGCGCCGGTTTTATCATGCACGGTCCGGCGCGCATCGTACCGGAACTGGTGCCCGCGTTTCGCCGTGTCAACGATGTGGTCCATAAGTACGACTGTATGATGGGCGTGCAGGTGGTGGGTCCTGGTCCCATGTCAGGCATGGGTCCTTCCGCTCCCCCGTACCCGGATGAAGCCCACGGCCACCTGGGGCTTTTCGAATATCAGACGGGACAGTACCTGCCGGTCAAAGTCCTTTCGGTTGAGGAAATAGAGCAGATAGAGGACATGCTGGCGGGTTTTGCCCCCAATGCTAAAGCGGCCGGGTTCGATTGCATTGAACTGCACTGCACGCACGGCGCGGCTTCGATGGCATCCGCCTTTGTTTCACCTTACTACAACCGGCGCACAGATAAGTACGGCGGCAGTTGGGAGAACCGGCTCCGGTTTCCCGCCAACGTGATACGGAAAATGCGAAAGCTCGTGGGGCCAGATTATCCCCTGCTGGTCAGAATCAGCGCGGATAACCTGCTCGGCAAAAGGGGCGTGACCATTGACGACACGTGCAACTACGTTGTGCCCGCCCTGCAGGAAGCGGGAGTCGATTGCTTTGACGTATCCCAGGGCTCGATGATACACACGCCCCAGGGCATCATCCTGCCGATGTACTATCCGAGAGGGTGTTTTATCCACCTGTCTGAAGCAGTCAAAAAGGTCACCAGGCTCCCCGTCATCGGGGTTGGCAGAATCGTGGACATGGAAATGGCGGAGCGGTTCCTCCAAGAAGGCAAAGCCGATATCATTTACATGGGACGGCAGTTGACCTGCGACCCGGAAACGCCGAAGAAATACTTCGAGGGGAGACCGGAGGACATCCGCAAGTGCATCGGCTGTGTGCACGCGGAACCGATGCCCGGCGGTGGGAGCGGCATCTGCGGCCGGCCCTGCGCCATCAACTATGACATCCAGGACAATCCCGTTCCGCTCACCACGGCGGCAAAACCCAAGAAGGTGCTCATTATCGGGGGCGGAGTTGGCGGCATGGAGGCGGCCCGCATTGCGGCACTGCGCGGTCATAAAGTGACGCTGATGGAAAAAGAGCCGGAACTGGGCGGCATGGTAGCCGCGCTCGCCAGGACAAAGCTCACCTCCGAGTTCCAGAACATCATCGATTACCTGGGCGTGCAGATGCGCAAGCTCAAGGTAGACGTGAGGGTGTGCAAAGAAGCCACACCTGCGGATATCGAGGCAATGAAACCGGATGCGGTCATCGTCGCCTGCGGTTCGTCCATGCTGGTGCCGGACATCGCGCGGGGCAAGCCGGGTGTGATGGACCACGTCGAAGCCTGCAAGAACCAGCGGGCAATCGGACAGAGAGTGGTTATCTGGGGCCTGGTAGCTGCTGAGCTGGGCATATCACTGACGGAGGCAGGCAAGCAGGTGGTCATGATTGGCAGAGGTGGAGAAGAAACCCTGGCGCGGGACTATCCGTACTCACGGCGTTTTTACATGATGAGAAGGCTAACGGATGTCAATATCCCGCGTGAAACGCCGGAGACGGCAAAACTGGCCAACCCGGAAGTCATCTACTTCGTGGATGTGCAGGAGATTACGCCATCGGAGATCAAGCTGGTAGATAAGGACGGCGGCAAGCGCAGTCTGCCATATGATACCCTGATTATTTCCCGGGAAAGGGGCGCCAACGACGCGCTTTTCAATCAGTTGCAGGGTAAAGCCCCGGAGGTATACAAGATAGGCGATTGCGCGAATGTGGCTGACATCAAGGGGGCTATCTGGTCGGCGAACGAAATCGCCAGAAAAATCTAGCAAGGCTTTTAAGACCGCCCGGAAATAAGATAGCCGCGACCTGTGCACGAGTGGGTCGCGGCTTTTCTTTTACCGGTCCGTCCGCAGTTTCCACCGGCCGTCATTTTCGGTGAAAACACCGGGCCCGCGGAAAAAGGCATTTTCAATTTCCTGGTAGCTGAGCTGAAATTTGAATTCGCGGTAAAGCTTTGTCTGCAGTTCCGGAATAGTAAACCCATCAGGAAAGCGGGCCAGCAGGTCCTGCAAAGCCGGCGTCAGGGTATCGGTTCTCATCTCGTTCCTTCGTTGACCTCGATATCATCGGTCGGGTTCAATGGTACTACAGCCGGGCGCGGTTTGTCCACCTGCTTCTGTGCGCCACCACAACAGCAGGATGCCCCAACCCGTTATTACTCTTCAGGCTGTATTTCCGCTGTCCCCGGAGGGTATACGCGGATGGCGGACACGCCGTTGACCGGACACTGCTTTTCACATATGCCGCATCCGGTGCATACATCGGTTAAAACACGGGGCCGTAATGCCTTATGCTCCAGGTCTCTTGCGAGTTTTACGGCCTTCTCGGGCAGCGGGCACATCTCCTCGCAGACAATGCACTCGCGGTCTTCTTTGAAAGGAATACATTTCTCACGGTCAATTGCCGCGACCCCGATGACCTCGCGGCGTTTCTTTTCCAGCGAGAGCGGGGCGATGGCTCCGGTGGGGCAGACCTGGCCGCAGGCATTACATGAATAATCGCAGTAGCCGCGCCGCATGACAAGGTGGGGTGACCACGTGCTGTCCCAGCCGGATGCCGATTGTGCCGGCTGAATCGAGGCGGAGGGACAGACCCTGACACACTCGCCACAGCGGATGCATTTCCCGGTTATGCTATCTTCACTGGCGCCCGGCGGTCTAATGAGCGTCTGCTTCGCGCGGCCGGGAGTTGGTAGAAACCGCAGGGTGAAAGCTCCCACGGCGGCGAGTCCCAGGGAAGTAATGAAGTGGCGGCGCGCTGGCTGGTAACCGCGGTCGGGAATTACCTTTGCCGGGAAAGTGATAGCGCGGGTGGGGCAGTTCTCCACGCAGTCAAGGCAGGTAACACACTCTCCTGCATCGGCTTTGTACCCTTCGGCCGGACTTATGGCGCCGGTCGGACATCTGACCGCGCACCGACCACACGAAATGCACTTCTCCGAAATTACCCTGTAGCCGAAAAGGGAGACCTTTGACACCAGCGCCAGCAGGCCGCCGAGCGGGCACAGGTAGCGGCACCAGGACCGCGCCCGAACGACGTTCAGCGCCAGGACACCGGCCAAAAGCGCTAGCAGAGTGAGATTTGGCAGGTAGAAACCCGCGTCGCCGAATAGCTTCGCGCGCACAGAGCTATCAAACCATCCCACCGCTGGCTGTAAAGGCCCAAAGTGGTAAAGACCGGCGCCGAGAGACAGTAACAGGGAGTTCAGCAGGGGCAACACCGCGGCCGCGAAGGAACGGAATACGAGGGTTACGGGATCAAGAACGATGAGGGTCAGGCTTCCCAGCATCGCGCTCAGGAGGATGATGAACAGGGTCAAGTTCTTACCCTGCCGCCAGTAAAGCGGGATATCCACATTGTCTTTGCGCACCCTGCGCGATGGTATCCAGTCGAGCAAAGAACCGAGCGGGCACAACCATCCACACCACACCCGCCCCAGAACGAGCGTGGCCGCAAGAAGCGCAAGACCGCCTATCAGCATGGGCACAATCCAGACATGGCCGGCGAGCATGGCAGCAGAACCGGCAAGCGGGTCGGCAAGGAAGAACAGTTCCCCGGGCAGCCACGTCCTCGTCTCCTGCCTCGTCCCGATGAGAAGGTAGAGGAACATAAGAAACGCGGCAATTTGCACCGCCAGCCGCAAGCGATGGTAAGTTTTAGAGACTTTTACGAGGGTTGGCCGGGTTTTAGCAGGGGCGGGGCTGTCAGACATTGATCTCCTCAATCCTGATGCCCCGCAGGTCCATGGTGCCCAACCCCATCTGGGCGGCTGCCCGCACCGCCGGAATGTCCGCGCCAGTCAGGCCGAACAGTGTGGCCGCATACGCATCCGCCGCGACCACGTCACGGCTGGCGATGACCGTATTCGCCAGTTTCACATCATTGAGATTGCCACCGGTTGGCCCGTTGTTCATGAGGATCCGCACGCAGTCGACAACTGTAAGCTCCGGTTTCACCAGGCTGGTCAGGTCGGCGACACGCTGTCCCAGATTAAGGTGGAGCAGATTCCTATTTTGCACCACCCCCATGACGTTTTTCAGTCCCATGGTGAGCCGCGCCAGGCTGTGATGCTTGGCGATGGGCACATTGATAACGGCATCCGCTTCCAGCACATCGGAGTAAACCGGCCAGTTCTTAATGTCTATTCCATCCGGAATGGCGGTGCTCCTGAACTTGATCTGGCTCATGGTCTCCATCTGGCCGCCGGCGGCACGCACCGCCTCTTCGATCCCCGTAATGGCATACGCCTGTTCCGCAGTGCCACCGAAAGGCTGGTCCATTACCCTTACTCTTTTTGCGCCCGCGCCTTTGCACATTGCCACCAGTGTGCCGACTACCTCCGGGTTGGTGGTTGCCGCGTACTCATAAGAATGGTATGCAACGCAGATGTTCGGCTTGATGATGACATCGTACCCTGGCTTTACAAACTGCTCAATGCCACCCAGCGCCCTGACGGCCGCTTCCACCATTGCCTTCGGGCTTGGACCGCATGCCACCGCCAGGTAGGGGCCCGAGGATACCAGTGGCGGTGAAGAAGGCGTTGTCTGGGCAGGCGCCTGTGTTGCCACCCCGATCTGCCGTGGTTTACAGCTTAGCCATGTAAACAGAGCGGAAGCGGTCGCCGCCGTGAACCCGAGCGCCGCTAACCGGCGAATAAAATCACGCCGCGAAATATTCATCCCTTCTTCCCCATCTCCATTTGTGCACTTATTTTAACGGAAATCACGAATGAAAGATATGGGAAATGAGCGTTGAAGGCGAGCGGCGCCCGGGGAGCCACATTATGCCGGTAACGTGTAACCCGCCGCCAGACGGAGCCCGTTCGCTCCGGAAGATTTGACAGCGGCAAGGACCGGTAGTAAAGTAGTGCCCTACGCCAGACCCTCCATTAACTTGAAGGGTAAGTATCCCTTGACAGCATGGAACAGTAAAGAGGTTCGTGCCATGAAGTGCCCAAAGTGTGAGCGCGAAATGCTTTATCTCAGGGAATATGACAGGAAAGACTATCCCCCGTTGGAAGATGGTATTTATGTGAGTCGAAGTGATGGAAAATCGTGGTGGGCATGTAAAAACCCTGACTGTAAAGATGGGAAACAAAATTGCAGAGAGGAAGTAAGGGATAGGGAGAGTATTATGAGGAGCGAAACGGAAGTTAGGAAATTCAAAGAGAAAATAGATAAGCTGACGGGCGATAGATTGCGCAAACTTTTGCTGCTGGAAAAAGAGCGGAGGGGAATAGACCGTAGCCAGCTAACTTTTGTGGGTATGCATAATATTGCTCAATATTGGTGGTGCGCAATGCAATCTGTTCTCAAAAGCATACAAAACGAGCCAGAGTTCTTTGGTGCTTACCTACAAGACAGGCTAGTTTATTCGTATCTGCTCGGCTACATAGACACTCTACCAAGCAAACAGGAGGAGTGGCTCAATATTGGCAGTCCAATCACTTTGAAGGACATTGAAAAACTACTAAAGAACAGAGAAAAAGAAGCGGTGGAACGAGCTGGAAGAGGAATCAAAGTCAGACTGGATGCGATTACGACTATAGATAAGTACGGCAAGCCTATAACTGTAATAAATCCTGAGCTTTCTCCCGAGGAAAGAGAATATTACAAAGACAGAGAGCAAGCCAAAGGTGCGATGGTTGTCGCGGACAGTCCAATTGCTCCGCCTCTAGTCCGTGGCGAATTTATGGAATATGCCAAAGCAGAGAGATATATCTCAATCCGGTGGAGCTTTGCATGGCATGACTACATTGTGGGAGGAGTACCTGACGGCATTACGGACGACTTCGTATATGAGTTTAAGAGTACAAAAAGCAGGTTCCTCTGTGATTACTTCACCAAGCCAGTAGCCCTCGCTCAAGCAGACCTCTACGGCTATTTTTTCAGAAGAAGGCATAAAAGAGTTCAGATTTACGTTATGGAAGAGGGCACCACTCAAACATGGGATGAACCAGTGAGTGAAGAAAGGGCGCTAGAAACCCTGGGCAAGTTTGAGAAGATAAATAAGGGTGCGTTAGCAAGGCCACCGAAGGCATGGAAGTGTAAAAGCTGTGAATTCATACCTTCGTGTCCTGTATATGCAACAAATCGCTGAGGGGATTAAGAAGAGTACTGGGAAAGAAACTACAGGATTACCAATAGAAAATACGTGTTATCAAGGGATAGTCACGACCTGAAGAAAAGGAGAAGTCACAATGGAATATCGTAATCTTGGCAAATCGGGTTTGAAGGTTTCAGCAATAGGCCTGGGCGGCAATAACTTCGGCTGGTGGGCTGACGAGCAGACGTCAATCACCGTCATTAACCGGGCGCTTGAAAGTGGCATCAATTTCATCGATACGGCTGACGTATATGACAGAGGACGTTCCGAGGAGTTTGTGGGAAAAGCCGTCAAGGGGAAACGGCAGCAGGTGCTCATCGCCACGAAATTCGCCAACCAGATGGGTGAAGGCGCCAATGACCGGGGTGGTTCTCACTACCATATTATGAGAGCCGTTGAAGCCAGTCTGAGACGTCTCCAGATGGACTACATCGATCTGTACCAGATGCATATCGCCGACCCGTCAACGCCAATAGAGGAAACACTCCGCGCCCTCGATGACCTGGTCCGGAGCGGCAAAGTCCGGTACATCGGCTGTTCGAACTATGCGGCGTGGCAACTTTGCGAAGCCCTGTTGACTTCAAAGCTCAACAACCTGAATGCTTTCATTTCGGTCCAGCCCCAGTACAACATGCTGACGAGGCAAATTGAAAGGGAACTTGTTCCCTGTTGCCAGGCATACGGCATCGGCATCATACCCTACAGTCCCCTGGCAAGCGGCTTTCTAACGGGCAAGTACCGGAAGAACGAGCAACCGCCGGCTGAGGCGCGGCTATCCGGGCCCAATCCCGCTTTCCGGCGCATTTTTACGGACGCCAACTGGGAAAAACTGGCAAAGATGGAGGCGTTTGCGGCGGAGCGGAACCACAGTGTCGGGGAACTGCCCATAGCGTGGCTGCTGGCGAAACCTTGCGTGAGCACGGTCATCGCGGGAGCGCGCAGAATTGAGCAGGTGACCGCCAATGTCAAAGCCGGGGAATGGAAGCTGACCGCTGATGAGGTGGCAAAGCTCGACGCGCTGACGGCATAACCAGACCCGGGCCATTATCCCTGCCGGGGAGCGGTGACACGAATCTTTCATTGCCGCCTTACTCCTGAGCACGGCGACCGCAATCATTTGCGCCTTTTTGCCGTACACGGTGTTTTTCATTCTTGCCCTGACCGTACCGGGCTGACGCCACGCCGTACGTTCCCGATATGTTAGAATTGAATTTGCCCTGCGCTATGGCATCGGTGGTTTGCATAATTCGTGAATACGCCCGTCGCTTTAGATAAACTGGAAGAAAGCCATCTCCCCCGCACCATTCTGGGTTTAATCTGGCCCGTGGTTATCCAGGAGGCCGCTTTCGGCATCCTCGCCATGGTGACCACGTTCCTTGTTGGCAAATTCGGCGCATCGGCAATCACCGCCGTCAGCCTTTCCGATAACATAATTCATCTGCCGGAGGTAGCCTTCCAGGGCATCAGTGTAGGCACCATCGCCATCATTGCCCGGCAGGTCGGCGCCGGCGAAACCGGGCAGGTAAACCGTTCCGTGCGGCAGGCCATGCTTCTTTCCATACTACTGGGCGTGATTTTTGCAATCACCTGGTGGTTTCTGGCCGATTTCTGGCTGTGGGTTTTCCGCACGCAAGCTGACGTGGCCGCCCTGGGACGGACGTACATACGCGTCAACGCGCCCTGCATCGTGTTCTTTTTCATCCTGTACTGCGGCGAATCGCTGATGCGGGGCAGCGGGAACACGCGCACGCCGATGATGATTACTGTCTCCATCGAGGTTATAGGCACGACGCTGGCCGTCGTCCTGATCCGTGGCTTCTGGTTTGTGCCGGCGCTGGGCGTGCTCGGCGCGGCTATCGCCCGGGCGGTGGTCAGTTTCCTGGGAGCCGTCATCATCATCGTTCTATTGGTGAAAGGACAGGGCATCCTGAAATGGGACCTGCGCACGGCGTTCAACTTCGACCTGAGCGCTGTGAAGCGGATACTGAATGTGGGTTTTCCCGCCTTCCTGGAGCAGGCACAGATGCGCGGCGCTATGAGCATCTACCAGATTATCATCAGCAGTCTGGGCACAACGGCTTACGCCGCCCACGCCCTGGCGATGCGTGTCGAAGAGTTTGCTTTCCTGCCTTCGTGGGGTTTCAGCGTGGCGGCGACAACCCTGGTGGGACAGTGCCTGGGCGCAAGGCGCCCGGACCTCGCGGAAAAGTCCGCCAACCTGGCACAGCGATACTGCCTTATCGCCATGGTCGCCCTGGGGCTGCTGACATTCTTCCTCGGCAAGAACCTGCTCTCCATCTTCATCGATGACCCGGAGGTTGTCCGCCTGGGCACCCTCGGCCTGCAAATATGGGCGATTGCCATGCCGGGGATGGCGGTTAACCAGACACTCGCGGGCGGCTTGCGGGGCGCCGGTGATACGCGCTGGGTGCTCCTGCTCACTACAGCAGGTATGTGGACGATGCGGGTTGCAGGCGGAGCATTGCTTGCCTTCACTTTTGGCTTCGGGGTGGCGGGGGCATGGGGCGGCGCGGTGCTTGACCACACGGTCCGGGCCGTGATTATCTGGTGGCGCTTCCGCACCGGCAAGTGGAAAAGCATAAAAGTGTAAATTGACACTCCACAAACCTCTGCTATAATAGAGCCACTTTCAGCGCCCTCGCGCATTCGCATCCAAAAACGGGAATGCACATCAGGAGGTGAGACTCGCATGTTCTGTCCGCAGTGTGGCACAGCCAATCCCGAAGGCGCACGGTTTTGTTCGAAATGCGGTGCCGGTCTTCAAGCCACGGCGCCGCCCGTTTTAATCACGCCCGCTCCGTCACAACAGAACGTGCCGCCCAGCGCACCGGCCATAAAGGTCCAGTACGCAGGTTTCTGGCGGCGGTTCGGCGCGATTATTATTGATGGTCTCATACTCAGTGTCGTCTTGGTCCCTCTGCGTATTACCTCCGTGTTTACGCCGTTCGGCATTCCCCTGGTATTTTCTTATGTACTTTCGCCGGTTATTGGCTGGCTGTACTTTGCCCTCATGGAAAGCTCTAAATTCCAGGGTACGCTGGGGAAAATGGCACTGGGCATAATCGTGACGGACATGGAAGGCAGACGCGTTTCTTTCGGCAAAGCTACGGGGAGATATTTCGGCAAGATAGTTTCGACGATAATCTTGTTTGCCGGGTTGATAATGATAGCTTTCACGGAGAAGAAGCAGGGTTTGCATGATATGCTGGCCAACAGTCTGGTGATTACGAAGGGCTAGAAACTCATTTCTCTGTTTTGACGAATGCCTTGGTAACAGGATGGGGCCGGGAGCAAAACTCCCAGCCCCATTTCGTTGAAGCCAAACGGTATTAGTTGTAGTCTTCGCGCTCGAAAATGGTAGCCATGCCCTGGCCACCGCCCACGCACAGCGTCGCCAAGCCAAAGCGGCCGCCGGTGCGGTTCAGGTGCCGCGCAATTACTGCTGTCTGGCGGGTGCCGGTCATACCCAGCGGATGCCCGATGGCGACTGCCCCGCCGTAAGGGTTGATCTTGGCAATGTCCGCCGCGGTGGCGCCCATCTCGCGGATCCAGTACAGCACCACGCAGGCGAATGCCTCGTTGACCTCGAAGATATCGAAGTCGGAGAGCTTCATGCCGGTGCGGGCAAGGATTTTCTTGGTTGACGGCACCGGCCCGATGCCCATGACCGTGGGGTCGACGCCAATTGATACGGCGTGCCGGAAGGTCATCAACGGCTTGTAGCCAAGTTCCTTTGCCTTCTCTTTGGACATCATCAGGATAGCGCCGGCGCCATCACTCCTCGGGCAGGAGTTGCCGGCGGTAATGAGGCCATCCTGGCGGTAAGCCGCCGGCAGGGCGGCAAGGCGTTCCAGGCTCGTTTCCCGCCGTGGGCACTGGTCTTTATCGATAACTTCAGAAGTGCCATCCGTATACTCCAGCTTCAGGGGGACAATTTCGTCCTTGAAGTAGCCTTTATCCTGTGCGGCAAAAACTTTCTGGTGGCTGGTCAGCGAAAAAGCATCGCAATCGGCGCGGGTGATACCGTACCGCCGGCATAGCTCTTCAGCCGTCATGCCCAT
>Ga0315284_10012348_pt1 | contig 12160 bp, 12 predicted proteins | sample YL17G09_16_MG_FD_203696 | JGI IMG/M metagenome (GOLD analysis project Ga0315284, IMG submission 203696) | Sediment microbial communities from Yellowstone Lake, YNP, Wyoming, USA - YL17G09_16 | ecosystem: Environmental > Aquatic > Freshwater > Lake > Sediment | place: USA: Wyoming | collected...
ACAGGGGGGAGGGACTCTTGCTGGCGGCCGGGATTCTCCACCTTCAGCTGCGTAGATCTACGCAGGGAGGGTGCCTTCTTAGAGGGGGGGAGTTAGGGGAAGTTTCTGGCCCTTTTCCCCCGCCGCCGGGCAGGGAGAGGGTTGCCAACCCAGCCGGAAGGGTCAGGGCGGATTACGGTACGGGGTGAATGGGTGTGGGCCTCCTCAGTGCCTTCCTCGCGTTCAGGGCCCCAGGGATAAGGGCGTCTGAGGCCATCATAGGCTGGGCAGGTCAGATTCAAATTGACGGGAATCCGGGCTTATGTGCCAGGGCTGATCCAGGGTCCGGGGGCAGTCCATTTCCCGCGCAAGAAACCGCCTGAACTGAGGGCTGCGGCCAACGGTTTCAGAAAACTTGTCAGCGCGTTAAGGACCTCTGGCAATTCCTGGGGGCCATCCAGCCGGCCCTTGCGGATGAATCCGCGCCACTGAGCCATCTTCGTACCATCATCAGAGAACAGGGATGTCAGGGCAACGGGTTCAGGGATGATCTTCGTACCTCGGTTGGAGAATGTCTTTGCGATGGCGGTGCTCAAAGCCTTTCCTTCAAAATCAAACTGGCGGGACAGCGTCCAGATGTCAAAGTAGTCCTTCATTCGACTGTTGAGAAGACCGAGCTTAACCATTGACTCGAACTTCTCGGCTACGACACTCTCTTTGCTGTAGCCGTTGAGTTGCGGGGCGGGAAAGTCCAGAATGGTTGGGTATCCAATCGGCTGGGGGGAAGGAACGATCACATCCCCGAATCCCATATCAAGCTGCAGAGTCACTCGGGCCGCACCCAAGTTGGCTCGCAAGCGGATACGGACTCCTTCATAGTTAGCCTCCTCGGCAATTCGGGCCCCTTCGACGGTCGCCGGATCAAACACAAGTCCGTCCGGTTCCACGGGCTGTAGGCAGATCTGCTTCATAATTCCCGCGATGCTGTCGACTTGGTTCTTAGTCTTGCCCAGAAGATCGATGTCCATTGTCGGTCTGTAGGACGCAAGTCTCCACGCCGTGAACATCAGGGCTCCCTTCAGAACAAACTTCCCGACGTGAGGTGACTTTGAGAGACGATAAAGGAACCTTTCCATCACGAAATACTGGAGCAGCTCGTTGAACGGGCGATGAGTTTGGCGAGACTTATTCAGAAGCAGTTGGTGGACCGATGCGGAAATGTTAGTGAGCGGTCGTTGGGTCACACCAGCGCCTCCAGGAAAGGGCGCATCACTTTTGATACGCGGCAGGCCTTGGCGGCATCGAGCAGGGTGTCGAGGTTCTTCTTTCTCCTCGCCAGATAGAGTTTGAGGGCCTCGCGCGCGGTGTCCAGGCCTATTTTGTTCCGGTATTTGAAACAATCGGCAACGGTCTTTTCAGGACTGTAGATTCGTACTTGTGCCCCGTCAAGTTTGTACGTTTCTACGCCGAATTCAAATGCTCCCTTGGTGAACCAGAATACCCGGATGGGAGGGTGATCCAGACGTGGTGGTTCCGCTCCGCGCGGGAGTGCAACATAGACCTCGTGCGGAATCTGCGTCGTCAGTTCGTGGAAGGCCAGCGCGGAGATAAGGCAGATCACGCCGCTCGGGACCTTTATGGCCACGGTGACGAGATCTGGGCTTCCCAGCGGGGGTAGATCGGAGAGGCGATAAAGGCCTCGACCGAGGCTCGTCAGCTTCCCCGAATTGCGCATCCTGTATAGGGTTTCGGGGTGAATGCCGAGACGCAGCGCATCTTTCGTTCTGAGCACACCTCCGTGATGCAGGAAGATGCTCCTGGCGCGGGTGGGCCGGTCTGTGGTCCGTCGCGGTGAAGACATACCCGATAATATTACCAGCAATTGTTAATATGTGGAGGTGAATTTATCGGAGGTTGGCGCCCGGCGCATAGTCCCTTCTGAGGCTGCCGTGGTTAGACCCAGCTTGAGGGAGAAATCTCCATGACGCGCCGCATGCCGTCTGTGTTGTTTACATGCCCGACTCTTCGGGGGCGATACAAAGGGTAGCCTGCCGCGCTTCGACATAGCCTCAAGCTACGGGAGCGGACGGGGGAAATCGCACGTAATCCCTCAAGAGGTCGAATGATCCTGGGTTCCCCTTAGCGACCACAGGGCGTGCGAGGCGGTCTTGCAGGGCCTTGATGTGGCCCATAAAGATCTTGCCATCCTTGCGGTCCTGGTCGAACCCAAAGACCAGAAGCCGCGCGATCGGGTCGACCGACAATGTGCGGGTTGGTGCTCCCGCGCCCACGTCCAGGATGGTCTGCGACAGCGGCCTTAAGCCGTGGGAGCAGAGTTTGACCAAGGTCGCGCAAACGTCCCTGTAGGCTCGCGCTAGGTCTGGTGCGCTTGTGCGTAGAAATTTGTCGTAGCTCTCCATTTGCTTCACGACCTCGGCATCACCCTTCGATCCGGCGTGAATGCGGCTGTCGTCGGCCCGTTTGGCTTCATAAAAGACGAGCTTGGCCTTGCCGTCCCCGTCTGGATGCAGGACAGCGAGGTCAATGCGGAACGCCCCTACGTCTTCCCCAGCTTCACTCGTTTGTGTGAACGCAACTTCGAGATCCACGACCGTCTCGTTTTTGCCGGCTATCGCGTGAACGCCTTGCTTCTCCTTTCCGGCATAGACAGATGCAGCAGCAATCAGCCGAGGCAGTGTCCGGTCGGACTCGTAGTTTGTGCAGATAACGTCGCATGGTTTGACCAGGAAGGATTTACCGTTAAAGTGGATGTATTCCTTTCCCGGCGGGCGTGACGGTTCGAGCAGATACTTGTAGTGGATCGAAACCACAGGATTGCCGTCGGTGTCGAGTCCGGTCCCTTTCTCAGCGCCTATCTTGAAGATGCTCTGGCCCTGCGCGTAGGCATTCAGATAGCCGCCCCGAACCGCCAGCAGCAAATCCTTGTTAGCGAGGACTTCCTTCCACCAGTTCTTGCCGGGTTCTGCTGCAAGGTCATCCAAAACCTTAGTCAGCTCTTTTGATAGACCTCTCTTGAAATAAAACATTTCACACCTCAATCCATTGTCCGTCATCGACCAGTGTCACGTTGTCAAAAAGATCGGGGAAGCGGTGCCTCTCAAATGTGTGGATCGGGATCAAGCGCTTGGGGGCGACTGCCGCCGCAAGTCGCTTGAGATCACCGGCGCTCGCGTGACCGGAAGTGTGAATGGACTCAAAAGGGATGCCACGGGCGAGGCACTCCTCTTTAAGCATCTTGCCGGCCCCGTCGTGCAAGTATCCGTCCCATTGCGACCAGAAAACGCGAGCGCCAATAAGCGCGCCGGCACGCTCGATATCCTTCAACATCCAGCCACGGAATAGCATCACCGAACGTGACGCCTGCTCGGCGAGTTGCTCCGGCCACACACGGAAGCCGCGATAGGTGTCCACGATCGGAGCTATACCCTTGAGCTTCAGACTTACCCGCTGTGATTGCGGTATAAAAACCGCAATGTTGGACCACCCTCGCACCGGCTTTGGGATGGTGTCGTATGCGGTCGCCTTGAGGACCTCGGCCGCGTAAGCATCGACGATTAGCATCCGTCCGGTGCGCTTGGCCGCGCGATAGATGGTTACCACGCGGTCGATGTTCTGCGCGGAGCATACGACAAGGGCCATACCGGCGGTCGCCTTGAATCGTTCCACGAAAGCGTGCTCTAGGTCGTCCTTGGTTTCAAACTTCGAATTATCGGCCAATCGTCCTAAGCTTGATCCCTCCAGCAGCATGACGTCGATGTGGCTCGGCGGCTTCGCGATCATGCGCTCAAACAGCTTGCTTTTGCGGCCGTGCGCCCGCAGGTCGCCGGAATAGAATATACGCCGGCCGCCAGCCTCAATCACCAGAGCGTAGGCATCGAAGCCGGAATGGTCGACGAGATATGGCGTGATGCTGAACGGACCGAGTGTCAGCAGCTTCTCATTTTCAAGATGGTGCGATGCTGTCAGCACAAATCCGCCCGGAACGAAGTCGGCCGCTGCGCGCATGATCCGCTCGGTTGCCTCCCCCATTACGATAGGGATGCCGGCACGAGCTTTGGGCAATAGCCCCCAGTGGTCGCGGTGTCCGTGGGAGAGAATGACCGCAACTAAACTTGGGTCAAGCTCGGTCAACCCAGAGATGGGCGGCAACGGCGCCGAGGTCAAATCCTGCGCGTCCAACGGCAGGCCAAGGTCCAGCAGGATACGGGCACCCGCGCTCTCCAGTTCGACGCAAGTCCCGCCGATTTCGTGCGTGCCGCGATGGATACAGACCCGCATGATTAGCCACGGCTAAAACAGTGCTCTACGGACGAGAAGCAGCAGGAAAGCTGCGAGGCTAACGCCACCCGTACCTTTGCTGTCTTTCCTTGCGCCAGTCAAGTTCCCGATTGTGTGACCTCATGCATCGCGTCGGTACCCCAGCGCTAACCGCACGTAGTCACTCTGGAGGAGCACGCCATCACCATGAAAGACGTGCCTGTCTGCGCCCATGCCGCCCTGCCGATTATATTCCATATTTCTTCGCGTAATGGCGGAACGATCGGGAGGACATTTTTAGAAGGTCAGCAGCTTGACTGCGCACTCCCCCGGCGGCGCGCAGTGCGGCTTGCAGGTACTGTTTTTCCACCTGTGCAACATGGTCTTCAAAGTCAACGCCTTCGGCGGGAATCTGAATTTTCTCCTGGCCGGTAGCGGCAATTCCAGTCACCGATTCGGGGAAATTGGCCAACTTGACGAGCCCGTCGCGTCCATCGCTGACGGCTACCGCGTGCTCGACGGCGTTTTCGAGTTCGCGCGCATTCCCCGGCCAACTCCAGCGGCGCAGGGCTGCCAAAGCCTCGGCGTTAAAATCGCTCAGGGGCTTCCCCATCTGCAAGGCAAACTTACGAAGGAAGTGCCGCGCCAAAGGTTCGATATCGCTGGGCCGTTCCCGCAGGGGCGGAACGTGAATGGGAATGACGCTGACACAATAATAGAGATCCTCGTGGAACTGCCCCTTCACAACCATCTCCTTCAAGTCGCGGTTGGTGGAAGCAATCAAGCGCACATCGACGGACACGTCCATGGCGCCGCCCAGGGGACGGAAGGTCCTTTCCTGGAGAACCCGCAGCAGCTTGACTTGCATGTCCAGGCTGGTTTCACCGATTTCGTCCAGAAAGAGCGTGCCCCCGTGAGCCGATTCGATCATGCCCCTGCGGTTGGATTTGGCGCCCGTAATAGCACCCTTGAGATATCCAAACAACTCGCTCTCGAGCAGCGTTTCCGGGAACGCCCCGCACTTAATCAATACAAACGGCTTTTCCCGGCGCAGGCTGACCGCGTGGATGGCGCGGGCCACCGACGCCTTGCCCGTGCCGCTTTCGCCGGTAATCAGCACCGTGCTGGTAGTCGGCGCCACGGTGCAGACCATTTCCAAGATGGATTCAATGGATCGGCTGTGCCCTACGATTTTTGGCGCGGCAAATTTCCGCAAAAGCTCGCGGCGAAGGCGCAGATTCTCCTCGCGCAGAGCCAGTTCCTCCAGCGCCCGCTCGACCGTCAAGTTGAGTTCCTCCACTAATGTTTCAGTCTTGACGACGTAGCGGTAAGCACCCAGGTTCACGGCTTGGATGGCCGAAGAGATTGTGGGTACGTCGGTAATCAGGATAAACGCCGCGGGGTTGTGAGTCTCGCGCGCGTACTGCAACAAATCGATGCCGCTCAGGTCAGGCATGCGGATATCGGAGATAATCAGATCGTAGACTAGCGACTCAATTTTCTTTTTGGCGGCTTGGCCGTTCGAGACCGTTTCCACCAAGTGGCCCTCTTTGTGAAAGGCATCTTCCAGCATCTGACAAATCGGTTTTTCGTCATCCACAATGAGCAGTCGCGCCATTCCATGTTCCTCATCGCAAAATGGGAAACTGATCATGATAGCGCAAGTGGGCTTCCAGGCCCTCCTCTAGATGACAGTTATCTATCTTTCTAACTGCATAACTCTAAAAGCGTTATCTTTGCGTCAAACGCGGGCACCGCCAAACACGCTTTTTCCCTTAGTCTTTTGCCCTTTTCTGTCCTAAGTAAGTGCCAATTCATGTCACTTCGTTGCTTACATGCGCCTGGAGATGCGTTAGCAGTGTTCCTACGGACGCCCGACTGTCGGTCCAAATGAGACAATCCAGATCTTTTTTAGTCCGCAGCCGCAGGCATTAGCACTCGACCGGTTAGCTGAAGGTCAAAATAAGGGCTGTTCCGGGCTAGATGGGTTGGAGGGGCACAACTGGGATCCACCCCCTCTTCCGGCGGGAGACGAACACGTCGATCGGCTCAGTTCTGAGGGGAAGGGCAAGGTTTGTTACACCGGCCGCAGGAACCTTCCGAGATACCTATATTTACCGGTATAATAAGCGGCATTTAATCCGGCACAGTATGCTACAATGAATAGCGTTAAGTCATAGATAAAGTTGGGAGTAGACATGGCAAAGGAAACGGCATTAAATACGGCACTAGATGGGCCAGCTCTGATGGAGCCCATGATGCCACCCGAGGGAGAGCGGCGGCTCGATGACTTGGCTTTGGAACTCGTGTCGAAAGCCAGTGCGCTTGCCAGCAATCTCAATCCGACCGTGCAGCAGTCTATGGGCGTGCTTGTCCGGTCAATGAACTGCTATTACTCAAATCTTATCGAAGGGCATGACACTCATCCTCGTGACATCGACCTCGCCCTAGCGAAAGACTACGCCACGGAGCCAAGGCGTCGAAGCCTGCAACTCGAAGCCGTCGCTCATATTGAGGTTCAGCAACTCATTGACGAAGGGAAAGATGAGAAAGCGGAACCTACCTCAGCGAAGTACATTCTGTGGCTGCATCGTGCGTTCTGCGGACGTCTCCCTGAGGAACTTCTGTGGGTAGAGAATCCGGACACCCACAAACGAATCCGGGTGGACCCTGGTGCCATGCGGGATGGCAACGTGGCTGTAGGAAAGCATATTCCTCCGTCGGCGGATTTGTTGCCGGCCTTTATGGGCCGTTTCGAGGAGGCGTACAACGCGGGTTCACTTTCCAAGCTCAGACAGATCATAGCTGTTGCCGCAGCCCATCATCGCCTGGTTTGGATCCATCCGTTCTACGACGGCAATGGCCGGGTTGCCCGCCTGATGTCCCACGCCATGCTGCGCCGCCTCGGAATTGGGAGCAGCCTCTGGTCGATTGCGCGTGGGCTGGCGCGCAGCGTGAATCGGTACAAGGAGCTACTTATGGCTGCTGATGAGGCGCGCCGGAACGACTTGGACGGACGGGGGAGTTTGTCCGAGGCTGCGCTCATTGACTTCTGTGCGTTCTTCCTCAAGGCCTGTGTGGACCAGGTTGAATTCATGGGATCGCTCTTGGAGCCGTCCGAACTCCTGCGGCGCATGCAGTTGTTTGTCGAGGACGAGACACGAGCAGGTCGCCTGCCCAAAGGTTCGTTCCCGGTCCTCCGCGAAGCAATCCTTGCCGGTGAACTCAACCGCGGCCAGGCGCGAGACCTGACCGGCTACCAGGAGCGCATGGGGCGCACCGTGGTGTCGAAGCTGCTTGAACGAGGTCTCCTGACTTCGAAGGGCCCCAAAGATACCCTTCGTCTGAGTTTCCCGCTTGAAGTCGTGGAGCGTTGGTTCCCGCGGCTGTACCCTACCAATTGATAGTCACAGCCCATCGAGGGCGGTCCATTGGAGATGTGGGCTAAGCAAGGAACGCCAGCGTACTTTTAGCTGGGCCATCTACCTTCCCGCACGGTCGCCGCGGCATACCGCAATACCTCCACAGCTGCATTGGGATTCAGCTTGATAGACTCTGGCAGGGGTGTCTTGCCTTGATACATCAATGCCGGGAGTATATTTATGACATCAAGCAATGGGGTCACGAGCTTCTCCAAATAGTCCGCCACGGCCATCTCCTCTGAGGGAAGGTGGACGGTCGGCTGCTTCGTCTTTGTGTCAATGTAAATCCGACCCCATTTAGGTGGCAGTGGGAACAAGAGCTTTCCGACCAGTCCTACTGCTTGGGATCTTATCCTGGGATCCGGCAACACTACGAAACTCCACCATGCGAACCACTTGAAGCGCCAGTTGACGTCATTAAGCATTACCGTCCCCTCCATCCGTGGCGGTCGGCAGAGATTGATCACTTCTTTGGCTCCGCCCCCGATGGGAATACCACCCGCTTTTTCTGCCTCGACATAGTACGCTCGCTTACGATTTCCATCTCCCGCCGCCTGGAAGTCCTTGATCATATTCTCCCAATCATCGCTAATGAAGTTAGATCGTATCCACTCCGCAAGCAGCTCCGCTCCAACTTTGGGGTCTTCAATTGGATAATCAGCGGCGACCACTTCCGTTGTCGCGCCTTCCGGCAAGGGTGCCGCCGGCTTCTCTGGCGGCGGTGGCTGAGCGACGACTGAAGTTTGAATAACAGGAGTCTCGCCCGCACCGGTGGCCGCGATCAGCTCAGGTGTTCCTCCCTGGCGGAGGCCGATCTCTTTGATCAAATTCCGTACTCGCCCTTCTGATAGTCCGATCACGCCTGCGAGTGCCCGCTTCGATCCGAACTTGGGCAGGAGTTTCTTCAGCTCCACACCTTTTTCAAGAGGCGACAAAGAATTCCACCGTCGCTTCAGTGCTTGGATTTCTGGCGCTTCTCGGCTCGATTTGGCCTTTCCTGCGCGCGTCGGCCGTCTCAACTTCATCTTCGTCGCGGCGCCGCTGGTGGGCCTGGTGGAGGCCCGTGGTTTCGGTGCCTCACCCCCTCGGTGAGGGGCCTGTTTAGCTTTCGGACGTTTGCTTTTGCGTGCCTGGCGGCGTTGCCCGCGAAGAGTGGTTAATTTCCGGGGTACCTTTGTCTTCTTGGCCATCAGATTCTCCTTTAGTCGTCAATGCCCATAGCCCGACGGATCTTTTCCGCGTTCTCAGCACACTGGCAAGCCCATGCGGGGCCAATGAGCTTCCGCTCGAGCCGGTCCCAGATTATCGAAGTGATTTCCGCGCGGCGCTCCGGCGACATCCCACCCGCGAGCAGTCCACTAAGTCGGCCCACGTAATAATGTGCCTTCTTCACTTCCTGGAGGATAACCGCGTCGGGAGGCGGAGTAAGGTTTCGTGCGCGCATTTCCTCTTTCACCGATTCCACCCACGCCGCGTATTTCCGTCTGCGTTCTATCCTCCACCGGTAGAGTAAGCGTAACGGCTTCCAGCGGAAAAAGAAGGCGAATACGAAGGTTGCGCGCATCCATTGAATGTGCCGCCGCCAACTTCGACTGACTTCATCGTAGTCCGCCTTGCCGCGACTCCGCACATGCAGGCGCTTCGCAACTTTGCGCAGGTTTTCGAGCTTAACGGATAACCGCCTCAGACTGCCTCGGTAGTTTCGCCGCTTCGCCCTGAGCTTCCTGAGCCGATACCATAAACGGATTACTCGGACCCCCAAGGCGCAAGCTGCCAGTTCGAAGGCGGTCAGGCGCATTCGCCTGGTGCTGGTGGCGTGGGGATTGGCGAAGGTCGATGCCCGAAGCTTAAGTATGACAGCCATCTGCCTCTCGTCACACTCGTCTTTCCCTTCCGGCAATCTCGCTTGACGACTAGGCTCGTAAGGGAAACCCAAGAGTCTGAACTTCTGCCAGCGGAGGTGGTCTTGCTCGATAAGGTGAAGACCGGCGTGAATGGTTTCCATCTCCACGTTGGTGAATCTCACAGGAATAGCAAGCGAAACCTCAGGTTGCATGATCCGCCTATCTCCAGTTAAGCCCGAAGTCTCGTGCTGAAGCACCGATGACGCTCGGGGATGGGCACTTGGGGGACTGTCCCCCCTCGGGTAAAGGAGGAAGCCGGGGGCAGTGGGGAATCTCCTGCAGCGCGTAACAGAGGCCCAACGAAGACCACCGGCGTATGGGATCTTCGTGATTCGGCCCGCTCCCTAGGCAGAGTGCCCGCAATCCGCAGGGTTCCAAGAGCGGCAACCGGCGTCCTTCGAGTACGCACAATGCTCCTCCCATTACTTGGTTAGTATAGGTGCCCTCGGGGGTTTGGTGACCTTTGACACCTCACTCCAGAAAGATATTCCTGGCAGGTGGGGTCTGCGTAATTCAACCCGCGCCTGGGCAGATTGCCGGTAATCCACAGGGTTCTAACATCGGCAGCCGACGTCCATCGAGCACATACAATTGTCCTCCTACTCCTAGTTAGTATAGGTTCCCCGGGGGGGCTTGTGGGCATTTTGGCATCTTGCTCCAGTTGACCCACGGACTCGACTAACGCCCAGGTCTCCGACCTCAGGACGGATCCCCACTGAATCGTCCTTCGGGGTGCGAATGGCCCCTGAATCCTTCAAAATAATCCTTGACAGACAATCTAACTGTTAGTATGTTACTCCCCGGAGGTGAGGAAGTGGTGACGAAGTTTTCGGATTTGGGTTTGACGGTCGGCGAGATCATTCGCCGGCGAAGGGAAGGTGTCGGTGAAACCCAGAACGAGGTCGCCCGGAACATCGGAATCTCCCCCGAATACTTGGGCATGCTCGAAAAGTCGGCCCGGAAAATCGACCTCCGGCGAGTTCCCGCCCTCGCTCGATGCCTCGGAATCGACCCCGCCAGCCTGGCGAAGGTGTGGTTGCACGAAAACGAGCCCGAAGTATTTCGATTGCTGTTTGGGGATGACGGTCCCGAGGTCAAGCTGGGTAAGAAGGAGGATTCTCAAGCACCCAGAACTGTAAGTGAAATCACCGCCATGCTGATGACTGCGAAAGCAGCGATGAGAGACCTGGTAGCAGAAATGGGCCGGAAGCGTAGGCCGCGAGTCAGCCCGGTCGGCTATAACCTTAGACGTGTGGCTGGCAAAGGAACTGAGGGTAAAGATCGGCAGCGACCTCATCGAATTTCTTCTGGGGAGGTCGATTAGTGATAAGGAGAACAACACATGTAAAACAAAGCCGCGGGCGCAGGCCCCAAATCCAGTTGGCCATAATGCTTGGGGCCAAGGTGGCGAAGAAGTTGTTGATGGTGTTGAGTAGTGCCATGGAGTTCGTAGATGGCGAAAGTAAAGACTGCCGATGCGGCCGGGAGGCACAAGCTGCTGACTTTGCAGCAAGCGGCCGAGTATTTGCGTTTGAGCACGACCACCGTACGCAGGTTAGTGTTGGGGAGAAGTTTGGCTTATATCCAAGCTCGCTTTCATGCGGTGCTCCGGTTTGATCTGGCTGATCTGGACGAGTATATTCAGAGAACCAGATTTCCGGCGAGGAGCTGAGTAGCAGTGGTAAGGATTACGGGCTGCACGTACCGGCGCAAAGGAACACCTTTTGTCTGGATGAAGATCTCCAGGCAGGGGCAGAAGCCTTTGTACGAGTCGACGAAGACGACGAATGATAAGAAAGCTCATCATCGTCTGCTGGCCCGGATTGCGGAAATAGAAGCGGGTTTCTATGAGCCGGGGCTCCAGAGCGCCAGAGTCAGCCAGCTCTACCCGCTATTGGAACGTGACTATCAGGACAGGAACAGGAAATCGCTCAAGCGGATCGAGTACGCTTGGCGAAAACATCTCAAGCCGTTTTTCGAGCACCGGCTGGTCGAGGACTTGACCAGCGATGACTTGAGGGGTTATGTCGACGACCGGCTCGGGCAAGGTGCATCCCGAGCCACAATCAACCGGGAACTCTCGAACCTGGGCCGCATGCTCAACCTGGGGCGGGAGGCAGTGCCTCCCAGGGTGAGAAATCGATTGAAAGTACACAAGCTGGCCGAAAGCGCCCCACGGCAGGGGTTCATTAACAACGAGCAGTTTCAAAAGTTACTGGACTCCTGCCGCGTTTCAAAGAATCCGAGGAAGGATCAGCAATTCTTGGTAGCTGTAATCAGCATCGGTTACAGCCTTGGCTGGAGAAGGAGCGAGATACTGGGGCTGCGAGTCAAGCAGGTCGAGTCGGAGATCCACGGCATTCGGCTATATCGGGGCGAGACCAAGAACGACCAAGGTCGGCTGATGATTCTACCCGACTCCTGCTGGAATGTCATCGAACCGTTGCGGACTGTCGCAGCAAAGTAAGAAGATCCTCTTCCAGCAAAGTAGAAAGTTCCGGTTGAAAACCGGCAGACTAGCCGGATGAGCAAACAACAGGAGTTATGGATGAGCCAGAAGGATCGGGACCGGTTGAA
>Ga0315284_10012349_pt1 | contig 12160 bp, 9 predicted proteins | sample YL17G09_16_MG_FD_203696 | JGI IMG/M metagenome (GOLD analysis project Ga0315284, IMG submission 203696) | Sediment microbial communities from Yellowstone Lake, YNP, Wyoming, USA - YL17G09_16 | ecosystem: Environmental > Aquatic > Freshwater > Lake > Sediment | place: USA: Wyoming | collected...
GCCGTGCACCTACGTACGCCCGGGTGCCGGCCGCTTGCCTCGTTCGGCGCGGTGCCGGCGGTGAGGGTGGGGGAGGTGCGGCCGATTCCGCTGCGCATTGTGTCGCCTCACGAAGGGAAGGGCTCGCTCACCGCGACCCTCTCGGCGCCCGCCCTGGGCATCCACCAAGAGGTGCGCCTGCCCGGCATGTCCGAGCTTCGCATTCCGAAGGACACGCCGCCGGGTCGCTATATGATCACCCTCTCCGGCCCGAGCATCCTCGGGCACAAGCGGTTTGTGGAGGTTCGCAGCGGGTAGCCGTCACGCTGGTTGGGCGGGCGGTCGCTGTCGATGCCAGTTCGTCTCGCGCTGAAAGGCGATGGCGAGGGCCAGCAGCGTCATCTCTTCATAGGGTGGCCCAATCAGTTCCATGCTTAGGGGTAGGCCGTTCTCGTCCGGCCCCATCGGTATAGACAAGCTGGGCCAACCAAGCAGATTGCCCGGCCCCTCGTTTCCTCCCATTCCCACCCATCCCTCGCCGAGGGGCCTATCCGCCAGAGGCGCGCCATGAAGAAACGTCGGGGCGATCAAGGCGTCGAAGTGCTCAAAGATCCGCACCGCTGCCGGCGCAGCCATTGAGCGGATGCGCATCGCGCGCAGATAGTCCACGCCGGCAACCGCTAGCCCCGACAGCAGGCCCGCCTGCTGCGACTTGTCCGTTAGCTCGTGCAACCTTCGACTTCTGATCAGATCCTCGAAGGCCGCTGCCGCCTCGACGTTCATGATTGTGAACGCGGCCGGCATATACGGAAAATCGGGCAGCTTGACCTGGCCGCTGGTGTGGCCGAGGCGGTGGAAGACGTCGAGAGCGGCGGCGAGCCGCTTCTTGGCGGCCGCGGCGTTGTTCGCTCGATAGTGGGTCGGCAGCAGACCCAGCCGGAACCTGCGTCTTGTCCACGCGCGCGGGTAAAAGCGGAATCGGCCCTGTGTGGAGCAAGGGTCCCGCGGGTCGTGGCCCGTAATGGCTGCAAGGATGAGCCCGCAGTCCTCCGCCGAGCGCGCCATTGGGCCGATCCTGTCCATTGTCGATGAGACGGCCATAGTGCCGTAGCGCGGCACTCGCCCATGCGTTGGCACGAGCCCGCAGACGTTGCAGAAAGCCGACGGCATGGTGATGGACCCCATCGCGTCGGTGCCGATGGCAAAGCCCACCAGGCCATCGCCGACTGCTGCGCCACAGCCGCTGGACGAGCCGCCCGCCCACCGGCTCGTGTCGTATGGATTGCGACAGGGGCCGTCGAGAGAAGCCGCCGGCGTATCAAAACCTCCGGCGCCCGCTAGCTCTATCATCGCGAGCTTGGCGACGAGCACCGCACCCATCTCCCGTAATCGCTCGACTATCGTGGCGTCATGGTCAAACACCTGGTCCCTGTGAGCGGGCGATCCCCAGCGGGTCGGGATGCCATTCGTCGCGAATACATCCTTCGCGCCGTAAGGGATGCCGTGCAACGGCCCGCGCAGTCTCCCGTCGCGAATCTCCCGGTCGGCCTGCTTCGCTTGCTGGAGGGCCAAGTCGGACGTGAGTTCGGCCACTGAGTTGAGTGCGCGCCCTCGTGTCTCCAGCGCCTCAAGCGAGCGCTTTGTCAGTTCGACCGAGGACACGCGCCGGGCACGGAGTAGCCGCCCGAGTTGAGCCACTGAGAAGTGCAAGCCCGAACTGTCAGCCATTCATTGCCCTCCCAAGGCGCAAGAACTGTCGCGGTGACCGAGAAGCGTCGGGAGGATCACGAAGTACGCTCTCTCCGCGCCGCTCACACGCGCCCGCCGTTCCGCTAAACGATCCCCGTGTCGTCTTCAGTATGATAGACCGCCGCCGTGCCGCGGGGCAGGTCGGCCATGTCAAACGTCGGCCGGAACGACTTCACCAGCGCGACGTTCTTCGCTACTTCCTCCGGCCACCGCATGCCCACATTCGCGACGTGTACTCTGCTGTCCGAGAGCACGAACTTCAGCGCGACCTCGTACAGGTCGTGGACTTCGTGCCAGCGGGGCGCGATGTAACCCGCAAGGCGCTGGAAGATCCCCGAGGTCACCGGGCGCATCACCGACACGCCCATATCCATGTCGCGCGCCTCGTTCAACGCATGGTGGGCCGCCGACTGGTAGATGAGGTTGTACCGGATCTGCATCATGTCGAACCGGCCGCTTGCGATCAGCGGCCGCGCCGTCCACGGCTCCTCGACAGTGAACCCCACGAATCGCACCAGCCCTTTCCCACGTAGACCGAGCAACGCGTCAAGCAGGCCGCCGTTGAGAATACGCTCGATCTCCTGCTGCGTGTACATGCCGCCGTGGAACTGGATGATGTCAATGACATCGGTGCGCAGGCGGCGCAGCGACGCCTCGACGCTGGCGACGACGTCCTGTGCGGAAGTCCCCTCGGCATAGCCGACCTTGGTGGCGAGGACGAACTGGTCGCGCTTGCCTTGCGTGGCCTCGCCGATGATCGACTCGCTGTTGCCGTCGCCGTAGCTCGGCGCGGTGTCGATGTAGTTGATTCCCGCATCGAGTGCAGCGTGGATGGTACGGATAGCGGTCGCCCGGCCATCGGATGTGAACGGATCCCAACCGCGGGCCTTATTCACCCCGCCGAACGGGTAGCCTCCCAGACCGAGCCGAGTGACCTTCAGGCCGGTTCGACCGAATCGCACGCGCGGTATCATATCGGTGACTCTCCAGTTTCAGCTGGGCGCAGTCCCAGACGCATCACCTACCTGCGCAGTTCCGCCCCCTGCGCGATCAGAGTTGTTTGCAGTTGCCCGACGTCCAGTCCCCTTGGGGCGATGCCGGCCTTAGCGCACAATGCTGCGGCGGTCCCCGCGGCCTGCCCGATGGCCATGATGGGCGCCATGGATCGATGCGATTCGTATGGCTGCTGCTCGCTCGAAATGCACCGCCCTGCCGTCAGCAAGTTATCGATTCGCTTCGGTACCAGGCAGCGGTAGGGGATGTCGTAGCCCTCGTGCTCCAGGTACCGGCGGTAGCCATAGTAGTGGATGATCGGCGCCGAGCTGATGGCGACAACATCATCGAAGCGCCGGCCGCTGAGTGCGTCGTCGGCAGTCAGCTTGTACTCGCCCTCGACGAACCGGGTCTGCCGTACACCGAGCGCCGGAGGCGTCTCGATCAGCTTCGCATCCGCGAGCTCCGCATGCGCCGCCTGCTTCTGCGCGAAATCCTCGAAGATACGCAGGCGCGCCTCGATCTCGCCCTTTGACAGTTCGTCGCCGTCCGCGCCATTGATCGGCCCCACGCCCGGCCCCCAGACAACCGCGCTCCTCCCGAAATCGCAGGCGAAAGTGCCCTCGGGGCGAAACGCGCCGAACTGGATCCGGTACATCATCCCGTCGTTGAGCCGCGGCGCCTCGTCTTTCACCGTCTGCCAGAACGGGGCTCCCGCTCGCGCGGCTACGTCGGCGTCGCCGCTCGCGTCCACCGCGCATTTCGCCATCACTGCCTGGCGCCCCGACTTGTTCTCGACGACCACCCCGCGAAGCGCATCGCCCTCGACAATGCTGTCGCTGAAGTAGGTGTGGAACATGATGTCGACGCCGGCATCCACGCACAGCTTGAGGGTGACGTACTTGAACTTCTCGACGTCGATCGCGTAGCTGTATTCGAGCCGGCCGGGTTCGGTGGGATAGGCCTTCTGCGGATATGGGCTCTTGCCCAGGCCGTTCAGGTCCTTCAGGCGCAGGATGATCTCCTCGCCGATGCCGCGCACGGTCTGGGTCGCGTCCGGCTCGACCTGGTTACGGAACCCATTGATGCACGCCATGAGCGCCGCCGTCGCAGTGCCGCCGAGGTAACCATACTGCTCGACCAGCCCGGTCTTCGCACCATTTCGCGCCGACGCAATCGCCGCGACCAGCCCCGCTGGCCCGCCGCCGACAACGACGACATCAACATCGCGCGAGACGGGGATCTCGCGTGCCGGCTCGTGATAGGTTCTCACAGTTCATCCTCCTGGACGACAGTTCTTCTTCCGGCGGGTCATCCGTGGCGCTCTCCTGCGCCCAATGGATCCGGCCGCGGCTCGAGCAGCACATCTTGCGCGGCGAGTCTGTCGCGGAGCCCGTCCACGTCAAGCGCGGACGGGCTGCATCCGGCGGCAGCCGCCATCGCAGCGGCCGTGCCCGCCGCCTGCCCGCATATCAAGCAGCACACCGTGTTGCGTGTGCTGTTGTGGGCTACCAGGTCAACCGTCATCATGCGACCGGCGATCAGGAGATTGTCCATTCCGCGCGGAATCAGCGCGCGGTAAGGAATCCCGTAAGCCCCTGCGTCGCGCACCAGGTACTCGCTGTTGTCAATGAAGCTGAAGCAGCCGATCTGGTCATCGAACCGCGCGCCCTGTGTGCAGTCGTCCTGAGTCAGCTCGTACTCGCAGCGAATCGCTCGCGATCGTCTCTGGCCGACCGATGGCGCGGGGCCGGCGACATAGCATTCCTCGCAGCCGCGGATGTGTTTGCGGAACAGGTCAGCCACGTCGAGCATTTGCCCGCGAAGGGTCGTCTCGGCGGTCGTCAGCGCGTCCACGTCCAGGCCGTCATTTGGGCCGTAGTTGATGCAATTGCAGTAGGTCAGCTCGCGCGGGCGCAGCGAAGACGACAGGAAGTACCCCGGCACCGGCTTGCCCAGCGATTCACCGAGCCTTCTCGTGCTGATGCCTAGACGCACGAGGTCGGGTGCGGTTGCGCCGGGCTTCACCGCATGCGTGAGCTGCGTTATGAGACCCTGCGATTCGAGATAGCTCTCCATGGCGGCGAGATCGACGTTGCAGAGCCGGAATGTGAAACCGGCAGAGTAGGCGCCGCGATCCCCGGGCTTGAAATGGGCGAAATCGGCGCCGGCGTACGCGGCCACATCGCCGTCGCCCGTGCAATCAACATACTGCTTCGCGCGGATGAGGCTGCGGCCTGCCTTATTCCAGACCACCACGCCCGCCACGTGCCCGTCATCGGCGCGGACTTCATCCACGACCGTATGCAGCAGCAGCTTCACGCCGGCTTCGAGGCACATCCTTGCCGCTGCGAGCTTGAAAGTCTCCGGCTCGACCGGGGTGAGCATGCTGACAAAGTCGCCGCCGCGTTCCATGCGCACATGCCCAATGCCCCCGCCGAGCAGGCGCACGCGCTCGACAAGCTCCTGCGCGATCCCGGCAACCACGCGCGTGCGCTCGGCCCCCGGATGGGCGTCGAAGATGTTGAAGAAGGTGTGCAAGCCGGTCGCGCCCGTGATGCCCATGCCGCCCAGCCATCCGGCTTGCTCGACCAGGACCGTGCTCGCCCCATTTCGCGCGGCGGCAATCCCGGCGGCGATGCCTGCCATCCCGCCCCCGGCCACCAGTACGTCGCACGAACCGTAGCGAGTCTCATCCACGATCGGTCGCTGCATCCGTGTCGCCTCCTTCGCGCAATTCTGCCGAATCACGCTGTGCGTGAGCGGACATGCATGATGGATCTCAGGTCGCCCTGCGCAATCAGGCCCGCGCGCATTATCCGTGCTCAGCCGCAGTGCGTCAAGCACGGACGAGGCGAAGGCCCACCAGCAAGGGAAGAGATGCCGCCAAGTCTAAGATTAGGGGACAGGCTGAGGTCACACGGTACCGCATGACACACATGAACGTCGAGGAGCTTCAGCGCGCCCGGTGGCCGGTCGAGCGGGCGCGGCAATGGTATCGGCGGATCGGGCCGATATGCGGCTTCAACTATGTCCCTCGCACGGCGGTCAACACGACCGAGCTCTGGCAGGCGCTAGACGAGAAGACGATTGGGCAGGAATTGGGTTGGGCGCGCTCTTGCGGGTTCAATAGCTTGCGGGTGTTCGTGCAGTACATCGTCTATGAGGCCGAACCCGACGCGCTGATCGCGCGCATGGATCGATTTCTCGAGATTGCGGCACAGAACGACATCTCGGTCATCTTCGTGCTGTTCGACGAGTGCTTTGGGCCTGAACCGCAGTTGGGCCCGCAACCCGACCCGATCCCGGGCATTCATAACAGCCGCTGGAGTTCGAGCCCGGGCGAGCGCCGCGAGAACTGGCCGTCGCTCGCGCGATACCTCACCCACATCATCGGGCGCTTCGCCCACGACGAGCGCGTCATCGTGTGGGATCTGTACAACGAGCCGCAGCCCAAAAGCCGGCCGCTGGTGGAGGGTGCTTTCGCCTGGGCGCGCAGCGCCGAACCGTCGCAGCCGCTTACGGCATGTTGGGAGGCGGCTGACCTGTGGGACATCGCGTCGTTTCACGAGTACGAGCCGCCGTCGGCCGAGAAGCTGGCCGCCATCACCGCCGAGCGCCCCGCGCTCTGCACTGAATGCATCTGCCGCACGACCGGCTCGACGTTCGAGGTCGTGCTCCCGCTGTTCGCGCAAATGAAGATAGGGTGGTACACGTGGGGTCTGGTCAAGGGCCGCACTCAGACCTACTACCCCTGGGATTCGCCGCAGGGGGCGCCGGAGCAGAAGGTGTGGCACCACGATTTGCTTCACGCGGACGGTACGCTGTATGACGCTGCGGAAATTCGGCTGATCCAGGGCTTCGACGACGCGTTCCGGCGCGGCAACGCGCCTGCACGCTGAAGACGTCTTACGGGCCAGTGTTGCCGTCGGCGCGGATGGCCTCGTGCAGTTGCCCACAGGCGCAGGAACCTTCCGCCGATTCACCGAAAGCAGCCCCGCCACTGCTGTATCGACCATCTATAGGAGGTGCCCACGCCATGACTCAAGACGCGACCACCAACGCCGCGCCCACGCTCTTCCGGGGCATGATGCCCATCCTGCCGACCGCGATCACCGAATCCGGAGAGGTAGACGAGCCCAGTCAACGCCGGCTGGTGCAGTATTGCCTGAAGTGCGGCGCCGCGGCCATCGGCCATCTCGGCGGCGCCTCCGAGTTCTACAAAGTCTCGCACCGTGACCGCCCGAAGCTGATCGAGATCGTCGTTGACGAAGCGCGCGGGCGCGTGCCGGTGTTCATCGGCGTCACCGCCACCACGGCGCGCATCGCGGTAGACTACGCGAAGGAAGCGGAGGCTCTGGGCGCCGATATGCTCATGGCGGCGAGCCCGTACATGGATGTCCCGGACCGCGAGGGCATGATCGAGTACTACCGCGCCATCGCTGAGGCGGTCGCGATCCCCATCATCATTCAGGACACGCCGACGAGCGACGCCGTCCTTACCGCCGAGCTCATGTGGCGCCTGTGCCAGGACCTGCCGAACGTGCGCTATGCAAAGGTCGAGGGAAGGCGCTTCCTGGTCAAGACCGCGGAGATGATGGAGCTGGCGGGCGACTCGGTGCAGGTGATCGGCGGCGCCGGCGGGAGGCATCTCATCCACCTGCTGCGGTTAGGCGTGACGGCCTTCATGACGGGAACCGAGGCGCTGGACATACACGGCGGCGTCGTCCGCGCGTATCTCGAAGGCGACGAAGACCGGGCGGCGCGCATCTACTATGAGCAGTTGCTGCCGTACCTGATGTTCTACCAGGAGTACAATCGGGAGCTTCTGAAGGGGATGCTTCACCTGCGAGGGATCATCGACTGCCCGAAGGTGCTTGCGCCGGCGAGCGGAGCGCCGATGAGTGACATTGAGCGGCGCGAGTTCGAGTGGGTCCTCGACCGCATCGGGTTCAAGAAGCGCTGGCCGGATATCCCGTGATCTGACCTGCCGTAGGCGCAGGTGCCTGACCTTCGTTGGGCGTCCGGCCTACTTGGCTGCCGCTACCTCGGCGCGCAGACCGTCAAACACCAGCGCCCCAGAGTCCTGCCGATCAGCGCGGAACTCGCTGATGTAGATGGACTCCCACCGAATCGGGCCCTGCGCCTCAGTGGGTACGGACGCCGTCACCTCGCGCCATTCGCTCCAGTCCACCCGGCCGAAATCGAGGTTGAACTCGCGCCCGCGGGAGTCGCTGATTCGCGCCCGCAGCCAGTGCCCGAGCCCGTCGCCGTATACCCAGGCGCGCAGGGCTACCGCCTGGCCGACGTCGCGTTTCAGGTCGAGATATGCGGCGCGGCTCTGCGTCGTGGTGCTGAAGTCATAGCTGAGTTTGGCCGCGTAGTGCCCCTCCTGCACCGGGTCGGTTACCCGCTCCGAGGCCGCGGCTACTTCGCGCGGGTAGGCCGATGCCGAGCATGTCCCGGCCTCCTCGAACCCTTCGACGGCAACCGTCGTTGAAGCGCAGACGACCCGCGCCGACGCCTGCGCGCCCGCGAGCGTAGCGGTTACAATGCCCGTGGGGCCCGGGCCCACCGCAAGCACTCCGCCATCCCCTATGTTGCCCGCGGATGCGTCCGCCTCCCACTTCACGAGTGCCGGATCGAACGAAATGGGGTCGCCTTCCTTGTCTAGCGCAGTCACGTTGAACCTGACCGACGCCCCCGGCGCCGTGGTCACCGTCTGCGGCGTAATCCTGAGCTCCGCCGGGCGAGCATGCACCGTCACCGGCACTCGCCCCACGACCCCAGCGACGTACACCTTGACCGCGCCTTCGACCGTCTCCGCCGCCTCGCCTGCGGTGAACTCTCCGCGCGCCGAAATGGTTCCGATGGGGCCCTCGAAAGCCCAGCCGACGCCGGTGGTGTCGAGTGTCACCGGGTTGTAGTAGGCATCCTGCGCGGCCTCAACCTTGATCGTCACGCGGTATCCGGGCAGCGCGCTGATGGATTCTGGCGTCAGGCGCAACTGCGTCGGCGGGCCGTGCGGCGCCGCGCTGATCACAAGTAGAGCGTTGCCGACCGCACGCTCTCTGCCCTCGCTCGGCGAGTTCACAACCTGGCCGCGCACCCACATCGTGGTCGAGCCGCCACCATCGAGGTTGACCGCATCGCGGCAGCCGAGATCCGCCATCAGATAAGCCAACCCATGAAGCGTCATCCCGACGCTCGATGACTGGCGGCCGTCAACCGTCACCAACACCACGCGCCCGTCCGGCTTGACGCCCGCCGCTGTACGCGGATGCCGGGGCAACGCGTGCTTCGCCGTGAAGCTCTCCTCGGCCCACGCGACCGATAGGCGACCGTTCCGCAGCAGCAGCGGCCCGCCGCCGATTGCCTCGACGATGCGTCCCTCAAGCTGCGGCGTCAGGTCGGCGCGCAGCTTGACCGCATCGCCTACCTGGAGCCCCGCCAGTCTCTGCCCTGCATCACCCGAGGCGGAAACAATGACCTGGTGCGGACCCAACTCGAGATCGCCCATCGCCTGGGTGGACGCCGTCACCTTGCCCTCGCAGACCTGTCCCAATTGAACCGGGTCCTTGAGGCCCGAGATGACGACCTCGCGGCCACGCGCGGAGGTCTTGGTGCTTGCGCCGAAAGCGGGGGTGTAGAGGACGACATCGTTGCGGCCCCGCGGCTGATTGACCGCGGATATCGAGACACGCTTTCCGTCAGGTCGTTCCAACCACGCGTCGAGCGCGAGCGTTGCGACCCGCGCTCGCCCGTCCTCTAAGACCACCAGCGCCGAACGTCCGCCGCCGGCGGAGATCAGCCGCCCGCCAGTGACGTTGAGCCCGAGAAGTTCGCCGTCGGTGGTCCCGCCGATCACGAAGTAGTCGCCGTTGACGGCTGCAACCGCATAGCGACTGTCGCTCGAGTTGACGGTGGCGATCTCGCTGACTTTCATTCGTCCAGGTACGCTGCCGACGGGCGCGCACGCGAGTGCGATGTAACGTTCCCTGGGGTCAAGCTCGATGACGTGGATCCGCAGCGGCCCGTCGCGCTGGATCATGAAGTAGGCGGTGCCGGGCGCGATCATGCGGCGCGGCGTGTTCGCGGCGGACGGCGGCGCGGGGATCAGCAGAGCCGAGACGGCGATGAGCGCGACGATTGCCGCGGCGATTCGACGCGGAAACCCATTCGCGGCGATGGGAGGTCTACGGCTCGAAGTCACCATTTCAGACATTGCGGCAGAACGATTGAACGGCGAGACGCAAAGATACGAGAGTCCGAGCAGAACGAATGCTGCGTCCGGCTCGATCCGTCGGGTTACTCCTTCTTCCTCCGCCTAAGCAGGGAGTTGATGCCGAGCGCGGCCACTCCGAGCGCCGCCAGGCCCGCCCCCGCCGCCCAGCGCGGAAAATCCGTCCGCAAAGGCAGGACCCGCCAGAACATGCCGTGGCGGTAGCGCTCATGACCCTTGCGTAGCAGGAATGCTTCAGCCGCCTGGGCCAACCATTCGACCGAATTGCGGTTCGCCTCGCGGCCAAGTTCGGCCGTGGCCTCCGACGGCGTGCCGATGTGCCCAAAGCCGGCCACCTTCTGCTTGGTGCGCGCGGTCGAGAGCATGTCGCCGGTCGTCAAGTGCGTCGGGGGCAGATCGCGATACGAATCATGGACCAGATCCGGTCGCAAGTCGAGCATCAGCGAGGTCTCCATCCACCCGGCGTGAACGTCGTCAGGGACGCGCTCGGTGACGCGACGGATGGAATCGCCGAACCCCCCCTCGCTGCGCCGGCGCAGCATATCGCGGACGAACGCGCCGATGGGTGAGATGGCTACTTCGCCGTAGCGGCGATTGACGATGTCGCATGCTTCTTCAGCGGCGATGAGATGGCGCGGCGCCATGTGGCCGGCGAACACGACAATGTCCTTGTACCCCCATGAAGCGATGCCGCCCACGACCTCAGTGATGACGGCGCGCAGGGTGTGCTGAGACACTTCGAAGTTGCCGGGAAAGCCGGGGATGCAGGAGGCGCCGATGGGCAGCGACGGGCACAGAACGAAGGAGAAATCCGGGAGCCGCTTTGCGAGGATCTGCGCCGTTGCCTGCGCCCACGATTCGACCAGCATCAGATCAGTACCGATCGGGAGATGCAGGCCGTGTTCCTCGAGCGGAGCCACGACGATGAAAAAGGCCGTTCGATTGCGGTCAAGGGCATCGATCTGGGGCCAGGACAGTTCCTTCAGTTCGAGTATGCGTTCCTCGTTCGCCAAACCGCTGTGCTCCTCTCAATCGTTCGCCAGGCTCAAGATGGGGTATCACCCGCAGATGTCGCGGATTTCTGCTGGTTTGAGCCAGAGGCGGAGGCTACATTCCTGTAACCGAGCGTGCCAAGGTGGCCAGCCAAGTCTACCCAATCTGTTCAACCTGTGGATGGACCGACTCTCTAACCCGGATTATTCATGGCGAGTGTGGATTGCGCGCAAGGTGCCGTGATCGCGCTGCGCGCGATTCCGGAGCGCGGCGCAGCGGCGCTCCGGCATGAATAATCCGCGCGCCTGCGGCGCCGACTTGTCGGCGCTCCGGAGATGCGCCCCAGGCGCATCCAACGTGGCTAGTGCAGCAGCCATCCCGACGACGCGCTGCGGAGTATGAATAATCCAGGCTAATACGTTACCCCAATGAAGGCTGCGAAACCCCGCACGGCGCTCACCCCGGCACTCAGGTACTTGATCTCCGCCAGCCCGTGCCTGCCAATGGGCGCGCCCGCCACGACCTCCCAGGCGAAATCCGCGTCCGAGTCGGCCAGTGTGCCGAAGGGCGTGTTGAGGTCATGTCTCACGGTCGCCAAGCCGATGCCCGCGCCGTAGTACCACTTGCTCCGCCACACGCGCACGCCGCCCACGGCCATGTACCCCTGGTCGTCCGCGCCGACCGGCGTGCCTTCGATGATCTCAGTGTGTGATGATTCGACGTACTGGACGGTAGCGTAATAGCTCGCCCGATGCCACGAATAGGTGATGCCGAGCGCGGTGTGGCCGTCAAGGCCGCCTTCCGTCGGCTCGAATCGCCCCAGCATCGCATAGAACTTGTGGTTGACGTTGTCCCGTGCCGCCGTCTCCGGCGCGGCGCACAAGGCGGGCGCGGCAATCGCTGAACACACAAGCGCTGCGATGATCGCCATCCGAGAAGTCATCATAGCCTCCTTATCCGCAGTCCAGCAGGCGAGCTTGCCGCCGTCGGCGAAAATACCTCCGACGCCCAAAAGGGTGTGCGAACGGCGTGCGCCGGTGGCACAGACACAGGAGAGGCGGGCGCACGAGTCGCGTTCACGGTCACCCAATGATAGGAGTTTCGCCGTCATGGATTCTCGACCTCTGAAGGAGTTCGCACGAAAATGCGGGGCCGACCTCGTCGGTGTCGCTCCGGTAGAGCGCTTCGAAGGCGCGCCGGCAG
>Ga0315284_10012351_pt1 | contig 12159 bp, 11 predicted proteins | sample YL17G09_16_MG_FD_203696 | JGI IMG/M metagenome (GOLD analysis project Ga0315284, IMG submission 203696) | Sediment microbial communities from Yellowstone Lake, YNP, Wyoming, USA - YL17G09_16 | ecosystem: Environmental > Aquatic > Freshwater > Lake > Sediment | place: USA: Wyoming | collected...
GCATCGTTATTCTCAAGATAGGCCTTCGGATCTAAACCCATTGATCGTGCCCGACTGATCGTCGTATGGTCAGCAATCGCCCCGGATGCATCTGTGGGCCCATCCGTTCCATCCGTTCCTCCACTCAGAAGAACGACCCTTTCAATTCCGCTGATCTCTAAAGCGCCTGCCAAGGCAAACTCTTGGTTTCTTCCTCCGAGGCCATGGCCTTTGATCGTCACTATCGTTTCACCTCCAGAAATGATACACGCAGGCCTTGAGATTGGATTCCCACTTGAAATCACCTCTTTTGCAATCGCAGAATGGAATCGAGCTGCCTCTCTCGTCTCGCCTACAATCGAAGAAGAGAGGATGAGAGTACGAAAGCCATAGGATGAGGCTTCTTTTTCCGCAGCACGAAGAGCAAGGATATTCGACCCAATGAGGATGTGATGAACTTTCTCGAAGACACCATCTCCAGGCTTAGGAGTCTCTTCAATCTTTCCTTCTTTTCCTAATAGGAGATGCCTTCGAATTGAAGGGGCAATTTTTTCGACCAAATCATATTTTTTTAAGATCTCCCAAGCCTCTTCGAATGTAGAGGAATCGGGAACAGTAGGGCCAGAGGCGATGACATCAAGTGGATCTCCTACAACATCTGACAGTATGAACCCGATGACAGTGGAGGGATGGGCCCACTTGGCAAGCCCCCCTCCTTTGACCTGTGAGATATGTTTTCGGATTGTATTGATCTCTTTAATATCTGCTCCACAATCGAGAAGAAGTTGGGTCACTTGTTGTTTCTCTTCGAGTGTAATTCCATCCACTGGGAGTGGAAGAAGGGCTGAGCCACCTCCTGAAAGGAGGAAGAGGACCAGATCCTCGGGCCCAGATTCTTTAAGAAGGTTTTGGATCTTTTTTGTTCCTTCAAAACCCTTCTGGTCTGGAATGGGATGCCCGGCCTCAATCATTTCCATCTTTTTTAGAGGAAGGGAATGTCCATATTTTGTTATGATCAATCCTTTTGTAATCCGATCTCCAAAGATTTCCTCTATGGCCTGAGCCATGGAGGTAGAGGCCTTGCCAGTACCAATGAGAAATATTTTCTTAAATAAATTTAACTCGAAGACCTTCTCCGATTCTTTATCCCTCTTGATCCATAAGCGATCCTTTTCGACCCGAACCCAATCTTTCAGTCTCTTGGAGGGCTCAACAGACTCAACTGCCTTTAAAAAAATCGTCTTCGCAATATTCTTGATCTCATCTAAAGAAAATTTTTCCAATATTTAATCCTCAGAAAGACGTATTAATTTTAAGCTTTATTCATCTTTTCGTCAATCATTGAATTTTACCCCGTTAGAAATAATGCCCCGCTGCTCTGCAGCGGGGTTAGATTTTAGAATAATTCCGGCGGGGTTTAATGCCCCGCTGGAATTTCTAACGGGGTTTACTCTTTATACCCTTTCTGTTATATTAACCAAATAAATCCCCTATTTGCTCTTGGTAAAGGGGGACTATAAATGAGGACTTAATAAACTCCGAACTTCAATGATGGAACTCCCTTTCCGATATATTCTGACCGTCTCGGAACTCACTCAGGAGATCAAGGACATTCTTGAGTTGAAGTTTCCTGATATCTGGATTGAGGGCGAGATTTCGAACCTCAGGATTCCACCCTCGGGACACATCTATTTTACTTTAAAGGATGATTTTAGTCAGATCCGAGCTGTTCTTTTTAAGATGCAGGCTCGCAATCTCCGTTTCGTTCTCGAGGATGGACTTCATGTGATCTGCCGAGGAAGGGTGAGTCTCTATGAGAAGAGAGGAGAATATCAACTAATTTTAGAGGAGGTAGAGCCAAAAGGTATTGGAGCTTTTCAACTTGCCTTTCTCCAATTGAAGGATAGGCTTGAAAGGGAAGGGTTGTTTGAACTTGCCCGTAAAAAAAAGATACCTATGATTCCTCAAACTATTGGGATCGTCACCTCTCCAACAGGAGCCGTGATCAGAGATATGCTCCATATCATCCATAGACGATTCGAAAATGTTCGTATTCTGCTTTACCCTGTTCGAGTCCAAGGCGAAGGAGCATCCCTTGAGATTGCTAAAGCGATAGAGGATTTCAATAAAAGGATGGATGTCAATGTCATCATTGTTGGAAGGGGAGGGGGGGCACTTGAGGATTTATGGCCTTTTAATGAGGAGATTGTGGCAAGGGCGATTTACCATTCTAAAATTCCCATTATCTCAGCCGTAGGTCATGAGACCGATTACACCATTTCAGACTTTGTCGCTGATTTGAGGGCACCTACACCTTCTGCTGCTGCAGAGTTGGTAGTAAAGGATAAGCGGGAAATAAAAACTACCCTTCATTATTTAGAGGAACGTTTGGATAATCAAATTATACAAATACTTAAAGAGAATCGAACCGATGTATTCCATCTTAGAAAAATGTTAATAGATCCGCGAAAGAGGATAGAAGAATACCTTTTAAGGGTGGATGACCTCGTCAATAGATTCCGTATTCTAACTTCTTGGATTCTGAAGAGAAAAATAGAAAAATCTTTGCATCTAAGGGAAAGACTTTACCCCCAAAATCCTATTCAAAAGGTGAAAACCCTTAGACTCACCATATTGGAGACCGGGAAGCGTCTTGGGCAAACCATGAGCCACTCTATTGAGATTCAGAGGCAGAAAATGGAAGGAATTTTTGGAAAATTGGAGTCATTGAGTCCTCTTTCTATCCTTCAAAGGGGGTATAGCATCACTCGAAAACTCCCTTCTCTACAAATTTTAAGAGATGTTGTTCTTGTAAAAGAGGGGGATAAGGTGGAGGTGAAGCTTCATAAGGGAATATTACTCTGTGGTGTAGAGAAAACCACAATATCTTGACGATTAAGGGGTTAACGATATAAAATTAAGTGTTAGTAACATTAGCACTTTGAAAAAGGTCATCTAATCCCCCTTCATCCCCCTTTGTCAAAAGGGGGAAACATTTTTCCTCCCTTTGGTCTCCGACCCAGAGCGGTCTCTGACCCGGAGGGCAAAGGGAGGTGGGGAGGGATTTAAGAAGGTTATTTCAAAGAGCTAAATTGATACAGATTTTATAATTAAACTTATAGGAAGAAAAAAATGGCAAAGGAAAGGTTCGAAGACGCATTGAATAAATTGGAGAAGATCGTTTCTCAATTAGAGGAAGGGGATATTTCTTTGGAAGAGTCCTTGAAGCTCTTTGAAGAGGGAATTCGACTTTCACGCGTTTGTAATCAGAAATTGGATGAGGTAGAGAAGAGAGTGGAGATCCTAATAAAGGGCGAGGATGGGACTATAAAAGCAAAGCCATTTCCTCCTTCGATAAACTCAGGGCAAGCTCCTTCGGTAAACTCAAGAAAGGTCCCCTCCGAAGAGGAAGAATAGGCTCTAAGGAATTGAGGAATTGAGAGGGTTCAAGGGGCCTTTCAATTGCGGAATGCAGAATGTCGAATGCGGAATAAAAATTCCCTGCCTGCGGCAGGCAGGCGAAATCTGCAATCCGAAATCCGCATTCAGAAGAACCCACGAACCCTCGAATCCTTGGACCCTTTTTTAAGAAACAGTATGGATATTAAAAAATATCTTCAGGAAAGAAAAGAGGTTGTGGATGCGGCTCTTGAGAGATATTTTTCAAGATCTCCCACCTCAGCCCAAGAGACGGGGTTTCCTCACACTCTCTATAAAGCCGTGCAGCACAGCCTCTTTAATGGAGGTAAACGAATTCGGCCTATTCTATCTATCGCTGCTTTCGAAGCCGTAGGGGGGAAGGGAGATGGGATCCTGCCCTTTGCCTGTGCCTTAGAGATGATCCATACTTATTCTCTCATTCACGATGATCTTCCTGCCATCGATAATGATGACTATCGTAGAGGTAAGCCGACCTGTCATAAAGTATTTGGAGAAGCAATCGGTATTTTGGCTGGAGATGCCCTTCTGACCGAAGCCTTCAAATTGATGACAAGCCGTCAACTCCATGGAGGCATCTTCCGTGACGAAGGGTTGATTCTTGACATTATTCATGAGGTGGCTCAGGCTGCAGGCATTTTGGGAATGATTGGCGGACAGGTGGTGGACATTGAATCGGAAGGGAAGGAGATAGATTTTCCTACTCTTCAATATATCCATACCCATAAAACGGGAGCATTGATCCTGGTCTCGGTTCGAGTAGGAGTGAAGTTAGGTTCGGTGAATGAAGGAACCCTTAAGGCCTTCACCCGATATGGGGAGAGGATTGGCCTTGCCTTTCAAATTGCAGATGATATTTTAAACGTTGAGGGAAAAGCTGTATTACTCGGTAAGAAGACAGGAAGCGATCTCTCCAAAGGGAAGGCGACCTATCCCTCCTTATTGGGTCTCGAAGAATCGAGGAGAAAGGCTAAGGAATTGGTGAAATCAGCGATTGAGGCTCTCCATCCGTTTGGACCAGAAGCCGATCCACTTAGGGAGATCGCCCATTTCATCATCGCAAGGGAATATTGACCCCGTAGTTGTATTACTAATCAGTCCATAATTGTATGGACGCTGAAGTCTAAATCCCTCCTCCCTCCCTTTACCAAAGGGAGGAATTCCCCTCTTTGGAAAAGAGGGGTCAGGGAAGATTTTCGGAAGGATATGTCTAATCAATTATGGACTCCTTAGTAACAAATAGATTATATTAATTGCAAGGAAGCACAAAAGTGACTATGAGTTTCTTAATCGAAGACATTTTCTCAACAACGGGTTTAATCGATGAATAGAATATTGGATCAGATAGAAGCCCCTCATGATGTTAAGAAATTAGATTTTGAAGAGTTGAAGCGGCTTTGCGGCGAGATACGAAAAGAAATCATCTCAACAGTTTCAAAAAATGGAGGGCATCTCGCTTCCAATCTGGGTGTGGTGGAGTTGACCATTGCCCTTCATTACGTCTTTGACCTTCCAATGGATAAATTGGTATGGGACGTCGGCCATCAAACCTATACCCATAAACTTTTAACAGGAAGGCGAGATCGTTTTCATACCCTGAGACAATACGAAGGCATCAGTGGTTTTCCAAAAAGAGATGAGAGCCCTTACGATACCTTCGACTCCGGCCACAGTGGTACCTCTATCTCATCTGCTTTGGGAATGGCAGAGGCCCGAAGGCAGAAGGGCGAGGAGGGGAGGGTGATCGCCATCATCGGAGATGGATCGATGACTTCTGGCCTTGCCTTTGAAGGCCTCAATCAGGCAGGACATATTGATCAGGATCTCATCGTCGTCCTGAATGACAATGAGATGTCCATTTCGCCTAATGTCGGGGCTCTTTCCTCCTACCTCAATCGATTGATGACAGGGCAGTTCGTCAATCGATTCCGAGACGAGATAAAGGCCTTTCTTGAAACCCTTCCAAGGATCGGGAAACCGGCTCTCCGTTTTGCCAAACAGGCAGAAGAGTCATTAAAAGGGCTGTTGATACCAGGCATCCTCTTTGAAGAATTGGGACTTCAATACACCGGCCCGATCGATGGGCATCGCTTGGATTACCTGATCGATACTTTTCAGAATGTCAAGAAACTGAAGGGCCCGATCCTCATCCATGTCATCACTAAAAAGGGAAAGGGATATCAACCCGCTGAGTTGAATCCTGCTCTTTTTCATGGTGTGGGTCCCTTCATCGTAGAGACTGGGGAGCTAATCGGTGATCCGGGAAAAAAACCTCCTACCTACTCCGAGGTCTTTGGAGAAACACTCTGTCGACTGGCAGAGGAAAATCCAAACCTGATCGCCATTACTGCGGCGATGCAAAGTGGAACAGGCCTGGAGAAATTTGCAAAGAGATTTCCGGATCGATTTTATGACATTGGCATCGCAGAGCAACATGCGGTCACCTTCGCCGCTGGTCTTGCCCTCGAAGGAATGAAACCAGTCGTTGCCATCTACTCCACCTTTCTCCAAAGGGCTTATGATCAAATTCTTCATGACGTTTGCCTCCAGAACCTCCCTGTCGTCTTTGCTTTAGATCGAGGTGGGATCGTAGGAGAGGATGGTCCAACCCACCAAGGGCTGTTCGATTTTTCTTATCTCCGTCACATCCCGAACCTGGTGATCATGGTACCCAAAGATGAAGAGGAATTCCAGCATATGATTAAAACGGCCATTGAATCCCCTATGCCTGTGGCGTTTCGATACCCAAGAGGAAGAGGAATGGGTGTAAAAATGGAGACCGTCCTCAAATCGATCGATATCGGCAAGGGAGAAGTTTTAAGGGAGGGGACTGATATTCTTGTCTTGGCGATCGGTTCCACAGTATATCCCGCCCTCCATGCTGCAGAGAGATTGGAGGATGCAGGGATCCAGGCCACTGTGATCAACAGCCGTTTTTTGAAACCTCTGGATGGAGACCTCATTTGCGATTGGGCCAAGAGGACGGGAAAGATCCTTACCGTTGAGGAAAATGTGCTCCAAGGGGGTTTTGGGAGTGTCGTACTCGAACTCCTTCAAGAGAAATGCCTCTTTTCAGTTCAAATAAAGCGATTGGGCATCCCCGACCTCTTTGTGGAACACGGCCCACAATCTCTCCTTAGATCAAAATATGGAATTGATGAGAATGGAATTTTCAAAGAAATCATGGAGATGGTTAAGCAAAAATCTTCGCAAACCGTTCATCCGAACCATAACCAAACCTCTATGAGGAGAGTTTTTCAAAACTCGAAATGAAATACCCCACCCTTACAGGTGGGGTATTTCGCCCTCATTTAATAAAAAAGTCTGGGGTTTAAAGTCCAGTGTCTGAATTGCAGAATGAAAAAGGAACGTCTTGACAAACTCTTGGTTGAAAAGGGGATCGTTCAAAGCTGGGATAGAGCAAGGGCTTTGATCTTGGCTGGTAGAGTTACTATTGAAGATCGAACCATTGATAAACCTGGGACGCAAATAGAGATGGAGGCTCGGCTCCAACTTCGAGGAGAGGATCAACCTTATGTAAGCCGAGGAGGCATTAAATTAGAAGGAGCCCTCCATGCCTTTGAAATTGATCCTAAAGGAATGGTTGTGATGGATGTGGGTGCCTCGACAGGGGGATTTACAGACTGCGTCCTCCAAGGAGGGGCAAGGAAAGTTTATGCTGTGGATGTGGGATATGGACTGCTGGCATGGAAACTTCAAAAAGACCCTAGAGTGGTCAATTTAGAGAGAAGAAATATCCGATATCTCAAAAGGGAAGAGGTGAAAGATGAAATGGATTTGATCCTCATTGATACTTCTTTTATCTCCATAGAGAAATTTCTTTCCCACCTCCTCCACTTTTTGAAAAAGGGAGGTTCCATCATCGGCCTCATCAAGCCCCAATTCGAAGTGGGAAAAGGTGAGGTAGGAAAGGGAGGGGTGGTGAGAGAGTCCGCCTTACATCAAAAGGTCATCGAGAGAATTGAAGAATTTAGTCGAGGACTAGGATTAAGTGTCCTTGGAGTGACCGAATCTTCAATCCTTGGTCCGAAAGGAAACAAAGAATTTTTTATCTATTTGAGAAAGTTAGACCACCAAGATGGGCAAGCCGAAGGAGCCCAAACCAGCTAAACTCTTTATGAGTTTGATCGCATCAGAGGATGAGTTTCTCCACCGGGGGGTGAAAGACCTCTGTTTAGATTTTGGAGAAATTGATTTTACGAGCGAAAGGTTACCTTTTTGCTTCACCGACTATTATGCTAAGGAGATGGGAGATAATCTTTTTCGTCACTTTATTACCTTAAAAAATCTTATCTCTATTAACCTTCTTCCTGATATTAAGCATTCCACCAATCGTTTTGAAGAAAGATATGCCACACCCATTGGAAAACGTCGACTCAATATTGACCCAGGATATATCTGTTTAGAACATGTGATTCTTGCGACGACAAAGGGCTATGCTCATCGGCCCTACCTCAGAGAGGGCATTTATGCTGATTTAACAATGATCTATCGGAATAAATCCTTTCAAGCATTGGAATGGACTTATCCCGATTACCGACAGAAAGAGGTCATCAGACTCTTTAACCAGTTCCGAAAGAGATATATGGAAGATTTAAAAGGAGAGGCAAACCATTTATGTTGAAATCGATGACGGGGTATGGGAGAGCGGAAGGGGAGACGACCTTAGGGAGATTATTCGTGGAGACCCGTTCTGTGAATCATCGCTATTGCGATATTAACATCAAGCTCCCCAAGCGACTGGGGCCTTTCGACCCCCGGATTAAAGAGCTTATCCGATCTCAGGTATCGAGAGGGAGGATTGATGTTTCATTGAAGGCAGAGAATGGGGAAGCAGAAAAGGTTCAACTCAATGTAGACCTCCATCTGGCTAAACAGTATTACCAGGCGCTCCAGACCTTGAAAGAGAAACTTCAACTTAAAGACGATATTACCTTAACATTGTTAGCAGGAGCAAAAGATCTGATCGCGACGAAGGAAGAAGTGGGAGAGATCGAACCTTACTGGCAGGAGATGATTCCAATCTTGAAACAATCCTTCAAAGAGATGGATGACATGAAGCGATCCGAAGGAGAGACGCTCGCAAAAGATCTTCAATTTCGATTACAAAAGATTGATCAACAGTTGGGAGAGATTAAGAACCTCTTCCCCTCAAACCTTGAAGCCTTTCAAAAGCGACTCCATGAGAGAATCCGCTCTTTACTGGGGGGTGTCGAAGTGGATGCAAATCGTTTCCACCAAGAGGTTGCCTTCTTAGTGGAACGGGCCGACATCACAGAAGAGATTGTCCGTATGGAAAGCCACCTTGCCCAATTTGCCCTCCTCTTGGAAGGGGAAGAACCTGTAGGACGAAAAATGGATTTTTTACTTCAAGAGATCCACCGGGAGGTGAACACCGTCAGCGCGAAAGCCAATGATGCAGAGATCTCTCAGAGAGTGGTTGAGATCAAGAGCGAACTTGAAAAGATTCGGGAACAGGTACAGAATATTGAATAAAGGAAGTAAAGAACCCTATCCACAGGGCGGGGTTTTCAGATGGGGTCTTAATAAAACAACAACAGTTTATAATTGAATGGCTCAATGACTTATTACCTGGAGCATTAAAATGGTTACACGAGTTCCCCTCACCCTCCCCTCTCCCCAAGGCCTGGGGAGAGGGTTAGGGTGAGGGGTATGACTTGGTGAATGTCATCTATTAAATGCTCCTGTTAATAATTACCTAATGACTCAATAACCATAGGGGAGGAACCGTGAGATCCGAGCAGGAGAGAGGAGAGAGGGGATTAGTTTTTGTTATCTCGGCTCCATCAGGTGCGGGTAAAACGACTCTTGTGCGGAGGGTCATGGAACTAATACCAGGCCTTCACTTCTCTGTTTCTTATACGACACGTTCCCCCCGGGCCAACGAACGGGAGGGCGAGGACTACTATTTTGTCTCTCCCTCTCTTTTTCAGAAGATGCTTGAGAGAAATGAATTTTTAGAATGGGCAGAGGTATTAGGGAATCTTTATGGAACGGCTTTTGCCAGAATCAAAACCTTAGCATTTAAAGGGATCGACCTGATTTTGGACATCGACACCCAGGGAGCGAAGAAAGTGATGGAGAAGGTGGACCAGACGGTATTGATTTATATCCTTCCCCCTTCCCTAAAAGTCCTTCGCGAACGATTAGTGAAAAGGGGCCTCGATTCACCCGAAATGATTCGATACCGTTTGGCAAGTGCCAGAAGAGATATAGAAGAAGCACACTGGTACCATTATCTTATCGTCAATGAAAGGATTGAGGATGCGATTGATAAACTGAAGGCGATTATCATCGCTGAAAGGTGTCGAAAGCTCAAAGGCTCAATCCTCGAAGAAAAAAAGAGAGAATGGGAGGAGCATCATGGCAAGAATTACAGTTGAGGATTGTCTGAAAAAGGTGGAAAGTCGATTTGAACTGGTCATCCTTGGTGCGAGAAGGGCAAAGATGCTCATGAGAGGGGCGAAGCCATTAGTCGAGACAGATAATCGGTCCATTGTGAACTCCCTTCGGGAAGTGGCCGCCGGAAAAGTGAAATTTATTGATCCCAAGAAAAAGGAAAAACAGACCGAGCTTTCTGACAAAGAACCTTGAAAAAGGGGCTCAGAAGGATGAAAGGTGTGGAAGAAATTCAGGGAACTGGATTGATCGCAGACCCCATCTACCACTATATTTTGATGACCGATCGTGTGGAAGGGGAGAAGACGGAAAGGGATGTGATCGATACCCCCTGGGTTCAGCGACTTCGACGCATCTTCCAACTCCAGAGCGCTCGCTGGGTTTATCCCTCAGCAGAACATACCCGTTTTCAACACTCCCTCGGAACCATGCATGTGGCTGGAGCCTTCGCAGAGCAGCTCTACCCAACCTTAGCCAAAATTGACAAAATGGATCTTCCCTCCCCTTACTATATCGAAGAACTCCTTCGACTCGCCGGACTCTTGCATGATATTGGGCATGGTCCCTTCTGCCATTTCTTTGATGAGCAGTATCTTTCTCGGTTCAAAACCAATGATCCCAGATCGCTCAACCCATGGCATGAATCTGAGGGGATGACTCTTCTCATCTACGATCCGGGATCAAAAAGAATCTCAAGGGAACCTCTCAGAAGATTATTTCAATATATTCCGGCAAAGGTCGCCATCTGCCGTGTCTATACCTCTACTCATCGATACGATCGAGCACTGAACCGTGCGGCTCAGCAGGCCCTCACTTCAGAAGGGTACTTAGAAGCTTTTGAGACGAATGTTTAAAACTGATCAAGGAGAAATCTTGCGTCAGAAAAGAGACCATGTTACTGTTATAAATAAATAATGATAGGTCTTTGAGTACTGGCTCCAATGAGATCACTTAGAAAAAATGGGACGAAATAGAAAGGACATAAAGCGTGGAAAAGAACGGATATCAGAAACAAGTAATGGAAATCTACCAATTTATTAGCCAACATCTTTACTTCAACCGGCCAGATATCGAAATTAAAGGGGAGCGATTTAATTCGGCGATCCTCTTCAGCCTGATCACCGGACTTCAGAAAGGGAAAGAATTAATCATTGGAGAACCGGGATTAGGGAAGACCACATCTGCAGAGTTTGTCTGTTCGCTGATCTACCAATTTCCATTGGGCGTGATTTGGGGAAGTGAAGTATCAGGACACCCAGAACAGACAGAGGAAAAGATTATTGGTAGGCCGGATTTGGGGAAACTGAACCGAGGGGAAGAGGATGTGGTGTGGACCAATTTTTCTCAAATCCCGGTGAAGATTGTGGATGAAATCAATCGCCTTCCAGAAACCAAACAGAGCATGATCCTGGATGGAGTGGATCGAGGAAATTGGGAATACCTCAATGAAATGGTCATCAACGATGAATACTGTCTCTTTGCCACTTCGAACTATCAGGATGGAGGGACCAGCACAATCATCGCCCCCTTGATGGATCGATTTGATGTGATGGTTGAATCGAGATATCCCGGGGCGAATCTCTCTTTTCTGATTGGGAAAACCAGGCGCAAGGATCAAATCTTAAGACATCCCAAATATGAACGGGAACTGCATCGCGTCCTCAAATCAAAAGCCCCTTATTTAAAGAAGATCCCCAAAATGGAAGAGATCTGTAATGCCTTTGGGGAATATCTTGCTGAGGTGTTAGGCGTGAAACCCCTCCAAAGAAAGGATCGTGAACAGATTCGGACGGAGATGGAAAAGTTAGATATGGATCTCGATGCCAGTGCCTTTACTCGAATGCTTCTTGCTGAATTTTCTTTTTGCGAGCGTTATGGTCAGAAGCGGATCGTAGAAAATTGCGAAGAGGGGTGTCACTATACCGGATATCTCTGCCATGAGATCAAAAATTGTGCCTCCAACCGACTACCGATCTCTATCAAACAATTTGCGCAGGGAATCGCATGGCTATTAGAAGACTCTGAAATTGATATTGAGCATGTCAAATCCATTATCCCCTATACCCTGGCCCATCGTGTCCAATGGAAAGAAGAGATTCTTTCCCAAAAAGAAGGTTCCAAAAGGGATGATCCCTTTCCCATCTTCCTTGTGAAGGAAGCAGTGAAAACGGTCTCTCAGAGATATGGAGAACAGAGCGAGCATTTAAAAGATGCCTTGGCTGCGGGATCGAAGATCTTCCAGGGAGAATCCTTGGAACCCTTGGAAGGGGACCATCCTCTCTATGCGGAGATTAGAAAAGA
>Ga0315284_10012352_pt1 | contig 12159 bp, 7 predicted proteins | sample YL17G09_16_MG_FD_203696 | JGI IMG/M metagenome (GOLD analysis project Ga0315284, IMG submission 203696) | Sediment microbial communities from Yellowstone Lake, YNP, Wyoming, USA - YL17G09_16 | ecosystem: Environmental > Aquatic > Freshwater > Lake > Sediment | place: USA: Wyoming | collected...
TGAGCTTCCGGACCTGGGCGTCGGACATGACGTGGATGCCAAGTCTGGCTATATCCATGCCTACGCTTTGCATGCCGCGCCAGAACTCCGGGCCCGACCCGGCCGGCTTGATGTCCTCGATGGCCCGAGCCGCCCGTTCTCCGAATTCATCAGCGATCTTTTTGAAGTTGCCGGCTTCGAGGTCCTCCTGGAAGAGAGCCAGGAGGAACGCGTCCTCGAGTCCGCAAACAGGGTAGAGCCCGGCGAAGGCCTTGCGCAAGGCCGCCATGTCTTTGGCGCGGACCTCGTCGGCGAAGGCCTCCCGGACCCCCTCGGTCCTCTCGAAGAAGTTCAGGATGAACGCGTCCGGCTTGCTCTCGACCATCCCCGGCTCGAGCCAGACCTGCCAGGCCAGGACCCGTTCCTTCAGGTCGAAGATCCGACGCACCGCCCATACACAAATAGAATAGAGCACGGGGAAATAGAGATAGGTTTTCAGCGGCAGGAATTCCGCCAGCACTTTTACGCCATTGTCGAGAACATGTTCGGCCCTTTTCTTGTCCATCAGGTTACTTGTACTTTATTCCGCCCCAAATAGCAACTTTATAATCGGTTTGAAGCTCATAATTCCAGGGGAAAATCTGGAAATTCGGAAATTGGTATTGTGTCCCCGAATTACTATTAATTGATCTCATATACTTTAAGAACTTCATCGCCATAATGATTGATGACCTTAACAGCGATTTTGCCAGTTTCGGGGGCCTTAAAAGGACGGCTGATTGTGGAATATAATGCCTCCCAAGCCGCTTCATCGACCTCGGCCCGGAGCGCCCGTTTTAATTTCTCATATGGCTCATCTCCGCCAGAAAAGTAGGCGTGTCGGACAAAGAATGATTCCCCATTATAGTTGGTATCAACAAACCAGCAGGCAATATCCTCGGTGGAATTTGTCCGAACCTGGCCGGTTGTCGGGTCATAGACGTCGACGCCCTTGATCTCAACCGTGACCTTACCATCTTTGGTTTTCTTTATCTCGATATCCGGCTCGCCGAAGACCATGAATAGGTTACCACTGCCGGTTTTCTTCAGGAGCTCATCACCCATGGCCAGGTCCGGGTTCATCCGGGCGACCATTACGTTCAACCTGCCATAACGGGCGGATTCCTCGGCGACATGGGGGTCAAAGGCAAAGCCACATACGACAAGAACATCAAATCCTACGCCTTGGACGGCCTCCTTGGCGGCTTCCTTGATGAGTTGAGGCGCCACGGTCCCATGCTCCGGCCCGATGCAAATAGCAACTCTCTTGGTAATTCTATCGGCCCCCAGATATTCGCCCTCAGCCTGGATCCAGAGACCGGCATAGGGATCGATACGCAGGAACTTGATTCCTTCCCCCTTTTTGGTGGTTTTAACTCCGGCGGCCTTCAGATTATCCAGGATCATGGCCTCGAATCTTCCGCCGCCTGCTCCTGTGGCGAGAGACGCTTGCGACCGGGGCATTTCCGTGTCGGTAGAGAGAATGCGATGAGGCGAGAGGCTTTCGACCGTAAAAGGACCGGAGACTCGTACGCGCCTTGTGTCTTCCAACGGTTGGTCATATAGAATTTCCCGGTCGGCCCGTTTGGCTATGGAGGCGTCGATTTCGGCTTGGCGTTCCCTTCTTAGTCGCCAGACCTCCTTATGCGATTCTTTGGCATCTTTAGGCCAGGAGGATTCCGCTTCCCTGGGGACTTCCCATTCTTCCCAGTTTCTGCGGAGGCTTTTATTTAGTCGGTTCCGGGCTTCATCCTGTTTCGGCTGCCATTTCTCATGAAGAGTGTCGATTTCTTGGTTGTTGGCGATGGATTTAAGCGTAACATGCGGCACCCGCTTATAGACAAACCCCTTCTTGATATCACCGGAAGTCTTGAGATTGGACGACAGTTGTTTTGTGGCCTCGGCTTCCTTTTGTTGGCCATCTGGAGAATCAAGGAGCGCATAATAAGGCAACCTTGCCGACATCAGCCGAGTTCTGGCGAGTGCGAGTGCCACTCGACTTGTATCAACTGTGATCCAACGGCGTCCCCATTGTTCAGCGACATATGCGGTCGTACCTGAGCCACATGTGGGATCAAGGACTAAATCGCCGGGGTCAGTGGTCATGAGGAGGCACCGTTCGATGACTTTGCGAACAGTCTGAACGACATACACCTTATCCGCCATAAAACTTGAAACCGTATCTGTCCATAGGTTGGCTAATGGGATAGCTGGGAAATCCTCGAGGTAACGAACATAGCCTATGCGGCTTAATGTAGTTTCTAGGCGCCCGGCGGCACTGAGGCGCTTAATGCCCTCCAGGTCAGTTTTAAAAGTGCCGTTCCCCGGGGTATATTCCTCATTTCTGAACTTGAAGCTGCGAAGATCGCCTCCGCCGGAAGGACGGCTACTAGTTAGGTTATCCAAAGCATAGATGCGTCCTTCTTCAGGGATTGCTCCGTCTCTTTCTGCATTTAGTAACGGCCGCGTTTCCCCATCTACAAGGTATACTCGATTATAGGCTGTTGGGATGAAAGAGCCTACCCCCTTTCCTTCATATAATTGCCTGTACTTGCATGCCTCCTTCACCTTTGCATACCACAAAATGGTGTCAAATGTACCATCCATACTATCGGAACTCGTTGCGCTGGTTTTTTTAAAAACAATATTTGCTACGAAATTGTCGGCTCCAAATACTTCATCTAAGATGCATCGCACTAGGTGAACGTTTTCATCACCAATCTGCATAAATACACTTCCTGTTTCAGCAAGCAGATCCCGGCTTACAACCAAACGATCTCTCAGATATGCTAGATAGGAATGAATCCCCAACTTCCAGGTATCCCGGAACGCTTTCACCTGTTCCGGCTGCCGAACTGTATCCTCCGCTTTTCCATCCTTGACATCCCGTTTCCTAGTCGAAACCTGCCAGTTAGAGCCGAACTTGATGCCGTAAGGTGGGTCGATATAAATCATCTGGACCTTGCCCTTGAGGCCTTCCTTATCGGCCAGGCTGGTCATGACCAAGAGGGAATCGCCGAGAATCATCCGATTCGACCAATTCTGTTCATGTTGATAAAAATCGATCAGCCGTTCGAAATCGATCCCGTTAAAATCAGAAAATAGCAGCGGCGCAGTTTGCTCATCTTTCCTTCGTGCTTCAGATCGAATATCCTCGATGATGGCCTGGGGATGGATTTTTTCTTGTATATAGATGGGAACGGAAGGAACCGCTAATGGCTGGGAGTCCTGCTCGTCCTTGCCCTTCCATACCAATTGGGGATCAAGAGAGGGATCTCGGGGATAAAGAAATGTTTTTGGATGCTTTTCGTCGTCCTTGATAAAATCCCGCAACTCTTCAGTAGGAATATTGGCCCTCTTGTCCTTATGTTTCAAGCTATCGACGGGGACTGTTCGTAGCGTTTTCTTTTTAGCCATGGAGCGCCTTCCTTAACTGTGCATATCTGACGTCGGAATGCGAGGCATTTCATTCCAAAAACGGCCATCCAGCAACCTACCGGCTTTCTTTTTACGGGTTCCACCCCATTGTTTGAAAAAGAATGGAACGTTGAACTTTAAGCATTGATTTCGAATTTCGATTACCCACTCTTCCTGAATGGGGCGCGCCCCGGGACCTGATTCCCCGCCAACAATCACCCAATCGATTCCTCGAAGGTCAAGATTAGGGAGAGGGCCTAGGAGAGGCTCTAAAGAAAGAAATTTAATTTTCGCCTGGGTTCTGCGCAGGTCGTCGATCCGATAGAGGTTCTCAGCCGACTCGACGGTTACGCCCATCCATATGTTTTCGGCCCAGTCCAACTCCGGGGCTAATTGATTGAGGCGGCCCGACCTTTTTGTCAGGATCTGGTAGCGATGCCAAACAGCACGATTCATGACGGAAAAGACCTTCCTGATGAAAGGGACAGAAACATCCTGATGGAAAAGGTCGCTCATCGAGTTTACGAAGACGACTTGAGAGGATTTCCACCGTAAAGGAAGAGCAAGAGAATCTTCATGGGTAGTTACCCGGAAGCCATTAACGTAATTCCTCTGACCCATCGCCTTGAGGCGGCGCGCCATCCTCTCAGCATAACAGTTCTTGCAGCCGATGCTGATTTTCGTGCACCCGGTCACCGGATTCCAGGTGGCTTCGGTCCATTCAATCAAGGATCTTGACGCCATAAAATACCTCAGCCTTTTAATACATAATTTGCTATCTTGACGGCAACCTTCGCTCCCTTAGGATTCCCAGCCGCAAAGCAAAGATGATATAGAGGGTTCCCTTTAGAATTGAGCAAAGGATGAGGACTCTCAACAACCCCCCCGACCGGGAAGACGGTCTTTAGCCTTTCTACATAATAACGAGAGATAGAATTAAGATTGACGATCTTCTTCACTTTTGTTGTGGTTTCAAAAAGATCCTTTTCAACGGTGATCCGATAAAATGCATCATACCAATTCTGAGTTCCAAACAACCGATCAAGAGCGTTCCTCCACTCGTTTTCGATCTTTCCGTCCTTGCGCAGAAGGCGATTCACGGCGACGCCTAAAGGGAACAAGATCAAGACATCAATAGCCTCAGTTTTTGCAATAGCTTCTATGGTCGTCCATTCTACTTGCATTCCAAAGGGATCAAGGAAAAGAACAGCTCTGTGCTTGGCCCAATTGTAACGAAGGCACCTTTCCTTCAGCCACATATTACAGTCGGCATTAATCAATTCAATCTTGTCCGCAAGCTCAGGGAAATCGTTCCGCAAGGAAGATAGTTCTCGGAAACGAGTCGGGGTCACCTCAATAAAGATGTACTTATCGAATTGCGGATGAATCTGGAGGGCAATTCTCGCAGATCCATCAAGAAAACCGCGAACATCTTTCTGCGCAAAATCGGGAAACAACAGATTCGTCGGTGTTGCAGGCTTTTTTCTGCTTCGATATCCTGTTCCAGCGAAAGCGTCTATGTATGCAAATGTAAAGTTTTGCTTTTTCATAATGGTCGCATAAGGAGTTAGATACTCTTTCAGCAGTTTGAGTTTATGTGAAGTCCAATCTCCTCCGAATTGTGTAATCGATCTCTTCGTTCTAAGGTACATCGCTAATTCAATGTCCTAAAAAATCATTGGTATTATAAAATTCCTTATTTCATTCTTGGCATTCCACGGATCTTTGATCTCTAAAAATGCCCAGCGGCCGAAACCGCCATGATTGTTGATTGCAGGAATCCATAGCGTCTTAGCTGTATCAACTTTAGCGGCTTTATCCTTCTTATCCTCACCAGTGACCTCAATTATAAGGTTCAAAAGATCCTCCGGGCCGTGCCCGTCTTCGATCCTAGCGATGAAATCAGGATAATAACGCTTCTCCTGCCCGTTGAATGTATAAGGAATCGTAAATCCGATGTTGTGGTTCTTGACATAGCTAAGGACTTCTTCCATGTCCTCCATAGATTGAGCCAGTTTTTGCTCCCAAGATTCGGTATCAGCAACGACGTGGGAAACATGGCACCTGTCAGGAGAGGTGAAAAACACCGGACGAACCGTGTCGAAATCGACGTGCCGGGTCGAGCCTTCCGGTTCATATGGATGCAAGAGCGGCTTGAGGTTCTTTTCGCCGCCATCCGCCCTCACAACGGCATGGTATATCTTCTCAGCCGCTTCATAAGAGAATTCGCTCAACAACAGCATTTGCGGAAAAGCATTGTCTTTACAAACGAGTTGCTCTTTCATCCACCTTTTGACGATAGGAAGCAGTTTCGGGAAAAGCCAGGGCTTTTCCGCACCGTCATCGTCCCGGAAATACCTGTCGAGGAGCCGTTTTGATAAGAAAAATGCGACTTCATTCTCGCGGTGCCTCTTCAAGTCGTCTAGTGTATGGATGGTCGATTCTCCGACGATCGGGTCGACCTGGACTTTCGTGGGAAGCTCATGGGTTGAAAGCGTCATTCGTGAATCTTCGGTAAAATGAGCCGTGACGGTTTCTGATGGAAGCTCGTACTTGTATCCTATGACCTTTGGGAAACGGATCATTCGTTTGACACGGTCCTCCAGGGCGCGGACACGGGTCGGGATCGGCCCGGGCTTGGGATCGGGCGAGGAGCCGCTGCAAGGGATAAACGAAAAGGGTACTCCGTATACCTCGGCATATTCGGGCTCGAATCTTCCTTCGTCGTTGACGGCGTAGCTTCTCCGTCGCAAACCGCGGCCGACAACCTGTTCGCAGAGGAGTTGAGTACCAAACGCCCGAACACCCAAAATATGGGTGACGGTATTGGCATCCCATCCTTCCGTAAGCATGGATACGGAGACTACGCACTTGATATTCTCACAAAGCTTCCCCGGCTTGCCGACGGTATTCATGACCTCCCGGAGAATATCCTCGTCGGTCAGCTTTCCCACGTCTCGGTCGGGGAAGCGTTGAAGGTATTCATTCTTGAATTCATCGATCTCGGCGGCGGCGATCTTCTTGAATTCCAAGCTCATACCTTCACCCGACTCGAGTTGCTCGCTGTCAATGAGAATGGTGTTCGGGCGGGATGTCCAGCCGCTGTTTTCTTCGTTTCTGAAAATGGGCATGTTTCCAGGCACGACGATGGAGCGATCCTCGTTAATCTTCTTCTCCCATCCGGCGACATAGTCGTAGATCATCTTGGAGACATTGGTATTGTTACAGACAACTATAAAGACGGGCGGTGTCTGCCCTTTTTCTCGCGCCTCTTTGTTATTTTCCCATTGCCGGTAATACTTTTCATAGTTTCCATAAAGGCTGTGAAGAGCACCTTCCAGTTCTGCTGGGAGCTTGGGTTCGCCCTGGTATTCCTGGGTGCCGCGGCCCTTCTTAGGAAGCTCATCCCGGATTCTTACCCAGAGGTTTCTATAGGTCGGCATCTCGCCGGTCATCGAATCATCAGACACAGGGACACGTGGGACCTTGACGATTCCGGATTCGATGGCGTCGATAAGCGAGAAATCCGATACGACCCAGGGGAAAAGTGTTCCTTCAGAAAAGCCGGATCCACGCAGGAAGAACGGCGTCGCCGATAGATCATAGATCGTCCGGATGCCGATTTTCTCTTTGATCGCTTCGAGGCCGGATATCCAGACACGCGCCTCCTCATCCCGCTTTTCGGCCTCCTTGCGCTCATCGCCCTTGAGTGTCTCGCCATCGTCCTCGTCCGGACGGCGTCTGTAACAATGATGGGCTTCATCATTGATGACCACGATGTTTTTCTTATTTCCCAGGCCCCGGCAAATCCTCCGGACCATCTGATCAGGAGTCTCCGTGAATGGACTAGGGCCCTCACCCGCCAGGATCGTCTTGGTCAACCGGCCGGCCGCAATGCGTTCCCGAGGCTTCATCTGGTGGAAGTTCGTAACGATGATCTTGGCCTTGCAGAGCTCCTGAAGCTGGCCGGCCGAGAGAATGTCATGTTTACGGTAATAATTTCCCGGATCATTCGGTAGGAGCACCCGGAGTCGATCGCGTATAGTTATGCCCGGTGTCACGATAAGGAAGGAATCGCTGAAACGCGTATCCTGCGGATTGGCGAACTTGTTCAACGCCTGCCAAGCGATGAGCATAGCCATTACCACCGTTTTCCCGCTTCCAGTGGCCATTTTAAAAGCGATCCTGGAGAGAAGAAGATTGCTTTTATCGTTCTCTTCACGAAGCTGATTCTCAATCCACCGATCTCCCTGTTTTGGGGCCGCTTCAGTAATGTAAATGATCGTTTCCAGCGCTTCAATTTGGCAGAAGAATAAGCGAGACTCCCTTTCGGGCCGAGCCCAATACTCGAGAAGGGCGGATGAAATCTTTGTAATTCCGGGACGGCTTTGGGCTCGCCAAAGCGAGACTCGCAAACGAATCTGGTTTATGAATTCATTCTCTTCGATCCGATCCTGAGTCCATTCGGTATCAAAAAGCGTCCCGGCCTGGTTTTTCTTTTTGGAACGGGGGACAGGAATGAAATAAGCGCTTTTTCGGCGGGATCCAAGGATTTCATTTGTGATTCCTTCATCTGAAAACCGAAAATGCCGATTAGGCTCCTCAAATGGAGCATTCAGGATAGGATTTTCTATGACGACCTGTTTGGCCATGATCGATTCCCAATGGGCGGACCAACTCCCTGTCAGCCGATAGAATTAATATATCAACAGTAAACACGGAATGTCAAAAGAAGTTTAATTATTATCAAGGCAACGTAAAAACTTCCTGTTCTTTAGTTGAGGACAATTCCTAAAGACCCAATGCCGCAAGGAGTGGGAAAATGATGAATTACTTGATCTCCAGGATGGCCAGGAAGGCCTCCTGGGGGATCTCGACCTTGCCGACGCGGCGCATGCGCTTCTTGCCTTCTTTCTGCTTCTCCAGGACCTTCATCTTGCGCGTGTAGTCGCCGCCGTAGAGCTTGGCTAGAACGTCCTTGCGGTAGGCCTTGACCGTCTCGCGGGCGACGATGCGGTTGCCGATCGCGGCCTGGAGGGCGACCTCGTACTGCTGCCGCGGGATGACCTTGCGCATCCTCTCGACCAGCGCCCGTCCCATATTATATGCCTTGTCCTCGTGGACGATGAGGGACAGCGCGTCCACCGCCTCGCGATTGATCAGGATGTCCAGCTTCACCAGAGCCTCCTGCCGATAGCCCACGAATTCATAATCCATCGAGGCATAGCCCGAGGAGCAGGACTTGAGCTGGTTGTAGAAGTCGAAGACGACCTCATTCAAGGGAAGCTCGTAGGTCAACAGGATGCGTTGGGTGGAGATGTATTCCATCTTCTTCTGCTCGCCGCGCTTGCCCTCGAGGAGTTTCAGGATGTTGCCCAGGTACTTGTCCGGGGTCAGGATGAGCGCTCGGATGACCGGTTCTTCGATTTTCACGATCTTCTGGGGATCGGGAAGCTGGGAGGGGTTCCGGACATCAAGGACCTCGCCCGTCGTGGTGGTCACCCGGTAGTTGACGCTCGGGGCCGTCGTGATGAGGCTCAGCTGGAAATCCCGCTCCAGCCGTTCCTGGACGATCTCCCGGTGCAGGAGGCCGAGGAACCCGGCCCTAAACCCGAGGCCTAGGGCCGGCGAGTTCTCCGGCTCATAATGGAACGAGGCGTCGTTCAGCCGGAGCTTCTCCAGGGCGTCCCGAAGGTCCTCGATGCGGCTCTCTCCCGCCGGGAACATGCCGCAGAAGACCATGGGCTTGGCCTCCTTGAACCCGGGCAGGGCTTGAGCGGTCGGGTCCTTCTTGAGGGTGATGGTCTCCCCGATCCGGGCGTGGCCGAGCTTCTTGATCCCGGCGATGACGTAACCGACTTCGCCCGCGAGGAGTCTGTCCACCTTGACAGGCTTCGGCGTCAAGTAGCCGACCTCCTCCACCTCATACTCGGCGTCGGCGGCCATGAGCAGGATCTTATGGCCGGTCCGGAGCTCCCCGTCGATGATCCGGACGAGGACGACGACGCCCCGGTAGGAGTCGAACCAGGAGTCGAAGAGGAGAGCCTTGAGCGGCGCGTCCGGATCGCCCTTGGGAGGCGGGATGCGATCGACGATCGCCTGGAGGACGGCGTCGACACCCGTGCCTTTCTTGGCGCTGACCAGGAGCGCGTCCTCGCGCTTGAGACCGATGATGTTCTCCATCTGGTCAAGGGTCTGTTCGACCTCGGACTGGACCAGGTCGATCTTGTTGATGACCGGTATGAGAAGGAGGTTGTTCTGGACCGCGAGGTAGGTATTGGCCAGGGTCTGGGCCTCGACCCCCTGGGAGGCGTCGATAACCAGGACCGCTCCCTCGCAGGCTAGAAGACTCCTCGAGACCTCATATGAGAAATCCACGTGGCCGGGCGTATCGATCAGGTCCAGGACGTATTCCTCGCCGGATTTGGCCGTGTAGAGGAGCCGGGCGGTCTGGGCCTTGATGGTGATCCCCCGCTCCCGCTCGAGGTCCATAGTGTCCAGGACCTGCTCTTTCAGCTCGCGGGCAGGCAAGGCGCCGGTCACCTCGATGAACCGGTCGGCCAGGGTGGATTTACCGTGGTCCACGTGAGCAATGATCGAAAAATTGCGGATGTTCTTCACGCGGACAGTATAAACGAATCGCCCCCACCCGTCCATCTGAGCCCCCGCCCGTTTCCTTGACTTTTGGCCATGACTCAAGTATCCTTGAAACGTAGATGTAGGAGGTTTTCATGTTTTTATTCGGACCCATCGGACCCACGGAACTCCTGCTCATCCTGCTCATCTTCATCATCATTTTCGGCGCCAAGAAGCTCCCCGATCTCGGCAAATCCCTGGGCGACGGAATCAAGAACTTCAAGAAGTCGATGCACACCAAGGAAGACGACGACAAGGACAAGCCCGCCAAGAAGGACCCCCCTTCCTCCAACTGATCCGTAATGAGACGGACCCTCGAGAAACTCGCCGAAGAGCGCCGGTCGAAGGAGGACGATCTCGCCCGGAGCGCCGCCGAGCTTAAAACGAAAGGCGCTGAAGACTCGCTCGTCCGGAGGTCCGTCCGCCTGAAAGAAGCTCTCGCCCGCCTTGAAGAATTGGCCGGGTCCCTCAAAGCCCTGCCGGCCCAAAAAAGGACCCTTTTCGGGCGCAAACGTCCCGCCGCCCCGGCGGAGTTCGTCGGCCTGGCCGCGGCCGCCATCAAGGAGACCGCGGCGCTCCTCGATGACGAGGCCAGGGAGACGCGCGCCCAAACGGCTGCTGTCCTCGAGCTCATCGGGAAGCTTCCCCCCCTGATGGACGCAAAGGACCGGGAATGGGACGCGCTGGGAAACAACCACCTCGGCATGATCTTCAAGAGCATGGAGTGGCGGGTGGATAAACTCGCCGTCGAATATGGGGATGTCCAGATCCTGATGAAGAAGTTCTTCCTCATCCGGGAGAAGCTGGATTCCCTTATCCTGGTTCTGGAAAAAGGGCAGAAACCGTCCCCGGCCGAAGTCCGGGCCGTTCTCGGGCCCCTTGAGGATTGGCGCTACGCCGGATTCGAGAACAGGTTCCGCGGCTCCGAAGAGGACATCCGGAAACAACAGCTCGGCTACGCGGACGCCTTCCGGAAGGGCGGCAAGGTCCTCGACCTCGGCTGCGGCCGGGGAGAGTTCCTGGACCTCCTCCGGGAGAACGGCATCGATGGGGAGGGAGTGGATCTCAACGGTCAGATGATCGAAATCTGCCTCGACAAAGGATTGAACTGCCGGCAGGGGGACATCCTTGAGCGCCTCGCCGAGGCCCCGGACGGTTCGCTCGACGGGATCTTCTCCTCCCAGGTCGTCGAGCACCTGCGTCCGGCCTACCTCAAAAGGCTGGTGGAAACAGCCTACGCCAAGCTCGCCCTTGGCGGGATGATCGTCATCGAGACCGTAAACCCGGCTTCGGTCTTCGCCCTGGTCCAGATTTACTTCCTCGACCTCAGCCACGAGAAGCCCGTCCATCCCCGGGCCCTCCAGTTCATGCTCGAGAGCACGGGATTCTCGGACGTCGAGGTCCGTTACTCGGCTCCCCTGGACGCGGAACGGCTCCGGGAACTGCCGGGCGCCGACGAGAGGACCTCGATGATGAACGAGAACTTCGACCGACTGAACGACCTCCTGTTCGCGCCGCAGAACTACGCGGTCCTGGGGAAGAAGAGATGAAAGAACGGCTTTACGCGGGTTTTGACCTGGGCGGGACCCAGCTCAAGTATGGGCTCATCGACGAAAACGGGACGATCGTCCTCAGGGAGAAGACGCCCAGCCCGGGTTCTATCGACGGCCTTCTCGGCCTCCTGGAACGCATCTGGCTGGACCTCAAGAAGGGCCACCCGGGAAGGATCAAAGCGGCCGGGTTCGGCTTCGCCGGGTTCTTCAGTCTTCGGGAGCGGAAGATTCTTCATTCTCCTAATTACCCGAGTCTCAACGGCTTTGATCTCGTTCCGGCCTTTAAAAGATTTCTTGACGTCCCCTTCCGGATCGACAACGACGCCAACATGGCCGCTTTCGGCGAATACAAACATGGGGCCGGGCGCGGCGCTCAGTCCCTGGTGCTCTTGACCGTAGGGACGGGCATCGGGTCCGGGATCATCCTCGACGGCAAGCTCTGGCAAGGCAAATGCGGTTTCGCCGGGGAGCTCGGACACATCACGGTCAACCCGGAAGGGTCGAAGTGCAACTGCGGCAACATCGGCTGTCTGGA
>Ga0315284_10012353_pt1 | contig 12159 bp, 7 predicted proteins | sample YL17G09_16_MG_FD_203696 | JGI IMG/M metagenome (GOLD analysis project Ga0315284, IMG submission 203696) | Sediment microbial communities from Yellowstone Lake, YNP, Wyoming, USA - YL17G09_16 | ecosystem: Environmental > Aquatic > Freshwater > Lake > Sediment | place: USA: Wyoming | collected...
GGTTCGGCCCGTCAAGGCTGCCACAAGTGCCGCCACTGAGATAGGCGTTCCCCAATCCGTCCACCGCGACGGAGTAACTCCAGTCATAATCCGTCGTTCCAATCTGGCGCGTCCAGAGGAGCGAGCCGGAAGAGTCGTACTTGGCCAAGAACGCATCATCCCGGCCCGGCGTGGGGTTCGGCCCGCCAAGGCTGCCATAAGTGCGGCCGCTGAGATAGGCGTTTCCCAATCCATCCACCGCAATGGAGTAACTCCAGTCATAAGTCGTCGTTCCGATCTGGCGCATCCAAAGGAGCGAGCCGGACGAGTTGTACTTTGCCAGGAACATATCAGCGTAGCCCGGATTGGGGTTCGGCCCGCCCAGGCTGCCATTAGTGTAGCCGCTGATATAAGCATTTCCAAACCCGTCCACCGCGACGGAGTAACTAAAGTCATCAGCCGTCGTTCCGATCTGGCGCACCCAGGCGAGGTCATAAGCCTGTCCAGCCCTCGCCGTGCTGGCCGAGAATGACGCCATTACAACCACCGCCAATACTGCCAGTACATAATTCCGTTTCATATTCCACGTCCTTTCCGTGTCAATAAATAAGATAGACCATCTCCGGATGGACTTATTGAGGATTGACTGGATAATGTAAGCTCATGTGGCACACCCGCCCTCGGGTGTGGAAACTATCAGCCGCCAAATCACAGCCGGGGGCGGCTGTGCCACAAAACAACGGCGGAGTCAACCGCCTTACATTAACCACTCACTTATCAATAAGCGTCGATAGATTGAGAGCGGCGTTTGGCGGGCGGGAAATAAAAACGCCGCTCCCTCACCGGGAAGCGGCGTCTATATTTTCCAGCGATATGTTATGAACCACGACCATGCGCCCACCTCTCCTGATTGCTCTACAGCGTCTCTATAAGACCACTTATAAGACGTATGAAGCATAGCACATAATCCGCGTTTGTCAAGTATCTTTTACCGAAAGTCATCCGCGGTTATTGTCAACTAAGGCAGGGGATGGACTTTAGCCGCGCGGCTTGTCGCGTCCACGTTCTGTAGCTGCACGGCTTGCCGTGCCCATCTTCTGTAACGGCACGGTTTACCGTGCCCCTTGTTTCGCAGCGGCATGGTTTACCATGCCCGCCAAGTCGTTGGCAACGCAAGCGTTGCGGCTACATCTTTTTGGCAGGGCAAGCGTTGCGGCTACATCTTTTTGGCAGGGCAAGCCAGCCAGAGGTTTACACGCCTCCGGCGTGCTGGTAAACCCTGCGGCTACATAATTCTTTGCGTTCCCCGATGGGATCGGGGCAGGCCTTTGCGGTTAAAAAAATTTAACGAATTTTTTAAAAAGTACTTGACTATTGGGTTTTGACGGGGTATAATACACATGCTTCTGTGTGCACTACATTGGATAAGGTGTCAGGCCAAAGATTACGGGTGAGCGAGCCGTGAACGAAGAACGAAAAACAAAAGATTTTTTCTCTGTAGTCTCCGTAGCCTCCGTGCGCTCGGTGGTAAGAAAAAAATAAATTCGTGAAAAGTTACCGGAAATTCTCAAAATCGGGGCGGCAAAAATCCTAAGATGTTATGCGACAAGTGGTAGCGACAATCGGCGGATGCGGGATTTGTCTCACTAATTCTCAGTAATTCTCACTAATTCTCACTAATTCTCATAAATTCTCATAAATTCTCAAGAAGTCCGGGGGAATTCTCAGAAATTCTCACTGGATCACTGGATTAACTGGATAACTGGATGGCTGGACAACTGGATTCAAGATTCAGGATTCAAGATTCAGGATTCAAGATTCAGGATTCCGGATTTCAGGACCCGCGGGATTGGGGGCCGAAATAGATGCACATAAGAGCATGTCGCGGCCGGGAGGGGACGTTTCAGGAATTGGATGATTCGCTTGTCGAGTCGTAAGCGGAATAGGGCTTGAAGCGCGGCTCAGTTTCGCCGGCCGGCGGGCTTGCCGCGATTGTGCCGGGTGAGAGCGCCGTCGGCAGCGGCTTTTGCGGCGGCGCGGGTTCCGAGGCGGCCGTGCGCGGCGGCTTTTTGCCTGAATCCGAGATGAGCGGAAAAACCAGGAAAGCCGCCAGAAGGATTATCAGAAGGGCAAGCACGAATATTTCAATGTGGCAAAAGCCTGTGGAGCGCGGGCGTGGGTTGCGTCGCGGAGGTCCCGGAGGGCGTTGTGAAATCCCTCTTCTCATTTGTGGCCCTGCGAAACAAAGATGCCCCTCTTCGGTTCACAAGCCACCAGCCATCAGGTCTCTTTTGCTTGAGGGATGAATCAGCAAGCGCCGACCCGCTCGGTTGCGCGCCTGCGCAGGCCTCTTGTGGTCCGCTTGCGGCGGGCGGTCGCGGGCCGCGCCGGAATGCCAAGCAGTCCGGCCGCGACCCCGGCCAGGCGGTATGGGATACTGGCCTTGGCGAGGAGGTTCCGGTAGCCGTGGTCGTCGAAGGGACGGGAGTCGAATTCCCAGGCGTTATCGATGAGCACGATGAACTGCATGGAGTTGTCGAGGTCGCGGATCATGTTTGCGAAGAGTGTGCGGAGGACGCCGATGCCGGCGAGGTGCTCGTCGATGAGCACTGCGTCGTAGTCGCGGCTGCGTTTGATTTTTCGGAATGCGCGCCACCTGTCGGCGTAGGATGTGACGGAAACGCCGAGCGGCGCGAGGATTTCCTCGATGCTTTGCTGAAGCGCCGCGTCCGTTTCGACGAGGATTATATTTCGCCTGTTCCCCACAGTGGGACTCCGCTGGAATAGAAAGACCGTCTCCGGCTCTGGCTGCCGGTCCGCGGGGGACGCGAGTCCCTCCACGGCATCCGCCGGATTACGCCATTTCGAGCGCGGCGCGTTCCTCGTCAAGCGCTCTGGCGAAGCGGCCCTCGATGGAGGCAAGGGTCCTGCGGACTTCCTGCTCGGAAAGTCCCAGGATCGTGCCTGTCTCGCGAAGTGTCAGGCCCTCGTAATAGGCGAGGGTCAGGATGAGTTTCTCCAGTCTTGAAAGACGGGAGAGAACGTTGTCGGGAGTGTTGATCGGTGTTGCGCTGTCCAAACCGTCAACCCCTGCTATCTTTTCGCAGGAACCCGCTCGTTGGGTAGTGAGCATCATGAAGCCTCCGATGCGGAAAGAACGTTGTCCCCACACACACTGGTATAATCTGTCTTATGGAAAGGCCGTATGGAATGCGAAGCCGCCACGGCCAAGACATGCGCGATTTGATTGGGAAATTCGGCTGGCTGTTTCACTTGTTTCTTCATGTACATATTTTTCGCATGAACGTATTTACTTGCCGTGCCGTGAGGCGTCGAACCGTTGCCTCGTTGCCTCATTGGGCTGTTTCCGGCACAGGCGGGGTAACGTTGAGCAAATGTTGTACCCCCTGCTTTGTGCCGCAATATGTCGAAAAATCCTATCCGGGCGTGTTTGTTTATGTTACGGCGCGCGGGCGAGTGAAAAATTTTGTCATCATTCAGCCGCTGAACGAAAAAATATGCATATTGCGGTACACACGGAATCTCCGGCAACTGCTGTATGTATTGGTAGTTCAATACCTTAAGTGTGTATAGCCCGGTATACTTGCACTGACAAAATGAGCCTATTTGCTGGTGTAGCATGGAGTTAAAATATAAATTATGAAATGTAAAAATTCGCCCTAAAAATTTCAAAAAATCACTTTACCTAACCCACAATATATAGCCCATTTGCGCTCATTCGCCCAATATCTTGTATTTTTCTTCTAAACTTTTCACTTGACTATCGCCGATAACATGGTATAAATATAGATGCACGTCTGCTGATGCATCTCTCAAGCCCGATAAAGGACGTAAGCGGAGTCGGGACACATCTGAGAGGGGGAAAGCAGCAAACAGGCTTTAGATATGGTTCAATCGCGTTTTCATCATCAAGGATGTGTCAAGACAATCGAGACAAGGGAGTGGAACATGAAACTCGAAGATTTCCTCGCCAACATTCAGACCCACGACAGGCTTTCATGCGCCGGGTTCGTCGAATCCGGTGGACATGACCCGGACTTCCTCGTCGTTACCGACCGCCCCACCGGCGCGCAGTATAAGGTCCTCGTTTCAACCGTGCTCAATCAGCCGTGGCGAGCGCTCGAAGCAGTTCTCACCGGCAAGCGCAACGCGATCATCATGGATCACGTAACGCGCATCGTCGGGTATTACAGCAAGGTCCGCAACTGGAACAAGTCCAAGGTCGGCGAACTGCACGACCGGCAGGCCGGCAACTACCGCGTCGCCGGGACGGAGTGGGACGCGGCGGAAGAAGCAGCCGCGGCGCCCGCCCGCGCTGAGGCCTGCGAGGCCGCCTGCGCCGCAGTGTGAGTCTCACCACGGAGTACACAGAGACTTTCTGAAGAACATAAAAAACAGGGACGCGATTATTCGCGCCTCCGTTTTTTTGAATATAATTCCTCTATATGCCCTCCGTGATTTCCGTGGTGATAATGACGGCGGTTCTACCACCGGGGCGAATGTTTCCAGGCCTTCGCGGGAAGATAGGGATCTTCGTAACGGATATGCAACAGTTCCAGAATGTAAACCACCGCGCGGATGAAACGCAGGTACTCGTTCACCAGCGGCAGTATAAAGATGTAGACGACGTAATGCCACTCCTGTTTTCGCCGCTCTGAGAGCGAGATTGCGGACAGGAGCAGGAAGAAGTAGAATATTTCGTAAATGATGTAAGTCGCCACGAAGAAGATCGGCACGAGTTCCGGCCGCCACAATAACAGCGCCACGATGTAGCAGTAATACATGTACGGGCAAAGGATGGTGAAGCAGAACTGCAGCGTCAGTTCTATGAAATTGGAAAAATGGAATCGCCACGGGAGCATAATGTCCACATGCTTGCGGAAGAAGGTGCGCAAGAACCCGCGCTCCCAGCGTCGGCGCTGCGCGGCAAGGCCGTTGAGCGTCTCAGGCACGGTGGTGAACGCGACGGCTGTTTCCGCGAAGCAGGTCTTGTAACCGACTTTCCTGATTTTCATCGTGAGGTCCGAGTCCTCGGCAAGTTCGCTGTCCCAAGCGCCGACCTCACGGAGCACGCTCTTACGGAAGCAACTCATTCCCCCCGCCATCGTGAGCAGTACGCCCAGGCGCGACGCCCAGTTGCGCCACAGCGTGATGCTCAGCAGGTATTCGCACGCCTGGAATTTTGTCACGATGTTTGTGTTCGCGTTGCGGACCCTGAGGTTGGCCGTGACGGCGCCGACGCGCGGATCGGCGAAGGGGGCGAGAATTTCCGTAATCGCAGTGCGGTCAAAACCCGTATCCGAGTCCACCCCAACGATGTATTCGCCCTTGGCGACCGTCAGCCCAAGGTTCATGGCGAACGGCTTTCCGCCGCGGCCTTCGGGAGAGGTGTTCCGCAGAAGCGTGATTTCGCCGCGATCGGCGAATTTCTTTGCTATCTCGTAAGTCTTGTCGGTGGATGAATCGTCCACGACGATTATCTGCGTGTTCTTATAATCCGTCTCCAGCACGGAGCGGATGCAGTATCCAATGGCCTTCTCCTCGTTGCGCGCCGGGACAATTATGCTCACCAGGGGTTGGGTGGCGAGGAAGGCGTCTCTGCGGCGCGCTTCCGTCGCTCGCCTGCGCTTGAAGAGGTTCAAGATAGGAACCACGACCGCGGGAGTAACGTACCGCGGCGCTTCCCCGAAGATGAAGAATGGGAACAGGAGGTAGAACCACTGCCATGCCGAATGGCCTCGGATCGCGTTCCACACTCCGGCGCCGAATTCGGTGAAGAACTGATTGATGTGGGTTATGAAGTCGGACACTTTGCCGTTACCCCCGGCATAATGAAGCATTGCTTATATTCACTGGACACCTTTGCCTGCCCTGCTATAATCCGACACACTTATTCTATTGATAAATGAATAGATAATGTAAGACGGTTGACTCCGCCCTGTCATGTGGAGCACAGCCGCCCCCGGCTGTGATTCATTTACACCTGGATGCCCCGCGCCCGAGGGCGGGCGCGCTCCACGCGCTTACATTATCCAGTCAATCCTCAATAATAAATCATGTATCGGTAAAGCAGCAAAAATACTTCATCTCGTAGCGCCCAGTCATCATTTGGTTCAATCTCATTGTTTGCGGAAATTCGGCAAAGCGGGACGTGCCGGGATTGTCCCCTTGGATTATCGTGACTCCCGAGATGCAGCGCACTTCGCACGCCCTTATGCGTAAAGTTTTTAGAGGATTAAAACGATAATTCATCAAGCTTACACTGCATCCATGGAAAACCCTTACTAATGGCAAATTGCGGAGAATACAATGCCTCAGACGATCGCCTTGCTTGAAGGATTCAGCAAGAACTTGGAGTTCCTTAAAGACCTAGTCGAGAAAAGCGGCTTCGCCGCGCGCGTCTGCGCTGATGCCGCGGAAATCGAAAAGGCCCTCAAGAAGGGCGCCGACCTCGCCCTGCTGGATCTGACCAATCCGGATCTGACGCGCCTTGACGTAACAAGCACGGGTTTCACCGACCCGCGCCAGCACATCGAATCGACGGTAAAAAAGGTCTCCGACGCCGCTCAGCGCGCGGGAAAAGGGCTGCTTGTCATTTTCGGCAAGGATGAAAGCGAGGCGCACTACGCCGCCGTCGGCGCGGTCTTCACCGACTTCATCACGCAGCCTTACTACCCAGAAGAACTCGTCAAGCGCATCAAAAAGGCGCTTGGCGCAACCGCGAAAAAAAATCTTCCAGAGGCCGCGAAAATGAACTCGGACCGCCTGAAACTCCAGCTGCTCAGAAACCTGCTCGACGACGGGGTGTACAGAATCGCGCCCATCTTCGACACGGAGTCGCCCTTCGCGTACACCTACCCCGCGCTTACGAAGTACGTTGACATGCCGCCCGACAAGACAGTGGACCTCCTTGACGACCTCGCGTCGCGAGCGATACTTGAGCGGAAGGTCCTCGACAAGGTGCACCTCTGCCCATCCTGCATGCGGTACAACATCAACTTCCGCGAGGTCTGCCCCAGTTGCGGCCAGCCGGACATCGACGTGCAGGAAATGATTCACCACTTCGCCTGCGGCCACGTGGGCCCCATCATGCAGTTCCAGCACGGCCTGCGCCTCATCTGCCCCAAGTGCCACGCGGAACTGCGCCACATCGGCCTTGACTACGAAAAACCGGCGGAAACGTTTCTCTGCCGCCCCAACAGCCACATCTTCGCCGATCCGGAAGTCGAGGCCACATGCATCGCCTGCGGCGGAAAGTTCAAGCCGAAGGACCTCATTGACAGGAACATATACGCCTACGAACTGACCGGCCGCGCCGAGGATGTCGTTCAGTTGGGACAACTGGAGCCGACTCAGATAGACCCGCTGCTGCTGGACAAGCAGGTAGGACTGTACCATTACACATATTTCGAGCGCGAACTCGCCACCGAAATCAAGCGCTCCACGCGCCACAAGCACCCGTTCGGCCTCATCATCATCGGGATCGACTTCTACGAGGACTACATCAAGAAATTCGGCCGCGCGGACGCGCTGCAGTTCATGGGCACGCTGGGGCAAGTTATACGGGAAATGATGCGCATGTCGGACATCCCAGCGCGCTACAAGGCGGAAAATATAATCATGCTTCTCTCCGAGACGCCTGCCGCGGGTTGCGCGGCGTTCCTCAAGCGCCTCAGGGAAAGGCTGGCGCAGGCGAAATTCGCCCGCACCGACGTCACGATGTCCATCAGCGCGGGCATGGGGGTCTTCCCGGAGCACGGCGATACGCCTGAAGCGCTGCTCGCCGCCACGGAGGCGGCCTTTGAGCGCGCCAGGAACACAAGCCGTGACCTGATCGCTGAAAAGAAAAAGTAATCCAGTTAACTGATTCCATCAGAACGTGCCGCAGAGAAAAGACATTTACACGCCAAGAACAAAGCGCCTCATCGCCATTGCGGCCGCGATGCTGCTCGCGACGGCGGCAGGCTGTCTCGGCAGTGTCGAGCGCAACGTGCGCGCGCAGTCGCTCGACATCCGCGTGCCCGACCCCAACGAGCGCATGTACAACACGCGCCCGGACGCCAAGCCGGTCCACGAGAAGACGGGCTACGTGGATCTGACCAGACCTATAACGCTTTCGCGCGCGATAGACATAGCGCTTGAATCCCATCCTGAAATCCGCCGCGCCCAAGTCAGAATCGAGGGCGCCATCGCCAGGAAAAAGGAACTGGAAACGATGGGCTGGGCGGAATTCCTCGCGGACATCACGTATTCCACAAAGGCCAGGATGTTCGTCGGCACTCCGACGACGACCGGCGACGTGCTTCGTCCCGGCGCCAGCCGTTACGGCCTCGCAATAAGACAGCCCATCTATTTCGAGTGGCAGCGGCGGCGCGCATTATTGAACGCCAACAACGAGGAGATTGCAAAACTACGGGACGAACTGCAAATCCAGAAAAACAAGGTCGTCGCGGACGTCTGCAAGGCCTTCCTTGAACTGACGCAGGCCCGGCAGCAATATGACTACCGCCGCGCGGTATACCACCTCGACCAGAAGCGCGTCGCAATGGTGAAAAGGCTCGTGGAAAAAGGGCTGCTCATCGCCCCCTCAACGTCAAATGCGATTGGTTTCATGCAGGCCGCGCGACGCGACGCCGAAGCCGCGTACGGCGTGCTGCAGTCGAAAGAAAGAGGCATCAAGATCATCCTCGGAATCGACTCGCGGCTTAACGTGAAGATACAGCCGGTGGAGTTCGACGAAATCCCGATTATCCCGTCCGACGAGGCCACCGCCTACCTCGTCAACAACAGCATGGAATTCCGCGTCCTCGACCACGATGTTGAGAAGGCGTACTGGGAAAAGGCGCTCGGTCGGTGGACGGACATCGACCTGGACCTCTGGGTGCGCTACGGGTACGACCTGCAGGACTTCCGCACGAGCGCGGACGATTTCCTGGTGGTTGGGCTGTCTTTCCGCTATCCGCTCCTCCATGTGAAAGCGCGCAACGCCCGCGTCGTCAGCGGCCTGAAGCGCATGGAAGAGTTCGAAATCGAACGCGAGATCCAGCAGCAGCGCCTGCTCAACGGCCTTGAGACGCTATACTCCTCAATCGAAGAAAACCGCGCCGACATGGAATCCAGCCGCGCGGGCATCGACGAGGCGAAGGAGAACCTCCGCATCGCGCAGATATTCGAGCAAAGGGGCACAACGGACCGGAGCCTTATGGGTAATCCCGACAACGTGCTGCTCTCGACGATCTCCGCGATAGCCATGCTCAATTCGCGCTACGGTTACGAAACGGCGCGGGGCAAATACCTCGGCGCGATAATGGACCAGTACGTCATGCTTGGACGCGCCGCGGGACTGAAGGAATTCGCCCGCAAGTATAACCCAGAGGACCTGTTCGCCGCGGAGTCGCGCAGCATGCTTGTCACCGAGACAGGCGCGCTCCTCGACTCGCCGGACACGCAAGAGCAACTGTTCGACTTCTGCCGCATCGAAAACATCTCAACGCTGTACCTGCGCGTCGAACCGGCGCAGTTCGCGCTCGAAACGCTGCAAAGTTTCCTGAAGGACGCGCACGCGCACCGGCTCGCCGTGGTCGCGGTCATGGGCGATGAAGATTGGCTGGACGCGGAAACCGCGGAAGCAGCCGAGTCCGCCCTTAACGCCTTCTTCGATTTCCAAAAGCAGGCCCGGGGCTTGACGGCCGACGCGGCACAGCCGCCGACACAGCCCGCGCCGTTACACGACGCGTTCAACGGCCTTCACATCGACTTCCGCGGGAAACGCCTCGCAGATTTCAAGGACTCCGCGGCGTGGCCTGAATCAAGGAAGGAGCGCCTTCTGAACATCGTCGCCTACGCCGGCAAGAACTGCAAGGAAGGCAAGATTCCGCTCGGATTCTCCGTGGACGGAGCAGCAAGCGGCTACACGGCGGGAGACAAACTGCTTTACGCCGCGCTTGCTGAATCCTGCGACACGCTTTGCCTCTACCTGCACCGCAACAACGAGCGCGACATCGTCGCCGTCGCCGGCGCAATCATGAAAAACCTGCCCGCGGGCTGCAAGGCCAAGGTTGCGATGGAAACGTCCGACAGCCTGCCGCCCACGCAAAGTTACTTCCAGTCTGGAACAGGCATGCTGTGGGGAGAGTCAATTGAAGTGTCCGAAAAACTCGCCGGCGCCGCGAACTTCTCCGGCATCCTGGTTGACAATTACGGCAATCTCCTCAACATGCAAAAGTAAGAAGCGTGTCCCGCCGCGCTGCCCGCCTCCTCAAAATTTCAGCGGCTCCCCGAAGAGATAAGCCTTTGCCACTTTTTCGGCGAGTTTCGGCGCGGCGTACATCATGTTGGTGATCATCAGGACCGATGTCCCGCTTATCCCGCGGATGTAAGGAAGCGCCGCCTTTTCCGCTTCCGCCTTGTACACGCCGGCGGCGCGCATCACGTCGCCGCCCTTTATCGCCGCGGCGACAGCCTCGGCTGCGCACCTGGCGCTCAGCATGCCGGGGTAAATCCCTTCACCGGTGTTGCCGCTGGAGAACCCGCCCGCATCGCCGACTAGAAGCACCCGCCCCTCCGCGATGGCCTGCTCCTCACTGAGCATCGCCGCCGCGCCCGCGGGATCCATCGCCGGCGGCGTCTCGGTCCACTGGAGATCCGGCGGTATGATCCCGAGTCGCTTCACATCTGCGAAAAAATTGGAGAATATCAGCGCGATGTTCTTGGTGCTCACGACGCGACCGCCTATCCCGACGCAGATATGATTGCGCTTCGGAAAGACCCATGCGTAACCGGCGATCATCGAATAGCCGATGCTCATCATGATTCGCGGCTCGTCCCCGAAATATTGGCGGATGGTCTCCGGTGGACACGGGATGTCTTCATTGACGCAGATGACCAGTTGATGGTTCTGCCATCCGGGGTTCAGCCCCGTCCGCCGCGCCACGCGCGACGACACGCCGTCCGCGCCGATGACTGCTTTCGCCGTGTGGACCGCCCCGCCGTCGCACCGGACGGTTACTCCCTCGCGGTCATGCGTAACCTCGTTCACCATGCATCCGCCCGCAAACTCCGCCCCCGCCCTCACCGCATAGTCCTTGAGCCATGCATCGAGTTTCACGCGCATCGTGAGGTATCCGGCGGGTTCATCCTGCGAATACTCCGTGTGTTTGCTCATGCCGCAGTTGTAAAACGTGATTCCGTAAAACGGCGCCTCCACGACATCGCCCAAGCCGTCCTTCAGATATGGGAAATCCTCCACCGCGCGCGCGTTCAGCCACCCCGCGCAAATTTTGTCCCGCGGAAACGTCTTCTTGTCCAAAAGCAGAACGGACAGTTTCTTGTCGGCCAGAAACTTCGCCGCGGTAGAGCCAGCGGGTCCCGCGCCGACAACAATCACATCATACTTTGGCATTGTGTTTCCTTCGTCAATATGGTTCTTCTCTTGCGACGCCCGCGTCGATTATATGCGCGCCTTGATTATTATCAAGTGGTATCGCCTGCAAAAGAGCATCTTTGCCGCCCAGCTCTGATTAGCCGGCATCTCCCGCCAGCGCTGTAGCGATGCTTGCCTGCGCGCGATATTTTCAAGCATTGACACGCCCAACTCCCGCTAAAACGACTCATTTCACGCGTTGATGTGCTCTTATATGCACATTGCAAATTTTACAGCCGCCCGCTTTCCCTTGTCCCGCACGGGGTTCCCACCGGCCAGTCCGCGACATGCTGGTATGTGCATGTATTTCGGCCCCCAATCCCGCGGGTCCAGAATCCTGAATCTTGAATCCTGAATCTGGAATCTTGAATCCGGAATCCAGTTAAACCAGCCATCCAGATGTAGCGCATTTTGCGCCACATTGCACCTAAAAATGGGGTTTTTACCTTCTTTTGACCCTGTTTTGTCCGCAAAATCGGCCATTTGCGCCCAGGGCGTACGCATAGGGTAAATCATACGGCACAAGGAGTTACGTCATAAACAGCCCGGATTTTGCGACACTTTGCGACACATAAAACCGTTTTTCCCCGCTTACCACGGAGCGCACGGAGACCACGGAGCGAGGGACCGGGTCCCATTTACGGAGCGCAGCCCCGATATTTATGCGCCTTTGGCGCATTCCTTATTATCATTACAAATGAAAGATCGGGGCCAGCTCGTAGATTGTACCTGACCCA
>Ga0315284_10012354_pt1 | contig 12158 bp, 8 predicted proteins | sample YL17G09_16_MG_FD_203696 | JGI IMG/M metagenome (GOLD analysis project Ga0315284, IMG submission 203696) | Sediment microbial communities from Yellowstone Lake, YNP, Wyoming, USA - YL17G09_16 | ecosystem: Environmental > Aquatic > Freshwater > Lake > Sediment | place: USA: Wyoming | collected...
CCAGGCTGTTCGCCGCCAACGGCTGGAAGCTGGAGAACCTGCCCACGATCGTGCCCTCTGATGTGGACTCCCCGGACATCGCCCAGTTGGCCCAGTTCATGTCTGCGATGGCTCAGACCGGTGTGACTTGGTTCCCGGATCCGACGATGGAGAACTTCATCCGGGATGCCGCCAGGCTGCCGAAGCTGGATGAGGATGCCCAGGAGCGTGTGCACCAGCTGCAGATGCGCACGGAGGCCACGGAGTTCGCCACCGCCAACGCCGAGTACCTGATGGCCCAGCAGCAGGCCCAGATGGCTGCCCAGCCCCCGGAGATGCAGGCTGCTGCGGAGGGTGCCCAGCAGGGCACGGCTGAGGCCGCCCATGCTGAGACCTCGGGAGCCAATGAGAAGGAAGAGGCTGCTCTGGCACAGCAGGAGGCCCAGGTCGGTGAGCAGAGCGTGGCCGGCGCCCATGAGCGCTCCCTCAAGGAGCGTCAGATGGCGTTGCAGGAGCGTGCAGCGCAGCATGATGAGAAGGGCAGCCTCCATGATCGCTCGTTGAAGGAGAAGGAGCTCAAGATCAAGGCCAAGGACGTCGCAGGCAAGGCAACCCTTGCCCAGACCAAGGCCAAGGCCGCCGCGATCAAGAAGCCTGCGAAGAAGAAGTGATGACTGCGCTGAGTCAGGTGAGCAAGCGCGCTCACCCCACAGACGAGCGGAGCCTCGTGGCACGCCTGAACTCGATGCCCAGGGAGAAGTCCTACGTGGACCTGGGGATCAAGACACCGCGCAATGTGCACGGCTACTACATCAACGGTCGGGGATCCAACCAGCGTGCCACGGTGCGCGATGCTCGTGGCGAGGCCAAGGCTGCTGACTGGTGGTCCATGTCGCTGAAGAACGTGAATCGGGTACGCGATCGCAAGTCACCCAAGGTGGTGGGCCGCAAGCGCTACCGCACTGCCACTGCACTGATCGATTCGGCGCAGCCCACCAAGACCCACCTGTACCGCGGGATGAAGGCTGACCCCAATGCCTACAGGCGTGGTGGGCGTGTGGACATGGCAGAGTCCTCATGGTCGGCTGACAAGCGTGTGGTGGAGATGTACGCCAATCGCACACCTGACAAGGCTGGTGCTCCTGTGGTGATGCATCTGGCTCGAGGGGGCAGGGCCACGAACATCGCTCCGCTGACCCGCTACCGCAACGCGGAGTGGGTGACGCCCAGGTCTGGCTACAAGGTGTCTCGGACAGTGACTCGCGATGGGGTCAAGCATGTCTACCTGGTCAGCAAGGGCATTGGCCCATGGATCCCGGTCATCGGTCAGGTGGCCCCTGTCGTGCTCATGGGCGGGATGGCTGCTCGAGCGGCGACTCAGCAGGCCCATCAGGGCCGGGACGTCTACGGTACGGCGCACCGCACTGCCTCAGCCAAGGAGCGCGAGTACCGCTCTGTTGTGGACCGGGCCAGTCGTGACCGGCGCTACAAGCCGGTGGGCAACAACGTCTACGCGCGCAACCGCAGGCTGTTCCCTGCAGCCGGCCGGGACGTGATCAACCAGGCGGTGGCCGACAACAAGGGTTCGCGCACGACGATGTACTACCGGGTGGGCTACCCCAACCAGGCGTACTGGGGTGTGACCCTGCCTGACCCCAAGCGCAACCGGGCTGCCGTCAACGCACACCCAGGGCTTCGGACCAATCCGCTCAAGCGGGTGGCCAACCAGTTCGGCACCACTCATGAGACTGCCCACGCTCATGAGCTCGCAGGACGTCGCGCTGACTACAAGGCCCTGAACGCAGCTGCCAAGCAGGCATTGGCGCGTGAACCGCGAGTCAAGAGCGCTCTCAAGGACTACCTGTCAGGATCAGCGTCTCGACGCAACGCCGCTCTGGTGGAGGCCTACATGGAGCAGGCTGCTCGATGGGAGGGCAGTGCTGACGCCAAGGCTGCTGCCAGGCACAGGATCCCCGCCCATGCGATCAGCGCCTACCCGTACCAGATGGGCATGAACCCATTGACCTCGCGCGGCTACACCGCCGGCGGCGGGAAGACCGCGACGATGGATGAGTCCCTGGCTGCACGCAAGAAGCTCAAGAGGGACCTGCGCACGACTGGGAGGAAGCGATGAGTCGCACTGAGTTGCCGTGGTTGTTCCTCGGGCATCGGGTCCGGCCGTACTCGTTGGCTGTGACGTGCTCCACCTCGGTGGTTGTGTGGCAGCTGCTGATCCTGCGCAACCCGCCAGGTGACCTGCTGGACAACGGTGTTCCCGGTCATCTGATCGGGGCGGTCGCCATAGTGGCGGTGCTCGCCCTGGTGGTGGGCTTCTGGCGTGACTCGGATCAGATGATGCAGGTGGGCCTGCTGCTCACCAGTGGGGTGTGGTTCGCCCGGTTCGTGTACACCGCGCTGGACCCGGGGATCTTCACGGGCGGCTCCGCACTGCTGAGCCTGTCCTGGGTGATCGCCTCAGTGGGCGCGTTCATGTTGGAGCACTTCACCGGGGCTGACCCAGTGCCACGCAGGAGGGACCGTGTCTGATGCGACCATCGCGGCGATCGCGGGCGGCATTCTGGTGGTGCTTCAGATCATCGTCGTGCGGATCATGGACTGGTACTTCCCCAAGGGGCGGATGAGCAAGTCGGCCGCGGTGAACTCTGTCGATACCGATGATGATGAGTGTGCGGGAGAGGGAGATCATGAGGCTCAGTGAGGTGGCTAAGGCGTCCTCGATCTCTGCCCTGCCCAAGGACGAGCAGCAGCAGTTGGTGGCGCGCAAGAAGAAGGCCCGTCGCTACTCCCAGATCGGTGGCACGTTGGGCCTGGCTGCGCTGGCCACCCGCGCCCCTCAGGGCGTGAAGGCGGCCACGGCGCACACCCCTGCCCTGCGAGTGCGGCGTCCGGTGCGTCGTCTGATCGCATGGGAACCACGAGCCACCAATGCGTCGAACACCCTGACCACCCTGGGTGCGGGCATCGGTGCGATGGGCTCGTTCAACTTCGCCGGCATGCAGCGCTCGGAGGCCAAGGCCGATGAGAAGCAGATCAAGGTGCGCAAGCGTGACGAGCACGCTGGACGCAAGGTGGCTGGAGCGGGTGCTGGTCTGAGTGCGGCTGGTGTCGTAGTCGCGCGATCCGGAAGGGATCGAGCGCGTCGCGATCTGCGCCCATTCACGGACGATCCGCCGAATGCTCACGGGATGCTGAACTCGAAGAACGTTGACGCTCTCGTTGCACGTCGTGCGGCAGCAGGCGGGAAGATCCGCCATCACGTCCTTGGGATCAAGATGCCAGCCCCTCGGGGGTACAACCGGGTGATCCTTGGCGGCCTGTCAGTCCCTACTGGCGCGGTTGTCGCAGGTGCAGGAGGTCTCGTCGGCGCCAGGAACATGGTCATGAACAGGCGGGCCAAGGTGCGCAAGCGTGATGACGCCTTCCTGCGCAGGTACCGCAACCGGATCAGTCCCAAAGCAGAGGAGGGCTACCAGCACCTGCGTGAGGGTCGCAACCAGGCTCGCTCCGACACTATTGGCTACGGGGCCCTGTCTGCGGGCAACGCTGCCTCAGGGGCGAAGCTGCTGCGTCGTCACCCGGTGATGGCTGGTGCGTCCATCGGCTCGGCAGTGGTGCTGGGTCGGGTCGCCCGGGAGCGCGGCCGCAAGGCCAAGCGCTGGGAGGACATCATGGAGAGCCACATCCGTAATCGCGCCTACCAGCGCGAGCGGGATGGGCAGTGGGGCAAGGACCGACTGGTGGAGACGTCCAAGGCCATGTTCCCCACAGGGCTGGTCAAGCCCCTGGTGCGTCCCAAGTCTCCCGGTTATGCCACACGCGCAGGCGGTATCGTCCGTAGGGGTGCCACGACGTACACACGTCGAGGTTCGATCGCTGGGACTGTGGGAGGAACTCGATGAACGACATCATCACCAAGGCGCTCCACGCAGATCCTGATGGTGCTGCTGCCCTGATGGATGAGGTGGTCTACTCCATGCTGGCCGAGGAGGCTGCTGCGCTGGCTCCGGTGTTGGATCGGATCGCCCTGCATGAGGCGCATCTCACCGTGCGCAAGGCCAAGGCGGGCCTGGCCAAGGGCTACGTCGCCAAGGCTGCTGCGGGGGACTACCCGGGCGCTGACGTGATGACCACCGCTCGGTACCTGGCGGGCATCGAGAACTGGCTGACCGAGGTGTCGAAGTTCGAGATCATCCGGCAGCGCAACAAGACCGGCGGCACCTACCAGCAGCGCATCTTCCGCGACAGCCTGGGTCGGTTCGCCCCGATCTCGGGCACACCTGCGAACGTGGTGGGCAACAAGAAGGGCACTGCCGGCACGCTGGCGTCCCCTGTCGAGGCCCGGGTGGCTCCTGACGACAAGGACCAGTTCTACGTCGCCGCGGATCCTGACGCGAAGGACAAGAAGCAGATCGCTGCGTTCCAGGGCCAGTTCCTCGCCCTGCAGTCCCAGGTCGACTCGGCTGCCACCAAGCTGGGCGCCGCAGCTGCTGGCGTGACGGTCACTGTCCGGATGGAGGACGGCACCGAGCACATGATGTCGCTCACGGACGCGAAGGCGGGCAAGTTCCCCACCGGCACTGATGTGGCCAACCCGCCCAAGGAGTTCAAGTTCGAGGCGGCGAACCCGGCGGGAGCCAAGGCTCTTGCTGACGCGCACCTGAACCGGATGGGTCTGGCGGGCCGGCTGCTGTCGGGTGACAAGTTCGAGTCCGGGGGTGCCTACGGTCAGGCCTTCGGCACCCGGCCTGAGGACATGACTCGCGCAGAGGCCTTCTTCAGCCGCCTGAAGATCGCCGGTGAGCTGCTCAACGAGTCGGACGCGACCAAGAAGTACGGGCAGTGGGTTGCGCTCACGGGCACGCTGGGCCCTGAGGCGATGACCGTGGCGGAGCCGCACATCCGTCGTGCTGCCTATCGCTACCGCGGCACCGAGCGCACCCCTGAGCAGGGTGTGATGCTGGCGGTCAACGGTCCCAACGGTCAGGAGCGGGTCTACCTGGATGCTGCAGCCAAGCACTTGGACTCCGGTGGTACCGAGCTGGGGATCAAGGACAAGGGCGCCGATGCGACCAACCCGCTCAAGCAGTCCATTGCCAACCGTCAGGCCAAGGGCTGGGTCGCGTCCGGTGATTCGCTGAAGATGGGTGTGCGCTCGGACATGGTGGCAGCAGAACTTCTGCGCACCTTGCCCAAGGACAAGCGGATCGCCGCGCTGTCCAGTGCATCTGGCCATGTGCTGCCCAGCCAGGGCGTGCTGATCGACGCTGACGGCGATGTGGTGTCCCAGTCGGTGGGCTTCACCGACGACCACTACCTGCCGTTCAACCTGAACAACCTCAAGCGGCTGCGTGGCGGACAGTACGTGCGCACCCGTCAGCAGGGCGGGCTCACCGGTGAGGACATCTGGGCCTCTGTCGCGCACGGCGCCCGCTCGGCGACCGTGGCGTCACGATCTGGGGTGACCCGCATCGAGTTCGCACCGGACTTCCGTGGTGCTCGGGCGATGAGCGACAAGGCCATGAGCATGTACGACCGGTACCTGCAGATCCTCAACACCATCAGCGACGAGGACAACCCGTTCTACATGCAGGACCTCTCCCCGGAGCAGCGCAACGCGGTGGAGACCAAGGTGCGCCGGCTGAACCCGAACGCGGACGCCAAGACGTTGAAGACGGCGATCGATGCTGCGGCGAAGATCGAGCGGGTCAAGCTGTCGGCGCCATTGGATGAGGCTGCGCTGCGACGTCAGGCCGAGACTGAGGTGGATCGCACGATCAATGAGTCCACGACCACCACCAGTGCCCGGGCCCGAGCTGTTGAGGACACGTTCCGTGAACTGCGCGACAAGGCGATCAAGGAGCGCCCAGCCACGTTGAACCTCAACGGCGAGGGCTACTACATGGCGCTCAAGACGTTGGCCCAGCAGTTCCCGTACTTCATCCGCAGTGTGGAGTTCGAGCCCCTGGTGGGTCCCGACGACAACACCAGCAACGACCGCCAGCCGGTGTTCGGTGCTGCCCGTGAGGGCAACGGCTTCTACGGCGCCCGTGGCATGCGCACGCCTTCGGGTCTGTCGCCCTCGCGCAGCGCTGACGCCGGGTACGTTCCGAAGGGCAAGCTGCTGCGTGGTGACACCGGCGGCTCAGCGTGGTTCACGAGTGGTGATGCCTCCTCGGCTGCTCCCGGTGGTGCGCCGCCGGCGCCAGGTGGGGCTCCGGGTGGGGCTCCGGGATCCTCTGATGCCCCGGATGCGTCCAAGGCGCCTGTGCCACCGGCCCCGGACGTGGACACATCGTCACCTGCCGCGGCGATGGCGGCCGACAAGGGCCGCCTGACGGAGACCGGTCAGGCTGAGATGACGCGCAAGTTCGTCGCCGAGATGCTGAAGTTCTCCGAGGACGCCAAGTACACCTCCGACACGTCTGTCAACGGCGGGGAGCGCAAGGCTGGCGACACGGTCCTGTTGAACGGTCGGTACGCGAAGATGACGTGGGAGGAGGCCCGGGAGGACCCGCAGTCGGAGATGTCGTGGTTCTTCGCCCTGAACCGTGACGGCATGAAGAAGGCGCTGGTCGAGCATTCGGCTGAGTTGTACGACACGTTCGCCCACGCCGAGGTTGCTGATGTGACGGCGGCGCTGAGCCACACCTGGGAGCACCCGGAGCATGGCTGGGACGACATCGTGGCGTCACGGCGCCCCTTCGGCACTGATGACGTGACGGAGGTCTCCACTGCGTTGCGCACACAGGCGATGGCCATCCTCGAGGCCCAGAACCTGATCGAGCCGTTCACCGAGGTTGATCCGTCAGCGTTCAGCACCCAGTCCACGAAGGCGTTCTCGTTCTCCGACATCACCTCGCTGCACAACGCGGGCGAGGTCGAGACCTTCACCGAGGATGCGACGAACTCCGATGTGGTGAGTGCAGGCGCACTTCTGGGGTTGCGACCTGATGGCAGTTACGACTCGTTCAAGAGCACGTCGCTGCGGACGAAGGTGGCGCTGAAGGGGCTTGCCCGCGTGGGTTCGCTGCAGGCGCTCACGGAGGCGGGTTCGGAGTCGGTGGGTGCTGCGGTGTCCCGCGAGCTGGCGTCGCTGGCCACGGACACCGGGTTCGCCGAGGAGCGGCTCAAGGAGCTCATCACCCAGGGCGGTGACATCGCGCCCCTGTACGAGACGGTGCAGCGCGGCCGGACCCTGGTGGAGGTGTCCCGTGTCTACGACATGTCCGGGGGTGGTGAGCGCCCAAAAGCACGTCCGGCTTGGGGGCCGGCGAAGACGGTGGGCAAGGCACGCTCATTCCCACGGGTGCTGAGCTCGGCGGACCCGGTGAGCAAGGCGGTGGCAGCACGGCGAGCGGCAAACCTGCCGTGGGTTCCCCGGAGGCGTACGCACTGATCGATCGGGAGATCAGCGCACTGCGGACGATGCCCGGGTTGAAGCATGTGTCGTCCCAGCTCGAGGATGTCCTGGATGAGCAGAAGGAGCTGGCGGGGCTGCGCGCCGCGGGCAAGAAGGTCTCACGCCCTGCTCCTCGGCACCTGTTGATGATCGGCCCGCCGGGGACGGGCAAGTCGATGACGGCGCAGATGATCGCCGACGCGTACTCGTTGATGGGTATCACCAAGACGAACAAGGTGACGTCGATCAAGGTGCCGGAGATCGTCGGTCGTGTCACGGGCGATGCTGAGACGAACATGTCGGAGGCGATCGCCAGTGCGGGTCAGGGCGTGCTGCTCGTTGACGAGGCGCACCAGTTCAAGAACAGCGTCTTCGGTCAGCGCGCGTTGCAGACCCTGATCCAGCCGATGGCCGATCCGAACAACAAGATGGTGGTGATCTTCGCGGGCTACCCCGGTGAGATGGAGGAGATGCTCAAGGTGGACCCGGGTCTGCCGTCCCGGTTCGGTGGGCGACTGAACTTCGACGAGTACGGCTCTGATGCCCTGATCGAGATCATGCTGCGCGACATCCCGGGCAAGTGGAACCTGAACCTGGGCACGAAGAATGCGGTGGATGCGATGGAGAGCGCCATGGAGCTGGTGTCGTCCACCCCGGACAACGCTTCTGTGCGTGATGCTCAGAAGATGGTGGCGTTCGCGAACAAGGCGCGCATCCAGCGGATCCGGGGCAAGGAGCTCTCCGAGGACAAGGCACTGACGTTCTCCCCAGTGGACTGGAAGGCTGCGATGCACCAGTGGCGAACGGAGCATGAGGGCTGATGCACCGGTGGTGGGATGACGAGGACCAGTCTCGGGCGATGCTCGACCTGGTGGACAGCTCCGACCCCCGTCACGGGGTCGGCGTCGCTGTGCTCGGCTTCCACGGGATTGCCAAGGCTGCCCTCACCGGATTGACCACCACCACCCTGGTCGATGCCCGGACCATGGCTGACGCCCTGGAGCAGGCCAACTTCTCCGACGTCGAGGACGCGCTCTACGAAGCCCTGATCGACGGCCTGGGGGTGATGGGCGCCTACAAGTACTCCGAGCTGATGGTCGCCGACATGCGGGATCGCGCCATCGACGCCACCACCCGACTCACCCAGGCGCTGGTCGCCAAGGGCTTGCCCTGGCCACGAGCAGTGTCCCGGGCCGCTGATGTTGCCGGGGTTCCACTGTCGGGCCTCGGCCGGTATGCCACGATCGCAATCACCCCGGGTCTGGATCCGCTCAGTGCTGCCGATCATGCTGATCGGGCCCTGATGGAGTACGCCAGTCGTCGAGTGGCCATCGAGGCCGACATGATCGCCGTTCCGCTGGCGAAGGCCGAGCGTGAGCGCAGCCGTGAGGATGAGGCGCAGCGCAAGCCGTGGGATGAGTCCCAGGTGGAGCGTGATGCATTGGGCCAGTTCGCCGAGCAGGCCGCCAGCGACGCCGAGATGGCAGCACGTGCTGTGCGGATGGCCCAGCGCCGCGCCCGCAGGGAGCGTCGCGCCAAGCGCGCTGCGAAGCGTGAGCGGGCAGCGGGCCAGGCAGTGTCGACCATGCGGGAGTCCGGGGCGGCCCCTGATGCTCAACGGGAGTCCGGAGCGCGAGGCGAGGGCCGTGGCGTCGGTGAGGCGGTGCCGACCGCGCGGGAGTCCGGATCAGGACCGCTCACCGGGTCGTTGAGGTGGGGCGCAGCCGGCACTGAGGTGGTCCCGGCAGGGAACGCCCCCAACTACGAGGAGAGCGGGTGGGTGACGCTCGACGTCCCACTGTTCCTGCTGGCATCTGTCGATGCCACGGGGTCGATGTGGGATCCGGTGGCGTATCCGGCTGCCGATGTGCGTTCTGCGGTGGCTGGTCTTGCCGCGCGCACGCCCAACATCGCCAACATCACGGTGTACGAGTTCGCTGCGGCAGCCCTTCCGGTGCATGGCCGGATCAACCCGGAGGACGGGGTGCCCATCGGTGGGTTCCTCACCGAACCGGACAAGCTGGAGCTGCAGATCGACTACATGTCGCTGATGGAGCAGATGGATCGCAACGAGTTCGAGACCTATGAGGAGGCCATGCTGACCCTGCGGGGAGCGGTTCTCGACTCGTCCATGCGGGTGGTGCCGGTGGAGCATGCGAAGAGTCAGGTGGTTCGGCTGTACAAGTCGCAGACCGCCCTGGCGAAGTCGCAGGCTGAGGTGCTCAAGGCGGAGGCGGAGGCTCAGGGCGAGCGTGTGCGCAGGCCGTGGCAGGAGTCGGAGGTGGCCCGGGACGCGTTGGGCCAGTTCGCAGAGCAGGCGCAGGCCAGCGCCGCTGATGCCGAGAAGGCCAAGGCTCGAATGGCGGAGCGTCGCGCCCGCAGGGAGCGCCGCAGGGCTCGTGAGGCACGTCGGGAGAGCACTCGTGCGGTGGGCGCGGAGCGTGGGCGCACCAGGGAGGCTGGGCAGGCCGCGGAGACCCGGGCGTCGGGCGAGGCCCGCGCTGAGTCCGGCCGTCAGGCTGCTGCTGCCAGTGAGCGTGCTCGGGCGCTGGGCGCGGAGCGTGAGGATGGCATCCACACGATGGGGATGCGCGACTTCGTCGCCGCGGTCGACTCCAACCCGGTGTTCACCCGGGTCAACGCGTCACTTCTTGAGGACATGGGCTTCACCACCGGTGTCTACTCCTACGACCAGAGCTTCAGCGAGGGCCTGGACATCGACGCTCGGATACGAACGGATGAGCAGGCTGGCCCCAAGGAGACGGAGTACCTGCTCAGCATCTATGACTACCTGCGTGACGACGATGTGGCGCAGGCGGCGACGAGGTACCGCAAGGGTCAGGCTCTGACCAACGATGAGAAGGCCGTGCTGGCCCGGGCGACTGGTGAGGCCACGGCGCTGCTGGACGTCTACAACGGGTTGACTGGGCTGTTGAACCTGCGTGGGGTGATGCAGGCTTCGGGCACGTTGGGCACTGGACAGGCCGGGTTGACCTACACCCCACCGGACAAGGCGAACGCGCTGTCGATTGCCACAGGGCTGCTGATGAGGAGCCTGGCGACCGATGTCGCCACCGACATGCAGACTGCGGACGGTCCGAAGTTCGTCGGCGATGCGATCACCCTGAAGACGTCGGTCGCCGGGCGGTTGCCCGGCGCGATCGGTCGGATCGTGGGTTCTGAGGTGTACCTGACCAAGGAGGACGGTATCCAGTGGCGGCGCAAGGACTCCATCGCGCCTGCTCCCCAGATCGGTTCGGCCATCATCTCCAGTGACGCCTACGAGCTGTTGAACAAGGTGCGCACCGTCTGCTCTCCGGTCGGCTCTGTCAGTCATGATCCCCGGGTGGACCAGGCGGTGATGGACAGGGAGTCGCGTCGGCTGAACCTGGGGTACCCGTCGAAGTACACGTTGACGATGGCAATGCTCAAGGAGTCCAAAGTCACGCTAGGTTGCATGTCAGACAAGCTGAAGCTGGATATCGCTGGCCAAGCCTTGGCAGACCACGACGCCCAAGCCGTACGCTTGGACGGGATTGACGTCTATCGGGTCTATCTGAACAGGTGAGGTGATCATGACTGATTCCAAGGTTCTGGTGCAGACCCTTCACGAGATCGACCCGCAGTTCACTGCCCTGTGCGACACCCTGTTCGGCGCCGCCGTGGATCCCGGTGATGTGTGGGGCTACCTCTACACCCGCGAGGGTGTGGCGAAGATGTCCCCAGCACCCTCGGATGTGGCCACCAAGGGCGGCCGTCTGGCACGCAAGGTCGTTGCCAGCGCCAAGAACCCGAACAGCATTCTGGGATACAACGTGCGCGGCGGCGTGTTCCGCCCCGTGCTGCGCAACAGGGGTGTTCAGGCAGTGAGTGGTGGTGTGGTCGCCAACCAGCTGCCGCAGTCGGGCAAGCGGACCGAGAAGCTGGTCAAGAACGAGTCCTCGGTGGTCTGGGACGTGGAGTTCTCCAAGGTCGATGAGGAGAAGCGTCAGGTGTTCGGGTGGGCCTCCATCGTGAAGATGGACGGCCAGGACGTCGTGGACCGTCAGGGCGACTACATCTCCCCGGAGGAGATCGAGAAGGCGGCCTACTCCTACGTCGTGAAGTCGCGCACCGGTGGGCATCAGCACAAGCGCACCGCGGACGGTGCTCCGTTCAAGGCCAGCGACATGATCGAGTCGATCGTGTTCACCCCGGAGAAGATCTCCAAGATGGGCCTGCCGGACACGTTCCCCTCAGGGTGGTGGGTCGGCTACAAGATCTTCGACGAGGACACCTGGCAGAAGGTCAAGAAGGGCGATGTCACCGGGTTCTCCATTCACGGCCGTGGCCGGCGTCAGGAGGCCTGATGCTCGAGATGCCGAACTCCGAGATGAGTAAGGCCTGGTTCAACGACCCGGTGAAGATTGCGGCCCGCGCCGCAAAGCGCGAGGCCCGAGTCAGCGCCCGTGGTGGTCGACTGATCCAGCGGCATGTCACTGCTCCGATCAAGACCGACATCAACGCCACCGTGGATCACTCAGTGGCCCGCATCCAGCGCGCTGGTGATCGCGCTGCCAATCAGGTGACGGCTCGGGCGAACGTGGCCACTGCGAACGCGGAGGACGCCGGGACCCGGATGATCCGCCGCGGCGCGATGGGCATGGCTGCCGGGACTGCTGCTGGTCTGGGTGGTGGTCTGACCCTCGGGGAGATCGGTCGGCAGGAGACCCAGCGCCGCTACGCCAAGAAGCGCAAGGGCCAGCTCTACGTGGTCCGT
>Ga0315284_10012357_pt1 | contig 12156 bp, 12 predicted proteins | sample YL17G09_16_MG_FD_203696 | JGI IMG/M metagenome (GOLD analysis project Ga0315284, IMG submission 203696) | Sediment microbial communities from Yellowstone Lake, YNP, Wyoming, USA - YL17G09_16 | ecosystem: Environmental > Aquatic > Freshwater > Lake > Sediment | place: USA: Wyoming | collected...
CTTAGAGGGAACCCTGCGCCTGAAGATGTCTGAGCTTGCTCAAGAGAACACAGACGCCACGATGTCAAAATGGGGACCTTATTTAGGCCCCATTTAACTGATTATTAACAGAAGAAACATCAGACACGCGAGTTCTGAAGGCGCCGAGAAGGATGGTTCGGGAACGGCGTTAAAAACCTGAAGGGGAGCGAGGGTCGTCCCGTCCAAGCTATTGACTCAGCCCACACTAAATGGAAGAGAATCACTTTTTCTTCTTCTGTTCCTTGAAGACGATGTCGAACGTCGTCCCGCCCTTCCTCTTGAGGTCGATCGTCCCGTCGAGCTGGCCGACAAGGAGGGTGACGAGCTGCATGCCCAGCGATTCGGTGTTCCTGAAGTCGAGGTCCTTGGGGAAACCGACCCCGTTGTCCGAAATGACGAGACGATATTCGTCTTTCCCCAGAGGGCGGAGCCTGATCTTGACCACTCCGGACCTCCCTTCGGGGAAAGCGTATTTGAGGGCGTTCACGATGAGCTCGTTCGTCACAAGACCGCAGGGGATCGCGGTATTGATGTCGAGAAATACCGCTTCGGCCTTGAAGTCGAGCCGGACCTGGTTCGAGTCGGTCCGGCAGGACTGAAAGAGTGCCGTCACCAGGCTGCGGACATACTCGCCGAAATCGATCCTGGAGAAATCGCTGGACCGGTAGAGCTTCTCGTGGACGAGGGCCATGGAGCGGATCCGACTTTGGCTCCCCCGGAGACACTCCAGGGCGGCCGGGTCCTTGACGCTCCCGGCCTGCAGGTTGAGGATGCTCGAGACGATCTGCATGTTGTTCTTGACCCGGTGGTGGATCTCCTTGAGGAGGACTTCTTTTTCCTGAAGGGAGAGGCGCAGGGCCTCCTCCATCTGTTTTCGCTCCGTCATGTCATGGGCGATGCCGCAGATTCCCGTGGTCTCGCCCGTCTCATTTCGCATCGGGACCTTGGTTATGGAGAAAATGTACGTCTTTCCCTGAACGGACCGCGAGCGCTCTTCCCGGACGATCTCGCCGGCCAGGACCCTTCGATCGTCCGCTGCGATGCCGACGGCGTCCTCTCTCCCGAAAAGCTCTGCGTCGGTCCGACCGATGAGATCGGCCGCGGGGGCGCCGAAGAGAGCCGCCATCGCCGGATTGACAAGCGTATACCGCAGGTCCCGGTCCTTCAGGAAGATGGCTTCCTGGGCGGTTTCGATGATCGTCCGGAAGCGGCGTTCGCTCTCTTCGAGGACCTGTTCCGCTCTTTTTCGCTCCGTGATGTCCTCGACGGTCCCCTCGTAATAAAGGGTCCGGCCGTCTCGGTCACGAATCGCTTTGACGCTCTCCCGGACATAAATGATCGTGCCGTCGCGCCTTTTCCAGGCGGCCTCAAGTCCCTTGATCTCGTCTTCCTTCTCGATCCTCTCCATGAATTGGAGGCGGGAATAGCTCGGTTCGAACCCGTTCTCCTTCAGGTTGCGAACGGACAGCTGCTTGAAGTGGAAATATCCCAGCATCCTGACGAGGGTCGGATTGGCCATAATGATGCGGCCTCCGGGGGTCGTCCGGTAAAGGCCGACGGTCGCGTTCTCGAAGAGGCTCCGGAACCGCTCCTCGCTCTCTCCGAGTCGTTCTTCCGAGACCTTTCGCTCGGTGATGTCACGGCTGACCCCGACGAGTCCAAGAACCTTTCCCCGGTCATCGAATATGGCGGACTTGATGGTCTCAAAATAGCGGGGGGCCCCATCGAGTCCGGCGGATGCCTCCTCGAAGCGGACGGGGACGCGGCTTTTCATGGCCGCTTCGTCGCTCGCGCGGCATTTCGCGGCCAGCTCGGGGGGAAGGAGCTCGTCGTCGGTCCGGCCGATGATATCTTTTGACTTACGTCCGGCGAGCTTTTCAAAAGCCTTGTTCACGATGAGGTTGCGCCCTTCAGCGTCCTTGAAATAGACCACATCCGGGATGGCCTGAAGGAGGGATCGGAGGCGGACGTCGAGCGGCCGCTTGACGCTCTTGGGTTTTACCGCGGGAGGCGTCTTGGCCGCTGCGCATAATTTCTTTCTCTTCGGAGTCGATCTTGTTTTCATCTCACCCCCCAGGCGCCTGTTCCGAACTCGTCCGCGCCGCGGACGTGTTCGTTCGTGTCGTTGTTTCACTTAATACTATCTCTTTTCCGGAAGAAATACAAAGCGTTAAGGCCGATGATATTGCAGATGAGGTCCGGGTCCCCGCTCTCATCGCCAGGGGGGGCCGGGCGCGCTCCTTACCCTTGATCTCGCCGGCCTGAAATTATTCCGGGGCATTGTTCGCAAAATTGCCGATAGGATGTGAGACGGAACTCCGGAACATGAACCAATTCTCTGAAATGGGTATTGGGTCCCTGGATTTCCGGTTGTCAAAAGAAGTCGGCGGCATCGCTTGAGATGAGAGAATCCTATCGGCCGTTATGGGTCGTCCCGACGGGCAACTTGCAGACCCGCTGAAAATAATTGAGCGCCCGGCCGTTCGAGATTATAATGGCGTTTCACGCGGCCGAGGCCGCCCCTTTCGAAGGAGGCTTTATATGAAGCGAATGTTCTCCCTGATCGCGGTCGCCCTTCTGGCCCTGTCCCTCTGTGCGGGCCCCGGTCCCAAGGGTTACCTGTTCATCGTGGGCGGAGGAGATTGGCCGGACGGGATGGTCAGCCGGTTCGTGGACCTTGCCGGAGGCTTCAATACCGGAAGGATCGTCATTCTTCCCATGGCCAGCAGTGTTCCCGAGGAATCTGCGGCTGAGGAGGCCGCTGACTTCAAGAAGTTCGGCGCCAGAAGCGTCGAGACCTGCATCCTGACCCGCGAGCAGGCACTCAAGCCGGAGAGCGCGAAGCTCCTCGACGGCGCCGGCGGCGTCTTCTTCTCGGGCGGCGACCAGTCGCGTTTAACCGGCGTCCTCCTGGACACGCCCGTCCACAAGAAGCTCCTGGAGCTCTATGAGCAGGGATGCGTCATCGGCGGAACGAGCGCGGGCGCGGCCGTGATGAGCGAGATCATGATTACGGGCGACGAGGTCCGCAAGGTCGAAGCCGGCCGCGAGTTCGAGACGCTCCAGGCCAGGAACATCGTCACGACGCGCGGCTTCGGGTTCGTCAAGCAGGCCGTCATCGACCAGCACTTCGTCACGCGGAAGCGGCACAACCGGCTGATCAGCCTTCTGGCCGAGCACCCCGATCTCATGGGGGTGGCCATCGACGAGTCGACGGCCATCCTGGTCAAGCCCGACGAGACCTTCGAGGTCATCGGCGCCAAGCAGGTCATCGTCTATGATCCGGCCGGGGCCAGGTTCCGTATCCTCCCGAATCAAAACATCGGCTTTATGAATCTCGTCATGCACGCCCTGACCAACGGCGACGAGTACGACTTAAAAACTCGGGAGGTTAAAAAGTAAAAAGCAACCTTTTTCCTTCTTCGCGCATCTCCACGTTATGAAGAAGGAAAATACGGTGTTCACTCAGGCTTTGACTCTGGCGCTCAGGTGGCAAATCGGGGATAATGGTTTCCGCCCCGACCAATGGAGCTATATCGGAGCCTGGACCCTGGTGACCGAAGATCAAATCGTTGACCGCAAGGACACAGCCGCCCTTGAACGTCTCCTCGCCCGCGGCCAGGCCGGTGACGACCGGGCGATGGAAGCCATCTACGAGATGTTCAAGACCCGCGTTTTCCATCTGGCCTACCGCCACACCTACAATCCGGTCATCGCCGAGGACCTCCTGCAGGACGTCTTCCTCAAGGTCTTCACCCACCTCGGGGAGGTCAAGGCCGCCGAGACCTTCCCGGCCTGGGTCTACCGTGTCGCCCTCAATACCTGCTACAGCTATTTGAGGGGAAAGAAGTCGAGATCCGAGAGGACGATCCCGCTGAGCGAGATCGAGGGAAAGTTGGACGAGGCCGTCTACGACACCCACGAGAAGGAGATCGGGAAGCCCATCGATGACGCGATCCAGGTCCTTCCCGCCAGGCTCAGGAGCGTCTTCGTCCTCCACGACGTCGAGGGGTTCAAGCACGGCGAGATCGCCCGGCTGCTCGGCTGCTCGGTGGGGACGTCGAAGTCCCAGCTTTTCAAGGCCCGGCTGAAGGTCCGGGGCCTCCTGAAAGACAAGGGCGTTTTATGATGGAGAACAACCCATGAAATGCACGAAAGCCGCCAGGTGGACCAGCGATTACGCGGACGGCGTTCTCGACGCCGGCAAGTCCGCCCGCCTCGAACGACATCTCGAATCCTGTCCGGCCTGCCGGGAACTCCTCCGGGACTTCCGGGCCATGGCCGGGGACGCCCGGGGGCTCGATGCCCCGGCGGTCCCGGTCCAGGCCTGGACGAGGATCCGCGCCCGTCTCCGGGACGGCGCGGCGGTCCCCCCCGGGGGGAAGCGGCCCGCGTTCGCGGCTTCACCGTTCGGCGGCCGGCGGTTCGTCTTCGCGGCGGGCTCGCTGGCCCTGACGGTCGTCGCCGCAGGGGCCCTCTTCTTCAGCTTACGGAAGGGGAGGGACCTCGTCGTTTCGGGGCCCGAACAACAGGAGGAGCGCACGCTCGCCAAGTTGGACGAGGCCGAGCGCTATTACGAGCTGGCCGTCAAGTCCCTGGGCGAAGCCCTCGCCGGGGAAAAAGGCAGGTTGTCGCCCGGGGTGGTCGAGATGTTCGAAAAGAACCTCGATGTCGTCGACGCCACGATCCAGGCCTGCCGGCTGGCCGTCCGGAGCGAGCCGGACAACGTCCAGGCCCGGGACTACCTTTTGGCCGCTTACAAAGAGAAGATCGTCCTCATGGGCGACCTTCTGGACATGAACAGGAAGAGCCTCCCGAAGGAAGACCTCGGGCAGGCCTTGTCATGAGAGAGGAACGACATGAGGAGGTCGAGCATGAAAAAATTCCACGGACCCAAGGTATCGATCGTTTTGGCGAGCCTGGGACTCGCTTTCGTTTTTCTGTCCGCCGAGGCCCTGGCCAGGGATAAACACGAGGAAAAGTTCGAAAAGACCGAAGCCCTGGCCAAGGACGGCAAGGTCTATTTGAGCAACGTCTCCGGGGACATCGAGATCAGGACCTGGGACAGGGACGAGGTCAAGATCGACGCGCTCAAGGTCTCCGAGGCGTCCTCGCTTTCCCAGGCCAAGGAGAACTGCGGCCTGGTGACCATCGAGGTGACCAAGGAGGCCGGCCTCCTGCGCATCGAGACCAAGTATCCCCACCAGAAGACGTTCTGGGGAGGGAACTCGATCAACGTTTTCGTGAACTTCAAGCTTTGGATCCCCGCCAAGGCTTCGGCCGAAGTGAAGTCCGTGAGCGGCGATGTGGAGCTCGAGACGATCGGCGGGGCGGTCAAGACGGGCGTCGTCAGCGGTTCGGTCACGCTCAAGAAGGCCGCCGCCGGGGCGGACCTCAACACCGTGAGCGGCGAGTTGACCCTCGAGGACATCGCGGGAAACGTGTATCTTAAGACGGTTTCCGGCGACATCGACGTGACCCGGGTCAAGGGGTCCATCGAGGCCGAGACCGTGAGCGGCGGGATCGAGATGCGCGAGGTTACCGAGGCCCGATCGATCAGCGCCAAGTCGCTGAGCGGCGATGTCGTCTACCAGGGTAGGATCGACCCCCAGGGACGTTACACCCTCAAGTCCCATTCCGGCGACCTCCGCATGACCATTCCAGCCGACTCTGCGTTTGAATTCGACGCCGAGACCTTCAGCGGCGTCATCGACTCGGACTTTCCGATCGAGGTCTCGGGAAAGATGTCCTCCCGCGAACTGCACGGCGTCGTCAACAAGGGAGGGGCCGCCCTCAGGCTCTCGACCTTCAGCGGCAATATCGACCTGAAAAAGAGCTGACGAAGGTCCTCCGGGCCTTTCCATTCGGCCGCGGCGTGATAGAATAGGGTCGCCGTGATCTCCAGGACAGGCTCGGGTTTCGACGTCATCCTCATCTCGGGCGAACCCTACGCCGACCATCCCCTGTCCGCTGCCGGTGTCATCGCCCGGGTGCTGGACGCCAAAGGCTGGAAGGTGGGGGTCATCGACCGCCCGGACTGGAAGACGGACAAGGACTTTCTCAAGCTGGGGGCGCCGCGCCTTTTCTTCGGTATCACGTCCGGATCCATCGACAGCATGCTCGTCAATTACACGCCTCTCAAGAGGAAGCGCGAGAAAGACGAACACGCGCCCTACGCGTCTTCCATGCCCGACCGGGCGGTCATCGTCACCTGCAACATTGTCCGGCGGCTCTTTCCCGGTTCGAAGATCGCGATCGGCGGTATCGAGGCCTCTCTCCGGCGCTTCGCCCATTACGATTATTGGGACGACAAGGTCCGCCGCTCCATCCTCCTGGACTCGCGGGCGGACATCCTGGTTTATGGACCGGGAGAGCTGCAGGTGACCGAGATCGCCGCCCGGATCGACAGAGGGGAAGAGCTGGCCGGGGTCGCGGGGACGTGTGTCGTTCGGCCGGACCTGCCGTCCGGCTTCGTGGAACTCCCATCCTTCGAGGAGGTGAGCACGGACCCGGGAAAGTTCTGTGAAGCCCAGGACTCCTTCTCCAACCGCCGCGACCTGGCCCAGTCTCACGCCGGCCGGTTCGTCCTTCAGTACGAAGCGCCGGAGGTTATGCCCGTAGATCTGGACTGGGTCTACGGCCTGCCCTATTCGCGAAAGGTTCCCAAGGACTTCCCGGAGTTCGAGATGGCGAAGTTTTCGGTCGTCACCCATCGGGGATGTTTCGGCCGATGCTCCTTCTGCGCCCTGTCCCTCCACCAGGGCGACCGCATCGTATCCCGGAGTGAAGCCTCCATCCTGGACGAGGTCCGCCGCCTGACGAAGCACCCGGATTTCAAAGGCTATATCGACGACTTGGGAGGGCCGACCGCCAACATGTACGGGATGGATTGCCGCTCGGCTTGCCGGGGAAAAGAATGCCTGCCCTGTCCGCGCCTCGACCGGAGCCACCGCCGCCTTATTCAACTGATGCGGAAGGCGCGGGCCGTCCGTGGGGTCAAGAAGGTCTTCGTCCGGAGCGGCATCCGCCACGACCTGGCCCTGGAGAGCGAGGAATACGTTCGGGAGCTTTCCGAACATCACGTCTCGGGGCTCCTGAAGATCGCCCCCGAGCACGTCTCGCCGCGGGTCCTGCGGCTCATGAACAAGAATGGCCGGCCGCTGGAAGAGTTTCAGCGGCTCTTCCGGCGGATCAACGAGGGCCGTGGGCAACACCTCAAATATTATTTCATGGTCGCTCACCCCGGGACGACGGACGCGGACGCCCGTGCCCTCGCCCGGACCGTCAGGCGCCTGGAGGAAGAAGGGGAGAAGCCGGTCGAGGGCGTCCAGATCTTCACCCCCACCCCCATGACCCGTTCGACCTGCATGTACCACACGGGGAAGGACCCTGTGACCGGGGAGAAGGTCCATGTGCCGCTTACATATGCCGAAAAGAAGGCGCAGAAGCGGATGCTCCAGCCGGGCCCCTCGGCTCCGGGGCGAAAAGGCCGTTGGGAGGGGGAGCCCCTCCCCTCAGGTTGACAGGAACTGCTTTTCAAGTTATAAAATGTCCTCTTTCTCATCATGAAAAGAAGTCTCGCTTTTTGCCTGCTCTTCGCGATGGCCGCCGGCCCGGCCTTCGTCCTGGAAAAGTCTGCGGTCCGTCCTCCATCGCCCTCCGACGTCCTGGCAGGCCCCGCGACAAGGGAAGAGAAGCTTCTCGCCCTCGAAGAGGCCGTGCGCCAAAAGGTCAAGGTCTTCCGGGGGGAGATCGGCCTGGTCATCAGGGACCTGGACACCGGGTGGACCTATCAGGTCAACCCCGATACGCTCTTTCCGGCGGCCAGCATGGTCAAGGTCCCCATCATGGCGGCCTGCCTGAAGGCGGCCGAGGAGGGCCGGCTTTCCCTGCGGGACGACCTAACGCTAAAGAGGTCGGACAAGGCCACGGGCTCCGGGGTCCTGCGGAGGAAGGCGACGGGATCGGCCTACACGATCGAACAGCTCGTCGAACTCATGGTGACCCAGAGCGACAATACGGCCGCGAACATGCTCATCGACCTCCTGGGCTTCGACTACCTCAACCGGACCTTCATGGAGATGGGGCTCGAACGGACCAACCTCTCCCGGAAGATGATGGATTTCCGCTCCCGCGACAGGGGCATCGAGAACTACACTTCGGCCCGGGAAATGGCGGACATCCTGGAGAAGATCTATCGCAAGGGATGCGTGTGTTCCTCGGTCTCCGAGAGATCGCTGGAGTTCCTCAAGTCGCAGAAGGTCAACGATCGCATTCCCAAGCTTTTGCCGAAGGACACCGTCGTGGCCCACAAGACGGGGTTGGAGCGCCAGGTCTGCCATGACGCCGGGATCGTCTTTACGGACAACGGGAACTTCCTGATCAGCGCGTTCACGAAAACGACGAGCGGCCCGAGGACCGCCAAGCGGTTCATCTCCAGCGTCTCGTCGCTCGCCTACACGGTCTACAAGACGGCCCCGCACAAAACGCTCCTTACGAGCTAGCCTCCCATTCAGCGCTCTGGGCCACTCCCAAAGGTGCACAGACCTCAACCAGCGCTGCTCGCAAGTGCATGTACTCGCCATCGAAGACCGGCGTGCACTGCGACAAATTCCCTTCACCCATCCACAATTTCGCCGCGAATGCCGTGCAGGTCTGCTCGCCGCAGAGCTTGCAGTTCGTCCGGGGCAAACGCTTGTAGATTTCGAGCACCGGCGGTTTCGACCGCATTTCATGCGACGGTGTCATCGAAGCCCTGCGCGCCCATGTTTCGTTGACCCGGACGCGGACCGCTTCCAGCAGGCGCCAGGCATCCACGATCTCGTCCGCCTTCCCCATCGCGATCCGCCGCGCAGACAACGTCACCAGGCGGTATCCCTCCATGAAGGTGAGGCTGGGGCCGGCGGCGTTGTAGCAGGCCTGCCGCATTTCCGCGTTCAGGTACGGGAGCACGTCAGTCAGATCACCGGATAAGTGCGCCACCAGCCGCACTTTGGTCTCGTCCGCCATGCACGGCCCGAAGAACATGATGGCCACCTCGCCGAAGATATCCTCGGCGAACTCCTTGCGAACCGGCACACGGCAAGACGCAGGCCGGTACTCCGTCCAACCGGCGATGGTGATGCGCGGAGAAGCCTCCTGAATGGCCGCCAACCCGCCCGCCTCCGTCACCAACGCCGGCGCCGGCGGAACCGCAACCGAGCTCAGCCCGGCGGCATCGAGCAACGCCCTGGCTTTCTCCAACTCGCCCGCGCGTGGGAAGACTACGATCAGTTCCATCACCTCACGCTTAACCTGCTGTCACGGACGCAACAACGTCATCGACTCCGCCACCGTCGCCACCCGGCCTATCACCACAATCCTGCCGTCCACCACCACCGGCGTCCGCATCACGCTTAACTTAGCGATCTCGGTCAGCGAGCATGCGTCTTGCGGTCCATAGTTTCTTATTTGGTAATTTATCCAAGTACGCAAGCTCTTGTCAACCCCGGGACTCCGCGAGCTGTGGGGCTGTTGACAGATCGTCGCAAATAATATATGAATATATGTTCATATATCGATATGAGATCGAAATGAAAGACATCCTCAAAGTGTTCAAGGCCCTCTCGGACGCGACGCGCCTGAGGCTTGTCCTGCTCCTCATGGAGCGGGACCTCTGCGTTTGCGAGCTCGTCTTTATCCTGAAAATGGAACAGTCCCGGATCTCCCACCAGCTCCGGGTCCTCAGGGACGCCGACTTGGTCGAGGACATCCGGCAGGGCCGGTGGATGATCTATCGGATTCCCGGGGACGTGCGCGGTTTTCTGGAAGCGATCCTCGACGGAGAGCTGAAGTCCCGGTTCGGGGGCTCCCAGGAGATCCACGAAGATTCCCGAAGACTTGTAGTTTGCATTAAGGAAAATATCCGGGCTAAAACCTGCGCCGCCGGCGGCTCCGACGCTCGGCGCTGACACCGGCGAAAGCCCCCTGAGCATTGACAACGAGAGAAAGGAAGCAAGAATGGATAAAACGCGGGTCCTTTTCGTTTGCACCCACAATTCGGCCCGCTCGCAGATGGCCGAAGGCCTTATGAACGGCCTATACGGCGACCGTTTTCAGGCGTTCTCGGCGGGCACCGAGGCCACCGCGGTCCGGCCTGAGGCGATCAAAGTCATGGCCGAGATCGGCATCGACATCAGCTCCCATCGATCGAAAAGTATCGACGAGTTCATGGACCAGCGGTTCGATCATGTCGTGATGGTCTGCGATAACGCCGCGCGGGATTGTCCGTTCTTCCCCGGCGGCAGGGACACCATTCATCATGCTTTCAAGGACCCGGTTGCGTGCGAAGGCACGGAGAAAGAAATTCTTGATTGTTTCCGCCTCTGCCGGGACGATATCCGGCAGTGGATCGAAGAGACGTTCGACGTGCGCGGAGACAGCAAAAGCCCGAGCGGTCCCCTTTTGAAATCCTGAGGAGTTGCCGTCATGAAAGAGATGAAGATTTTCCTGGTCCTTCTGGCCGTCTTCCTGGCGGCCTACTTCATCCCGTTTTCCCAAGTGGCCGTCCAGAACGCCCTCCTGGAAGCGTTCCTCATGGTCCAGGAATACGCCAGGCTTCACGTCATTTTCTGCCTCGTCCCGGCTTTCTTTATCGCCGGAGCGATCTCCGTCTTCGTTCGGAAAGAATCGGTCATCCGTTACCTGGGGCCGCGGGCGAACAAGTTTTTGTCCTACAGCGTGGCTTCGGTCTCTGGGGCCATCCTGGCCGTCTGCTCCTGCACGGTCCTCCCCCTGTTCGCGGGGATCTATACGCTGGGCGCCGGCATCGGACCGGCGACGGCCTTCCTCTATTCCGGGCCGGCTATCAACGTCCTGGCCATCATCATGACGGCCAAGGTCCTGGGCTGGAAGATCGGTCTGGCCCGGGTCCTCGGGGCCGTCGGCTTCTCGGTCATCATCGGCCTGCTGATGCAGCTCTTTTTCCGCGCCCATGATGATCAGTCCCGCAACGGCACGGGATTCGTGCCAGGGGGGGGCGGCGCGGAGGAGAGACCCCTATGGAAGACGGCCCTGCATATCGGGGCGATGGTCGCCATCCTGGTCTTCATGAACTGGGCGAAGAGCGACCCGTCGGTCAAGGCCTGGTACTTCGTTTACCAAGCGAAATGGATCATCACGGCCGTGTTCGCCGCCGCCCTGGCCTGGATGATCGTGAAGTGGTTCAAGAAGGATGAACTCAAGGAGTGGACGTCTTCCACATGGATCTTCGCCAAGCAGATCCTTCCCCTTCTTCTGGGAGGCGTGATGCTGGCCGGATTCCTCCTGGGGCGCCCCGGCCACGAGGGGATCATCCCGAGCTCGGCCATCGCAGGTTTGGTCGGGGGGAACGGTTTGTGGGCGAACTTCTTCGCTTCGGTATCGGGAGCTCTGATGTATTTCGCGACCCTGACCGAAGTTCCCATTCTTCAGGGCTTACTGGGGTCGGGCATGGGCCAGGGCCCGGCCCTGGCGCTCCTGCTGGCCGGTCCGGCCCTCTCCCTTCCGAGCATGATCGTCATCGGCAAGATCATGGGCGCGAAAAAGGCTCTCGTTTACATATTCCTCGTCGTCGTCATGGCCACGGTGACGGGGATGATATTCGGTGTGATCGTTCATTGAACTGCCGCGTCGCGGCGGGCTGAGGTCCGCGGTTCGGCATCGGCCGACCCATCGCAGCCGGCCTGTAGTCGCGGGCTTTAGCCTGCGTTTGTATCATAGAAAAGGAGGCGAACATGGAAATCAAAATCTTGGGGCCCGGATGTCCGCGTTGCCATGAAGTCGAGAGAAGGACGATCAACGCTCTGGCTGAGCTCAACGTCGCTGCGGACGTCGAAAAGGTCACCGACATCAAGAAGATCATGGCCTACGGGATCCTCTCGACCCCTGGCCTCGTCATCAACGGCAAGGTCAAGAGCTCCGGACGCATCCCGCGTCCCGAAGAGATCAAGGCCTGGATTCTGGAGAGAACCTGAGGGCCGCGCAGATCGCCATGCGGAGGGAGAGGAGAGCCCTATGATGCATCACGTCCTGGAGGAGTTCTTGACGTACTCTTCGACGGGACCAACGAAGTCGGTTTTTTTCGAAGCGGGCCACCTCAAGGCCCAAGTGATGGGC
>Ga0315284_10012358_pt1 | contig 12156 bp, 18 predicted proteins | sample YL17G09_16_MG_FD_203696 | JGI IMG/M metagenome (GOLD analysis project Ga0315284, IMG submission 203696) | Sediment microbial communities from Yellowstone Lake, YNP, Wyoming, USA - YL17G09_16 | ecosystem: Environmental > Aquatic > Freshwater > Lake > Sediment | place: USA: Wyoming | collected...
ATTAAAAGGGATTTGAAACTGAATAAGGAAGTTTTTGAATATATTAAAAATAATAAAGAGGTCATGGCGGAGTTCAGGACTGGTATCCAGAATTTTTACAAGAAAATAGACAACGCAATAAAAACAATCTGGGAGTGGATTACAAAGGACGGGTGCCACGAAGGCTGGAATCTGTCTACCTGTCTTGGCCTTGTAAAAATGCCCAACAAAGGATACTACGAAAAAGGAAGAAACATAGACTTGCTGAATTTTCTCTTTGGAAAACAATACGAATTCTGTAATCAGGATTTTGTTTCCGACGAAAACGGTATCGCCAAAATTCCTAACTACTGGATAAAGACTTCGGACTTGGCTTACCTCAGAGACGACTTAGCACGAAAAGGAGAAATGAATAATATACCAAGCCAAGACTTTAGCCGGGAAAAGAATGCGAACACCTACATAGGACGTGGTTGCCGAACACAGCTCATTGAGTGGGGCGTGAGTCCTTATCCGTGGGTAATCGTCAGGACGTCAAAGATCGAGAGAACAGCGGACCAAGTTATCCGGGAGAAAATTACAGGGGACAAACAGAAGTTCTTTGCTGTTTTTGACGTCTACATAATTGCTCTTGTAGACAAGAAGGCCCGCACGGTAAAGCTTTCAAAAAACTACTTTAACAGCGATACGGACAGGATGGAAATCCTTTGCCCGCTTGCTATTGGGGAACTTGAGGCAAGTATACAAGAGACTGATAAGAAAGGAGCATAACCGTGCAAAAGAACAGTATTGACACTTTAATAAAAACCAAACAGCTACTCGAAAAAATAGAGTATGTCATTGAATACGGAACGCAGAAGAAGTATTGTCCATGCTGTGAAGAGCCGGAAGATGCGGGGCACCTGAAAGAATGCCTCCTGAAGCAGGTCAAGCAAGCACTCGAAAAAGAGGCGGATGATCTTGTAGGGGAATAGCGCATGAAGTTGTCCTTCGATCAGATGCAAAAGATCCTAGATGACTACAAAGCGAAAAAGCATATTGGAAATATGCCCCAGAAAGATTCAGAAAAAATCTTATCTATTATGCAGAAGCTCCTAAACGGGACAAAAGAAGTGAGTTCTTTCCTGAAGCAGGTGGACGCCCACGATACGGACGAGTATACTGGGAAGTGCAAAAGCGGATGTGTAGCATGTCGAGCCCGTCAGATTTTGCAAGGGGATTCGCCATGCGATCCAAAGAAGACTGGACCGAAGTCTGGGTAGAAACCGTAAACGAATTCAACGAGCAGAACGCGGAGATATTGGGATCAGAAACAGCCGGGAAATTGTTCCGTGAGGAGTTGGGCCAGTTTATTGAGAAAGTCCAGCGCGACGGACAACTGGCTGGAAGGATTCAAGGAATAAACGAGGCGCTCGTGCAGATTGAGTCTGGCGTCGAAGCGGTGTCTATCATCCTCAGAGGAACCGTAAGTCATCTAGAAGAGTTGGGCAGGAGATAGAATGCCAACACCCGAAGACGCGCTAAAGACCCTTCTTGAGAACAAACTGTCCGAAGCGTTCTCCAAGCTTCTTCCCGAAGAGCTGGCGAGGTTCATTCCCGTTGAATGCTGGCGGGAATCCATCAAGATTTCGATTAATAGTTTTTTTGAAAAGAAAGACAGCCCTAACTACCGAGAAAAACAAAGCCATTTTGATCAAGTTGTTTGGGCAGTTCTTGAGGTAGAAACAAAGAAGCAGCTTGCTGATTATTTTAATTCAAGTGAGTGGTGTTCTGGGTGGAATAATAATTGTCCTACAATCAAGACGGCGGGTCCCTACTCCAACGGTACAACAATAGACCTACCCGGATTTAAACAGCTGGCCAGTGAATCAGTAAAAAAGATGGTCGCTGAAAATATGACATCCATTATTACAAACATGGTTGGCGGTCAGATACAGGCTATTATTGATAACATGCGATACAACATTCAGCAAGGACTCAACCGATGACAAACTACATCCAGAATGGACGAGTTATTCTTACGGGAAGTGGTGCTGTCTGCACGTGCTGCGGCGAACGAATTACCACGTCTGCGTGTGCATGCCCTTTCTGCGCGTCGTGGGTACTCTGCTGCGGAGAATGGTTCTGTGCCCAGCACGGAAAACACGAACACAAGATAGATCCGGCAAGTTCGTTTTACCAGACAGGTACGATAGGTAGCGACACCGTTTTTTATTCTTTGTGAACACGCCTGAAATAATCCAACAAAACTAACTTGTAACTTCGGCTTTTCAGCCTACAATGGCTCCTCGTTAGGAAGAATGACATGTCAGATCCGAACGATACGAATCCAGTCACGCAGATCAAAGAAGAAAAAAAAGAAAGAAAGGCTAATCCGTTTGGTGGCCTTACCCGTGGTTGGAAGGCTGCCGCCGTCTGGGTTTCACTTCCCGTACTTGGCTTCATGGCAAGCGTCGTTTGGGGTAAAGTGTTAGAATACGAGAAGGAGATCGGAAAGCTTCAACTCGACATCGAGCGCCTGAAAGATACGAACGCCCAGTGGTCGGCACTCACATCTCACGAAAATAGCATCCGCCAGATGGAACCACAGGTGAAGGTTGTCATGTGGTTGCTGGAACACGGAAAGCTGGCGGAAGTCACGAAGCCAACAGACAAGCCGCTGATTGCCCCGAAGTTTGACGGGGTCTCTCTGGATGAATTCAGGAAGGCGCACGAAGAGCGGGCCGGTCTTATGATGCCGCAGATCCCGCTTCAGAAGAAATAAAACTTTAATTCAAAGGATAGCCTAATGGATGAAGAAGATAGCATTCTAGCTGCTATTGACGCTAACAATAAGCGTTTTAAAAATTTGTTACTTTGCAAGAATTCCCAATACACATGGACGCTCATTCCTGCTTTTGTGTTCAATTCCGAGGTAATAGACTCCTACGAAAAAATTGTATACGCTGTCATTCTTGACCATGTTCACAAGACAGGCACCGGGATGTGCTGCCCGTCAAAAGAAACCATAGCAAAAAGATGTGGCATATCAAAGGATAAAGTAAGAAGAGCACTTCTAAAACTGAAGTCCGAACTTTTTATAGACTGGAAACTTGACGGCTGGACTAAACGTTTTGAGTTTTTTACTCCGGAAGTAAGGGAATCAAAGATACTGGAGCGTAAGAAAAAGGCTGAACTTTCAGAGAAAGACGTGTTAAATAAGATTAGAAAAAACCAATCTTCACCAAAAAGTGAACAAAACAGTGTGCTTTAATAAAGCAGGCGTGTGCTTTAATAAAGCAGGAAGGTGCTTTAATAAAGTCAAAATAGCCCGCAAGCCTGCTTTAATAAAGCCCATAACTACAAACAACTACTTAACTACATCTTTTAACTAACAATCTTATTTAAGATTCTCGCTCGCAAGGCTCGCGAGTTTAAAAAATTACGCTACCAGAAGGGAAACGGAAAAAACTGAACAACAGCACGGTAAGGCGTTTAATAGATTTTATACGATTTTTATTTTTGAACTTGCGAGGAGGTTTCTATGGCTACTGGATCATCAGCTTTTACCGGAGGCGAGAAGCCCATCTTGGCCCCTTACGTCATTGACATGCCTACGGTATCGAAGTACCCTACGCCGAAGGTGGGGTGGGAGGGAGCCACGCAGACCGCGTGTCCACGCTGCGGTGATAAGGTCTGGATTAATGAGAGTCTGAAGTTGGCCACTCAGCAGCCGAACGTTATTGCTATGTGTGAGAACTGCGCCAAGAAAGAAAGAGACAGGCAATCGAAGGGTTAATTTTTTTCTAATTAAAGGAAAGGAGAACGTGATGAATTCGGATTCGAGGCTTGTTCAAATTATTGTAGAGGCTATTCTTCACCTCAAAGATTGCGCTGGTGGCAGAAACTGCACAGAATGCGTTAAGAGCGCAACGATCATCGGGGGGGCACTGGCGGACGCAGTTCAGGCTTCGCGGGCCATGGAGACGGCAGCAGGCTCGATTATGGCGGGTATACACACGCCTCATACCCCGCTTCCTACTACGGTTGCCCCGTAAACAAAATTAGGTGGCTGCAGGGCGGTGTGAACGTCCCCGGAAGCCAAAGGCGTTCCCGAGCGCAGCAGGAGGGCGAGTGAGCCCGTTAGGACTGTGGACCGCTTGCAGAAATGCAGCGGCGCGTTCTCTGGCCTGATCGGAATACCGGAGTATTTGGGAACGACGAGTGGTGGACGGCGGGACTGCTCCTTTGGCGCTGAAGTCCCATAGCCGGTTTGAATCCGGCCAGCCACCATTTATTTAAAATAGTTTTAAAGGCTATACCCATTCAGAATGGACTTGATATAATATGAAAAAGATTCTTATTTTTAGACGTGATCCCACACAATAGAGTCGGAATCGCCATGCATCAAAAAACGATTCCAATGAGTTTTTTAGCACAGAAGGACGAAGACGGTCACATCCGATTGTTTTGCGCCTCGCCGCCAACCAAGATGACGAGGCTGACAAAAGGAGAGAACTACGAGGTGTTCGGAGGAAATGCAGAGAGTCACGAACTCATGGTCCGTTTCGTAGAGTCCGTTTCAAGAAGAATAAAAAGTCTGGCCAAAAAGACGGGCGGCGTGGAGCGGCTGGAAGAGGACGCCTTCGGGCAGATCGTCAGGCTGTCTGCCATGGAGTCTTTCGGAACGGCTGACGTCCGGGAACGAACGTGATAAAATTAAAGTTCTCTATTGACTTCCGTTTTCCGAATTCTTATACTAAAGGGTACTCAGGAGATCTAGCCTACAATGTTTACGCAAAGGTCCCATACCAGCAAGAGACAGTCAGCGCCAACAGCGCCGTGCAGTTGGCGTATGCCGTCGTATCGCCTGTTTACAAAGCCCGCAGCCGTCATCCAAGGTACGGGACTTGATAATCAGGCGGAAGGGCGGTGCGCGGGGTAGGGGCCAGAAGACATAAGAATGACCCAAACCCCGCGAAAAGAAGCGGGGTTTTTTGTTGGACACGACCGACCCGATGGAGTAGGATCTTTGATCCATAGTCGGGCGGAAAGCTCTCTGATAACTCGGGCCTATAATAACGCTATCACGAGCGGGGCATCCCAGTGCCCTACTGGGGTGCCCCCTCGTTTCTTTACTATTGATAAAATGAGCCCAGATATGTATACTATAGGAACGAAGACATTGGGTTCATTTTATAGGAACAAGAAATGAAGGATATTGCTCGGAAAGAAGCAATACGTCTTAGACAAGAGGAAGGAATATCGAGCAGAGAAATCACAAATAAACTCTGTGTTTCTCGAAGTACCGTTAGACGATGGCTAAGGGGAATAATACTTGATTCGGATAAGGCACACGCAATAAAAGTTAAAGGGGGAGATTCAATAAGACAATCCGCGCTGAAGACAAGAATTGAATTTCAAAATATTGGAAGAGAAAAAGCAAAAAACCCTGATCCGCTTTACGTAGCCGGAATAATGCTTTATTGGGGAGAAGGAACAAAAAGCAGGTGTCAGTTAGCTTTTACTAACTCAGAACCGCAGATGCACCGTATTTTTCTTAAATTTTTAAATAAGTTTTATCCGAGATGCCTAAGAAAAATAACAGTGTCGATTCATTGTTACGACGATAAGCATAGCAAAGAAGACATAGAAGATTACTGGCTCCGTGAGCTATCACTTACAAAAGAACATTTAAGAAAGACTATTATTAATAAAGTGCCAAAAAACAGTCTTTCTAAAAGAATTGGGTTTCTTCCGTATGGTGTCTGTAAACTAAGAGTTAGTGATTTCTCCATTCTTCAAGAGATGTACGGGGCTTTGCAAGAATTCTGTGGAGAGGATATTCCAAGTTTGAGTCCTGAGAAATAGATGCGCTGTTGGTGTAATGGTAGCACCGGACCTTTCCAAGGTTCGAGCGCGGGTTCGAGCCCCGCACAGCGCTCCCTTTGTACTCTATTACGTCTAGGTTGTCTCTGAAGCAACCTGTGCGTAATAGAATACAAAGGCACCATTCGTCTAGTGGCAAGATGCGAAATTCCCATTTTCGAGACATGGGTTCAATTCCCATATGGTGCACCAGATTATATTTAGTTTAGTGAGTTTATCTTGAAATCGTAAACTGGCTAAACTAAGTATAAACAAACCCTTTTAGGAATAACGTATGCCCACGTTCTGGCAAGATCGGCCTGCGATCATGGGGCCTTCATCACGGGACACATTCTGGGTTTTCACGCAGCGAGCTACGCTGGAGGTTGTAACCCGATACATCATGGAAAAGCAGATGACGTCCTTTCTGGACGTAGGATGCAGTACCGGGATTTTCGGGTGCAAGCTTTTCGATATTGGGTTCAAGGGAAAGTACTGTGGAGTGGATAGTAACGAGAAGGCAATCGTCATAGGCCGGAAGAATCTGGAAGGAACGAACTCGGAGATGTTCGCCTGCGATGCCGAGAAGATGAATTTTCCGGACCAGAGTTTCGACGTCGTATTCATCAAGGGGCTGATCGAGCACGCGGCCTACTACGAAGAGATCATAAAGGAGTCGCTTCGCGTCTGCAAAAAGCACTTTATCCTGTCGATGTTCATCAAGCCAACGGGTGCGCCGGACAATATCAACCCGCAGCCACAGGGCTACCACCTGAACCATTACAACAATGAGAAGCTATTCGGCTTCATAGAGAAGTTCGGGTTTCGTAAGTCGATGCTTCTTTACGAAGATCAGGTTGACATCGTGCTTTCATGGGAGCGGAACTAAGTTCCAAAGGGGCGTAAGACAATGGCAGTCTCCCGGTTTCCAAAACCGAAAATAGGGGTTCGAGTCCCTTCGCCCCTGCCATTTAAATTTTTAAAAAAGTTTTCAAAATAGGGCGTTGAAAACACATATATAACTAGATCATTGAAAACTAGAACAGTTTTTATGCCAATGCGTCGTATCTCGACGCGGAGCAAGGCGCTTCAAAGCAAAGAACTTTTAGAAAAATTTCTCAGAGCGGATCATCTCCGCGCCTCGCCTCGCCCTGCAAAGCAAAGCGTTTACATTTTGAAAATTTTTGACGAATATTATTTTAAAGAGTATTACTTTGAACCGGAGCACTTCTAAGCGTTGCCCAGCAAAGCAAAGCTATTTTTATTAAAAATTTTTAGTTTCTTCCTTGCCAAGTCTTGCGTCTCGCGGCACAGCAAAGCGATGCATTTAAGAAGTATTCAGGAGACTGCTCACTACCTATCCCGTCTTGTTAGCTCTACGCAAAGCAAAGGTTTTACCAAGACAGAAAAATTCTAAGTCTGAACACCGCCCCGCACGTCGGTGCATTGCTGAGCAAAGCAAAGGTTGTTCTTTGAAAAATTAGACTTCGCCCATCCAGTCACGGCGATTCTGTGCAAAGCAAAGCACGTGTTTCTTTGAAAATTTCACAATGCGGCTCGTCTCAGGGCCAAGCATTGCGGAGCAAAGCAAAGAGTAGTTCTTTGAAAAATTGGTATTATTCCTCTGCGCGGCAGAGCACCTCGCAGCAGATCAAAGCCTTCTTTGAAAAATTCCGGTGCTCGGCAATTCCCCGCATCGCCCTGCGAATCACAGCCACGATTTTTCAGCCGCCGGGAGGCAAGAAAACTTCAACAATGCCCCGCCCCTCCCCGCGCTGCAAAGCAAAGAGCGTTCTTTGAAAAATTAGAACCACAGCGTGTCGCCTCCGTGCCACGCAGAGCCACACAAAGCAAAGACGTTATTCAAAAAATTAGGTTTATAAAAAATAGATTTTTACTGCTCGGAGCACAGCTGTTCCCCGCCGCGCAAAGCAAAGCATTGTTTTTTAGAAAAATTCTCTCTGCGCTTCGCGGTACCGCTGAGCCAAGCAAAGCAAAGACACTAGAAAAATTACGAAAACTCTACGACGCGCTTCCTAACGCCGCAGTGCAAAGCAAAGCCTTAGACTTCAGAGAAATTACTCTATGCTTTTTTTAGATGGCGGTCCCTATGGACCTTAGGGAGGTGTATATCACATGGGAAGCACCATTCGGGCGGTGCTGGGCTGGCTGTCGTTCGCAGTCTCGGTCGTCTTCGCGGTTATCCTGATGAGCGGCCACGGGGGCGACCCATTCGTCCCAGCGTGGTTTCTTGGAACCGCAATCTTTCTGATGGTGGCGCGGATATAAAAATTTTCAATGCGCTTTCTATCAGCACAATTCTGAGCACAGCAAAGAAGTCGTTTCGTACCAAGACTCATGTCAAGCAGGGGAATGGATGATGGCCAGTCACACGAAATGCAGCTCCGATAGGCATTCTGCTGAGATCGCTCTAGCCGTTTGGCTTTTCGGGAGAGACCACCCAAAGGGTCCAAAGCCTTCCGGGGAAGCAAAGAGTCACAAGAGGTGGAAGAAACTCCTCGCAGACGTGTCGGTATGGGAGAAGGCAGGCTGCCCTCGCGATGGGGCCAAGGGAGAAACATGCAGAGATACCTAGTAACGGGTGGCTGCGGATTTATCGGCTCTAACTTTATTAGCCTTCTTCTCCGGACGAGGGCTGACGCCCACGTTACAAACCTCGACGCCCTAACGTATGCCGGGAATCTGGAGAACTTGGCAGACATTCAAGATGACCCACGATATACCTTTATTCATGGGTCGATCAGCAATCCAGCCGACGTGGCCAAGGCGTTTGAGAAGGTTACCGACTACGTGATAAACTTTGCCGCAGAGACGCACGTAGACAGAAGCCTGACGGGCGCGGCAAAGTTCATTGAGACGAACGTGATGGGAACTCAGGTTCTTCTAGAAGCCGCCGTCAAGAATAGCGTCTGCCGGTTCCTCCACGTATCGACGGACGAGGTGTACGGGAGTCTCGGCGACTACGGGCAGTTCTCGGAAGCAGAGAGCCCATTGGCACCCAATAGTCCCTACGCAGCATCCAAGGCGGCGGCAGAGCATATGGTGAGGGCCGCAAACAAGACGTTCGGACTAAAAACGGTTATTACAAGAAGCTCGAATAACTACGGGCCTTACCAGTTTCCGGAGAAGCTTATTCCTCTGTTCCTGACGAACGCGATGGAAGACAAGCCGCTGCCCATTTACGGGAACGGCAGAAATCGCAGGGAATGGATTTACGTTGAAGACAACTGCGAAGGGATCTTGGCCGCGCTGGAGCGAGGGCAAGACGGAGAGGCTTATAACATAGGAAGCCCCAACGAGCTTTCTAACTTGGACGTGACGCAGGCCGTGCTAGCCGAGACAGGGAAGCCCAACACGCTTATTAAGTACGTCCAAGATAGAGCGGGGCACGACTTCCGTTATTCAATGGATTGTTCAAAGGCTAACATGCAGCTCGGCTGGTTTCCAAGAGTTTCCTTCTCGGACGGAATCCGGCGTACAGCTCAGTGGTACAAGGAACACAAGGATTGGTGGGCGAGGATCAAGACGGGCGAATACCTGAAGTACTACGAGAAGCAGTACGGAACAAAATAGTCCCTTGGTGAAATGGCATCACACCGCACTGTCGATGCGGAGGCGCGGGTTCGATTCCCGTAGGGACTGCCAAAATTTACCGTGGGAGAGTTGAACGGAATGGTCCCGAGAGGGATTACAACGCCACCCCCTGCACGGGTGGAGATACGAGGTTCGACTCCTCGGCCCACGACCAAAAGGAATTAATATGATTAGCACAGCAGATTGTCTTGCGGCGATTGCGAAAGAGCTTCCTAGCTACGGGAAAGATTGGAAGCGTATTTCTAAGAAGAAGGACAGCCACGGTCGGGATGTCCGGATTTTTCAAAACAAGAAAGACGTATCAATTGTTGTAACGGTAATCGCCACCAAGGACGAAATTGTTCAAGTTATTTCCCCCGTCGAAAAAGCCAATCTGAAGGGTATATCCATAAAAGATCTGATTGAAAAGATAAAGGCAAACAAGATTACAATTCCGTTGGTGCCGACCAATCCGGAAGAAAATGAGGAAGACGGGGAAGACTATAAAGAAGCATATAAGGATCTTACCGGAAGAGTTATATATTGTAACGGTGAGGTTCACAAGAAAGAGGATGGAACCATAGAAGAATTTACGTTCTTCTGCGGGCCAGAAGCGAAAAGCGGCTATATATCTGACACGCAGGATGGCGGCTTAGACGCAAAACTTGGAGACCTGTTCGAAGACTTAAACGAGGTTGCACACAGCCTCGGAGAGCATTGTATTGATATTGGGGCGGCGGAAAACATGCATGCGGTTTATCCACTAAAAGGTTTTACTCCTGACGAATTGTGGGCACTAATCCGAAAGCGGCTAGACCGTTCAGGAGCGGTTCCGGCGGAGAAATAAAAAACGCTAAGTGACCCGTGTAGGTAGCTATTAGGAAGCACGGTATGAATGAGCAAGCCCTGCCAACCCCTACTGATTACTTTAAGAATTTCCGCGTGGATAAGGATGGAAAACTAACGTGCAAACACTGCGGAGGCGACAAGCTTTATGTACGTTCGCTTCCCTACGATTACGATACGCTCGCGTCCTGCATTCAGTGCCGTATCGAGGAGTCAATCCATTCCGGATAAATTGACGGGCGCTAAGCGACCCGCGTGGGGACGCTATGCGACCCCGAGGGACGCTTAAATTCCCCTGTGGTGTAACTGGCAACACAGCAGCCTCTGGAGCTGCTTTTCCCTGTTCGAATCGGGGCGGGGGAGCCCTAAAATTTAACGCGGGATGGTGCAACCCGGTAGCATACTGGGCTCATAACCCAGAGCCAGAGGTTCAAATCCTCTTCCCGCAACCACCAATTAAGCGGACTTCATAAACAGGAGAACGTATGTCTGTCAAGAAAGCGCAGAGGGCGAAGCGTGTTATGCGGGTTATTCGAGGTCCGTTTATTTCAAAGGAGTACGCTGACGGCGCGTGCTTCGCCTTCGAGAAGGCTGCTCGATTCATGTCGTGGTCGCAGTGCAAAAACTGTCAGAACGCGGCATATGTGAAGTGTCTGTCTCCCGAGAAGTGTACTGTGCTTGGGTTCCTTCACAACCGGTTCAAAGATTATATAAAGTCCATGAAGAAGGCGGCTACAAATAAACAGTTTGCTTTGGCTTGTGGATGCAGGCCCTTCCCTCCACCATGCAGGTGACCATCTTGTGGAGTCATAACGCGCAATGAGCACTGACAAGTCAGATCTTGGCGACCGCATGAAGAGCCAGTACGAAGATCGGACTCGCTACATGTTGCCGCGCCGGACTTATACTATCATCCGCTGCGACGGGAAGGCTTTTCATACTTATACAAGGAAGTTCGCTAAGCCGTTCGATCTCATCATTGAAACCGGGATGGACACGGCGGCGAGGGCGCTGTTTGAGGAAGCACAAGGTGCTAGCTTCGCCTATGTTCAGTCGGACGAAATCTCGGTTCTTCTGACCGACTTTGCAAAGCCCGAAACGGCAGCTTGGTTCGACGGGAACCTCCAGAAGATCTGCTCCGTGTCGGCTTCGGTCTGCACGATGGCTTTTAACCGGATCGCAAAAGAAGCGGGAATGCCTTCAAACGCATTGTTCGACGCCCGCGTCTTTGTCATTCCCGATCCAGTTGAAGTCGAAAACTACTTTATCTGGCGGCAGAAAGATGCTGAGCGGAATAGCCTGAGCGTGCTGGCTCAGCAGCACTTTTCCAGTAAGCAGCTTCACGGTAAAAGTTGCGCAGACATGCACGAGATGCTCCACAAAGCAGGTGTTAACTGGAACGATCTTCCTACTGACAGAAAGCGTGGAAGGGCCGTCTACAACAACACACTAGATATTAACATCCCGGTTTTTACAAAAGATCGGAAGTTCCTGACGGATAAGGTTCCCCGTCAGTGGGCCGATAATAACATTCCGGATGTAATGGAAGACCTTGCATATTTTCAAAAAAAGATGATGTCGGCGTTTAGTAAAGAGTGCTGTGTAGCGAAATGCACAAAATCCCCGAAGTGGGTTCGGAAGACACAGTTCGCTGGTGATCACGCATTCTGTGAAGACTGCGCAAAGAAAGAGCCGGATTTTGGTAAAGGCAACCCATCTTGCATTTGGCAACAGTTTAGCTAGGAACTTAGTTCCATGAAGAGTTCACAAAAACTATTACCGCCTAATCCGCACAGGATCTGCCAGATGCGGAAAGACGGGAGGTTTAACATTCGCGAGTATTTTACCCCTTTCAACGAGAAGACTAAGAAAGGGGCACATGTTACTTTG
>Ga0315284_10012359_pt1 | contig 12156 bp, 8 predicted proteins | sample YL17G09_16_MG_FD_203696 | JGI IMG/M metagenome (GOLD analysis project Ga0315284, IMG submission 203696) | Sediment microbial communities from Yellowstone Lake, YNP, Wyoming, USA - YL17G09_16 | ecosystem: Environmental > Aquatic > Freshwater > Lake > Sediment | place: USA: Wyoming | collected...
GCTCCTCTTGCCTGAGAAGTACTTGGTGAAGTCCTCGACGGCGCCCATGAGTTGAGGAACATTCCCGCACACCTTCTGCGCCTTGTCGTGGAAACCCAGCATTGCCAGGTAGTTTGTCTGGAACGCAATCTCGTCTTCAAGCCGGCCCTTCAGGTCCTTGTAGTCGAGGTATGCCTTGTCCGACGAGTTGACAATGCGCCCGGGGAAGATGCTCTCGATTGCCAACAGCTTCTTGAGCACGCCGTCAAGCTCCGCTTTGTGCCGGGTGACGCTGTCGATGGCCGGGGCGAATGCGAATCCGTCGAGATTGACGGTCGTGCCCAAACCCGTATACACCGAGCGGTCGACCACACTTTCCCGCAATGTCTTCTTGAATCCGGCAGACTCTGTTTCGTACTTGAACCGCCATTGGGGTGCGTAGCGGTACTGCATGTTGAGTTCGAGATCCGCGGGCCCGTTCTCGATCATCCAGAAATATCCGCCATCGTTGCGCCCAACCGGGTACACACTCATGGTGGCAGGTTGCCGGCTCTCGTCGGCCAGGCGTTTGCCCATGGCCTTCTTGACATAGGAATCAAGCAGAAAGCTCGTGAAGGACTTCTTGTCCGGCACGTTCAGAATGAGGTACGAGTTGGCCTCTGTCGCCGGCGGGAATGCGATGTAGTACTTCTTGTTCTTCGACAGCTTGACGAGTTTGTCGTCCTTCTTCAGAGCAATGTAGCCCTGCTCGGACGGGGAGAGTTCCGGGACGGGTTTGATTTGCTGGTAGGGGGCGCAACCGATCAGCAGAGAGAGCACGGACAACAGAAGATACTGCCGTTTCATCCCTCCTCCTTTCATGGGGATACAGGACGGTTTCCCGATCGTCGAGAACCTCGACCCTCCGCATTCGAGCTGCACTCAAGTTGCGGAGTAACATGAAGATAATTAATTGGGGTGGGTGAGGGACACCCTGTCCTCGGTATCCCTGCTGGACCGGGAGGATCGGGCTGAAGCCCGATCCCACTACAGGGGCGGGCGGGCCCTCCGGGCTTGCGGAAGAGCACGGCCGGTTTTCACCGAATGACAAGGCCCCACGCTCTACCGAAGTTCCGAGACCACATCGAGTGCCTGCTCCCATGGAAGCGCGGTCACCGGCCCAATCTGCACCGGGTGAGGGCATCGACATGCGAGGATGCAGCGCGCCTTGGGCACGCACTCCCGGAACGATCGCAGTCCACGACAGTGGCTCGATGACGGAGCTGTGGTGGCTTTGATCTCGATGGCCACGGTTGCGCCGCTGGGAGCGTCGATAATGCAGTCGACCTCAGCGCCTGCCTCGGTGCGGTAGAACGACAGGTCCAGATCCAGACGCAGGCAGTCGTTCAACCGGAGTATCTCGCATACGATGAAATGCTCGAACGCCCTGCCGTACTCAGGAGATCCCTCCTCCATCGGTACGGCAAGTCTTTTGGTGATGGCGCCAACAACGCCGGTGTCGAAGAAGTAGAACCTGGCGTGTTGCGCGGTCCGACTCCGCACCGACTTGCCGTAGGGCAGCAGCAGATGCCCCAGGAGTGTGTCCTCCAGAATCTGGTAGTAGGATTTCACCGTTTGCGAACTGACGGATGCCTCTCGTGAGATGTTGGTGTAGCTCAGCAGGTCGCCGTTGGTGGATGCCGCCATTGACAGGAATCGAAGGAACCCACCGACGTTTCTGATGTGCGCTTCGAGCTCAATCTCTTCCCTTATGTATGTGTCTACGTACGAACGGAGTGTTTCGGTCCGGTCTTCATCGGTGTCGGCAAGGTAGACGCTGGGGAGTGTGCCGAACCGGAGCGCCCGATCGAGGTTGAAGCTCGATCCGATCTCCCGCGCCAGGAGTGGGGCGAGTTTGAGCGTCCACGCTCTGCCACCAAGCATGTTCGCGTGGGCGCGCTTGAGCTTTCGCGCGCTCGATCCACTCATGATGAAACTCACCGCCTTGTGCTGCTCAATGAGCGCGTGTACTTCATCGAGGAGCTGCGGTACCTTCTGAACCTCATCGATGACCACGTGGGTGAGAGCCCGTTGCTGGACTGAAGTGGTCACCTCCTCGCGCAGTTGCTCAGGTCGAGCCAGCAGCCGACGGTACGTCTCTCCATGGAGAAGATCGTAGTGCAGAGGCTTGAATCGCTCAAACGCCGCGCGAATGAGAGTGCTCTTGCCTGTTTGACGAGGCCCGAAGAGGAAGAAACTCTTGGATGTGGGCAGTGAGAGGAGACGTTCGATCATACCTGATAATATAGTCGAAAAAATGAGGTTGTGCAATAGAATTACGTCGTAATTACAAAGTTAAATACCAGAATTACGATATCAATGCCTCATACGATGTGTTTCCCGGTCCACTCCCGCTGTTCCGGGTTGCGTCTGAGCCTGTCGGTTGAGCCCCGAAACGCAAAACGGCAGGGGCTTCAGCCCCTGCCGTCGTTGTCCCGCCTTACGTGGCCAAGCACCAGCTACTGCGGGTGCTTCATCACAGTAATCTTGTCGCCGGCAGCACCATCTCTGAAGGCCACGTAGACATCCGTGCTCGTGGAAGTGGCCGACGTGTACATCACGGATCCGGGGGAGAAATGCGCGGGCCCGATGGGAACCCACTGCTCCGGGCTCGGGAGGTACTTCTTGACGGTCATCTTCCCGTCGTAGCCGTCGCCAAATGCCATCACTCCAAGGCGAAATCGTCCGACTCTTCAGGACATCTCCGTGGCCCCGAGCCACTTTGCTCACCAAATACGCCGGAATATGCGACACGACTTGCTTCAAAATTGTAAATTTGTCACGAGTCGGCATTGGCAGCTCCTTTTGTTGTGGTCTTTCCGCTATGGCGAGCGATGGCAGTACGCAGGATTATGTGGTCACCGTTTCGGTTGCAGCGCCAAGCACTAATGCAGACCTCTCCGCATTGTCAATAAATCAGGGTTCCTTGAGCCCATCCTTTTCAACCGCGACACTTTCTTACACAGTAGATGTAGCGAATTCGGTAGTCAGCATAACCGTAACAGGAACCAGAAGTGACGCTAATGCAACATTGAGCTCCAATAGCGGAGTGGCCCAAGATTTAGCCTTTGGCGCCAATACCATTACCATCCGCGTTACTGCACAGGATGGCACCACCACAAAGGACTATGTTGTTACCGTAACCAGAGCCCCCACATGCACTGACTACGTTAGGAATGGAACGGAAACCGACGTTGATTGCGGTGGCGGAACCTGCCCCAAGTGTGCTGACAACAAGATGTGCACCAACGGGCCACGGGACTGTGCATCCGGAAACTGTACCGGGAACCTATGCCTTCCCCCCACGTGTGCCGATGGCATCCAGAATGGGTCAGAGAGTGCCATTGACTGTGGGGGAAGTTCATGTGCTAAGTGCACCGAGACCAAGAGCTGCCGTATCGCCTCAGACTGCATTTCTGGCGTCTGCATAACCAGTGTATGCAGGGCCTCCACATGCACTGACTTAGTTAGGAATGGAACAGAAACCGACGTTGATTGCGGTGGTGGAACCTGCCCCGGATGTGCTGCCGGCAAGATTTGCACCAATGGTCCGATAGACTGTGCATCCGGAAACTGCACCGGGAACCGATGCGCACCATAGCGCGGTAGGTTCCAAGGCCGCGTGAGGGCCATGGTCACACAGAATGACTCATGGGGAGGACCATCGACCAGTGAACGGGCTCCGATGGTGCTCCAACTATGAAATCCTGCATTGTTCTCCCTACTGCGAAGTGGAGCTTCTCTTTGAAAAAATCATTTAAGCCTCGGTCTGATTGTTTCCGATGGTTTCCATTGATTGCATTGGCGCCTTCGTTTGCGATTGCACTGAGCATGCCGGCCCTTGCTGCTTCGCCCCCCAACCAGCGAGATGTCTCGCAGTCGGATTCGATCGCTGTACTTTCGCGGAAGATCGACAGCCTTCAGTCAATGCTCGAAACACGGCTTGGCAGAATTGAGGCACTGCTTCGCTCGATTGCCCAACCTCCGACCCGTGAGCACCAACATAAGTCAGACGCCCGCGATTCGCTGCATTCAATCGACATCACAGATCTCCCAACCATCGGATCACCAAATGCCCCTGTGCGTCTGGTCTTCTTCTTCGATTTCCGATGTGGCTTCTGTAACCAACTTCACGGTACGCTGAAAGCCCTGAGGGCGGAATTCGGTCAGTCGCTGTGCGTTGTATATGTGCCATTTCCCCTTATGGACAATGGTGCTATTTCCCCAGCATATCCCGCAGCGATGGCAGCGTACCGACAGGGGAGATTTGCCGAGATGGTTGACTTGGTCTACCGGAATGGGACTGCATCGGATTCGCTTGCCCTCCAGAGCCATGCATTGGACCTGAAACTTGATATCAATAGATTCAAACAAGACATCGCGTCAAAATCAACGAGTCAACTACTCGCCAGAAGCTGGAAATCGGGGCAAGCAGTGCGTATTGCTGCTGTTCCCGCGTTTCTCCTCAATGGTCGCTACTACGAAGGGGCATTGCCCTTTGAGTCGCTCAAGGTCATTATCCAAACGGCGATTGCCAACAAGTAGCTAGTGCGCTCCTGTACACGTCGGCTGCATCCGTCAGTCACAATTACGATCCACCCAGCAAATCGAACCTGCCCGATAAATGACAGTGTGACATTTACGGTTGCCGCCTCAGGGGCCAGTTTGAGCTATCAATGGCAGAAAGACGGTAGCAATATCAACGGAGCTACTGCGGCAAGTTGTACGCCACCGGCATTGACGGTTGATGATACCGGCACTACGGCAACGTATAGATGCATCGTGAGCAACGCCGGGGGGAAAGATACCAGCGATGGAGCAACGCTTAATGTTGCCACGCTTTCCGATGCTGATGGCAATATTTATCACCAAGTTAGAATTGGCACGCAGGTGTGGACAATGGAGAATTTGAAGACGACGAGATATCGCGATGGGACACCAATTACAAAGGACACATCAGCGGCAACATGGGGTACGTTTACCGCAAGCGCGGATTCCGGGAAGTATTGCTGGTATGGCAATGATTCTGCGGCGAATAAGAATCCCTATGGTGCACTGTACAATTGGCATGTTGTGAAGCCTACGAACCAAGAATATATCGCCCCAGCTGGCTGGCATGTGCCAACGGATATGGAGTGGACGACGTTGTCAACGAATCTTGGAGGAGATAGTGTTGCGGGTGGGAAATTAAAGGAGATAGGCACCACGCATTGGTTATCACCAAATACAGGCGCGACAAACAGCAGTGGCTTTTCGGCCGTTGGGGGCAGTTGTCGTCACCGATTTGGTCATTTCGGCGGCCAGGGTTCCGAAGGTTACTGGTGGACCGCTACGGAGTTCGAGTCAGTCGCAAGGTACTGTTACCTCGAATACGGTAGCAGCTTCCTGAGCAGGAATTACGACAGTAGGTGGTATGGGTTTTCTGTTCGTCTTGTTCGGGATTGAACTTCCATCACTGACGATTCCCCCGCGATTCCGGGCCTCAACGAGGATCGAGAAACACGCAGAAGTACCACCCGTCTGAAATGAGATGGAATACAAAAAGGCAGACATGCATGCATGTCTGCCCTAAATGAGCACTGTTGCCGTTAGGCGCCTTATTGCGGGTGTTTCATCACCGTCAACTTGTTCCCATTGGCGCCGTCGGAGAATGCGACATAAACATCTGTCTGGTCGGTAGCGATGGAAGTGTTGATTGCGCCTGCCGGAGTGCAGAACTGAAACCCACCCACGGAGAACCACTGACTTCCATCCCAGCCCTTGACCGAGAGTCGGTTGCCGCTGCCCGACTCAGAGAACGCAACGAAAGGCCGCCACGTTGTAAGCGAGCGATCCGCACAAAGGTCGACGGTGTTGCCTTGTGAAATCATGCCAAGGCTGGTGAATGTACTACTGTTCACATCCCAGGTTGATGCAGTTGGGCGATTAGAGGTTCCGCTGTTGTCGGTATGGATAAGATAAGGTAGATCATTGGTTCCCAAAGTCAGATCGGTATAGCTGGTTGCTGCCCCAATCGCGTGGGGAACAAAATAGGTACCGTCGAATTGAACGAATTTGGGGTAGTTTGTGCCTGCAGAGACCTCTTCCGAAAAGGCAACGAGTGGGTTTCCAGGATTGTCGATAAGACAGTGAACGTCGGTAGCTGCCCCGTTGCTGAAGCCGGCGGTGCTTATCGGATTCCAAAGGCCTTGTCCTCGATCGAGTTGCTTGACGGTAAGCTTTCCGCCAAAGTTGGGGTCTGAATATGCTACATAAATTCTGCCTGGATAGTTCCGGGTACCAATGGACAGACTGTAGGAGTTGGAATAGGTCGATTCCACCTTGTTCGGCATCACTATCCACGATGCTCCGCTAAACCATGCAACATTGATCCCGTTGCCAGCCGACGAATAGGCGACATAAGGGGTGTCGTTCAGTATCGTCAGACTTGGGGATATAGAGCCACCCGACGACGGGACCTCCCCAAGAATTGTCCACGATTGACCGTCCCAGCGTTGTACGTAGATAGACCCGCTTGGGAAGCCTATCCCAGAGAGGGTAGCTAGCGCATACACGCGTCCATTACTTGATACCTTTATATCAGTATTAGTGGCTGTGGCTGTACTAAAAGGGGAAGTAGTCGGCCCCACCACTTCCCAGGGCACAGGCAGGAATGCCGACTCCGCCGGGCAGTAGTTCGAGGCGGTCGTGCCATTGAGAGCTGCAACCTGCAAGGTCCACCAGACCCCGGAGCCCAGGGAACTCCGGTAGAAGAACGTGTCGGTGGTCGAAACCACGGTCGGCAGCGGGTTGAGTACGTTCACGTTGTACGAGGAGACGCCTGCAACAGGGCTCCAGGTTGCCAGAACCTCCGACGACGACGGCGCGATCACGCGCAGACCTGTTGGCGTGTTGGGTGTCGAGGGGGGCGTGAGTGCACTCACTGCGGTGGGGATCGACCCAGCCCCGCCTCTGTTGACCGACCGGACTGCATAGTAGTACTGCGTGTTCTCGGTGAGTCCGATGTCCTGATACCATGCCTGCGACGTGGTGTCGATGGAGTCACCGGCCGCAATGTTGTTATCCACTGTGCGGCGTAGGATGATGTAGTACAGAACTCCGCTCTGCGCGGTCCAGGTCAGCCCAACCGAGTTGGACCCGACGCTCGATACGGTGATGTCCGCCGGAGGGTCGGGGGGCAGGGGATCGGTTGTCACCTGCACCTCGTTGGACATACCCGAACGTCGACCTGTGCCGCTCACCGCAACCACTACGTAGGAGGCGGTCGAGTTCGGGGAGAGTCCCTGCACAACACAGCCTGCGGTTGTTGACGTCATGATGGAGTCGTACGGTCCCATCCCAAAGGTGATACTTCTCTTAATGACATAGAACGTAGCACTGGCAACCGCATCCCAGCTCAGTTGGATGGAGCTGGTCCCCAGAGACCACCCTGTCAAGTTGGTGGGATCTGCGATAGCATCGGTAGCAGTCTGTCTGGTCAGCGGACCGGAGTACGGCGACTCTCCGGCGGCACTGACGGCGGTAACCTGGAACCCGTAGGTGCTGTTGGGCTGAAGGTTACGGACAACGTAGGACGAGTCGATGGTTGAGTCGATCAGGGTATGATCGATCCGGTAGACCCGGTAGAGCGTCGCACCTGGTGAGGGAGTCCACGCCAGGCCTATGCTCGTGGATGTTACCCCGACTGGGTGCACGTTCAGCGGCGCACCGGGCGTGGTGGTCACCTGGGCCTCGTTGGAGTTGCCCGAACGCAGACCAGCTCCGCTCACGGCAACAACCACATAAGAGGCGGTGTAGTTGGGACCGGGGCATGGGACGATACAGTTTGCGGTGGTGGGCGATAGAATGGAGTCGTACTGTCCCGATCCGAACGTGATCGAACGTTTGACGACATAGAATGAGGCATTGGCAACTGGATCCCAGTTCAGCGCGACAGCATTCGACCCTTGGGCTCTGCCCCACAAATTGGTCGGAGTGCTGATCACATCCCGGATGGTTGAGCCGTTGGCCTCGGTGGCGTAGCCCGATTCTCCGGCGGTGTTTGCCGCGGTGACCGTGAAACCATAGCTTTTGCCCGGCTGCAGGCCGCTCACGATGTACGATGTTGCCGTGGTCGAGTCGATCAGCACGTGCAGCGCCGTATAGACATGGTAGGACGTTGCGCCTGTCACCTGACCCCACGTCAGCTTCAACGTGGTGGACGAGGCATTGGAGACGCCGAGGTTCTGCGGGGTTGCCGGCGGCATCAGCGGAGGCGCCTGGGTTGTTGCCGAGACCATGTCGGAGGTGTCGGCGCCCACTTCGTTGACAGCAACGACTTTGTAGTAGTAGGCAGTGCTCGCCGTCAATCCCGCATCGGCGAAGGAGATACCGGAAGTGGTACCCACAGAGTCGAACGGACCTGCGCCCGCACCCATGGAGGTGCGGAGGATCTTGTACGACGTAGCGCGGGCAGCCGCAGCCCAGTTCACGTTAATGTTCGACGACGACTTGGCCGATGCAACCACGCTGGTGGGCTTGTCCGGCTTCACCACTGGTGGCGCTTCTGTCTGTGCCGAGACCTCGGTTGAAGTGTCGGTGGAGTTTCCGACCGCATTGGCTGCGAGAACGCGGTAGTAGTACGTGGTGCTGGCGGTCAGTCCGGTGTCGGTGAGCGGGCTTGCGGAAGGAGCCGCGATTTCCGAGAACCCGCTACCCGTGCGCGAGCTGCGCAGTATGCGGTAGAACGTGGCTCCGGTGGTGGAACTCCACATGATCTTGATACTGTTGGAGGAGAGCGCCTGTGCGTTGACACCAGTGGTGATGCCGGGAACTGTCTGCGGAGGCGCCTGAGTGGTTGCAGTCGCTTCGGTTGACTGGACGGACTCGCCGATTGTGTTGACTGCGCTCACGGTGTAGCGATACATGGTGCTGGCGCGCAGGCCTGCATCGCTGTAGGGGCTTCCGGTGATGGTGGTGATGTAGGCAAATGAACCGTTAACGCTGTCCTTGCGGAACACGTTGTACGACGTGGCGCGGGCTGCGACATCCCAGCGGACTTCGATTGATGCCGACGACTGGGCATTGGCCACCACGTTGACTGGCGCATCGGGAGCGGTCTGAGCCACAGCCTGAGTGGTTGCCGTGTCTTCGGCGGAATAGACCGATTCGCCCTTGGTGTTTCGGGCGGTGACCACGTAGTAATAGGTAGTGCTGGCGGAAACCGCATTGTCAACGTACTGAGCATTGGTAACTGTTGACAAGAGACCGTACGGTCCGGCAGGGGTGGCGCCGCGCCACACCCGGTAGTCGGTGGCGCTCACCGTGAGCTGCCAGGTCAACTGCACCGACGAAGACGACAAACTCACGGCTGCCAGACCACTCGGAGCATCTGGCGCGGTGGTGGCTGCTGCCAGAGGCTTCTGCGAAGCAACCGGCGAGCGCGATGATTCGAGACCGTAGGTGAGAGATGAGACTGCATAGTAATACGTCTTGGCGCTGTCCAGGCCATTGTCAAGGAAGACCGTGTCGACCGTGGCGTCAGAAGCAGCTATCGTGGTGGAGTTCACGCTCGATCGGTAGATGATGTATGAACCGGCTGACGGCACCTTGGTCCACGTGAGACGGATGGTGCTCGACGAGAGTGCCTGGGGTGTGACGGTGCCGGGAGCCGCAGGCGGAGTGAGAACGCTGTCGGAGGCTGAGATGGCTGAGGTATCGTCCGAATCGAAGCAGGCGCGAACTGCGTAGATGGTGTTTCCGGAAGGTGAGGCCGTTGCATCACGATAAGGGCTGCCATTACTGTAGCCGACACGCTGAAACAGAGGGCTTCCCGGGGAGTTCGGCGCGCGGTAGATCGCATAGTTCGCGGCGCCCGCAACAGCCGTCCAACTGACATCGACGGAGGTCGCGCTTACAGAGTCGGCTCTCACTCCGGTCGGGATGCCCGATGGTGTGTTCACGCTGTCGCGCGCGGCGTCGGCAGCGTCTATGGATGATGTGTCACCAAAAGCATTCTTCGCGGTCACGGTATAGTTGTAGCGTGTCGAAGGCGATGCCGTCAGGTCGCGGTATGGACTGGTCACAACCTTTGCCAGAAGTTGGTACTGACGAGCGCCGGGAGTGTACGGAGCCCGAAAGACTTTGAATGTGTCGGCGCCTGTTGCGGCCCAGCTCACGTCGACGGTGATCGCGTTCACTGAGTCGGCACTGACCGCGCCCGGTGTGTCGAGCACAAACACGGTCTTGACACTGGTGAGGTCGGGGGAGCTCGGAAGCTTCACGCACATGAGGGCAAAGGGAACCACTGCGGCGGCCAGGAGGCAGATTCTGGAACGGTTCATGGCACGTCCTTATATATATGGGTGCATGCGGTAGTTAGGTTCTGAGACAGTGGAACTAGAATGGGACAGTGATGCCGAACGCCAGAACTGCGGCGCCGGCAACGCCATACATGATGTTACGGATAAGGACCTTCTGTTTGGCCGCTGCGTAGGCATTCTGGTAGTCTTTGTTGTTGCTGTCATATGTGGGGTTCCCACTGGCCAGGTAGGCAGCCTTTGCATCCTCAGCGCGCTTGACATCCCCGTTGGCCATGGCATTGAGCCCTATTCCGGCACCGGCAGCGGCGAGTGCGGCAACGCCGAATCCGACCTTGATGAGCGGGTTGAGACGTTTCTTCCTGGCAGGTGCGGCAGGAGCGGTCTTCGTGGTCTGCGCGGAGGCTCCAGACTGTGCAGCCACGGCGTTTTCGGTCTTCGCTGGAGCGGGCTGCGCTGCTGCGGTCTTCGGGGCTCCTCCACCAATACCCCTGGCGAGTTTCTCCGAGATATCGATAGTTGACTTAGAGAGAAGGAGGTCGATCTCGCACCGGCAGTCTGTGTTGGCCGTAAGCACGATGCGACCGGTCGTGACGTCGATCATTCGTACGTTGATGGTGAATGTCTGACCAATCTTGCCGATTGAGCCGATAACGAGGTACTGCACACCGAGCAGTTGACCGATTTCAACGGCGCAGGCGTCGGAGGTACATCCGCTCTGCTGGAAGCCTTGCTCTTTGAGAATCTCATCCATCTGTCCGCGCTCAAGCACCGTGAACACGCCGGTGTTGAAGAGTTCGTTGCGGAGGCGGTCGGAGAGAATGGAGGCCGATGAGACGTCGAGACCTTGACCGGTGAGATCGCTGACGGCAACGACTTTGAGTGCCGGTGCGCTGTCGGCTGCCAAGGAGAACGTCCAGCACAGTGCGACTGCAAGGAACACTTTCGATGCGTTCATGGGAGAGCCTTTCCCTGGAGAGTGGGGGATCGGTGAAGTCGAAGTGAGTGGCTTTCGAGATTTGATTATATCAAGTGAGTCAGTAACGTGCAATAGCCGTGATGTAAATAGTTTCATGCCTGGATCCGGGGTGCAGCCGCGTTGCGTCTGCTGGAACCTTCGAGGAAATCGCCAGCGGTCCTGCGAACGCCCGCAAGGTTAGGTAACCGGCTGACGGACAACAGACTGGAGTGTTTCGGGACACCCGTCGCACCAATGCGACGCTCATTCGCGGGCATGCGACGGAAGGCATACGAAGAACCGCCCGGGAGTTGCATTCTGACGGTGTGTGTGGCATGGCATTGCGGTTGCGTTGTTCTCTGTCGGACGACGCAGCATGGCAACAAGGCCGCGATTTCTCTTGACTTCCTGCGTGCTCAAGCGGTAAAATGGTCCAAATCATCAGGGTATCTTCCCGACAGCAGCGACACCGCTGCGTGCGAGGGCGGACACTCACCACACCTTCGGGGGGACATATGAGCGCGACCGCAACAGCGGCGGAACGGAGACGGCAGCCCAGAGTCAGGAAGCCGCTTTCCCTGGAGGTACGCAAGAAGGGCTTCCTCTTTCTGGCCGGGGAGAAGGGGTCGGGCGAGATGGTTGACTTGAGCAGAACCGGCGCGCGCGTCAACACGCAGATGGACCTTTTTCGAAACGAGGATGTGATACTACTCGTTCCTCAGCGCAGCGCGGGATCGTCCGCCAAACTCCCCGGGCGGGTCGTGTGGACCAAACGTACCACCAGCAGCGGCAAGCGATGGCTGCAGGCGGGTATCGAGTTTGCCGACATGGATGGGGAAGTTCGGGTGGCTCTGGCGCGGCTGCTGTAGCCTCATTGCGGGG
>Ga0315284_10012360_pt1 | contig 12156 bp, 13 predicted proteins | sample YL17G09_16_MG_FD_203696 | JGI IMG/M metagenome (GOLD analysis project Ga0315284, IMG submission 203696) | Sediment microbial communities from Yellowstone Lake, YNP, Wyoming, USA - YL17G09_16 | ecosystem: Environmental > Aquatic > Freshwater > Lake > Sediment | place: USA: Wyoming | collected...
TTGTGGACGCTCTGGGATCGGCCGTTGCCTACAAGCACGTCACGCCCGTCCTGTGGCATCATGCCGTGCGGTTCGGCGGAGCCGCCGACCTGGTCTTCATTACCCTCCTTCGCGCGATCTACGTCGGCTCAGCCGTGGGGGTTGCTGCGCTGGCCGGCTTGGTTATTGGGTGATATGTGCTGTGCGCGGGTGCTGAGCAATAAGCAGGCTTTCGGGCTTAAGCCCTCGAAAACGTCGGAACGGGATGGATATCCCGTCCCATCATCGGCTGACTGACAACTGACAACTAACAACTGAGGACTATCAATGGCCAAAGCAAACGTATACGTAACTCTAAAGCCCTCGCTTCTGGACGCGCAGGGCAAGGTGGTCCAGGGGGCGCTTGAGAACCTGGGATATGGTAACATCGAGAGCGTCCGAATGGGCAAGTTCATCGAGATCGAGGTCGCGGACGGCAGCGGCAGCATCGAAAAAGACGTCGATGAAATGTGCCGCAAGCTGCTCGCCAACCCGAATACGGAGAACTATCGGTTCGAGATCGTGAGGTAGCTGTCAGCTATCGGCAGTCAGCTATCAGCCAGGGGGCAATCGCATGCCTGATGACAAACCGAAACGCAAGCTCAGGGTTTGGAAATCCAAGAACGTTCTGACCAAAGAGTACATTGCGGAGTGTAAGGCTCTTCAGGAACGCATACTTGAAAGACGTGGCGGGAAGCTGATGCCAAGCAGCGTAGAGATCATAAGGGCGCACCGTGACGGGATTTGCGTCGAGTGCGGCCGTGACATTGTGGAGGCGAATCAGATGGCGGAGAGCAAGATGTCTCATAAGGTACGTGTGTCCAGACCGAGAAGAGTGCCCAAGAGGTCCTGGATTGAAGAGGCACGGCAAGTACGCAAGGACATCCTCAAAGTCCGCAGCGGTGTCCCTGTTCCTAGCACCGCCGAGGTTATAAGGGAGATTCGGGAGAGCGAGCAGACATGACCCAGGAAGTCTGTGTCGATGCCAGCCTTGTCGTGAAATGGGTCGTACCAGAGGAGTATGACAATCTAGCCGATCTGTTCGCCCGGGAATGCGAGGAGAACGAGGTCAGATTCGTTGCTCCCGATTTTGTGTTTGCTGAGGTGAGCAACGCAATTCGCCGGCAGGTGTTCAGGCAACTGATACCCGTCATGAACGGACTCGCCGCGATTGCCGCTGCATCTCGCGCTCCGGTGAAGTGCTACACTTGCTATGACCTATACACTGACGCGTGGCGAATCGCCCAGACCTATAACAGGCCCTCCCTATACGACTGTTACTACCTTGCTCTTGCCGAACAACGCGGATGCCACTTCTGGACCGCGGACAATCGGCTGGTGAACTCAGTGCAGGGGCTGCCATACGTACGCCATATCAGGGACTTCGTCCCAGGAATGCTGGAGGCATAGAAGTGCGGCTCTGGTCCCACTCCTGCAGGCTTTCTTTTCGCGTTTTCGCCCTTTCGCGTTTTCGCGATTGGGTGTCTGGACTTTCAACTTTCAACTTTCGACTTTCAACTAAGGAATAGCACATGAAATTCGGAGTAGTGATCTTTCCCGGTTCGAACTGCGACCAGGACGCGTATTACGCCGTGCGCGATGTGCTCAAGCAGCCGGTGGAGTATATCTGGCACCAGGAAACGGACGTCAGCGGGTTCGATTGCGTGATCCTGCCCGGCGGGTTTTCGTATGGCGACTACCTTCGCACGGGCGCGGTCGCGCGCTTCAGCCCGGTGATGAACGCCGTGCAGGAGTTTTCCGACAACGGCGGCCGCGTGCTCGGGATATGCAACGGCTTCCAGATACTCTGCGAGGCCCATCTCGTCCCCGGCGCGCTGATCCCGAACAACACGCTGCGGTTCCGCTGCAAGTATGTCAACGTCCGCGCGGAGAACACGACCAGCGACTACTCGCACAAGTGCGCCAAGGGCCAGGTGCTCAAGATTCCCATCGCGCACCACGGCGGGCAGTATTATTGCGACCCGGATACCCTCAAGGCGCTTGAGGACAACAATCGCGTCCTGCTGCGCTACTGCGACCCGGCCGGCAACGTGACCGACGCGGCGAATCCCAACGGCTCAATGAACGCCATCGCGGGCATTCTCAACGACCGGGGCAACGTCGCGGGCATGATGCCCCACCCCGAACGCGCCATCGAGCCGATCCTCGGCAGCGCGGACGGCCGTTTCATACTGCAGTCCATTGTTGAAAGGTTGGAAGGTTGTAAGGTTTGAAGGTTGGAAAGTTGCAGGGTTAGAATGCTGGTTCCCAACCTTCTAACCTTCAAACCTTCCAACAGGAGAGACTATGCCGATCATAAACACCGAACCCATAGACCCCAAGGTCTACCGCGACATGGGGCTTAATGACGAGGAATATGCTGAGGTAACCAAAGTGCTCGGGCGGCACCCGACTTACACCGAGGTCGGGATGTACGCGGTCATGTGGAGCGAGCACTGCGGTTACAAGTATTCCCGGCCGATACTTCGGCTCTTCAAGAAATACCGCGAGGCCATCGACGGCGCGGGGCTTGAAAACGCCGGCGTCATCGACATCGGCGACGGCTTTGGAATCGTCATGAAGATGGAAAGCCACAACCATCCCTCCGCGGTCGAGCCGTTCCAGGGCGCGGCGACCGGCATCGGCGGAATCCTGCGCGACATATTCACAATGGGCGCGCGGCCTATCGCGTGTCTGGACAGCCTGCGGTTCGGCCCGCTCGATGACCCGCGCAATCGCTATCTTTTCGAGCATGTCGTGGGCGGGATCGGGTTCTACGGCAACTGCGTGGGCGTGCCGACTGTCGCGGGCGAGGTCTACTTCGAGGACTGTTATTCGGGCAACTGCCTCGTCAACGCGATGTCGGTCGGCCTGATGAAGCACGAGGATATCGCCTTCGCGCGCGCGTCCGGGCCGGGCAATCCCGTGCTGCTGGTCGGATCGCGAACGGGTCGCGACGGCATCCACGGCGCGACGTTTGCTTCGGTCCGGCTCGACGAGGAGTCGGAGGGCAGGAAGTCCAACGTCCAGATGGGCGATCCGTTCACCGAGAAGCTGCTCATCGAGGCGACTTTGGAGGCGCTCAAGACCGGACATATCGTGGGCATTCAGGACATGGGCGCGGCTGGGATCACGTGTTCGACCTGCGAAACCGCCGCCAAGGCCGGGACCGGCATGCGGATCGACGTCCGCAAGGTCCCGCTGCGCGAGACCGGCATGTCGCCCTACGAGATAATGCTCTCCGAAAGCCAGGAGCGCATGCTCGCTATAGTCAAGAAGGGCCGCGAGGACGATGTCGCGGCGATTTTCAAGAAGTGGGGGCTGAACGCGGTCGTGATCGGACATGTCACCGACGACGGCCTCGTCCACGTCTACGACGGCGACGAGCTTGTCGCGCAGATCCCCGCCAAATCGCTTGCAGACGAGGCCCCGATGTATTATCTCGACGCCGAAGAGCCCGCCTATCTCGCCAAGCTGCAGAACTATGACCTTTCGAGCGTCCCCGAACCCAAGGACTACAACGAAGCGCTTCTGAAGGTGCTTGCCGCGCCGTCGATTGCGTCCAAGCAGTGGGTCTACGAGCAATACGATCACATGGTGCAGACCAACACGGCCATACTGCCCGGTTCTGACGCGGCGGTGCTGCGAATCCGCGGCACACGTAAGGCAATCGGGATCGTGACGGACTGCAACGGCCGCTACTGCTACCTCGATCCGTTCGTGGGCGCGAAGATCGCAGTCGCGGAAGCAGCGCGCAATCTCGCGTGCTCCGGCGCGAGGCCGGCCGGCGTGACCGACTGCCTCAACTTCGGCAATCCCGAAAAGCCGGAGGCGTTTTGGCAGTTCAAGCGCGCGGTCGAGGGTCTCGCGGAGGCGTGCGAGTTTTTCGACGCGCCGGTCGTCAGCGGCAACGTCAGTTTCTACAACGAAACCCCGGACGGCTCGATCTACCCCACCCCGGTCATCGGCATGCTCGGCGTGCTCGACGACACCGAGAAACGCTGTTCATCGGAGTTCAAGGACGCGGGGGATGTGATCGCGCTTATCTCCGGCCCCCCTGTTGGGCCTCCCCCAGTTGGGCGGGGACATGATGTCCCCGCCCAACTGGGGCTGGGCGGCAGCGAGTATCTCAAGACCGTTCACGGCATCGTCGCCGGCCGGCCTCCGGCGCTTGATATGGATCGCGAGAAGCGCGTTCATCAGGTCGTGCTCAAGGCGATTGGCAAAGGCATTATCAAGTCCGCCCACGATTGCGCCGACGGCGGGCTTGCGGTCACGCTCGCCGAGAGCTGCATACTCGGCGCAGTCGGCGCGGATGTCAAACTCACCGCGAACTGCGCCCCGGCGGCGGCTCTGTTTGCCGAGACGCAGTCGCGGATCGTCGTGTCGGTCGCGTCTGAGAATCTGGGCGCGCTGCGCGAGATCGTGGACGAGTGCTGCGTGGAATGCACTATTCTGGGCAAGACCGGCGGCAATGTAATGAGGATTACCGTCAACGACGTAGAAGTAGTGAGTGTCGCTGTCAAGGATCTGGAATCGACCTGGCGCGATGCGATTCCGAGCAAGATGGCATTATCGTCATCCTGACCCTGAACTCGATTCAGGGGATTCAGGACCCACGCTTGGATGCTGAAACAAGTTCAGCATGACGCGGTTGAGGTGATATGATCTACATCGACCGGCCTGAAATGGCTGAAGAGTGCGGGGTTTTCGGCGTATTCGCCTCAGGCGAGAACGTCGCGAGGACAGCGTTTTTCGGGCTGTTCTCTCTGCAACACCGAGGACAGGAAAGCGCGGGGATTGCCGTTTCCGACGGCACGAAGATACGTATGCACCGCGACATGGGCCTTGTGACGCAGATATTCCACGAGGACGCGCTCGCGGCGCTGGACGGCTACATCGCGATAGGCCACACCCGCTACTCCACGACCGGCTCGTGTGTCCTGCGCAACGCCCAGCCGATGCTGTGCGACTGCGACTTCGGCACGGTCGCCCTCGCGCACAACGGCGATCTTATCAACGCGGGCGCGCTGCGTGAGGAGCTGCTGGCATCGGGAGTCAGCCTCGAAACAACCAACGACAGCGAGGTCATTATCAAGCTCATCGCGAACTCCAACGCCCCCACCATCGAGGATGCGATCGTCTACGCGATGAAGCGGAGTCGGGGCGCTTACTCGGTGCTGGTGCTCACGCGCGACAAGCTGATCGGTTTTCGAGACCCGTTCGGCATCCGACCGCTCTCGATTGGCCGTCTCAACGGATCGCACTACGTGATCGCGTCCGAGACATGCGCGTTCAACACCATCGGCGCGGAGTTTATTCGCGAGGTCGAGCCGGGGGAGATGGTAGTCATCGACGAGGACGGCCTTTCCGAGCGGCAGGCGATCCCGATGGAAGGCCGCGCGCTGTGCATATTCGAATTCGTCTACTTTGCAAGGCCGGACAGCCGAATGTACGGCAAGAGCATGTACGAGGCGCGGCGTCGCATGGGACACGAGCTTGCCAGAGAGCATCCCGCGCCCGGCGCGCATATCGTTTTCCCCTTGCCCAATACGGGGACTCCCGCCGCTATCGGGCTTGCCGAGGCCTCGCGGATACCATACGCCGAGGGAGTCATCAAGAACCACTATATCCATCGCACCTTCATCCAGCCCGACCAGCGCATGCGCGAGCTCGGCGTGAAGATGAAGCTGACGCCGCTGCGCGAAAGCCTTGCGGGGCGGCGCGTGGTGATGGTGGACGACAGCATCGTGCGCGGCACCACAATCGGCCCAACGATCAAGATGATAAAGGACGCGGGGGCGGCGCAGGTTCACGTCCGCGTGGCCTCGCCGCCTATCAAGCACCCGTGCTTCTACGGGATCGATACGGCTAACCAGAACGAACTGATCGCCTCCAAGCTGAGTGTGGAGGAGGTCAGGCGGTATATCGGCGCGGACAGCCTCGGCTATCTGAGCCTGGCGGGGCTGGTGCGTGCAATTGGCGTGAAAAAGGACAAGCTCTGCTGCGCGTGCCTGGACGGCAAGTACCCAATCGAGGTTTCGAAAGAGACAAAGCTGAGCAAGCTCGTCTTCGAAGAACCGGCGCCCGCGTAACTCATGTTCGTCCGGGACATGTTGTCCCGGACGCCCGTTCCGCGGACATGTTGTCCGCACCGACGACTGAGGACTGACAACCGATGACCGAGGAATCAGCGACATACAAATCCGCCGGAGTCGATATAGAGGCCGGAGACGAGGCCGTCTTTCGGATCAAGCAATGCGTTCAGGAGACGTTTAACGCAAACGTGCTGACTGACATCGGTGCGTTCGGCGGGATGTTCCGCGCGAGCTTCGGCGAGATGACCGACCCGGTACTCGTGTCCAGCATCGACAGCGTGGGCACGAAGGTCAAGGTCGCGGCCATGATGAGCAAGTACGACACCATCGGCGTGGACCTTGTCAACCACTGCGTCAACGACATCCTCGCACAGGGCGCCAGGCCGCTGTTCTTCCTGGACTACTTCGCGTCGGCTAAGCTCGTGCCGGAGACGGTAGAGCAGGTCGTTAAGGGCATGGCGGCGGCGTGCAAGGATGCGGGGTGCGCGCTTGTCGGCGGCGAGACCGCCGAGATGCCCGGCGTCTACTGCGAGGGCGAGCTTGATCTGGCGGGCTGTATTGTGGGCGTTGTCGATAGGCCCAGTGTTATCGACGGATCGAAAGTTCAGCAGGGGGATGTGCTGGTCGGAATCGCATCTTCGGGACTACACACCAACGGCTACTCCCTCGTACGGAAGGTCTTCTTCGAGGACAACGACTACAAGGTCGACCAGTACGTGCCGGAGTTGGGCGCGATACTCGGCGACGTGCTTCTGACGCCCCACAAGTGCTATCTCAAGCCCGTAATGGCTGTGCTTGCCGAGTTCGATGTCCACGCGATGGCGCACCTCACCGGCGGCGGGTTCTACTCCAACATCCCGCGCGTGCTGCCGATCGACTGCCAGGCAACGGTCGAGCGCCGCTACTGGGGCGTGCCGCCGATCTTCACACTCGTGCAGGACAGGGGCAACATCGAGACCACTGAGATGCACCGCACGTTCAACATGGGGATCGGGTTCGTGCTCATAGTTGCCAATCATCGCGGAATGGACGTCGTGGCTAAGCTGCAGGAATGCGGCGAGACCGCGTTCATCATCGGCGAGGTGCACAAGGGCGGGCGCGAGGTCACCGTGATATGAAGCCGGGGAAAGTTGGCAGTAAACAGTGTACAGTGAACAGTGGGGAAGGGAGCTCCCTTCCTGAAACTGTGAACTGTCAACTGTCAACTGTAAACTCCCTTCGAATCGCCGTAATGGTCTCCGGGCAGGGGCGCGGCTCCAATATGCAGGCGATCATCGATGCCTGCAAGTCCGGCAAGATCAACGGTGAGGTGGCGCTGGTTCTGGGCGTCAAGGATGATGCTCCCGCAATCGAGCGCGCCCGCAGCCAGGACATCCCCACCCTCGCGATCTCGCCGAAAGCATACGAAACAACCGAGGCGTACGACGCGGCGGTTTTCGACGCGCTCGCCGCCGCCAATATCGACCTCATCTGCCTTGCGGGCTATATGCGCGTCCTCGGCCAGAACATCGTGGACCATTGGCGCGACCGCATCATGAACGTCCACCCCGCGCTGGTTCCGTCGTTCTGCGGCAAGGGAATGTATGGCCATCACGTGCACGAGGCCGTGATCGCGCGCGGGGTGAAGTTCACCGGCGTGACCGTTCACCTCGTCGATGAGGAATACGACGCCGGCCCTATCATCCTCCAGAGGGTCGTCCCCGTCGATGAGGACGACACTGCCGACACCATTGCAGCCAGAGTGCTTATCGAGGAGCACAGGACCTATACGGATGCCATCGCTCTGTTTGCCCAGGGCAGGCTCAGGGCAGTAGGCAGGAAAGTGAAGATACTCCCCTCAGCTAGTTCCCGAAACACCATTGCGGGACGGTGAACCTGCCGTGCGAACGCTCTTCATTGTGAACCCGACCTCCGGACGAGATCGATCCGCGCACCTGAGGCGCAAGCTGCTTGACACGGTTGCCGGCATACCGGGCGCGCAGGCGATTGTGCTCACGCAAGCCGGCGAGGCGCGCTATGTCGCGGCTGACGCGGCTCGCACCGGATATGAGCGGATCGTTGTCGCCGGGGGTGATGGAACGGTCAACGAGGTCATCAACGGGATCGGCGATGCGCCCGTCGAGCTCGGCATCGTGCCCCTGGGAACGGGAAACGTACTCGCGTACCAACTCGGGCTTGGCAGCGATATGCTCGAACCCGCCCTTGAGGTCATCAGCGCGGCAAAGGTACGCGAGTTCGACCTTGGCAAGGCCGGGGATGTTCGTTTCTTGTTGATGGCGGGGTTCGGATTCGACGCGGAGGTCGTGCGGTCGGTTACCGCTCGCGCCAAAGGACTGTTCGGCAGAATGGCCTACGCCCCCATGCTGGTCCGCGAATCGGTCCGCTACCGCCCCTCGGAGTTCCGGCTGGTCATAGACCACGAAACGGTCCTATCCGCCACTGCCTATAACGTCGTCGTCTGCAACTGCGCCAGCTACGCGCCCAACTTCCAGATCGCGCCTGACGCAAGGCCCAACGACGGCTTGCTCGACGTGCTGATATTCGAGAACCGCCCCGGGATGAAACTGAGGTTCCTCGGATGGCTGTCGGCCTCGCTGGTGACGCGATGGGCGGCCGATCCGAGCGCGGTTCATTACCTGGCAAAGCACGTTTGGATCGAGTCAACACCGGCGGTCACGATGCAGCTCGACGGCGACGTGCGAGGCGAAAGCGGCGTTGCAATCGAGGTGCTTCCGAAGGCTTTGCGTCTGATCGTGCCGTGAGGGTTTTTCATCACGAAAGCAGGTGCTGCCCAGATAATGCGTGCTGCGCTTGTTGTCATTCCGAACGTAGTGAGGAATCTGCTTTTGCAGCGTGCAAGAAAGCAGATTCTTCGCCTAAGGCTCAGAATGACGGGCTTCCACGCTTTTGGTGGGCAGCACCCGAAAGCGCGAAAGCGGACCGGACTCTCCACTTTCCACTTTCCACTTGCTAAGTCTTGAACTTGATCGTCCTCGTGACTTTCACCCGCCTGCAAACGCCGTCCTGGACGGCGGGGTTGTAGCGCCACCCAGAGGCGGCGGACGTGACGGCGCGGTCGAGGTCGCGGTTTCCGGAGGACTTCGTTACCTTAACACCGCTCACGCCGCCGTCCGCGTCCGAGTAGTATTCGATCTGGACTTCGAGCGTAAGGCCCTCATCGACCGAATCGGGGATTTGCGGGCGCACATCGTGGACCAGGACCGGATTCTGCCTGTCCGCAATACGCGAGTTGTGCGGCGGCTCGGGGGCTTTGCATCGGTCGCAAGTGCGTCGCGGCTCATCGCCCTCGTTGAAGGTCGCGTTCCGCGTCTTCTGGCAGTACTGGCACGCTAAGAGGCCGGAGAGTTCGCAGGTCTGCACCACTGCGCGCTTGGGAGCAGGAGCAGGAGGAGGTGAAGGAGGCGCTTGATGACGAGCAGGATCGACCTTTGCCGGCTCGGGATCCCCTACCCCGGCGCCGCTGCCCGAACCCGATCCCTTGCCATTTTCGTTGCCCGGAACGTAACCGACGGGCGTCTTGCCTCCCCAATTGCCTCCCAGATCGCCGTGCGGGTCGTTTGTTCCGGTGTTGAGCGGCCCGCCCGAATTCGAGGCGGATCGAGATGGATGCGAGAGCGCTGCCGGACGAGGCGGGCGATGTCCCGTGAGGAAGTCGGCGATGGTCGGTATCGGGTTCGATGTCCGTTCCGTTACGGCAGTGTCCGGCTTCACGGCGGGCTTCGGCTTCGGGGGCTCGGCGAGCGGGTCCTTTACGAGGTCAACATTCAGCAGCCGTTGCGGCGCGGGGATGATCGAGGCTGCGCTCAGGCGAGTGCTTGAGGTGCGCCCGATGAACGAGATCGCTACCAGGTGCACCGCTATCGATATTACGATCGCTCGCTTCAGGACGTTGTCTCGCATTATGTCATCGGTCTGGGTTCTGTTGCTATCGTCAGGAACCTTGCGCCGGCACGCTTGGCCTCATCGGCAAGCTCGATTCCCTTCTGCCAGGACTGGGACTTATCGCAGTTGATGACTACCACCGCGCTGGGATTCTCCCTCAGGCGTCGGGCCAGCATCGTTCGTATGCCGGCGAAATCGACTGGAGTCTTGTCCACATAGTAGGACCCGCTGCTTGCCAGCGTGAGAACTACCTTGACAACGGGCCGCTCGGTCGCGGCGGAGGCTTTGGGAAGATTGACGGGCATCCCCTTCTGCGTCGTCATCGCAAGCGACGCGATCATGAAAAACACCAGCAGGAAGAATATGGTGTCGATCATGGGGATGATCTCGATGCGCGCTCTCTTAGGCTGATAGGCTTTTAATCTCACGTCTCGTTTCCTCCGATGAATCCGCGATGATGTTGAGCATGGCGTTCGCGCGAGCCTCGATCTCGGCGACGATAGCCTTGACCCGCTCCTGGAGCGCATTGTGGCCCACGAGCGTGAAGATGGCTATCGCCAGACCGGTGGCGGTCGCGATCAACGCCTCGGCGACGCCGCCGGTGATGGCGGTCGGGGTGCTGATGCCCTGCTTGGTGGCGATCACGTGAAACGCGGAGATCATGCCGGTGACCGTGCCGAGCAGACCGAGAAGCGGCGCGATCGTGATGATCGTGTCGAGCCAGCCGAGGCGGCAGGTGAGCGCGGATGTCTCACGCGTCCCCTGTTCCTCCATCGCTCTTTCGACGGCGCGTTCGCCGAGATGACGGTTCCGAACCCCCGCTGCAAGCACGCGCGCCACGGCCGAATCGTGCGACTCAAGCAGCTTTCCGGCCCGGTCGGAGTTGCCCGCATACAGCGAATCCTCGGCGCTCGCGATCACGTCCGAAGCGTCCGCGCGAGCCTTCTTGATCCTCGCATGCCGCTCCACCAGCACCGCAACCGAGATCACCGAGCAGGCCATAAGCGGGATCATCACAAAACCGCCCTTCGCGAGCAGCCCAACGGCGTCCCATAACCAGTTCATCCAGCAAACCTCCACAAGCAAGTGCGACGTCAGAAGACCGATAGCAATCTCTCTCCATTAACTATCGTTCCAGGTATCGCGGCCCAAGGCACACTCTCCAAACAAAGTTTGATCCCTCCAGGTATCCTACCTGGAGGCGCACTGCACATCATTAGTTGATCCCTCCAGGTATCCCACCTGGAGGCGCACTGCACATCATTAGTTTTCGGCAGGGAAAGCACCAGTCCTCAGGCGTATTCGAGCGGATCGACCGCACCCGCCGCGGCGAATCCGGCAAGCCTCAGTCTGCAGCTATCGCATCTGCCGCAGGCCTTTTCCGAGCCGACATAGCAGCTCCACGTAAGCGAATAATCCACGCCAAGCTCCAAGCCACGCCTGATCGTATCGGCCTTGCCCAGACTGACAAGCGGCGCGTGGATTCTCAACTTGCCCTTGCCCTCAACACCCGCCTTTGTCGCCAGGTTCGCGGTCCGCTCGAACGACTCGATAAACTCCGCCCGGCAGTCGGGATACCCGCTGTAGTCCACCTGACCGACCCCTATGAATATGTCAAAAGCGCCCAGAGTCTCCGCGTAGGCGAGCGCGAACGAAAGGAAAATCGTATTGCGCGCGGGCACGTAGGTTACCGGAATGCCCTCGGCCATCTCGTCGGTTTTTCGATCCAGCGGCACATCGATCTCGTCCGTCAGCGCGCTGCCGCCGATCCCGCGCATATCGAATGCTATGATCAGATGCCCAGCCGCGCCCAGACTCGCCGCTGCCGCCTTCGCGCTCTCAAGCTCGCGCGCGTGGCGCTGGCCGTAGTCGAACGATATCGCGTAGAGTTCGTAGCCCTCGTCTTTTGCGATGGCGGCGGTCGTGGCGCTGTCCATGCCGCCCGATAGCAGCACAACCGCCTTTCTCATCCCCGTTTCTCCCACTCCTCGCGGGATTCACACTGATAGGCATAGGCGCTGTGGTTGTGTATCGACTCGTATGTCTCGCACTCGACCTCATACCAGCGCAGGCTCGGATCGGCGCGGAACATCAGTATCGCGTCTCGAAGCACGTCCTCGACGAACTTCGGCGTCGC
>Ga0315284_10012361_pt1 | contig 12155 bp, 9 predicted proteins | sample YL17G09_16_MG_FD_203696 | JGI IMG/M metagenome (GOLD analysis project Ga0315284, IMG submission 203696) | Sediment microbial communities from Yellowstone Lake, YNP, Wyoming, USA - YL17G09_16 | ecosystem: Environmental > Aquatic > Freshwater > Lake > Sediment | place: USA: Wyoming | collected...
TGACGTCACGGTTCTGATTTTATCCCGTAGTTACGCATTTTTATTCTCAGGGTCTTTCTGTCAATCCCCAGGAACTTTGCGGTCTTGTTGATCTGAAAATGGAAATGGCTGAGGGCTTTTTCGATGTGTTCCTTTTCAACATCGATCAGGGTCACCCTGCCCGATGCGGAATCGACGACCGGAGCCTTTTCTCCGTCGCTTTGGCCATAGTAAAAGATATCGGACAGGCTTACCTCCTGATGATCACAAAGGACACACAGACGTTCCATCGTGTTTTTCATTTCCCTGATGTTCCCGGGCCATCTGTATGATAGCAGCGATTTCTTTGCTTCTTCGGAAAGGCGCCGCACCTTGCTGTCATATTTCACTGTGTACAGGTCGAGATAGTGCAGGGCAATGGGAAGAATGTCGGCCTTGTGTTCTCTCAGTGGCTTGATGTTAAGAGGCACGACGGAAATCCGGTAGAACAGGTCTTCCCTGAATCTTCCCGTTTCGATTTCGGACCGGATATCCTTGTTTGTCGCTGCAATGAGCCTGACGTCCACCTTCTCAGGTGTCGATTTGCCGACCCGCGGCACTTCCTGCTCCTGAATGACCCGCAATAACTTTGCCTGGATATTGAGGCTGATGTTGGAAATTTCGTCGAGGAACAGGGTCCCTTTGTCCGCCATCTGGAAACGCCCTTCACGTGATTCCGTAGCGCCGCTGAAAGCCCCTTTGAGATGGCCGAACAGTTCGCTTTCCATGAGATTTTCAACGAGGGAGGAACAGTCGACGGGAATGAAAGGTTTGTCGGCCCGTTTGCTCAGGTGGTGAACGGTCCGTGCGACAAGCTCTTTCCCGGTGCCGCTTTCTCCTGTGATGAGAACAGTGCTGTCGGTCTGTGCGATCCGCTTGATCGAATCCTTGAGTTCTTTCATGTAATCGCTGGACCCGATCAATACGGAAAGATCTTTTTCGACGTTATGTCCTTCATCTTCTTTGAACGCATCGTCGACGGCGTCCTTGAGTTCGGTTGCAGAGTATGGCTTCGTAAGAAAATTGAATGCGCCCTGACGCATGGCTTCAACAGCTATTGATATGGTTCCGTATCCGGTGATGATGATAACCTTTGCCGATACGCTATTTTCTTTGAGTTTTTTCAGGATCTCCAAGCCTCCCATTTTGGGCATTCTGACATCCAGCAGAATCAGGTCATAGAGGTCTCTGAGAGCCATTTCAAGGCCGTGAACAGACTCCCCCGTACTTTCGACATGATGGCCTTTCCGGGAAAGGATCTGATGACATCCGTCCCGGATGGATTCCTCATCGTCGATAATGAGAATCTTCCTGCTTTTCTTCACTGCTTCTTTCACTTTCCCTTTAAACGCAATGATCCGGAGCCTCAAGAGCGAATCTTTCCACCGAGGAGACGGTGTTTGAGGAATGCTATGATATTATACAAGATTGTGCAAGAGAAAGCTTGATGGTTTCTTAAAAAGTCGTCATTCCCGCGAAAGCGGGAATCCGGAGAACACGTAAAAATTGGAAAAAACTTGATTCCGGATCAAGGGTGGAATGACTAAAGCAGGGAGTTTAGTGTACGTCAAGAACTTTCTGACGGTCGTTTCCTGCAGATCAGCTGTAGAAGACATCGTCATCCATACCGCTGTATTTTCCACTGTATGCGGGCAAGGATATGATGAAAGTGGTTCCCTTTCCGAGTTCGCTTTCCGCATCGATGGCGCCGTTGTGTTTCCGGATGATTCCATAGACGATGGAAAGTCCCAGTCCCGTTCCCTTTCCGGGTTCCTTCGTTGTGAAGAATGGTTCAAAGATGTGGGAAAGGTGTTCTTCGTCTATCCCTTCGCCCGTGTCTGATATGAAAATCCTGATGGCATTGTTCGTGCTCAGCCCCGTCACGATCGAAAGCTTTCCGCTGCCCTTCATGGCATCTGCCGCATTGATGAAAAGATTCAGGAAAACCTCTTCCAGCCTTGACCTGTCGCCTATCACTTCGGGCAGATTCTCCGCAAGACGGGTTTCTATTTCTATCCCGTGGAACATGGACTGGTCCCTTACCAGCTTGAGAGAGGTGGTGATGGCCTGGTTTATCTGCAGAGGAAGCATGTCGCCTGTCGGCGTTCTCGCAAAGTCCAGCAGACTCTGTACGATTTCTTTGCACCGGTTCGTCTGATAGATGATCTTCTGCATGTTTTCCCGTGCGGGGCTGTCCTCCGGGATGTCTTCCAGGACGAGGTTGCTGTACAGCAGGATCCCGCCCAGAGGGTTGTTGATCTCGTGAGCGACACCCGCCGCCATCTCACCCAGGGCTGTCAGTTTTTCCGTTTTTGCCAGTTGCTGATGCATTTTTTGAAGTTGATCATCGTGGTCTTTCAGAGATCTGGACATGTAGTTGAACGCTTCGTCCAGCATGTCGAATCCCGAGATTTTATCGGGCGACAGTTTGTAGTCCAGGTTTCCCGAGGCGATGGCTTCCGTCGCCTCCTTCAGCATGCGTATTCTCGTGATGATGGTGTTTCCCAGGCGAAGGGAAATAATAAAGGCAATGATCATGCCCAGGGTTGTTATTCCCAGGTTTATCCAGATCGTCTTCCATTGTATGTCCCGGTATTTGGCTTCAAGGATTCCCGTGTAGAGCACGCCGATGAGCGTTTTATCCATGTTGAAGATCGGGGTATAGGTGGTGATGTACCAGTCATTGACGACGAAAGCCCTGCCCACCCAGTCTTTGCCTTCTCTGATGACCTGATCATAGACCTCTTTGGAAAGAATGGTGCCGATGGCCCGCCTGTTATCCTTTGTCATGACGTTCGTGGATATGCGCACGCCTCCCTGGAATATGGTGGCCACTCCCATTTCACGGCCATTGTATTTTTCACCATGATAGACGGTCTCTTTTATCTGATCCACAATGGCGCTGTCCTTGTTTATCAGAACGCCTCCGATCAGAATGCCGAGAAGTTTCTTTTTTTTGTTCATTATCGGGTAGGCGGCCCTCATGACCATTCCTTCCGAGAGTTTGTCTTCGGTTATTTCTGCTGCCAGGGGTGTCTTTATAATGTCCGTTTTCGCCCGTTCCGAGAGGGCGGGATTTTCCCTTAAAATACTTTCAATGGGCATGAGTTCGGTTGACGACAGGGGAGTCTTTTTTTCTATGCAGTTTCTGACGAAGGGGTCCTGCAGGAGGTTGTCTCCTCTGATCTCCGGATTGCCCGCCCTGTACAGGACATTCCCGCCGTTATCCACAAGGGTGAGCATATCGAGGAAAATGTTGTTATCCTGAGACTGAGCGACCGTTCCTTTTCTAATGAGTCCTCTTAAGTGTTCCATGCGGGCGATATCCTGCCCGGTTACAGGCTCATGCAGATCGGATCCTTCGGCGGTAAACTGAATCAGGGACGTTATTTTCTGAAGCGTACTGTTATAGATCAGCTTTGCCGTATTGATGTCCTGGCGCACCCTGTTCTGAACCTCTGCAATGGTGCTCCTGTTGATTGTCCATACACTGATAATGGTGGCGAAGAAACCCGTGAGGCATGTGGCGATCAGGAACCCGACGACAAGGCGGCTTTGCAGGTCTAACTTGAAAAGCCGCTCTATGAGACTGTCAGTGATTTTCATTGTGTCTGCCCGATGTTGGAAATTACCCGAATACTATCACGGACAACTTGGCATTATCAAACATTCTTTGGATGAACTCGTATAAAGTCGAATTTTGTCTCAAAATTGTCATTCCGGCGAAAGCTGGAATCCAGAGAACACGTAACAACTGGAAAGAACTGGATTCCGGATCAAGTCCGGAATGACGAAACAGGGATTATCAGACTTTTTCGCGAAACCGTCATTCTACGGTGCGCCGGGAAGGAGGATATGCGGGTTCATCCGATCAGTTTTTTTACCCTTGAGAGAAGTTCCGGAACAGGAATGGGTTTCGCCACATAATCGTCTGCCTGCAGATATTCACCGTCCGTTTCAGGAGAGAACTTAAACCCTGTTTTGTCGGTAACGGCAGTTACCATCAGGATAGGGATATTGCTGCATGTGTCGTCGTGTTTCAGGCTGTAGCACAGATCGAACCCGTCCGTGTGCTTATCCATCATCACGTCCAGGATGATCAAGTCCGGTCTGTCAGCTTCCAGGGTTTTGCGGCCGTCCTGGATATTCAGAACATGATCAACCTTAAAACCGTTATTTTCCAGAACAATCCTGAGCGCCTCGCCATAGTCCTTATCGTCATCGATGATCAGTATCTTTTTTTTCTCAGTCATGGGGAACCTCCGTTAACTTTCATTATTGATGGCTTTTGCCACTTCCAGAGTGCCGATTTTGACGGGGCAGTAGTCAGAGCAGCGACCGCAACCCACGCATCCGCACAGGGCTTCCTGGATGTCGGTTTTGTTGTAGTAACGAAGCTTGTGTTCATGCCGTCTCTGCAGCCTTGACGCCTGGGTAGCTCTCGGATTGTGGCCTGAGGCCTCGCGCGTAAAACCGCCGAAGAGGCAGGTGTCCCAGGCCCTTGCCCGCAGACCGCTGCCCGGGCTTGATTCCTGATCATAGACATTGAAACAGGTGCAGGTGGGACACACGTACGCACACCCTCCGCACATGATGCATTTATTGCCAAAGTATTCCCAGACTTTCTCGTCGGCTGTGCCGTCTTCGAGCTTGTTCATGGCCTCAATGACGGCATTTACCATTGACATGTCTCCGAAGGCTTTTTCCTTGAATCCTTGGATTTTTTCCCGTGCGAGGGCGTCGTCCATGTCGGTGAAACGGTCTGATGACAGCAAGTCTTTTCCCCTCGGACTGCCCGTTTCGATCATCAAGATATCCCCCATGTTATAGAACAGCAGATCGAATCCCTTTTCTGCAACCGGTCCGCTACGCGTTGTCGTGCAGAAACACGTCTCGTTCTGAGGACCGGGACAGGCCATGACAATGGTGATTGCCTGAGACCGCTTCTCGTTGTAATAAATATCTTTTTGATCCCGGGTCATAAAACTCGTGGATTGACGGATGCCCATCATGTCGCAGGATCGTATCCCGAACAGGATCGTCTTTTTTGCCGATATCACCTCCCGGAATTCATTTTTTTCAACGTTGAAGATAACTTCACTATGCGGCATAAACACCGCTTTCGGCGGGAGGGAAGGTTTACCGTATTCGAGGGTGAACGAGCCTTCCTGATAAGGTTCAAAGATGCAATCTCCCGAAGATTTTCTGGAAGGCGCCAGAACCGTGTATTCCTCTGTCCATGTCTTGAGAAGATGGTTGATGTCTTTTTTTGCAAGTGTTTTCATATGCACCTCCTGACTTTGACGGCACATCCCTTGTATTCGGGAATCTTTGCAACCGGATCGTGTGCCGGGTTGGTCAGCACATTGACGGGCGCTTCATGGAAGTGGAACGTGGAAAACACCACCTTTCTCGGCACCCTGGTGGTAAGTTCCGCCCTTGCCTTAATGGAGCCTCTCCTCGATGTCACCTCAATGACATCATTGCCCCTGATGCCGAGCCTCTTTGCATCATCGGGGTTGATTTCGATGAGCGGCGCCGGAGCCTCTCTTTCCAAAATACTCGTCCGCCGGGTCATGGTTCCCGTGTGGTAATGATAGTAAATGCGACCGGTTGTGAGCATGAAATCGTACTCTTCATCGGGCACCTCGGCGACGGGTTTGAAGTCGCACGGCAGAAACGTGCCCATGCCTTTGGAGAACCTGTCTTTGTGCAAGTAAGGCGTCCCTCCGTGTTCCTCGTTCGGGCAGGGCCATTGAATGCCGTGTCCCTTTTCAAGCCTTTCGCAGGTAATCCCCGCATAAGACGGCGTCAATGCGTTTATTTCCTTCATGATGTCCGCGGGAGATCCGTAATTCATGGGATAGCCTGCAAGCCTGCTCAGATCGCATATAATTTCCCAGTCGGACCTTGCCGATCCGGGTGGCGGTATGGCCTGTCTTGAAATCTGAACCCTTCTTTCCGTGTTGGTGTAGGTCCCTTCCTTCTCGGCAAATGAGGCGGCGGGGAGAACCACGTCGGCTCTCGACGCCGTTTCAGTAAGGAAGATATCCTGCACGACAAGGAAATCGAGGCTGGAGAGGGCATGTTCTATGTGCGACGTATCCGGATCGCTCATCATGGGATTTTCGCCCATGACATAAAGCGCTTTAACGGTTCCGCTCCGGGCGGCGGCCATCATATCGGTGATGGTCAGACCGGGCTTGTCATCAAGGTTTGCGACACCCCATGCCTCCTCAAATTTCTTCTTTACATCCGCATCGATTACCGGCTGATAGCCGCTGTACACGTTGGGCAGCGCACCCATATCACAGGCGCCCTGGACATTGTTCTGACCCCTCAGAGGGTTCACCCCTGTCGAGGGTCTCCCGATATGGCCGGTGAGCATCGACAGGTTCGCACAGGATTTCACGTTGTCCGTGCCGGTTGTATGCTGTGTAATGCCCATGGCGTATACAAGCATGGCCTTGTCCGCCCGGGCATAAAGGCGGGCCGCCATCTCAAGATCCTGGACGGCGACGCCGGAGATCTTTTCCACGACCCGCGGGGTGTAGCGGCTGACAACGGTTTTGAGCTGGTCGAATCCTTCGGTTCTCGTCTCGACAAATTCTTTGTCATAGAGCCCTTCTTCGATGATAATATTCATCATGCCGTTCAGCACGGCCACATCCGAACCGATATGCTGCCTCATGTGTAAATCGGCGAATCGGGCGAGGGGTATTTCCCTCGGGTCCAGCAGGATGATTTTGGCGCCCCTTTCCTTCGCGTTTATGATGCGCGATCCGATCAACGGATGTTGCGCTGTCGTGTTTGAACCTGTAATAAAAAACAGATCGGCGTCGTCAAATTCGTTGATGGAATTTGTCATCGCTCCCGATCCGAATGTAGCGGCCAGACCGACCACCGTCGCACTGTGTCAGAGCCGGGCGCAATGATCGACGTTGTTCGTTCCAAACCCAGCCCGCGCCATCTTCATGAAGAGGTAGTTCTCTTCGTTGGTTACCTTTGCGGAAGAGAGGAAGGCCAGAGAGCGGCTGCCGTGCCGGTTTTTTATGTCCATCAGTCTTTCCGAGACGATCTTCAATGCCTCGTCCCACGAAGTCTCCGTGAGTTTGCCCTGCTTCCTGACAAGCGGCGTTGTAAGCCTTTCCGGCGAATGAATGAATTCGTAGGCGTTCCAGCCCTTGACGCATAACATTCCCTTGTTGACCGGATTTGAAGGGCTGGGTTCTATCCCCACCACCCTGTCACCTTCGGATACGAGGTAGAAGTTACAACCACAGCCGCAGAAGGGGCATATTGTCCGGGTCCTCTTCATGATTAGATTGCCTCCTTTATATTTTCAAGCTCTGTGTAGGGGAAAACGGGTCCATCGATACAACAGTATCTGTCGCCCATGGCGCAGTGTCCGCACTTCCCGACGCCGCACTTCATCATTCTTTCAAGGGACATGAAGATGTGATTTCTGGAGAAACCCAGGTTCAGGAGTTTCTGCAGAACAAAACGATACATGATGGGGGGACCGCACATGACGGCATAAGTGTCTTCCGGGGAGAGGGCGGCACGGTCGAACAAACCCGTCACCACGCCTACATACTGTTTCCAGATGCCCTCGTCGTCCCTGTCCACGCTGTAGAGATAATTGATGTCTTCCCTGTCGTAAAAGCCCAGCAGTTCGTACTTGAACAGCACATTATCCGGGTTGTTTGTTCCATACATCAGGATGAGATCGTCAAACTCATTTCTTCTGTCGAGGACGTACAGGAGGAGGGAACGAAGCGGGGCAAGTCCGAGACCGCCGGCGATGAGCAGAAGTTTCTTGCCCTTCAGCGTTTCCACAGGGAATCCCCTGCCGTACGGCCCCCGGATGTGAAATGTCGAGCCTTTTTCCATTTCGAAAAGGGCGTCGGTCACTCTCCCCGTGCGTCGCACGCATAACTCCAGGGTGTCAGGCCTCGTTGGCGGTGAAGATATGCTGATAGGCGCCTCTCCCTTGCCGAAGATGGAGACCTCAAGAAACTGTCCCGGTTGATGACCGAAGCTTTCCCAAGTCGTTCCGTCTTCCAGCTTCAACTGGAACAGTCTGTGGTCTTTGATCTGGGGCAATGTCCGGATGATGGACACGGGTCGAAGCTCGTATATGTTACCGCAATGATCCCCCATGATGGTACCTCCTTGTCCTCGATGCTTGTTGTAATAGCGACCTTGGTAAGGCAATTTTAATACCAAAAGAATAAGTGTATGATATGATTGGTATAGTTGATAAAGCGGCAGGGCGTTTTTATGGATGACGGGGTAACTTGCCCCGACTTTGGGGAGATATTACCCCTCTTATAGCCACTCCATTATCTCAGGGTGATGGCTTTCTCAGGACAGATTTCCTGGCAGCAGAAACAGGCGATACACACATCGGCATCCACCTGAGGAAGATGGTCGTCACTCATGGATAATGCCGATACGGGACACTGATCGACGCAGGCGCCGCAGCCTGTGCACAGCTCTGGGTCCGCCTGCGGCCGCAGGATCGTCCGGCTATGGATCGCCGTCTGTATGATCTCGTTCTCAAGATTCGCTTCGCCGCTTAACGGCGGAAGCTTGAAATCAGGCACTCGTTTCAACTCCCCGATGACTTCAATCGTACGGAGATCGTAATCACCCAAACCCGCCTCCTTCGCCTTTTGAAGGAATCGAAGCCGACCCGGTTCACATCCCATCATCACTGCTACGATAGCATCCAGGGCTACGGCGTTGTCAGAGGCCAGGATCAGGCCGATGTCTCTGAGGTCGGGCGAAGCGGGACCGTTCCCCTCCATGCCGACCACGGCGTCCATGATGAACAGGTCCGGTATCCGGAGGCGGAACACGTCAACCAGCAGTTCATGGAAACGCTCGGCGTTGCCTGCCTCCTTGTGCAGTTTGGCTTTCTGGGCGCCGGGCAAAAAACCGTAACTGTTTTTGATTGCCCCGGTGATGACGGTGAGGCCATGGGTTTTGAATTTCGGCAGGCTGATGATAATGTCGGCATCCAGCACAATCCGTGAGACGCTCACCGCGGACATATACTCGGGATTGAAGGGAACCTTCAGTGAATCGTTTCCGATATTCTGATAATAACCCTTGGCTGCATCCATCAGGCCTGTTTTTGTGAAGCTTTCCTCGTTTGCCCCATAGCTGAAAACGCCCGGATTGTCACCCACGACGATGGAAGCCGGCCTCATGGTTTCCACTTTTTCCACCACGGCGCGAAGCACTGCAGGGTGGGTCACAACGCCTTCTTTTGCCTCCGAAGACCGCAGCACGTTGGGTTTTATCAAAACTTTTTTCCCCTGCAAGTCCAGAGGGAAAAGTTCAAAGGCCCGGTCAACCGCCTGGCGTACATTCTCATAATCAGCAGGATGAATCATTACTTTTGACATGGTTTATACCTCGCCTCAAATAATTTTTCTCTTTATGCCCATGCTCATTTTCCGCTCATGCCGGCGACGAGTCGAGGCAGCATCAAGCAGCACCTACTACTAAACGATTTTGAAAAACCCTATCGTTGTGAATTACGTTTGAAGGAAAGAGTGACGGCTGAACTGTGCGGGCGCCATAGGCGATCCGTACGAGTGATTTATTAGCCTGTGATTGCAATGTATTCTGCAACGGCATGTGCTTTTGGAATAGGCAGGTGATCTTCATTTAAACCTTGGATATGCAATTCAATTGCCTCATGCATTTTTTTCGCAGCCTGATCTTTTGTTTTTCCCGTTGCTATACAACCAGGAAGATCGGGGGAATATGCTGAATAATTTCCATTGGCTTTTTCAATCACTATTAAAAACCTTCGCATACTGTATCCTCTCTATTTTCTGTCAGATTTCTTTATTCCGGTCTGTTTGAATACACTATTTAAAGTTCCTGGGGCCAAATTCATCACCAGGATGTCCCGCAATTGTTACACGACCCTTCTTCTCAGGGTGCTTATACTGTCGATGGCTTCCCTTCTGATACACTTGAAACCAGCCATCCTCTTCGATTATCTTTATCACATCCCTAATCTTCATATCACTATGTTTAAACTATCCCATACTTCTATTCAGGTCAAGTTATTACAGGCGAACATTCGGCATCACCGGGAACCGGCTTTATGGGCGATCCGGTGCATGCCTTTACCCGTCTCATTCCACTTTTTCCACCTATGCCCATGCTCATTTTCCGCTCATGCCGGCAACAAGTCGAGGCAGCATCTGTGGATCACGACATACGGCGTAATCCCAAACACCGAGTCGCCCCCAGTTATTGACCGCCGTGATCCAGCGCCGGGCGGCCTGGTATTTGGCGCGATCCTGGTCGTCCTCTTCGCCCTTCATCTCCAGAATCAGGGTCTTGCCGTTCTTGAGGCGGACCACGTAATCCGGTTCGAAGTGATGCTGCGCCCCTTCGTACTCATAGGGAATCAGCAGGAAAGGCCGGTCGTTTCTTACATAGCAGAAAACGTGGTCGGTTTGTTGCTCCAGGTAGAAGGCGGCAGCCTGCTCCCAAGAACTGTCCAGGACGACAGCGTTCACGTGGGACCGCTGTGTGCTGTGGACGTTCTGTTTCGTCGTGAAATCGACATCGGCGGTCGAGCCGATGGGCTTGTAACGGTTCAGAATCGGCAGGAGAGGCGCCTCGCCCTCCTGTTCGTTGGGAACGATCGCGTCCAGCAGTCGCTCCTTGATCCGACGGACGTACTTTTCCAGGCCAAGTTCACATTTGTGTTGCCCCCGGAAATCGACTTTTTCCGCGACGTACCTGCGGACGATCCGCAGAACCTGGGGAAAAAGTTCGTGGCGTGCGAGACCGCGGGTGCGGGCGGTTCCACCCACAGGTGCATCGGATCCCTCGCCCACCAGGGCGGCAACGATCTGCCGGGCAATCTCGAACTCGATCTCCTGAAGGTGATAACGGTCGTAGTATTCCTTGCGGTTGTGTTCAACATACTCGCCGATCCCTCCGCCGTATGCACCACCCTCCAGATGATCCGTGATAATTCGCAGGAACGTTGCCGTCGGCGTCTTCTCCGGTTCGATCACCAGCCGTTCCAGCGAAGAGAAATCCGCCCTGATTGAGGGCTTGCGCAGGGTATAAACGTAACCCTCGACATTCGGGAAACGCAGTTCGAAGGCGGCTCGTTCCTTTACGGCATAGACATGGTTCACGGGCCGGTCGACAGGCGTCCGGGAAGGTTTTCCCTTGTATGGAATCACCGAGAAGGGTATGCCGTACACATCCACGTACTCTTCCGGGAGAAGCTCCGTTTGTGGGTCAGGCGTGTAATTCATCCGTCTCAACCCGCGGCCAACCACCTGTTCACACAAAAGCTGGCTCCCGAAGGCGCGCACGCCAAGAATATGGGTGACGTTATTGGCGTCCCAGCCCTCTGTCAGCATGGAAACGGATACCACGCAGCGCACATCCTGTCCCGGTTTGCCCGGTTTGCCTACGGTGTTGACGATCTCCCGGAGTTCCTTCGCCGCCTCGTCGCGGGTGGCATCCGGGTCTTCACTCTCGATCTTCTCCAGCCGCTTGCTGTCAATACGGATCGTCCAGAGGCGCCCCTGATCGTTCTGGAAAAGTTCCGGGAACGACGTCTTGTTCGCCCCATAGGAGACCCGCATTTTGGATTTCTTTCGCCTGGCCTTCGGCGCCTCTTCCTCATCTTCGACGTCCTCCGGGATGTCCTCCACTTCCGTTTGTCCGGAGATGTTCTCAAAGAAGACCTGGGCGATATCGGTATTATCGCAGACCAGGATCATGACCGGCGGCGCTTTCAAGGCCGTGTCGCTGGCCTCCTCTATGGCCTCTAAGGCCTTCTTGTATTCCCCGGCCAACTGGACAAAGGCGTCCTGCGACCGTTCCCAGACGATCTCCGGTTTCGGCCGCTTAGTGGAGAGGCGCTGGCCTGCTGCAAGATCTTTGGTGATGTTCCGCCAGAGCCGGAAATACTTCGGGTCGGGCTGGCCGGTCGTGTCGCTGACGGGCAGGCGGGGGATCTTGGTAATGCCGCTTTCGATGGCGTCCACCAGTCCGAAATCACTTACAATCCACGGAAAAGGTTCGCCTTCCGGGTAGCCGCTGCCTTTGATATAGAAAGGCGTAGCGGAAAGGTCTAT
>Ga0315284_10012362_pt1 | contig 12155 bp, 18 predicted proteins | sample YL17G09_16_MG_FD_203696 | JGI IMG/M metagenome (GOLD analysis project Ga0315284, IMG submission 203696) | Sediment microbial communities from Yellowstone Lake, YNP, Wyoming, USA - YL17G09_16 | ecosystem: Environmental > Aquatic > Freshwater > Lake > Sediment | place: USA: Wyoming | collected...
TATGAATCCGAAAACCATGGCCCCCCCAAGCATCCCAATGATGGTCATTACCGGAGACAGATTGATCTTGGTTCCGATCAGATAGGGTTTGAAGATATTGTCTATGTAGCTCACCACAATAATGCCATAGATCAGCAGCCCTATTCCCGCCGCTGTTCTCCCATCAAGGATCATGCCAATCCCTATTGGAATCCACAGTATCCACGGGCCAAGGGGAAGTATCGAAAGTATTATCGCAATGAGTGTGAAAACGAATGCCCCTTTGACTCCGAACAGGAAGAAGCCTATTCCGGCAGTCAATCCTTGGAAGATCCCCACTATTATCGAGCCGTAAATCACTCCGCTTGTTATCTCCTTAAATCGCTCTATGAATTTTTCCTTGACCTCTTCTCTGAATGGAAGGATGCTCTTGAAATAAGCTATTATCTGGTCTCCGTCCTTCAGGAAATAGAACAGTGAGAAGAATGCGACTATGCCGTCCATGATGATTATTGGCAGGTTGAATATCAGATTGCTGAATGTATTGATGATATAGGAAGTTCCTTTCTCTAGCGCAGTGTCAAAAAGGAATGAAAACTGGGTTGGATCGATATTGGTGAATTTGACTGTTAGGGCCTTCAGCGGAGCCATGATGTCCGCAGTTTTCGTGTATGCATAGAAAGTCATGACCTGACTCAGGACTATCTGCAGGCTTATGACAAGGAAGATTATTATTGCAAGAAGAACAAGCGTTGAAAGCGTCAAGGCGATTATTGTGGGCTTTTTGAACCTGTTGTTGAGCTTCACATATAGCGGCCTTGTCAGAAAAGCCAGCAGAAGTGCCAGGAATATGGCAGTCATGAATGGCTTGACTATCAAGAATGAGAGGACCGCAAGGGCGAGAAATATCCCGAAGGCTATGATTTTGTTTATCTGATTCATCAAATATAACAGCGTTGATTATCTTATAAAGGTTTTTACCGGCAGATTGTAAGAAATCTTTATAAATGACCAAACCAATTAGAATGGATGATACATTTTTTGAACAAGCTTTGGAAGAATTCTGTTGACGATTCGGTCCATTTCCAATTTGTAAGATTCGGGAAGGGGATATTCGAAAAGAGGTTTGTGTTCAAGGTGAGGAAAGGGGACCCTGTAAAGCTCAATTCGACTTTCGAGCTTGCAACCGACCTCATACTATTCGCCGCCAGCATAGCAAAGAGCATACATGTCGAAGGCGTGATTCTTTCCAAGGAAAAACTCCCGTTTGAAGGGAAAAAGAAGGGCCAATTGACTGCCTATAATGTAAACAAGGAAATGACATATTCGGAGCTCGAAGAACTGTCAAAAAAAGCCTATTTCATGCTTCTTGATGGACAAGGGGAAGGAGTATCATTGAAAGTGAAGAAGACTCTTCCAAAGCCAAAGCCAAAAGGAGCAGACAGCAAGGTAAATGACAAATTCTGCGTTCTTGAGGTCCAGGGCAGCGCATTTTCAAGGATCAAAGAGGAATTCCTTTTTGGTCTTCCAGAGGGGAAGAAATATGAAGTCGAGCACAGGGTTGCTGTGGATTCAGTCATAATCCCTGATGATGAGAAGGATCCCGAGCAAATAAGACTGAAAGCCCAGAAGAAAGGGAAGATAACGAGAAAGGCCATTGTCGACGGAAAAGAGATTGTCGTTGAGAAGGATTTTGTTGCGTGATTCCCTATTTGAAGAGTGCAGTGTTAAGTTAAGTGGTCTTACTAACTTAGGAAGATTTTATAAATGTAGGCAATTCATGTTTGATTCATGGCAAGAGTAGAAATAAAGAAGCGAAGCATAACCACCCGATGTGCTTGTAAGAGCCATAATGCAAAGTATCATATTCTTGTGAAGGGAATATCTGCCACACCTCAAGCTGAACTTCCTTTGTGTGATAAATGCTTCAATGAATTGAAAGAAAAAATTAAGGCTTTTTAGGGTGCCGATACTTTTATAAACTTCGGGTTCCTAATTCTTCTATGAAAATCATGAAAGTCTTTGACAAGAAGGTCGGTGAGGTTACATACTCCAAGTATCGGATAAACCTTCCGAAAGAGGTTGTTGAGAAGTCAGGATTCATTGGGAAGGAGATTAAGGCTGAATTAAGAAATGATCAAATTATTATTGAAGAGGCATAATTCTCTTTAATTTATACTTGCTCGTTTTTGTTGTTCCTTCATGTTCAAGTAATCCTTCTTTGACTAATTTGTTTAACATTTTTAAAGCAGTTACTCGAGAGACTCCTAAAAGTTTCATTACTTTAGAAGAGGTTATCTTCTCATTTTTCTTAATCATAGAAGCTAACCTTAGCATCTTAACATCTTTTGATATTTTTTGGGTCAAGTTGATCTTCACATAGAATGAAGACGGCGAATCTCCAATCACCTTAAATTCTGGTTCTATCTTGCGTAACCGTTCAAGCTCTTCTCTTATCTTCCAAATGCCTTCCCCTCTCCCCTCATAAAGCTGTTTAGGGTTGAGGAAAGTATAAAGTCCTTCGTTAGGGTGATATGTTGAATGGGTAGCAAGGATATCTGCCCACATCTTTTCAGATACTACTGCAGGATTGGCTATATCAAAACAGTCTGCAAAAATTCTTATGCGGACATGTTCGCTACTTCTATAATTTCTATGGGCAATAGCATTTGTGATAACTTCACGTATAACACTTATTGGAATTATTGGAGACTCTATCATTTTGGCACCCTCATATTTTCTTTCCAAAGGTAAATTCTGCATAAGTATTTGCGTTGCCTCTTCAATCAAAAGACCTGCAGGCTTGGATAACTTTATAGGATTGCCTATAGGGACTGGGGGGCTACCTAAAACATTGTCATATTTCTGAATTTCTATAAATGCCCCTTCTAAATATTTAGAAGGGTCTTTGGATAATGCGACTACACCCCTTATAGTCAGGGAATCATCATGGATTACACTGATTAATATATTGCTTTCTTCTTTTTTTAATAACTCAGAATATTTCTTTAACTCATCTTTATCCACATCTTCCTTAGAAGCATGAGTGGGCATATTTTCAATGTTAACGCCACCATAAACAATGTGGTATCTTCTCACTTCTTCAGGTTGTAATGGCAGGGAAGATTCACCTTTCCGTTCATAGAAATTTTTCTTATAGGCACAGGGTCTAAGCTCTCCAACATCTCTGACTTCAATAACTGCTAATTTCTTACCCCTATGTTCAATAATTTTAGACTGAGTTAAGGGGGCGGGTCGGACATTGCTTATTGCTTGAGAGAATGTTCTTTGAAACTCTTCTTCATTGACCCCGATTATCTCTCCACCTTCTTTCAAATCCCTTTGCCCCACAAGGATTACTCCCCCATTCTTGGTTCCAAAGGCTGCAATTCTAATCCCCATATTCTCTTGATCGGAGATAGTCCTATCAAATAGTTCTCCCTCAGGATACTTAACAAGTCTATCACTGCTAAGATTGTATAATACATCTAATGCTACTTTATCCGCCATAATTGATTGTTTAATTGTTTAGTATATAAACTTTACTATTAAATAATTAATGGAAATTAAGGCTTATTCGGGACCCGAAAGGTTTATATAGTTCGGGTGCCTAATTATTACATGAAAAACAAACAATGCCCAAACTGCAAAAGCCGAGAAGTAGTCAAGAGAGGCTTCTTCAAGACGGAAGTTCATGGAACGAGGCAGAGATACTTTTGCAAGAGTTGTGGCAAGAAGTTCATAGAACAGGATGCTTTCTATAGAATGAGGAATACTCCACAGAAGATAACATTGTGCCTTGATTTGTTCTACAAAGGGGTTTCTACAAGGCATATACAAGAGCATCTCCAATCCTTCTATCCTCACAATTCCTCTAATGTTTCAATCTACAAATGGATAGTCAAATATTCAAAGCAGATAGGAAAGTTCACAGATAGCTTGAAGCTGAATGTCGGAGAGGAAATGCAGACGGATGAAATGGAATATAAGACTAAGGGAAGGATGGCTTGGTTCATTGATACGATTGACACAAAGACAAGGTTCATGGTTGCCTCAAAATATGGAAACAAGAGAGATATGAGGTCAATAAGGAATGTCCTTAATGTTGCGAAAAGAAAGACAGGGAATCAGATCAAAATAGTAACGACAGACGGATTTCAGGTTTATACAAACCTCGTAAGAAAAGCTTTCTTCTCTATGAAAGCAGGAATGTCAACCGTTGAGCATCATGTCACAAATGCCTCAAGAGGAGAAGGATTCAACCATAAGATTGAGAGGATGCATAACACAATCAGATTGAGGACAAAGACTTTCAGAGGATTCCATGGCTCGACAGAATCGGCAGATTCTATCATGAAAGGTTTTGAGATTTACTACAATTTCATAAGGAAGCATCAAGCGTTGAACGGAAGGACACCTTCAGAATTGGCTTGTCCTGAATTGAAGCTTGAAGGGAATAGATGGTTGAGATTGATTGAATTATCTCAATAATGTTTAATTTAACTTCTTTTTCTGTTTGTTTGAAAATAACAAAACCTCTCCAAGATAATTAAAGTGTCCATTCTCTACAATTATTGCAGCTTTTTCTGCTACCGCATAAATCTCACTATTTTCAGATAATTTCAATAATCTATTATCAAAATCGGGAGTATAATGTACTTTTAATTTAATATTCACAAGGCCTAAACCCGAAATTTCTCGAATATTTTCTTTGATTTGAATGTATTTCTTGCAACAAGTATACGCACCAGCACTATTGCCTTCAATGACCTTATTAAAGGATCTTATTGGTTGTGCTAATTTATTTTTCTTTATGTTACTAAGCAATAATTCAGTGTTTCCTCCAGCAATAAATAATACATCTGCATTTTGCATATCTGAGATAATATTTTTTGAGTCCGAAGCGAATTTGATTTCTTTGTATCCCACCTTTTTGAAATGATCCAATAGTTTTTGTTTTTTTAATTCTAATTTATTTTTATCATCTGTTGTTAAGTTTATTGCAAATATCCTCTTATTTTTAGAATTTTCAGCTATCTTTTTATCGAGGTCATAATAATCCTCTTGTTCTCCTCCACCTAAAAGATAAATCTGTTTGGCCATTTTAATACCGAAGATTTTCTTCTTTAAATTACTTACTAAGACCAATTAACTTAACACTGCATTTGAAGAGCAAGGTATTTAAAGGGTCAAATTTGAGTAATTCTGTAACAAGAGACCTGTCCAAGACAGGATAATTTTTACCAGGAGAAATCCGGCTTAGGAAAATCTTGTACTTTCTTAAGCTAAAGTTAAGCCAAAGTTAAGATGAAGTCAAGCTGAAGCTTATGAATTGACATTAGAGGTCATTTTCATCAAACAATACAATGGGAAAGATGCACGTGCCGAGGAGAGGAAGCCTGCAATTCTGGCCTAGAAAACGGGCCGAAAAGGAATTGCCTAGTGTTAACTGGAAACCATTTTCTAATAAAAAAGTAGAATCAAAGAACGGACTCCTTGGAGCGATAGGATACAAAGTCGGAATGGCCAGTGCGATAGTTAAGGATTCAACGGAGTATTCCATGACAAAGGGAAAAAACAAGGTGGTTCCAGTGACTATTCTCGAATGCCCTCCGCTAAAGATATTCTCAGTGAGATTTTACAAAGATGGCAAGGTTTCTACGGAAGTAGTATCTCAGAATCCAGACAAGGAATTGAGGAGAAAGATGAAGATGCCGAAGAAATTCAAGAGCCTTGACGAAATGGCAGGAAAACTGTCTGAATTCTCAGACATAAGAGTGATTGCCTACTCCCTTGCCAAGAAAAGCAAGATAAAAAAGACCCCCGAAGTCATGGAGATAGGATTGACGGGAGATTTAAAACAAAAATTCGATGCTGCTAAGGCGCTTCTGGATAAGGAGATAAATGTTTTTGACACATTCAACAAAGGCCAGCTCCTTGATACCCATGCTGTGACCAAGGGAAAAGGATTTCAGGGGCCTGTGAAAAGATTCGGCATAACTCTCAAGCAGCACAAATCAGAAAAAGGGGTGAGAAGACCCGGATCGTTGGGGCCATGGCATCCGGCAAGAGTCACGTTCAGGACTCCGATGGCCGGCCAGCTCGGATATTTCACGAGGGTGCAATATAATAATACACTCATTGGGATCGGAAAGGAATTGTCAGAGCTCAAGGGAGAAAAACTCAGAAGAGAATGGGAGAATTATGGATTCCTGAATTCGCCGTACTGCATAGTCACCGGATCAATCCAGGGCCCAAAAAAGAGAGCGGTAGTACTGACATTCTCAACAAGACCCACAAGGGGAGCTTCAAGGCAGAACTATGAAGTTATGGAGATCCTATGAAGTCTCAGATATTCTCATTGGATGGAAAAGTCAAGGGAAGTATGGAAATCCCAAAATTCTTCGAGCAAAAAGGAAGAGAAGACATTGTAAAAAAGGTGTTCCTCGCAAATCCGAAAAGGCAGACCTACGGGGCATTTGAAAGAGCCGGAATGGAAGTCAGCGCACATGGAATATTCAAGCACAGAAGAAGAGCATACAAGGGGCAGTACGGAATAGGAATAGCAAGAACCCCGGCAAAGGTTGTTTCCCACAGGGGAACAAGATTCACCAGGGTTGGGGCATTCGCAGCCAATACCCGCGGCGGAAGAGAATCCCATCCCCCGAAGATATCCAAGATATGGGGTGGAGAGATAAATAAGAAAGAAAGCTCAAAAGCTCTCATGTCAGCCATTGCGATAAGCAATTCCATTGATTCATTGAAAAATTATTATCCGATAGTCGATTTCTCCGACATTTCCCTGCCATTGATCGTAGAAGACAAGATCTCCGAAGTCAAGAAGGCGAAGGAAATAAAACAGGCATTGTCAAAAATCCTGGGAAAGGCGGCTTCAATCGCAGAAAAGAAGGTCCTTTTGGTTTCAGAGAAACCCATAAGGGCCAGCAATCTGGGATTCGACGTTGTCAAGACCTCAGAACTCAACATAAGAAATCTTGCACCCTCCGGCATGCCGGGAAGATTTATAATCTTCACAGAAAGCTCAATGAAAGAGCTGGGGAAGAGATGGCACTGATAAAACCTATAACCACGGAGAAGGCGATAAGGCTGCTTGAGACAGAGAACAAGATAACTTTTTTCGTAGACAGGAAATCCAACAAGACCGAGATAAAAGAGGAGCTGAAAAAGATGTTCAATGTCAAAGTGGACAGCGTAACAACCCACATAAAGAATAACAGGAAGATAGCAACAATAAAGCTCAAGGAGGAGAGCCCGGCAATAGACGTCGCCACAAAGCTTGGGCTGATATAAAAATAACATGGGAAAGAGAATAATCCAGCAGAGGAGGGGAAGGGGAACGACAACATACAGAGTCAGAAGAGCAGCCTATATCAGAAGAATCAATTATCCTGAAAAGAACGGAGAAGGAGAGATCCTGAAATTCATAACTGATGCTGGCCATTCTGCCCCTCTCGCGATGATAAAAACAAACAAGGGGACATTCTTCAATGTCGCAGTCGAAGGGATACAAAGGGGCCAAAAGGTCGTCATAGGAAAGGGAGAGATAAAACCCGGAAACATAATGCCCCTGGAGGAAATCCCTGTCGGAACAAATATCTGCAACATAGAGACGCTTCCCATGGACGGCGGACAACTGGTCAGGGCAAGCGGGTTGTCCGCACAGATCCTGAGAAAAGATGATAGAAACGTCACAATACTCCTCCCATCAAAGAAAGAAAAGATACTCAGCAAGAGTGTCAGAGCCACAATAGGAATAATTGCCGGCGGCGGAAGAGTGGAAAAGCCGTTCGTCAAAGCAGGCAAGAGATGGCATCTGATGAAAGCCAGAAACAAGCTCTATCCAAGAACCTCTCCAATAAAAATGAACGTTGTAGACCATCCATTTGGAAGCGGACGAGGCAAGAACATGGGTAAGAGCGGAATCGCCCCAAGATGGGCTCCTCCCGGAAGAAAGGTCGGATTGCTAAGGCCAAGACAGACAGGAAGGGGAGGCAAGAGATAAACATGGCAAAGGAATTTTTTTACAAGGGAAAAAAGCTGGAAGAGCTTAAGAAAATGGATGTAAGGGAATTTGCAAAGATAATCCCTTCCAGAAGAAAGCGAAGCCTGCTCAGGCAGTTTGACAAGATAGAGAAATTCATACAGCGGTGCAAAGCCAAACAGCAAGCCGGAAAGAAAATAAGGACCCATTCAAGGAACATGATAATAGTGCCCCAGCTTATCGACATGACAATATATGTGCACACTGGAAAAGAATTCCAGGCGGTGGTGATAGCGCCTGAAATGCTCTCCCACTATCTTGGAGAATTCGCCTTGACAAGAAAGAAAGTGCAGCACAGCGCTCCAGGAATAGGCGCAACAAGGTCATCTGCCGCACTATCAGTCAAATGATGAAAATGGAAAATAAAACACAAACCTCTGAAGTGAAGGAAGCAGTAGTCAGAGGTCACGATGTCGGCATATCCGCAAAGCATGCAATTGCAATATGCAAATTCCTGAAGGGAAGAAAGATAGATTATTCAATCTCATTTTTAGAGGATGTGATAAAGATGAAGAAGGCAATGCCCATGAGGGGAGAAATTCCGCACAGACATGGAATCGCAGGTGGAAGATACCCTGTCAAAGCGTCCAAGGTGTTCATAGGACTGTTGAAAAATCTGAAGGCCAATGCCTCCTCAAAAAATCTGGATGTTTCAAAATTGGTCATTGCCGCAAAGGCGGACAGGGCATCCAGGGCGAGAAAGCCGGGAAAATATGCCAGAAAATTCAAAAGAACACATCTTGAAATAAAAGGAATATTAAAACAATGATAAAAATCAAGAAAATTTTTAGCATGCCAGAAATTCGGTCTGGCAGGGAGAATTTCTAAGCATGATAGAGAAAAAAATAATAGCCCTGATGAAGGATGAGCTCAAAACAAAGAGTTTCATAAAGACCCATCTCGGGAAGGGGAAACTCAGCAGCATAAAAATCGAGAAGACCCCTATGGGCGAGAAAATCATAATAGTCACCGCAAAGCCCGGAGCAATAATCGGAAGAAAGGGGGAGAATATCTCGGATCTGACAGAGGTTCTCAAGAAAAAATTCAATCTTCAGAATCCAAAGCTGGAGATCTCTGAAATAGAAAAACCTGAATTTGATGCTCAGAACATGGCCGACCAGATTGCGATGAATCTGGAAAGCTTTGGAACCCAATCATTCAAAATAGTCACATACAAAATGCTGGAGAGAATAAAGGCTGCAGGGGCAATGGGATGCGAGATAATACTCAGCGGAAAACTTCCTGGAGAAAAGGCAAGATCCTGGAGGTTCCATTTCGGATATCTGAAGAAGACCGGAGATCCTATAAATCTGGTCAATAAGGCCCAGGCCGTCGCCTTGACAAAGCCTGGAACAACGGGGATAAAAGTCGCGATACTTCCAGGAGGCACAAAGATCCCTGACAGAATAGAGGTCCCTGAGAGAAAGATAGTTGAGGAGGTTTCAAATGTCAATACTCAAAAATAAACAGATAAGATCCATGCCTGATGAGGAATTAAAGAAAAAAATGCATGAATTGAAGCTGGAGCTGATGAAAGAGACAAAAGCCGGCCAGGGGGCATCAATAAAAACCAAAGAGATTAAAAGGACTATCGCAAGGATACTTACTCATGCCAGGATAAAAAGTCTGGGCATGGCTCAAGAAAAGGTTACAACCAAAAAAAACAAATAACATGGAGATATGCGCCAAGTGTGGACTACCAAAGGAAGCCTGTGTTTGCGAGGTTATCGCAAAGGCAGAGCAGAAGATCAAGGTAATCCCTGTGAAGAAAAGATATGGCAAGTTTGTCACCCTTGTCTCCGGGATCGATCCCAAGGGAATCGATCTTAGAAACCTCGCAAAACAGCTAAAGGAAATGCTTGCCTGCGGAGGAACGATAAAGAACAATGATATCGAGCTTCAGGGGGCACATGTGAAAAAAGTGAAGGAAAAGCTCATTTCACTCGGGTTTTCCCCTGACTCAATAGAGAGATAAAAATGGAAATACCAAAACGAACAAGAAAAAACAAGGAAAAAATTGAATGTGAAGACAGATGCCCCTTCCATGGAAATCTTAGCGTTCGAGGAAGGAAATTCGAAGGGATTGTGAAAAAGATAGTCGGACAGAGGGCGGTGCTGGAACTGAAAAGGATGATATATTATCCAAAGTATGAGAGATTTGCAAGACTAAAAAGCAAACTCCATGCCCACATCCCAAAATGCCTCGGCGGCAAGATAAAGATAGGGGACCATGTGGAAGTGGGAGAATGCAGGCCATTGAGCAAGATAATACACTTTGTGGTGATAGGGGAGATAAAATGAAGGCCATAAGCGCGAAAAGGACAGCAGCATTGAACATCGGGGCAGTATTGACTGTTGCAGACAATAGCGGAGCGAAAATGGCAAGGATAACCGGAGTCAAGAGGGGAAAAAGCACCAAGGGGAGACAGAATGCTGCAGGCATAGCAGACCATGTCAAGGTAAGCATAAGGAAAGGATTGCCTGAAATGAAGGGCCAGGTGCTTGATGCAGTGATAATAAGACAGAAGAAAGAATGGAGAAGACTTACTGGAGAAAGAATTTCATTTGAGGACAATGCCGTTGCCATAATCAAGGATGAGAAAGGCGATCCAAAAGGAACGCAGATAAAGGGCCCGATAGCCAGAGAGGTCACCGAAAGATGGCCGGGAATAGCGAAGATCGCAGGAGTGGTTGTCTGAGATGAAACACTTTTCAATGAAATGGAGACAGAGCTCAAGGCCGGGAAAGCAGAGAAAATTCAGAGCAAATGCTCCCGCGCATGTCAAGCACAAGATGCTCAGCTCAACACTCAGCAAAGAGCTTAGGAAAAAATATTCACGAAGAAGCTTCCCATTGAGGAAGGGAGACATGGTTGAAATAATGGTCGGAAAATTCAGGAAGAAAAAGGGGAAAGTCCTGGAGATAAGGCTGGACACAATGAAAGTATACATAGAAAGCATGCAAATAACCAAGAAGGATGGAAGCAAAGTGAATGTTCCATTCAATGCATCAAATCTCAGGATCATGGAGTTCAATCTGGATGACAAGAAAAGGATTGAAGCCCTTGGGAGAAATAAAAAATGACGCATGTGAAAAGACTTGCTTCACCAAAAACCTGGACAATACCTAGAAAGGGAACCAAATATGTTCTAGGGGCATATCCCGGGAAGAAAAAAGAATTGACAATTGCTTTAGGGATGCTGATTAGGGATTTCTTTGATATAACATCCACTAAAAAAGAAACCCGGGCATTCCTGAAGGCCAAGGAAGCGATGGTTGACGGCAAGATAATCGAAGAGGAAAAATATCCCATAAGCCTTTTTGACAATGTGGGATTCCCAAAAATGAAAAAGTTCTACAGGATCATAATAAACGAGCTTGGAAAAATCGGTGTTGAAGAGATAAAAGAAAGTGAAATGGGAAAGAAGGCATACAAGGTCATCGGAAAGACCGCGTTGAAGAACGGAAAGCTGCAGCTGAATCTGTTCAATGGAAGAAATGTCCTCACAGACAAGAAAATCATGGTTAATGACAGCGTGGTCATGGATCTGGAAAAGAATGCCGTGCTAAAACATCTTCCGCTCAAGGTTGGAGCGAAGGTTTACATCACTGGAGGAAGCCATCTTGGGAGCAAGGGGGTAATTGAGAATGTATCAAAGGAGTATATCCAGGTAAAGATCTCTAATCAATTGTTCGACATAAAATTGGACAATATCTATGTGTTAGAATAACGCTAAGAAAAAAAATGGCAAACAAAGAAAATATCATGAGAAAAGTGAAACTTGAAAAAGTCACCTTGAACTGCGGAGCAGGAGTGGAGCCGAATAGGATAGAAAAAAGCATGAAATTGCTTGAAATGCTCGGAGGAGGAAAATCAAAGGTTATTGTAACTAAGAAAAGAATCCCCGCATTCGGAGTTAGGCCCGGCTTGAGACTGGGATGCAAGATAACCCTCACAAAAAACAAGGCTCATGAACTGCTCAAGAGGCTGCTTGAATCTATAGGAAACAAATTATCTGAAGACCAGATAAATCCCGGATCATTCGCATTCGGAATAAAGGAGTACATAGAAATTCCGGGAATGGCCTACCAGAGAGACATCGGCCTGTTGGGA
>Ga0315284_10012363_pt1 | contig 12154 bp, 5 predicted proteins | sample YL17G09_16_MG_FD_203696 | JGI IMG/M metagenome (GOLD analysis project Ga0315284, IMG submission 203696) | Sediment microbial communities from Yellowstone Lake, YNP, Wyoming, USA - YL17G09_16 | ecosystem: Environmental > Aquatic > Freshwater > Lake > Sediment | place: USA: Wyoming | collected...
CCGTGTTGGTCGATCGAGAGGCTCATCTGGCGATCTCCCGAGGAATCTTCTCCCGGGCACAATCCCGTGTAGCTGGCCACCTGCCGGCGATTGTGGAACCGATTCCAGTCGCCGATCTCTCGGTCCAAACGCGAGAGCAACTCTCTGGCGTCGATCTTGTCGTTGGCCCGTTTGCGTCCTCGCGACAGGCGTTCGGGGGCGCAGACCAGGCATTCCACTCCCGGTTCTTTGGCTTGGCGGTAGAGGGAAAGGCCATACGGCCCGGCTTCGTAGACCATCACCACGTGTTGGGCCAGGGCCAGTTGCTTCTTGATCAAGTCGATGAACGCATCGGGCGAGAGCGATTGCGGCGGCTGCGAGCCCAGTTGGTCGATCATTCGCGCGAAGGTGTACTGGCCGCCGTGGCTATCCACGCCGAGTTTGATCGTTTCGTAGCGTTTCTTTTGGGACTGCATCGAGACTTCGCCCTCTCGACCTTGGGGCGCCTTGCGGCTACGTTTACTAGAAGTGTGGTGTTTCATGGTTGTCGGGTTTAGCCTTTACCGGCTGGCCTGACAACCAACATGCCATCTACGGTTACTCGCGGGGGTTACGCACCGGAGTTGCCATGGCTATTGGGCATCGACTCGGCACGCCCAAGGGATAGATGCGGTAGTCCATAGTACTCGTCCGCATCGCATACCACTCAATCTCGAAGTCTCTGAAGGGCAGGGGCGGAAGCTTCTGTTGTTTACGCAGACGATTGAGCGCGGAGACCAGGCTTCTCTCAAACTTTCCGCGGCGCAACTCGGCCTGCGGTAGGGACCCCTCCGCGAACAGCTCTCCTCTGATAAACACAACGCGATGCACGCTTGGCGTGCGACGCATATCAGCAATGATGCTCTCCAGTAGCGGCTTATGCACCTTCGTCAGATCGGCTCTTCCGTTTTGCATATCAGCAAGTTAGCATTTGTGGCTGGGAATGCAATCAGCGTGTCTGGACGGGCTGTGCCGTCGGCTGGGTCGTGGGTTTTTCGCGGTGTTTGGCGATGAGGTTTAACAGGTCCAGGCGCTTGGGGTGGTCGGGCTCAAGGTCCAGCACCATCTGCCACTCCACCACTGCTTCCGTGAACTTGCTGGCCTCCTCGTAGGCGATGCCGAGCTTCAGGTGCAACGCCGCCGTCTGCGGGCTTTCGTTGACGGCCTTGGCCAGGTAATCGACGTACTTGTCGAGCTGACCGTTCTGGTTGTACTGCTCGGCCACCTTCACATACGCCTCCACCAGCGTCGGCTGATAGGCGGCCTTGTTCAGCTTGATGGCCTCCTGCAGCAGCGACAGATACTCCTCGTATTGCCCCACGCCAAAGGCCGCCTGGGCGTAATAGTAGAAAAACAGCGGCAGATCCTCCTTCGGGATCGACGGCTGCATCTTCTTGTACATCTCATAGGCCTGCTGGTACCGCCCGGCGTTCAGGTAGATGTTGGCCCGCAGGAATTGTATGTCCGCGCGGTCGCCGATGCCGTCGGCGATCGCCTTGGCGACGTGATAGATCGCGGAGCTGGCCGGCGCGGCGCGGAAAACGTCCTTCTGCCCCGGCACCGGCTCAATCAGGTAAAAGCTCTCGCTGATCGTGCCAGGTGCGCCGGATTTCACCGTGATCGTCACGATGTTCCCGAAGTAGTTGCGGAGGTTGAAATAGGCCGAGCCTAGCTTGTAGTGCAGGATCGGGCTGGACAGGCCCAGCCGCAGCGCATTCTGGTACGACTCGGCGGCCAGCGCGAAACAGTTCCCCGCCAGGTGGATATTGCCAAGCTGATAATGATCAGCGGCGCTCGAGGGGTTGAGCTTGATCGCTTCCTCGTAGTATTTCCTGGCGGTCTCGCTGTCGCCGAGGTTGTACTTCGCCTCGGCCAGCAGGTGATACGTCGCGTAATCGTGGCGATACTTCAGCAGCGGATCGAGCAGCGCCACAACGGCCTTCCAGTCCTCCTTCTTGGCGAAGATCTCCCCGAGGAGCTGCCCGGCCTCGACGTGGTCGGGGCTGGCCTTGAGAATGTCGCTCAGCAGCTTCTCGGCCTCGGCCGCCTTGCCGGAATATTGCATGGCCCTTGCCAGGTGCAGGCGATAGGTGGTCTTGCTCGGGTCCTCGGCGGCGGCCTTGCCCAGAAGGTCGATGGCCTTATCAAACTCCCGGCGGTAGAGCGCGTCGCGGCCTTCGGTGAAGAGCAGTTCGGCCTTCGACGCCTGCATCTCCTGCGTCGTTGGCACCGTCGCCGGAGCCGCGGCATACCCCGTCGCGCCAGCGGCCGCAAGCACCGCGCCCAAGACGATCATACGGAACCGTTTCATGTGTAAAATCCTCAGTTTCGCGGATATGTGAACCGCAGCCGACGCGACGCACGCAAAGGAACGGCCGGCCGCCCCGCGGCATGATCCACTGCTCATCCTCGTTGCTTTTCGCTCTTTCATCTCTGCGTTCTCTGTGGTTGAGTCCTGCTCGTTCGCACCCGGCTACAGCCGATACGTCTTGATCCAGTTGATCTGCTCCTTGGCCTTGGGGACGAGGGGATGGTCGGCGAAGTTGGTGATGAAGTTGCTGTACGCATCCATGGCCTCAACCCACTTGTTCAGGTACTCGTAGCCTTCGGCGATGGAGAACTGCGCCTGGGCGGCCTTCGGGCTTCCGCGATAGTTGCGCAGGAACGCCTTATAGGCCTCGACGGCCTCGGTCCACTTAACGGCTCGCTCGTAGTACTGCGCGATCCGCCAGGAAGCCTCCTCCGCCACCGCAGTGCCGCTGAACTGCCGGACAATCTCCTGCCACGTCGCCAGCGCAGCCTGCGAGTCCTTGAGCTGCTCGTCATAGATGACGGCCATCCGCAGCAGCGCATCGCCGGCCTTGTCCCCCCCAGGCACCTTCGCGGCAGTCGCGTAGTTCTCGACCGCCTTCCGTAAGGAGGCGTTGATCTTGTCCTGGCGGTCCGCGAGCTGCGCGGCGCTGAGCGATTGGGCGACCTGCGCGGCGTTGCTCAGGGCCACGTCGAAGTTGGCGGTGTTCCAGGCGAACTCGTTGCCTGCCTGGCGCGCCTGTTCCAGTTCCGCCAGGTCCGACTTGCCGCCTTTCTTCAGCGACTCGATCCTGTCGGTGTTTAAGCGCCTGTTCACGTCGCGCTGCTGCTGGACGAACTGGTAGGCCTCCTTCTGGGCTGTCTCCTGGGCGATCTGCTCGGTGACCACACGCGTGAGGCCCGCCAGCCGCTGCGATTCCTCCTCATAGCTCTTGCCGACGTGGTACAACGCATCGTCGGCCATGGGGCTGTCGGGGTACTTGGTTGCGACGGTGAGCAGCGCCTCGCGGCCCTTGGCGGTCTCGCCCATTGACAGATAGATCGTGCCGACGGCGAAGAGCGCATCGTCCGCCAGATGGCATTCCAGCCAGTTGGTCGCGACCTTGCGGAACTCGATGATGGCTTTTGTCGGATTCGCAAGCTGCGTCTGGACAATGGTGCCGATCTGGAACTGCGCGTCGAACGCCTTGCGCTGGCCCGGCTCATCGACGAGCGTCTGGTAGCGCGCCAGGTCCTTCAGCACGCCGATGCGGCGCGTGGCCTCGGCCACCTTCCCGTCTTTCGGATACGCCTGCACATAGGCCTCGTATGCTTCGCTGGCCTGCCGCCACTGGCTCAGGTTGATCGTGCATTCCGCGATCGACCACGTGGCCTCCTGGATCCAGTTGCCCGAGGGGAATTCATTGATCACTCGCCTGTAGGCGGCGATGGCCTGCGCCCACGACTCGTTGGCCTGGTGGATCTGGCCGATCGTGGTCAACGCCTGCCCCGCGCTGGGGTGGCGCGGGAACGAGTTCACAAACGTTTCGAGAACACTCATGGCCTCGATCCATCGCTTCTGATCCTTCAGTTGCGACCCGATCTGGAACACCGCGTTCTGAGCCGCCGCGTCAGTGCCCCCGCGCGCGAAGTTGATCTCGAGGTAGGTCTCGACCGCGCGCAGGGGCCGGTTCAGGTTGTTCTGGTAGATCGCGGCGAGCTGCGGCGCCGCCTGGACGGCCAGCGGATTCGTCGGGTCGAAGTTGATGAGGTCGTTCCAGACGATCAGGGCTTCCTCGAAGAACGATCGGCTGGCCAGCTCCGCCGCGATCTGCGACATCGCTTGCGGGATGGCGGCGAGGTTGGGGTGCTCCGGCGAGTCGATCGCGATCTTCTGGAGCTGCCTGGCAGCGCGAACATACTGCCCGCGAGCCAGTGTGGGACTGAACGAGGCGATCGCGCGAGCCTGCGTGAGGAAGCTCGTGGCGATCTCCCACCGCGCCTGCTGGCTTAGATCGCGCCGCTCGGGGAAGTCGGCCGGCATCCGGCCAAACTCGACACGGGCTGCCTCAAACCGGTTAGCCACTTCCGTCAGCATCGCCTGGCGCGAATCGGTGCGGGTCAGCGGCTGTGCCGCAAAGGTCAGATAGTCGCGCGCGACCTCCATGCGTATCTGCGCCAGCTGCACGTCGGTCGGGTTGTCGGCGAGGAACCGTTGGGCCAGCGCGCCGGCCCGCTGCCACTGGCGCACGCTCCGCCAGTATGCGATCATGACCAGCATCTCGCCGCGGGATTCATCGGCCGTTGCCGTGGTCGGGTACTTGTCGCGGATGGCTTTGAACGCCTTGTACGCCGTGTCCAGAACCCCATCCAGCCGCGTCAACTCCGCATCCGACAAAACAGGCGCGTGCGGCGGCGCCGCGTTGCCCGCCTGCTGCCTCTGCGCGGGTTGGTTGAGCTGCATGGTCAGTGTCGACTCGCGCAGCGAAGCCACCTGAGCGGCCCGCCGTGATTCCTCCTGGGTGATCGCCGCGATGGCTGACATATCGGCCTGTTGAGGCTCGTCCTGCGATTCGGCGAAGACGGCGCCTTGCGGAAGTGATCTCGGCGCGCCAATAAACGCGGGTTTGGCGGGCTTCAAGTCCACCGGCTCAAGCACTCGCCCGTCGGCCGTTGCAAGCCCCATGGCGCCGTCGGCAGGCTGCGTAGCCGCCAGCCCGCCAAATGCCGCGCCCCGACTTACCGCCCGCGAGACCATCGCATTCAGCACCTGCTTGGCATGGTCCGGCATTGCCTTGCCGAGTTGGCACACGGCCCGCGAAAACTCGATCCGCTCGGGGCTGCGAAGCGCCAGGCCCGCCGCCAGGAGATCGGCATAGATTCCATCCGCCACATCCCACGCGTCCGTCCGCGCATATTCCATCGCCACTGCCATGATCCTCTGAATCGCCGGCCCCACCAGCAGGCTGTTCGGCCGCGCTTTGATGAACTCCTTGTAGCTTGCGATCGCAGCGGCAAACTCGTCGCTCACTTTCGCCGGCGGAGGCGCGCCGGGTTTCCGATCGGCCAGCGCCTTGCCGAGCGCCACCCTCGCCTTGGCATCGAGCGCCCCGGCGACCGCAAAGGCCGCCCGCTCCGCCATGCTCGCCGCCGTCGGGGTCGATTGCGCCAGCGACTTCTGCTTGCCCGCGAACGCCGCGAAGTTGCGATACACATCCGCCGCCACGTCATAGGCCTGGTGCTGCTCAAAAACGCCCGCGATGGCGAGGATTTCGTCGGCCGCCTGATCCACGAACGGGTTAGCCGGGAAGTCCGTGATAAACTTCTGATACGCGTCGATCGCGGCCTGCCACGCTGGCGTCAGCGTGATCTTCCGCTGCGGCTCGTACTGCTTGAGCAGCGCCCCCAGCTCGCGCTGGGCCTGCTCTCGCCGGAGCCTGGCCAATTGGAGTTGCGCGTGCGCCCTGGCAGCGGCCACGTCGGCGTCCGCCTTGACCGCGATCGCCTGTTCCGCGATGTCGTAGTACTGCAGTTGCCTGTAATGCGTGACGATGCGGTTCCACAGGTTCCGCACCTCGACGATGAAGGGGTCCGTCTCGGGCACGTCTGCCTGAAGCGCGCACAGCTCCTTCAGGGCCTTGCTCAGGTTGGGATCAAGCTGCCGCGGCGGCGCAAGCCCCGCCATCGTCAGGCGCTGATGGTCTTTCATGACCTGCTGGACCCACAACCCCGCGATGGCCAGTCGCGCCGCCCGCGGTTGGGCCGCGGGCAGCGACTTGCCGAGCTGTGTATACGCGTCCTCCGCGACCTTGTACTGCTCAGCCGCAATCCACCCCTGCACGTGCGCCGTCAGCCTCTCCAGAGCCCTCTGTCCGCTGCTGGCCTGCACCGAGACGATCTTCGCCAGAGCCGCCAGAAGCTGCTGCTGCGTGGCGCTGAGCTTGGCATTTTCCTCCAAGCGGGCCGCCTTCACGTTCTCCTGAAACTGGTCTTGTGCAATCGCGTCCAGCAGATCCACTTGCTGCCAGGCGGCGCCCGCCCACGCCGGCCGATCGGTCGACAAGGCGGCCAGAAGCTGCTCGTTGATGGCGGCGGCCAACACGCGCGCCTGAGGGTCTTTGATCGCCCCTATCTCCTTGACGACTGCGCCGATGGTGTTCGCTGCCTCCGCAATGGCCGCCTCATCGGTGTTGGCTTTGATCACCGGCAGCGCGATCTGCACGGCCCACGCGAGTGGCGCCTTGGGCTCGGTGATCTTCGCCGGCCAGGCGATCGGCCCCGCAAGCTGCCGCACTCGCTCCGCCAGCGCGGCCTGTTCCTTCCAGACCGGCTCGGACGGAAACTCCTGGCTGATGGCATTGAGCATGTCCACCAGGGCCTGCGGCAACGGGTCGTTCTTCAGCCCCGTTCCGCCCGTCGCGGCGATCGACACCGCCAATTGCTGCATCGCCAGCTCCGTGCGATAGCGAGCGCTGGCGCGCAAGGCCAAAACCCGGCTGGATCGCGGCAGGTTTGCCTTGAGCAGCAGATCGCCTGCGCTGACGGCCGCCGAAAAAGCCCGGCTCTTCACGTATCGTTCGTCGAGATGCGAGATGATCCGCCGCGTCAGCCGCTCGGCCTCGATGGCGGACACAATCTGCTTGTATACGTCGGCCGCAGCCTGCAGCGCCACCGCGTCCTCCCTGGCCAGCGGCGCATCCGGGCGCGGCGAACCAGCTTGGCTGGCAGCGCTCAGGTACGCCTCCACCAGACGGATACGCGCCGCGGCCGCCAGTGCGTGCTGCCCGTTCGCAGCAACCCACTTGGCCATGGCGTCGATCCGGGCGGGCGTCGTTCCCTGTTCCAGGTCGAAACCGATGATCTCGAGGTCGGCCACGACCGCCGCCGGCGTCCCCGCGTGCTCCGCCAGCACCTTCCGCAGCAGCGCCAACCCAGCTTCCGTCTTCTCCCCTTTCATCCGCAGGTACGCCTGACCCAGGAGCACCGTCGTCTGCGACGCGTCGGCCAGCTTCGGATACTTCACCAGGATTTCCTGCACGATGGCGGGGACGAGGCTTGCCTGATTGAGGCCGATCAGCGCGTGGGCCTTCTGCACCATGGTCCTGGCCTGCTGGGCGTCGGTCAGCCCCTTATCGGCCAGGGTTTTCTGGGCGTGGTGCAAGGCCGGCTCGTAAAGCTGCTCGCGCAGGAGGATGTCGATGAGTGTGCTGACGTTGTCGATCTTGCCCAGGTCCTCGCGCAAGGCCGCGAGCATCTTCCCCGCGTAAGGCTCGTTGGGCGCCAGCTTGAGCGTGGTTGTCCACGCCGCGATCGCCTCGTCCAGCGACCCAAGCTCGTAATGCGCCTTGCCGAGCCACAGGAAGACCTCCGGGTTTCCCAGATCGGTCTGCGATGCGGCCAGGAACTGGTCGCGCGCCTTGGCATAGTCGCCTGCCTGATACGCCGCCTTGCCGGCGTCGTACGCCGCGCGGGCGTCGGCCTGCGCCATGGCCTGCGGGGCAAGCGCGCTGTCCATGCTGACGATCAACAACAAGCCTAAGAGCCACCTCATGCGTCACTCCTGTCGCAAGACGAACCCGGGAAAGGCGGGCTGTTCTACCGTTTCGACAAGCCAGCCCCGCAGAAGTTCCTCCGCGTCGCCCTTTGTTACACCAGCGTTACAAACCAGGGAAGCTCGGTGTTGTGAACCGCCGGCGAACGAACACAGACCGCGGTCCGTGGCGTTGCAGTCGTAAACAGTATCGTCCTTTGCGTGTAAGAACGTAGAGGGCGGTGTGTGCTTGCCCTCGCGTACTTCAGCAGGGTCGGATAATGATGCGGGCATCAGCAGTCCTGAGGGGAATGCTCATCTCGGCTGCCTTGGCGTGGGCTATCCCACTGCAAACTTTGGCAAGCGTCGAGCTGTTCGTCGCACCCAACGGCAACGACCAGAACCCCGGCACTCTCGAGAGGCCCCTCGCTTCGCCCAAGGCCGCCCGTGACGCCATCCGCGCCATGAAACGTGCCGGCGCCCTCCCTGCCGGCGGCGTCATCGTCTTCCTCCGCGGCGGGACCTACGACCTCCCCGTTGCCCTTCACCTGCGGCCCGAAGATTCCGGCGCCGCCGACAAACCCGTGGTCTACGCCGGCTACCAGGACGAAATCCCCGTCCTCAGCGGCGGCAAACGCGTCCTCGGGGCTTGGCAACCCCATCGCGACGGGATCATGAAGCTGGACCTCCGTCGCAACCCGCAGAACCCGCTCGATTTCACCCAAGTCTTCGTCAACGGCAAACGCCAGATCCGCGCACGCTTCCCCAACTACGACGCCGGCAATCCCCTCGTCAAAGGCAACGGCTACATCAACGCCGTCCGCTCCGGCAGAGACGATTTCCACTACGATCCCGCGACCTTCTCCACGAAGCGATGGGCCAGGCCGCAGGAGGCCGTCGTCCATGTCTTCCCACAGCACTACTGGGGCAACCTCCAGTTCGAGGTCCGCGACGTCAACCGTGGCGAAAACGGCGTCAAGCTCGGCCGCGGCGGATTCCAGATTGCCCGCGAATCCCCCCTCAGCGGCGCGTCACGCTTCTTCATTGAGAATGTTTTCGAGGAGCTCGACGCCCCCGGCGAATGGTATCTCAATAAGTCCGAAGGAGTGCTTTACTGCCTGCCGCCCCCAGGCGTCGACCTGGCCAAGGCGACCGTCGAGGCCCCGGTCCTCAAGCAGGTCGTCGAATTCCTCGGCTCTGAATCGCAGCCGGTCCATCACATCGCGCTCCGCGGCCTGAAGATCGCTCACACCGCCTCCGTCTTCCTCGACCAGTACGATGTGCCGTCGAAAGGCGACTGGGCCCTCAGTCGCTCCGGCACGCTTTACCTCGAAGGCGCCGAAGACTGCGCAATCGAGAATTGCTTCTTTGACGCCGTCGGCGGCAACGCCGTCTTCGTCAACAACTACGCCCGCGGCATCCGCGTCGCCGGCAATAAGTTCACCGGCGCCGGCGAAAGCGCCGTCTGCCTCGTCGGCGCGAAAGACGCCGCCCTCGGCGGCGGCAACAACGCCTACCCCCGCGACAACCTCGTCTCCAACAACCTCATCCACGACTGCGGCATCTTCGGCAAGCAGACCGCAGGCGTCTTCCTCTCCATCACCCGCAAGAACACCGTCAGCCACAACCTCATCTACAACATGCCACGGGCCGCCATCTGCATCAACGATGGCGCCTGGGGCGGGCATCTCATCGAGCACAATGACGTGCATGACACGGTGCGCGAGACCAGCGACCACGGGCCGTTCAATGCCTGGGGGCGCGACCGCTATGAGAAGAAAACTGTTCGGCCCAACGACCGGGCCGTCACCATCATCCGCCACAACCGCTTCGTCGAGCCCAACGGCAGTTCGTGGGGCATCGACCTCGACGACGGCTCCTCCGATTACGAGATCCGCGACAACCTCTGCGTCGGCGTGAGCGTCAAGCTCCGCGACGGCGACAGGCGAACCGTCGAGAACAACATCTTCGTCTCCCCGCGCCCCCCGGCCTTTCACATGATCCCCAAGAACAACAGCGACCGCTTCGTGCGGAACATCGTCGCAACGCGCGACCATGACACCGTCTATCGGTTCATCGCCCAGCAGGGCTGGCTGAAGGAGATGAACCATAATCTGCTCTTCAACGACGCCGGCAAGGCGGTTGTCAAAGAGGGCTGGGGCGGGGAAAAGGCCTACACCTTCGATGACTGGAAGAAAACCGGCAACGACGTAAACTCTCTCTTCGCCGATCCGCAGTTTGTGGATGCGGCCCGCGGCGATTACCGCGTGAAGGACTCCTCGCCGGCCCTGAAACTCGGGTTCAGGAACTTCGAGATGAACCCGTTCGGCCTGACCGCGGAGTTCCCCAAGCGATGGCGGGAGTAACGGGCAAATGATGAGTGTGGAAGGGTGAATCAGGTCCGCATCGCGTGACGCATCATTTCGGGTCGGCTTTTCAATGGAAGGATGGCTATGCGGCTAACGAAGCTCCTGCTCGCGGCGGTGGTGGGGTGGGTGTCTCTGGTCGGTTGCGCCAAAGGCCCGCAACAGGCCCAGGCGCAAGCGGCGCCGGTCAACCAGGCGGTGCAGCAGGCCGGCCTTCGGCTCCCAGCCGTCTTCTCCGATAACATGGTCCTCCAGCGGAACTTCCCCGCCCCGGTTTGGGGCTGGGCCGAACCCGGCGAGAAGGTCGTTGTCACCCTCCTCGACCAGACGAAGACTGCCTGGGCTGACAACAACCGCCAGTGGCTCGTCAAGCTCGACGAGCTTGGCGCCGGCGGGCCCTATGAGTTGACCGTCACCGGCCAGAAGAGCACGATCACCTTCAAGAACGTCCTCGTCGGCGAAGTCTGGGTCTGCTCCGGCCAATCCAACATGGAATGGTCCCTCCGCGCCTCCCAGGGCGTCGAAGAGGCCGTCGCCTCCGCCAGGAATCCCCGGCTGCGCCTCTTCACCGTTTCGAAAGCTCAAGCGGACACGCCGTTGACCGACTGCAAAGGTGCCTGGGTCGAAAGCAGCCCCGAGACCGTTCCCGGCTTCTCCGGCGTCGCCTTCTTTTTCGGCCGCGACCTCCAAAACGCCCTCGGCATCCCCGTCGGCCTGATTCACACCTCCTGGGGCGGCACACCCGTCGAAGCCTGGACCAGCGTCCCCGTCCAGCAACGCGACCCCGACATGAACGCCGTCTTCGCCGACTTCGATGCCAGAAAACAGAAATACGACAACGACATGGCCGCCTACCAGCAGCGGCTTGAGCAGTTAAAGGCCGAGCAGGAAAAAGCCCTCAAGGAAGGCAAGCCCGCTCCCGCCGCCCCGAATAAGCCTGGCGGACCCGGCTGGAAACCCGGCGTCCTCTACAATGCCATGATCTGCCCCATCCTCCCCTATGGCATTGCCGGCGCTATCTGGTACCAGGGCGAATCCAACGCAGGCCAGGCCGTCCGCTATCGCAAGCAGTTCCCCGCCATGATTCAGAACTGGCGCTCCGACTTCCGCCGCGATGACGCATCTTTCCTCTTTGTCCAGCTTGCCAACTACATGAAACGCGAGGAGCAACCTGCCGACCCCGATTGGGCCTGGCTGCGCGAAGCCCAAACCATGACCCTCTCGCTCCGCAAAACCGGTATGGCGGTCATCATGGACATCGGGCAGGCCAATGACATCCACCCCCGCAATAAGCTCGACGTCGGCAAGCGATTGTCTCTCGCGGCGCAAGGGGTGAGCTACGCCCGCACCATCGTCTACTCAGGTCCCATGTACGACTCGATGAAGGTGGACGGCGACAAGGTCCGCCTGACCTTCAAACACATCGGCGGCGGGCTCGTCGTCAAGGATGGCCCGGCCGTCAAGGGCTTCGCCATGGCCGGCGCCGACAAGAAGTTCGTCTGGGCCGACGCGAAGATCGACGGCGACGCCATCATCGTCTCCAGCAAGGACGTCCCCCAGCCCGTCGCCGTACGCTACGCCTGGGCGAACAACCCCGAGTGCAACCTCTACAACCAGGAAGGCCTCCCCGCCTCACCCTTCCGTACCGACGACTGGCCGAAAGCGGCCAAGTAGCGCTCCCCCGCCTCGGGCGCTTTGGTAGTGGTGCACTGTGAGAATCCGACGAGATTGTGCGCCAGCCGGTACGCGGTTTGCCAAAGCGGTCGCGCTCGAGAATTCCAGCAGTGCACGCCGCATGATTGACCGGTAAAGTAATAGTTGATATCCTTTCAGCTCGACTTTTGCCGTTTTGGTCAGCTCACGCCACCTGACTCCGATGATCCAGCAGCGTGATCCTTAACCGTGTCGGAAGTTTTGTAACACCCGCATGTTGGCCTGGTATCCGAAAAAT
>Ga0315284_10012364_pt1 | contig 12154 bp, 9 predicted proteins | sample YL17G09_16_MG_FD_203696 | JGI IMG/M metagenome (GOLD analysis project Ga0315284, IMG submission 203696) | Sediment microbial communities from Yellowstone Lake, YNP, Wyoming, USA - YL17G09_16 | ecosystem: Environmental > Aquatic > Freshwater > Lake > Sediment | place: USA: Wyoming | collected...
GAGCGCCCCATCCGCATCGATCCCCCGCATGAGGCACTCGTATCCATGCACACGCCCAGGCGGGTACTGGATCAGCGGCTGAAGATGAACCATGATTCTCGCTCGGCCCAACACATCAGCCAGCGACTGCCTGCCATACTGGCCCAGCAGTGACTCAATGCTCTGTGAGCGGAAGATCGACCGGTGCATGGCAGCCGGATCTCCCGGGGTCCGGATGACCGCCACACGCGTCTCGCGCCGCTCCTCCGCCGAAAGATCCGCCGCAAGCAATGCCAGCAGCCCGCGCCAGTCCGCACCGCAACACGGGATCGTCAGCCCCACCTCCGATTCCGCTGACGCAACACCCGCAGCCGCCAGCCGTGCCCGGATCCGATTGCTCGTCTCCAGGTCGGATGCCGAGACCAGCAGATACCCCACGGGGGTTTCCGATCGGCCAGCTTCTGCTCTTCGCTTGTTTCCGGACATCTGACGCCCTCGTCCCGTCCGCCACGAGTCATCATTCCATCGTCCAGAGACAGCGTGTACTTGATCTGCCCAGCCCGTCTTTATCGGCCCTGTGCATGCCGCCCGTCACGTAGGGCGCATCACTCGCCCCCCTCCATGTCTCCCACGATCATGATCCACCCGGCGTACCACGTATGCCCCTCGAATCGCCTGGAATCGCCCATTTTTTCGTTCCGTTTCGCGAGGATCGCCGCCTTGTCCGGCATCCTTGCGTCCACCTTCACCTGCACGCGATGCACCGCATCCCCAAGGTCCTTGCCCAGCGCGAATGATCCCATCCGGTGATAGGTGCAATACGGATCAAACCGCAGAACCGTCACAGTTTTCCCGTCGAGCGTTCCCTCAAGCTGCCCGCAGTCCGGCCCCAGCAGATCGAAAAACCCCACGTACGTGCCCTTGAAAGCGAACGACACCGACTGGCCCGCGTCCTTCGCCGCATACATCTCCGGCAGATGCCTGCCGAACGATCTCGCCAGCGGATGCGTGGCCGGCAGCTTCTCCCAACCCTCGCGCAGCTTTGCCCGACCCAGCGGGATCATCTTGGCCGCCTCGTAGTTGTTGGCCACGAACGCCTCCGGCAGTCCGTGCGCTCCCGCCACCCCCACGCCCTTCATCTTCTGTACCGACCGCGCCACCGCCTCCGTGTACAGCCGATGGCCCGTCTCCGCGTGAGGGTGAACGCCGTCGGCCGAGAAGATCATCTTCCCCTTCATCTCCGCCTTCTCCTGATCAGTCTTCGGATCGGCCTTGAGAATCATCTGCCCCCCCGTCGCCAGCCGAACCACCTCCAGCCCCATGTGAATGCTCGGAATCCCGTAATGCCCCGCGATCTTCTCCATGGCGCTGGCCGCTCGCGGAAACCTGCCCGCCGCAAGCGTCGGCACCATCCCGTCCACCAGCGTGTACACGAAGCAGATGTCGATCGTCGCGTCCTGTCTCCACGCCTGCCGCACCATGCCCTCCATGCACCGGTAGATCTGCTCCGGCGGCGCCCCCCCGTCGTTCACCGCGAACTCCACGAAGACCAGATCCGGCTTCTGCTCCAGCGCGTCTCGCCGAAACCGAAACACCCCCAGGTCCGACCCCGTCCCGCCGATCGCCGCGTTGATCTCCACGATCTTGGCCTTGGGGTACTGCTCCTGCAGCCATCGTGTCGTCTGCGTCCGCCACCCCTCCGCCGCTGTGATGCTTCCGCCGATATACGCGATGCGCACCTCACCCCCCCTCTCGAGCTTCGCCAGCGCATTGGGCATACCCCCGCGGACGGTGCATTCCACCGCCTCCGCCAGCGGATACTCCGCCTCCCCCGCATAGGCGCCCGCTGCCGTGACAAACCACACCACGATGCCAGCAAGAATGCGATGTCTCATATGGCTCCACCTCAAGGTCCAGATCACAGCCACCCCAAGAGGCCAATTCTCGCCCCCGCCCGCGCCCTGTGCAAACCCGCCTCGCGATATCCCCGACGTCCTGGACCAGATTCCCGTCTCCGCCTAGCATCACATGGGTCTGGCAACACTACGGGTCTTACAGGCAGGGAACCTATGCACAAGCCGACAGCACTTCTGGCCCTCGTGGTCGCTGCAACGTTCACCCTCGCCGGCTGCGGCAAGAGTGATTCCATCGACACGTCCAAGCTCCAGAAAGCCTTCGCCTCGTCCGAGGGCATGGTTAAAGCCGACGCCGCCAAAATCGTCAACGCGGTCAAGGCCGGCAACTGGGCCGATGCCCTGAGCTCCCTCAAGTCCCTCGCCTCCAACGCCAAGCTCACACCCGAACAGACCCAGGCCATCAAGGACGTCATGGCCCAGGTCCAGGCCAAGGTCACAGCCGCCGTCGACAAAGGCGCCAAGGATGCCCAGAAAGCCGCCGAAGACCTCAAGAAGTCCATCGGCGGCTGAACGCACCCCTGTTTCGCGCCGCTCATTTTCCCAGCAACATTGGGACGATCTTCTGATTCACCACCAGAGCGAACATCGCCAGGAAAAACAACCCTGACGTTGCCAGCGCCGCCGATTTGCCCATCGATGGCCGCAGCTCTTTCGGCAGGAACCGGTGATTCACATACAACGTGTGGAAGATGCACGCCGAGATCGACAGGTTCGCCGTGTTCGCCGCCACCAGCATCATCGTGCTCGCGCTGAGGTTCGGAAAGAACGTGTACCCGCACAGGCCGAACGTCAGGTACGCCCCGGCCAGGCTGTAGTAGATGTACTTGACCTTGTGCGTGTCCATCGTGCGGACCCACCGGCTGGCCGACCAGATCGCATCCGTCCACCGCCGCGATGTCGTGTCGATCGTCATGAACTGCCCGGGAATCATGATGATCAGGCCGCTCAGCAACGTCAGGAACCGGAAGATCTCCCCCCGCGCGCTCCCGAAATCCTGCGCCAGCGCCGCCGCCCACCGCCATTGGTCCTTGAAGCCCTGGCCCTTCAGATACTCGGCCCCCAGCATGCACGGCATCATCATGGCGATCAGCGACCCCAGCGCCCACACCGCGTACTGGTCGGCCAGCAGATACCTGAACCACCCGCGGAACCGCTGCGTCGTCTCCGGCCCCGGGCGGCACATCGTACCGATATGTGATAGCGTAATCTTGTGGCCTCCGAACGCCGACGGAATCGCCCCCACCTGCGGTCCCATGCCCCACCCTTTCTCCCTCACAAAATTGCTCACCATGATGTTCCCCATCCCGCCCACGCCCGACAGCCCCACCAGCGATGCGATGATCGTCCAGTCGATGCCGCTCCTGCCGTCCACGCCCTGCGGCACGTTGAACGGGTTGATCAGCCCTGCCCACATCTGCCCCCACGTCTTGGCCGATACGTAAAACAACGAGCAGAACGCCATGAACAACAGCACCGACAGGAATTTCCCGCTCGCCACCATCGCCACCGTGTTGTAGATCTTCCCTCCGAACAGCGCGGCCGCCCCGCACACCGCGAACACCCCATAGCTCACCATCCGCACCGTCTGGAGATCGATCGTGTCCGTCGGCGACAGCCCCTGGCACATCACCACCAGGATCTGCGCCGCCAGCCCCGCCTGCGCCGGCCACCATCCCCCGAAATCCAGCAGCAGGTAGATCACGATCCAGAACTTCGGCCCCGGCCACGAACGCATGAACCCCGTGAAAATCGGCTCCCCCGTGCACAGCGTATACCTCATCACCTCCGTGTTCAGGATCACCTGCGCCACGATCGACGCCAGCACCGCCCACATCATCGCCCCGTGGTATCGCGCGCCGACCTGCGGCCCGATCACGAACTCCCCGCTCCCCACCGACGCCCCCGCCAGCACCAGCCCCGGCCCGATCAGCGACAGCCAGTTCCGCATCCGAAACGGCACCGGCCGCGGCAACTCCCCCACCTCCCATGCCGGCAAACACCCAGGATCCACCGGCACATCCGTCACAGACGCCCCGGCAGCAGCAACCTGACCCACTGGCGTGCTCCTTTCCCGCAACCCCTCTGCTGGCCAGCATCTTCCCCACCCCACCACTTGACCGCAAGGCGACCCAGCACCCCGCCTACCCCCTCACTTCGCCACCCAGCACGCCGCCACATGCCCCGCCGCGCCCGCCTTCTCCGTCAGCGGCGGCACCTCTTGCACGCATTGGCTTAACACCCGGAAACACTCCCCCCCCGACCTCACTTCCATCGTCTCCGCCGTCGACGCCTCCCCCGCCTTCAGCCGCGTCAACGCACACCTCGGATGAAACGCGCAGCCCGTCGGCGGATTGGACGGCGACGGCACCTCCCCCTTCAGCACGATCCGCTTCCGCGCCGGCCGCGGGTTCGGCTCCGGCACCGCCGACAGCAGCGACACCGTGTATGGGTGCTTTGGATTCGCATACAGATCCTCGGCTGTCGCCTTCTCCACGATCCGCCCCAGGTACATCACCGCCACCTCGTCCGAGCAGTGCTCCACCACCGCCAGGTTGTGGGCGATGAACAGGTACGCGATCTTCCGCTCCTTCTGCAGATCATCCAGCAGGTTCAGAATCTGCGACTGGATCGACACGTCCAGCGCCGACACCGGCTCGTCGCACACAATGAAATCGGGCGAAAGCGCAAGTGATCGAGCAATCCCGATCCGCTGCCTCTGTCCCCCCGAAAATTCGTGCGGGTAACGCACCGCATACGATGGGTCCAGCCCCACACGCTCCAGCAGCGACGCCACCAGCTCGTCCTTTGCCTTGCCCTTGGCAATGCCGTGCACCACGATCGGCTCGCCGATGATGTTCCCCACCGTCATGCGCGGGTTCAACGAGCTCACCGGGTCCTGGAAGATGATCTGCATGTGCCGCCGCACGCGACGAAGCTCCCCCGACGGCATGGCAAACAGGTCGTCGCCACGGTAATGCACCTTCCCGGACGTCGCCGGGATCAGCCGCAGAATCGATCGCCCCACCGTCGTCTTCCCGCACCCCGATTCCCCCACCAGCCCCAGCGTCTTGCTCTCCTGCACCGTGAAACTCACCCCATCGACGGCCTTCACATGACCCACGGTCTGCGAGAACACACCTCGCCGGATCGGAAACCACGTGCGCAGATCCTCCACCTTCACCAGCGGCTCGCCAGCCGGCCCTTGCCTGCTGCCCGCATACTCCACGGCAGCGACGGATGACGTTCCAGAATCACTCACGGCCGGTACTCCTTCGCGCTCGGCAGAACATCCGCCCCCAAATCCTCCGTTGCCATCGCCACCACCTCGCGCCGATGATCCAGCCTCGGCGACGTCTCAGGAGAGCTCGCGTGATTCGGCACGTGATGGCAAGCAGCCCAGTGCGAGCCCGCAACCTCGCGAAGCGACGGCTCGATCTGGCCGCACTTCGCGTCACCCTCCATCCGGTGGCAACGCGGATGAAATTTGCACCCCGATGGGAAATGCGCTGGGTTCGGAACCGTCCCTGGTATCGTCGCCAGCCGCTCCGCCAAGTTACCCAGCTTCGGCACCGACCGGAACAGCCCCTCCGTGTACGGATGCGCCGGCCGATCAAACAGATCCTCCACCGTCGCATACTCCACAATCCGGCTCGCGTACATCACACCCACCACGTCCGCGTTCTCCGCCACCACCCCAAGATCGTGCGTGATCAGCAGCATCGCCATGTTCGCCTGCCGCTGAACCTTCCGCAGCAGCTCCAGGATCTGCGCCTGGATCGTCACGTCCAACGCCGTCGTCGGCTCGTCCGCGATCAGCAGCTTCGGCTTGCACGACAACGCCATCGCAATCATCACCCGCTGCCGCATTCCGCCCGACATCTGGTGCGGATACTCGTTGAGCCTCCGCCCCGGGTCCGCGATACCCACGTCGTACAGGCTCCGCTCGGCGATGTCCCGCGCCTCCCGCGCCGTCACGTGCTGATGCAGCAGGATCGCCTCCATGATCTGATCCCCGATCGTGAACACCGGGTTCAGGCTCGTCATCGGCTCCTGGAAGATCATCGCGATGTCCTTGCCGCGAACCGACCGCATCTGCGCCTCCGGCAAGGCCAGCAGGTCCCGCCCTTCCATCAGCACCTTCCCCGACAGAATCCTCCCCGGCGGCTCCGCGATCAGCCGCAGAATCGACAACGCCGTCACCGATTTCCCGCACCCGCTCTCCCCCACCAGCGCCGCCGTCTGGCCAAGGTAGATGCAGAATGAAACGTTGCGCACCGGCACGATCCACCCGCGGTCGGTGTCGAACCCCACGGTCAGATCACGAATCTCCAGCAGCGGCTGAGCCATCACTCCCTCTTGAGCAGTTTCGGGTCCAACGCATCGCGAAGCGATTCGCCAACCAGGTTATACGCGAAAACCGTAAGAAATATCGCCGCCCCTGGAAACAGCGCGATCCACCAGTTGAATCCGCTCCCCTCCCTCGCCTGGTTGAGCATCTGCCCCCAGCTCGGCTCATCCACCAGCCCCAGCCCCAGGAAGCTCAGGGTTGATTCCAGCAGGATCGCCGACGCCACGCCGAAGCTCGCGCTCACCAGGACCGGCGCGATGCCGTTCGGCAGCATGTGCCGGAACAGAATGCTCCGCAGCGGAAGCCCCGCGGCCACCGCCGCCTGCACAAAGTCCTCCTTCCGCAGCTTCAGGAACTCAGCCCGGATGAACCGCGCGTCGCCCGTCCAGCTCAGCATCCCGATCACCGCCATCATCAGGTACAGGCTCCGCCCGTACGACGCCGTGATCGCCACCAGCAGCACCAGCCTCGGAATCGCCTGAAAAATCTCGATCAGGCGCATCCCCAACAGGTCCACCGTCCCCACGAAATACCCCATCAGCCCCCCCACGATCACACCCACCACCACCGCGATCCCCGTCGCGATGAACCCGATCGACAACGCGATCCGCGACGCGTGAATCATCCGGCTCAGCACGTCCGCGCCGTTCGGCTCCGTCCCCAGCGGATGGCCCCGCCGCGGCGGCGTCAAACGCAGCTCCGGCTGATCCCGCAGCCGGTCGTTCGCGCTGTACGGCACGAGCGTTCGCAAGACAGACGTGATCTGGCCGCTCTTCTCCTTCTGACGGTATCGCTCGTATACAACCAACTCCGGCGGCCTCACCGGAAACACCAGCGTCAACACCACCAGCGGCGCAAGACACGCGCTCGCCACCATCGTTGCCCGCCGCGGCAGGACGAAGATCGGCAACAGCACGATCATCATCGCCACCATCGCGCCCGCAAACCCCAGCAGCGTCCACGCCGCCCACACGCTCAATAACTCCAGCCGCGCCCCGCGCAAAGTGGCATAGTATGGTCGCACGCTCGGCCAGGCCGTCGCCGCGTACGTCACCGCGCTCACCCACGCCACCATCCCCAGCCCCTGCCCCGCCGACAGCTTCCGCCTCACAAGAAGCACCGCGGCCGCGATTGCCGCCACCGGCAATACAATGTCCGCCGGCTCCAAGCTCTTGAGCATCGGGCTCGACCATCGCCCCGCTTCCTGCATCAGGATCGGATGGCTGTTCGCGATGAACGGCGCCGTCACCGCGAAAAACGCCAGGCACACCACCCACGCCAGCCCCAGCCGCGACGCCACCGGCACCAGCGTGTCGTGCACCACCTGCTGCAGATACGTCCGCCTCAGCGGCAGATCGTCCGACATCGCGCCCCCAGGCGCATACCCGACGGCCGGCCCCACAGGGAAGCCACTGTTGCCGTCGCCTCTACTCATAGCTCACCCGTGGGTCCGCGATCGCATACGCGATGTCCATCAACAGAAAACCCGTCAGTTGCAGAAGCAGCGTGATCGTCGCCACCGACAGAAACAGCTCCCGATCCTGCGCCAGCAGAGAATCGATCACCAGCCGCCCCATCCCCGGCACCGAAAACACCTTCTCCACCACAATCGACCCCGTGATCAGCGCCGGCAGGATCCCCGCGAACACCGTGATCAGCGGCAGCAGGCTGTTCCGCAGCGCGTGCCGATACAGCACCACCCGCTCGCTCAGCCCCTTCGCACGCGCAGTCCGGATGAAATCCGCCCCCAGCGTATCCAGCAGCGAGGCGCGCGTCAGCTTCGACAGAAACGCGAACGACCCGTACGTCAGGCACGTCACCGGCAGAACCAGGTGCCACAAACTATCCAGTAGGTACCCCGCTGAGCCGTGTCCCGGAAAAAAGCTCATCGACCCCGCGCGCGGATCGTGCAGCCCCGCCGCGGGAAACCACTTGAGGTAGTGCACGTTCGCCAGGTACCCGATCAGCATCACCGCAACCCAGATCACCGGCAGCGACCATAGCCCCAGCAGAACCGTACCCGTCGCCACATCCTGCAGCTTCCCCCGGTGCTTCGCGGCCCAGATCCCGCTCATGATCGCTATCGCAATCGACAGCGGCATCGATATCGTTTGAATCAGCAGCGTCACCGGCAACGCTTCCAGGATGATCGGCCCCACCGGCCGTGCCTGCTTGAAACTGTTCCCCAGGTCCGGCCACTTCACCCCCACCTTCCATGACGCCGGAAACCCCGCCCCTTTCTCCTTGACACCCACCGGCGAAATCGCGTTCAACCACCGGAAATACTGCACCGGCAACGGCTTGTTCAGACCGTACCGCCGGTTCAGGTATTCCTCCCTCGCCTTCCGCTCCCCCGGCTGCAGGTTCCCCTCCCGCGACAACAACGCATCAGTGATGCTCACCGGCGCCAACGCCATCACGAAGAAAATCAGCGCCGTCGCTCCGATCAGCGTCGGCACGATCAGCAGAATGCGTCGGATCAGGTAGCTCAACATGGCGTTGTCCGGCGGATGAAGCCTGCCTCGGCGTCGCCCGCCTCACCGCGTGTACTTCTGCGCACCCTTCGGAACATACCACGGAATGGGCAAGGCACTGAGCCGCACGTAGTTCAGCCCGAGCTTCGTCTGCCCGACGTTCGCCAGCCGACCGTTCAGGAACACCAGCGCCGGCCGGTTAAACATGAACGTGTACGGCTGGTCCTCATGGAGGATCCGGTGCACCTCGTGCCACAGCTTCATCCGCTTCTCGTCGTCGATCGTCCGCCTCGCCTCCTCGATCACCGCGTCCAGCTTCTTGTTGATGTAATGCGTCCGGTTGTCGGCCTCCCCGGCGATCTGCGACGAGTGAAAGATCTGGTAAGCATCGCTCTCCACCACCCCGCCCCAACCCAGCGCGCACGCGTCAAATTCGCTCTTCTTCAGCTTGTCCAGCATCACCGGCCAGTCCAGCGGCTCAAGCTCCATCTTGATCCCCGCCCGCGCCAGCCCGTCCTTCACGAACAGCACCATGCGCTCGTATGTCGCGCTCCCGCTCGGATACGTCAGCTTGAAGCTGAACGGCTTACCGTCCGGCCCTTCAATCACACCGTCCCCGCTCACGTCGCGGAATCCCGCCTCCGCCAGCAGCGCCTTGCCCTTCACCTCGTCATACGGCCACGGCTTGATCTCCGGGTTCGACTGCGGACTCATCGGGTCAAACGGCCCCGACGCCACCGTCGCATACCCCAGGTAAATCTCCTTCGCCATCCGCTCGCGGTCGATCAGCAGCGTCATCGCACGCCGCACCCGCGCATCCGCAAACGCCGTCTCGACCACCTGCCCCCCGACCTTCCGCTGCTGGTTCCATCCGATGTACCCGTACCCGCTCAGCGGATTGTGGTACTTCAGATGCTGGCTCATCTTCAGGATTCGCTCGTCCTTCAGCAGCTTCTCGTACTGCTCCGGGACGCACCCGAATATATCCAGCTCCCCATTGCCGAACATCACCATCGATGCCGACTCGTCCTCCACCTCCCGGAACACCAGCCGCTCAAATGCCGGCGCCACGCCCCAGTACCGGTCGTTGCGCACCAGCTCGATCGGCTTCCCCGGCGACCAGTTTTCCGGGTCCGCCAGCTTGTACGGCCCCGTCCCCATCAGCAGTCCCGTCCGCTCGTTGAACTCCTGCGGCTTGAACCGCGAGTAGAAATGCTTCGGCATCACCGACGCTTCCGCAACCGTGGCAAAATTCAGGAAGTACGGCTCGCTGAAACGGAACACCACCTCGTGCGGACCCGTCGCCTTCACCTCCACAAGCTTCTCCAGATACGCACGCGCGCGGGGCGCATTCACATCCTTGTTCATCACCCAGTTGAGCGTGAAAACCACGTCGTCCGCCGTCAGCGCCCCGCCGTCGGAGAATGTGACTCCCTTGCGAACCTTAAACACCATCGTCAGCCCGTCCTTGCTGACCTCCCACGACTCCGCCAGCACCGGCACAAACTTCAGCGTCTGCGGATCGCGTGTCACCAGCCCTTCCATCACCCGCCCCTCGATGATCGTCTGGTACACGTCCGTGCTCACCACCGGCGTCAGTCGCCCGATCTTCGTCCCGAAATTGTCAATCAGCCAATCCCCCCGCGCAAAGTCCGGCTTCTTCTGCGCCTCAACCACATACTTGAAAACCTCCAGGTCTTCCGTCTTCCCCCTCGCCTCCCCCGCCCCTCCCGCCGTCACAACCCCCTGCGCAAGCTGTCGCCGGATCGCCACCATGTCCGCCGTCATCTCCCCGCTCTGCTTCTTGATCGCCTGGATCTCTTCGTACTGCCGGTCGAACATCACCATCGCCAGCCCCACCATCCCGATCAGGATCGCCAGGACCAGAAACAGCAGGAAATCCTTGATGCCAAAGCGATTCTCCATAGTCTCCTCTGCGCCGCGTCAGCCCGACCTGCTCAGATCTTCGCCGCCTCGCGTTTCGGATCAAAAACGTCGCGCAGACCATCGCCGACGAAATTCAGGCTCAGCAGCGTTATCGCCAGAAGCGTACACGGAAACAACAGCATCCACCAGCGAGAGTTCACGGTGTTCAACGCCGGCAGCAGACCGTCGCTGGCCAATGCTCCCCACGTCGGCAACGGCTGCTGAATCCCCACCCCCAGGAAGCTCAGAAATGACTCCTGCAGGATCGCCTGCGGTATCGTCAGCGTCGCATACACGATGATCGGCCCGGCCAGGTTCGGCAGCAGATGCGCCAAGAAGATCCGGATTTCGCTCAGCCCCGCCGCTCGCGCCGCCTCGATGAACGGCTGCGCCCGCAACGACAACACCTGCCCCCGCACCACCCTCGCCATCGTCAGCCAGCTCACCAGCCCGATCGCCGCGAACAGAATCACCAGGCTCGCCTTCTGCTGGTTCCCAGCGAACACGTACTTCGCCAGCGGCGCCTCGAACGCAACCTTGAACAGGACCACCAGCAGGATGTACGGCAGGCCATACAGAACATCCACCGACCGCATCAGCACCGCGTCCACCCATCCGCCCCTGTACCCCGCCAGCATCCCCACGAACACCCCCAGAACCACCGAGATCATCGCCGCCGCCACGCCGATCGCCAGGCTCACTGCCCCCCCCAGCAAGCACCGCCCCAGCAGGCTCCGCCCGAGGTTGTCCGTCCCGAACACCCGCCAGAACTGCTGCGTGCTCGGCGGCTCGCGCACCAGCGCCGATCGCTGGTTGTCGTAATAGAGCGTCTGCCCGTCCCGAAGCGTCCAAGGCAGCGTCACGATGCTCGCCAGCAGAATCAACAGAAGGATCCCGCCCCCGATTATGATCCGCCCGCTGCCCAGCAGACGCCGGAGCACATTGTCCACCGGCACGGCCGCCGGCGGCGAGTCGATCGGCATGGTCGCAACAGCGCTCATAGGTCCATCACCACCGATTCACCCAGCCAACCACCAACAGATCGCACCGCGCCTGCGCTCAGTCTCCCTTGCTTCCCACCTCGATACGCGGATCGAGGAATGCATACCCGACATCCACCAGCAGGTTCAGCGACATCAGGAGAATCGAGTAGATCATCACCGTCCCCAGGATCAGCGTCTGATCGCGGTTGAGAACGCTGTTCACGAAATGCTGACCCAGGCCGGGGATGTTGAACACCTTCTCCACCACGAACGACCCCGTCATCGCCGCCGCCGCCGCCGGCCCGAGGTAGCTGAACACCGGCAGGAACGCGTTCCGCAGACAGTGCTTCCAGATCACGCTCGACCGCGACAGCCCCTTGGCCCTGGCCGTCCGCACATAGTCGCTCGACAGCACGTCGATCATCGATACCCGCGTCAGCCGCGCGATGTATGCCATCGGCATCAGCGACAGCGACACCGCCGGCAGAACCATCTCCCGCAACGTCCCCCAACCCAGTGGAAACCAGT
>Ga0315284_10012365_pt1 | contig 12154 bp, 10 predicted proteins | sample YL17G09_16_MG_FD_203696 | JGI IMG/M metagenome (GOLD analysis project Ga0315284, IMG submission 203696) | Sediment microbial communities from Yellowstone Lake, YNP, Wyoming, USA - YL17G09_16 | ecosystem: Environmental > Aquatic > Freshwater > Lake > Sediment | place: USA: Wyoming | collected...
AATAATTTCGACCATCCATTTTTTAAAGGATTATTCAAGAAATGAAGAACGTCCCTGGGTCCTTCCCTGGATTTCTGAAGCTGAAGAACTTGTTGAGTATATTACCAATCCGGCCAATACAGAGATAAGTTGACCAGAAAACAAGGGGCAAGTATAAAGATGGGGTGGCTAAATTCATGTTGACATGCCGATTTGGAGGGAGTAGATTTTGATCAAGATATAGGGCTGGAACCTGATTCGTTCACCAAAAATATCTCTAACCTTTTGGAGTTTGATATGAAACGGATGTTCCAGAAGGTGCAGCTATGAAGCCTCCAAGGATGCTCTTTGTTTACCATTGGAGGCTTTTGAATTTCTTGGGATAATAAAAGAAAGTGATATTTTTCAACAATGGTTTTTAAGCTTGGGCATTGCCAAGGATAAAGATTTGGCCCGAGGATACACTATTCCATTTTCTCTAAAGCGAGGTGAGATTGTCATGAATGAAACCGAAAAGGCGGTCTTGGATAGGTTCAAGACACTCCTTTTAAAGCGACTCAAATTGCACAAGCTGATCCTGTTTGGTTCGAGGGCCAGGGGTAACGCCGACCCGTACTCGGATATGGATGTTGTGGTTGTTCTGGATGGCGCATCTGATGAGGGAGAGAGGGATTATGTCAGCAATTGTGCCTGGGAGGCCGGTTTTAAAGACGGCATTGTTGTGGTCCCAGTGGTGTTTTCCAGAAATGAATGGGAAAACGGACCCGAGCGCCATTCCTTGCTCGTTCAGGCCGTAAACATGGAAGGGGTGACCCTTTGAAAGACGACGAGACTTGTTCTTGTTGTCTTGCCCGGTTGATAAATTTTTCCTTGTCCTTTTCCAAACCCTTAATGGAGCGTTATATGGAATGCAGAGACGGAACCCCATTTCTTAAAGAGAGGTGGGGTTTTGCTTTATAGAATCATGAACCAAAGAAATAGAATGCAAAGAAAATAGACCTGATCCTATTGCACTGTATTACGTATTACATTGCCAGCTAACGATTCCTTCAACATATTCATCGGGCGAACTTTAGTCGGAAGAGCTTTTGAAGGACAGTTTCAACTATCTTGCGGAAATCAGCAATCTCGCCATCGCTGATCGCAACTGTTGCACGACGGTGTACTAATTGGCATCGCATTTGGTAGTAGTGCTTTATCTTTTTCCAATTTTCCGCTGATACCGTGGCAACCTTCATTATTTCGGCATGCACCTGGGTTCTATCTGCGAAGATGGCCTGCAGCCTCTGATCGCTGTATGCGACCCCAGAGTCGTTCACCAAATACTCCTTGAACGCAATTTCGAGAGTGCTATCCAGCAGAATTAGGGCAATTCTGTTTTTCTGCTCTAGGCTCTGTTTAAGGATCCAATCTACGGCGATGATGCTCTCGTATAGACCGGTTGTCCAGGGCTTTTTGTTTGATATAATTTTATTGGTATGCTGAACTACTCGGGCGTACCGAGGCTTGGAATCGGGCAACGGCGGTAGATATGAAGCATTAGCTGAGGGAAAGTCAGGTACCGCTACTCCGACGAAGCTGCCTGTCGTATACTTGAAAACGTGCTCAGGCCAGCCACCTTCGTATTTGCTCAGTCTCCGCGAAAGTGAAGTGTAATCCTTAACAACCTGCAATAGCCAGTCACGGAGGGAAAGAAAGACATCGTGAGAGGGATTAACACCCGACTTACTGCTATTCCACGGCATGAGCCTAGCTTCGCCATTAAGAAAAATAAGAACCCGCGCCAGTGATATATCGGCGTGGGGCTTACCTGAGAGTCCAGCGGCGAAACCTACATCGAAGGTCTTCAAGGCTCTTGCAATAAGGCGGTCGTTACAGTAGAAGTAGACACCGTATTCGCCACCTGCAGGGCTTGATTCCATAGTAAGGCCCGCGGTTGCGCGGACGCGAACCTCTCTGCCGTCTTGGGTCTTTAATATGCCAGTATAGATTCGAGGTTCATATCTGGGGGGAAACGCCCAATTCTCAAATGTAATAGGCTTAACGGCTTGGTCATTGAGTGAAATTTTAAGTCTTTCGTCCCTTAGGAAGAGAGCGTATGCAGCACCCAGGTGCTGGTTCAACTGGGATACTGTTTCGTCGGTTATGGTCTTCCTGAGTTTGAGCAGTTCGATCTGGGTGGTGTCTGTTGAAATGGGAGACACCTTGTATACGGGTAGTTCCCAACCGTCATTTTGTGCAATCCAACCGTCGTTGAATTCAAGCTGGAATGTGTCGCTTTTCTGCCTTGTGCGGATCTTAATCTCCTGTGCAAGCGCGACGACTGCCCTCTTCGTGCCTACGCCGAAAATACCTATCGTCTCGTCTGACTCGGCATTGCTTGTGTGACCTGGTGCAACGACAAATGATAGATCGGTAGACGGTATGCCACCTGCATTGTCAAGTACGTCGATTCTTTGCTGATTCTTGTCCAAGACAATGTCGATATTAAGGTTTACCGCGCGCCCATTTCGCACCCAGATATCGAGCGCATTGTCTACTAATTCACAAATCGCCTTGTTTACATCATAGTCAGCAATGATCGACAGATAAAGCCTCTTTGAAGGTGTAGCGTCTAAATTGTCTACGTGTTCCTTCATCGGCCCCTCCGTATCATGGCATGTGTATTTCGGGTCGGACCAAGCTAACTTTTTGACCTTGAAACAGATACGTCCCAATAAAAGGCGGTTTCTTCCCTTAAATCCCCATTTTAAAGGCCAAAATTAGCCTCGTATGGAGTTTCAGGCTCTCGTAACTCATAATACCCATTCGCCCCTATTACTTCCCGACCCCCTGCCCTTATGCCAAGTTTTCCGTATCTTTGACGAAAACTTCGCTCCCCACAGCGATACTCTCAGACCACCGTAGCTGGCACTCCCCGCCCTGCTTCTTCAAGGCTGCTTTCACCCAGCCACTGATGTAATGTCGGTTGCTCTTGGCAACTTTAACCCCTTAGAAGGATAACTTGGGGGCCAAAAATGCGGCTCTAAGACAAAAAAACGCAGCATTTATTGCCGGTTCATTTAGAATATCAAACAGTTACTTTGGTCCGACCCCAAAATTAACAATTTAAACTCGAACTTTGTCAAGGATAAAGAATTGACCGCGTGTATACACCGTCTATACACGTATCTTATTCTTGCCGGATGTCCGCTCGGTACACCATCTCTCCGGCATTGCTAAAGACCCAGGAGACGAAGGCACCAAGAAGTCGGCCGCCCTGATCGCTTTTAACCTCGGCCCAAAAGATGCCATGTGCCTTCCTCAATTTAATCCTACCTTCGTACTTCTTATGTCTCCATTCGTAAGTGATTTTCTTGGCTGCGTGACGTGAAGTTTTACGTTTTCGTGCAATCGGGTTACAGGTGAAAATGTAGCGTGGATTGCTTCGTAAAAGATCAGTAAGATGGTCAATGGAGAACCCCTGCCGCATTACGATATCTATGGTATAAGACACGGTCAACGTCCTCCTTCAATGTCATCAATAGAGATGGTCGGTTCGGCAATTGGCCCTGGTGTGGCACTGATAACTTCTAGGGCAAACTCGGGGGTTATCTCTTCAACCTGTGTTTTGGAACGTGCTGCTTCAATAATGCGATTAGCCCGGGCAAGTGTCTTGCGAGGATGGAAATTCGATTCTTCGACAATACGCCTAATTGCCTCTGTCTGGAACGGGAAGAGTGGGTCACAAATGACACCTTCCAAACGATAATAGGCGAGATGTGCTTTGAAGATATCCTTCATTTCCTCAAATGTTGGAGGGGTTACTTTGATCGAGTTGGGTGAGTCAGGCGACATGGGAAGGGAAATAGCCAATCCAGCAAGGTTCCACGCCTCTGAAAGCTTATATGCGGCATTATCATGGGTGGTTAGGACGATGGTCAGAAACCGCTTAATGCCTGCGTCGTAGTCCATTCGAAACTGGATATAAGCGAGTTCTTTAGCAAATATCTCACGATACTTACGGCTGGGTTGGTCAACAATGTTTTCAATGTCATCTACAAAGAGGTAGGCCCCTGCAAAACCACCCGCCTCCAACACGCGAATGGTTTGATTGAAGAACAGGTCTTTTAACATAGAAATAAGAACTGTATCACGAGGTGGGTGAGGGATAGTGATTTGACCATCACGTCTGAATGACTTTAAATAACTGGTAATATCTCGGCGAGTCACAGCCCGAGCGAAATTTGGGTCAACACCTTTTGCGCTGAGTTCACCAACTACACCATCGTTCAAGAGATCCAGGTCAACATCCTTGGCCGTCAGCCAGTTATCATCAAGTAGAAGGTTGGCCTGGGTCTCAGTGATCTCTTGCTTGATGGCCTCAATGTCTCCATTAGCCACTCCTCGCTGGACAACCCGCCAACGCAGTGTCATGACAATTGAATCCAGAACTTCGATTTCCTGAAAGTTGCGCAGAGCCAGGAGACAAATATATTCCAGGGGCTTATCCCTGACCTGTGGTGGGGCGGCATAGAGTACGCAGACTGGGCTTCGATGCCCAAAGTATGATGCACCCCAATCGGAATTGATCTTTCTCTGAAAGTATTTCAGCAGCGCCGTTTTGCCAACGCCACGGCCATATTCGATGCCCCCCTCTGCCCAAAGATAGCCAAGCCGGTAACGGTTATTGAAGGACCCTTTACCTATTAGTTTTTCTTCGAATGACTCGATAATATCGCGCCGGATCGTGCTAGCAAAAATCGTTCCGTTGTTGCGTGGATCAGGGCTCTGGGGTGTCAGGATCGCATCAACAGGAAATGGATTATCGCTTAATTTGAACTTGGCATATGGATTTTCTGCTATTGGGGGTTCTTCGTGAACAATCAGGCGTGCCATGACTCCCTCCTATCTCTTAGATTTCTTCATAAAACCCGAATGAGATTGTAAGTACGCCCTTCAGTAAGACAGAGCGGAAGGCTTTTAATGGTGTATCTTTCAGGAGAGGTACTAAAGACCAAGACTGATTGATTCTCTTCAGAAAGTCGTTTAACAAAATCGTCAAAGGTTCGGCTGGCCAATCTGAGCTTGAAACATACATCCCCACGCATATCCGTGACACGAGCATATCCAACATGCATCTTGAGCCGACCATAAGCATCTCTTAGCGTGTAGAGAAAACGTTCGCGGACAGAATCCCACCGTGGCTCATGGACATGTAGTATGGCTTCACCCACTGGGGCTTTGAGAAGGTCATCTGAGGCAATTCCTTCAGGAACTCCCATTGGCGGGATGAGCCAAGCTGTGAGGTATGTATGTTCCCATGTAAGACGCTTTCCCGCGATTCGTCTCTGGTTGACGAGCCCAAAGGAGTCTCCACGGTTGCGCAACACATCGTACTTGGGACGGCTGATTTCTTGGCGTGGGAAAACGACGTTTAGCATATAGTTATCAACGGCCCGCCGCATGGCCTGAAAAGATTTCTGCTTAGGTTCTTCTTTCCAGTTATGATTTTTAAGATCTTGCAAACACGCTATCACAAACTGATCCGGCGAAAAAAGGATCGGCCCAACTTTACTAAAAACCTCAGCAATGTCGTCGGCTACATGGCGAAGCACCAATGACAATTGCTCAGCGCCCTGCCGCTTGAGTGGATCCAAAGCCGCATAGTTAACCTCGGGTACTTGCAGCCCAGGTTGGTCACGCAACTCCCACAACCTTCTCATAAAATAGACTGCCTTCGTAAAAGTTGAGAGATAATGGGCCGCGAGCTGTATGCGTACCTGAATGCCTTGGCGTTTGAGCAAAAAGTCGAGCAGTCTCTTCCCTTCATTCGTCAGACAGAAAGCGTTACCGTTGGCCTTGATCTTTTCGAACAACCCGTAGCTTGACAATTCCCCGATAATGTAAGACGGTATTTTCTGGTAGACGGCTGTATGCTCTGCGAGCATGTACTTGCGCTGCTGCTCGGCGACATGGGCTTGTATAGCCATACGGATGCGGCGTTCGAGATCATCAATCGGCAACGTTTCTGGGCCATTGGCAAAGGCCAAGAGCCCTGTGTAGAGATACCTAGAATCGTGAAATGTAGGCAGTGATTTGAGGGACACGCCCTATTCTCCTCCTCGAACCCGAAGTGCGTCCCATTTCTTCATTTGTTCGCAAAGTGCCCGATGGCGCTCGACTAACTCAGCTGCGCGTATATCTCCGGGCATTCGGTCAAGGTGAATTGTCAATTGGTCGCGGAGGTCAGATAATGCGATTATTTCGCCTAGTGGACGACAAGCGTGTTCGACCAGTTCTTGTGCCTCCTCCTCTGCTTCTTGCACCTCATCTTCCTCGACACCCGGCAATTGACCTGATCCGGCCCATTTCTTTTTTTCCTTTAGCAGTGCAGGCAGCGCTGGGATTGGTAGCAATTCGTTGTCTATTAACACGATACCCCAAGTTGCGCAGTAGGCTCGCAGATTGTTGTCGATGTAGCCAGCACCGGTTAAGAAGCCCCGCATGATACGGAATCCAAAAAGAAACCCATAATTTGCTAAGTAGAAGTCCAAAATCTTTTCGTGGAACACCATGAGCATTTCTTTGTTAATATCCGAGCCTCCTCCGTTTTTCAGTTCGAATACCCATTCTTGGTTCTCCCACCGAGCCAAGAGGTCTAATTCATGAGCAAGCCCCGACAACGTTGAAAGGCTCGCTGCAAAACTCAGATCATGAACCGAGGAAACCAGGTCAGGCCGGAGCCTTTGCCAAAAATGCTCCCGAAAGGTGCGCTCAAATCCCTGATCACGTTCCTCAGTATATCTTGGAGCATGGGGCCAGATCCTCCTTAGGAAACATAGGCTTTCCCAAGCAATCTGTGCATCCCGTTGAAAGGGATCCAATCCAGCAATTCCTCCTAACAAGAATGATTCATATAACAGCCTACAAGCCAATCGCTATTTATTCGTTTGCAGATCCTTGAATTACTGCCTTTCGACTTCGACCCAAATAACCGGGCCAAGTCCTTCTGTCATGATCACGACTTGTTACCTGCACCTTGCCAAAGGAAACCACCGTTTCAGACTCCATCCTGGGAACCAATGAGTAAGTGGCAACAATATCCATCGAAGATTATCGGCCCACTTACTCGAAGGATAAGCATTCTCCATACTCCTCATTCTCTTGCAAATCGGTTAGCCCGCAGAAACTCATTAGGGTCAGTAAATGCAGTAAAGAACAAAGGCCGTCCGCTAAAAGCTAATGGTGAAACTGGGCCGACTGCCATAAAGGGAAATTCCTGCAGATCCCTTCTTGGAAAACTCTGCGGATCCCTGAAAGACTGGTATAGCTCTAGGGCGCGTTTATCGCCACCAACAAAATCGCGGAGACGATCAAACTCCGTACCCATCGCCAACCCGAACCCGAATGTTAGAATTCTAAGTTGTTGAAGGATTTCGTTGTCGAGCCCGCCTAGGGTTTGGCTGATGAAGAACCACCCAAGACCGTATTTTCGCGTCTCACGCACAGCGTTCTTTAACACCTTTCTTAGAACATCCGCTTGACTACCAGATTCAAGATGACCGGCTGGGGCGTGCCTTCCTGCTTCGTCTATCATCACGAGTACATTGGCTCCTTCCGCTCTCCGCGAGCGTTGGGCTGCTTGAATCACTAGCACATTCAACAGCCTGGCCATTACCCTGCGCTCTATCTCTTCTGCCCAAAGCCCTGGATTCCCCTCCTCAGAAATATCCACCACAACTACTGGGCGAGGTCCTGTCCTTGGATCACTCGCAATGAGGTCGCCTACAATACCGAATAGCGTTCTCCTCCCCTGTCCAGCCCGGAAAAGATCCGCTATGGGAGCCCAACCTTGACGTAGCGTCTCTGTCATTTCAGCAGTTAAGATAGTATTAACACGATCTTGAAGCTGTGCAGCACGGGCTTGCCCGGTATAAATACGATTTGCTCGTTGAGACACAGTCGTCAAGGCAGTTCGCAACGCTTCTTCAGTCGAAAGCTGAGTCAGATTCACACCAGACCTCTGAAGGCCTTCTCTGATATACTCGGCTGCTAGGGGTACATTGTCCGCGCCCCGAATGTCTAGATAATCCTGAACGAATCGGCGGACTATTAGCAATTCCTGAAAAAGATCCCATGTGTCTAGCTGTAGATCCACAATTCGGTAGTGGTGGATCGGCCGATTAAGGTTTCTGACGATTTGGTCGACAGAAAGTCCCTGATGACCACGTCTTACACCTCGCAGTTCATCGGAGAACTCTCCCTGCGGATCGATGATCAAGATACCCAGTTGTGGATGACGGGCATAGATGCATAACATCATCTTTGCAAGTCCTGATTTGCCTGAACCAGTTTTGCCAAATGCTCCGAGGTGATAAGCTTCTCCTGCCCCTCCTAGGCCACTTCCAAAATGCTTGAGCCACATGGGATACAGCACATCGTTGGCATAAGCTCGCCCTAGGTAACAGATTTCCTCTCGATAGGCAGCTAAAAGACGGTCAAGAAGGGCTTGATCCACCCTTAATACTCGTGTTCCTGTAGGTGGGACCATCCCCAATACTTCGGGATCATAGCCATTTTCTCTTTGGATAAAAGTCGCACCCACAACCAACGACGCGATTCTGGTATCCTGCCTGTTCGTGATAGGTGGAATTTCTCCTGTCCGCTTAATCAGGTTTCTAAAGACCGAATCCTCATGCCACCGGTTACGCAATTCGATTCCTACGATTTGTCCAACGGAGGTGATAGGGTGACCATCCTGAGTGGCATTAAAGGCAACCAGAGCCCCTACTAGCCGTTCTGCGATCGCCTCCTGGAGGAGGTCCACTGTCAGTTCAGTATTTGTCGAAGGACTTCCTACAACAGCAATATCCTCTAATCGGCCATTCGGCATCAGACCCCTCCTCGTCCACTCTCTGTACGGTAGTTTTGAAGATACAACAGCGTGGTCTCAACATCGGCTGAGCTTCCTACAACATGTTGTGAAACCGACTGCTCGATGACTGCAACTCCCGCACCAAGGCTTTTTACCATTCGGTCAGCTAAGAATAATGGGTAAGGCTCATAGACAGCCGGGCTAAACAATTGTCTTGTGACCCCCTCCAAGATCATAGACAATTTTTGATGGTTCCTGGCAGCAGGCCCGGGGATTTCTAACCGTAAGGCGGGCAACCAATGGTAAGGTCTAAAATAGACGACCTGAATATCCTGAAGGGCACGGTTCAGTCTTTCATTTGTAGACTGATTACTAAACTCACCCGGTAAATGATAGATCTCTGCTTTGCGATGTGCTGTAGCTCCATGAACCGGACTCGGGGCTGTATATTCACCAGGTTCAAGGATCAATGTGGCTAATGTCTTACCATCTACCTCTTCCGGCAACGTAAGATTCATATCTTGAATTAATTCATTACGTGACGTGTATTTAGGAATCGCGACTGTACGGTCACTCTTAAGCAGTGAAATAAGCCGATCAAGATGGTTTTCCTTTGCCCACCGATTATTCAGTTCTTCACGGAGAGTAGCTGCCGTCTGAGATAGCTTTTCTAAGCCCTGGTTCAGGTAGATGATAAGGGAGGAAAACGAACCATCCAGGAGAACCAAGTCATGCGGGGCCTCAGAGGCCAATTCGACTTCCATGGAGACCATTAACCCACGGAGTGGACCCACAGAATCGACGTTGTGAGGGAGACCATTGATCCATATTCGGTGATACGGTTCCTGCCAGTGGCGTCGCTCCTCTTTAGAGGTACCCTCTATCGCAACTGCCGCCGCTGCGCAGAGATCAAGAGCCGTAAGCCGGTGGATCTGGTAGGAACCATCAACACCAGCTACAGATGGCTCTCTTGTAACATCTAAATCAGCTTTTCTGCGTATCATTTTTAAACTTCTTGCAGTATTTCTCACGTCGTCACGTGATAAGCGCAAACGTTCCATGCGCTCGCGCACGGCATCACCTATAGGAACAGCTTTGCTTAGCAGATCGCGAACCAAAGCATCCGGAAGATCTGAAAAGGCTTCAGTCATTGGATCTTTACATTTCGTTTCTTGAGTGATTCCACAGTAACCAATTCTCTTTTCTAAATGAAAGATAACTGGTGTCCCTTTGACTCCGAGGAATGAGCCATCGGTCTCTAAATGATTCAAACAACGCCTGTGCAGGTAAATTAAAATATTGGGGTCGCTTTTCTTGACCACAAAGGAACTCTCTTGCGTTTTCAGCAAGCGGCACTACAAAGATCTCTCTCTTCACCCCGTGATTCATAAAATCTGGAGACCTGCCGAGTTCTCCTAAGCATTTCCGGACCACTTCTCGTTTATTCCTAAAACCATTACCCCAAGATGCCGTCTTTGCTGTTGGTTCACAATGGAATTGGACATAGTGCAGAATATATTCATAGACCCCATTTGAAAAATGAAATTCGCCCCATCCTTTTGTAAAGCCGACACTCTGAAAGAAACATTGGCTGCCCAATTTGAGTCGATTGTATATTGACGATCGGCCAAGGGCAGAAGTGGTGGTCAATAAAACCAGGTGTGGCTTACGCTGCTTACCGCTAATCAACGATGTGTTTCCTCGATACTTCCGTCTGAATGCTTGCCTGACCTCATTGCTTAGGGTCAGGAGTGCAATTAATTTTCCGCAAAGGAGCTTTGAGTAAGGTGGAACAGCTCCCAGCACGAAAGCATCCATGACATGGTAGAGATGACCTTTTTTGGTCTCTTGATCCCATCCAATCCATTTATCTCGGTCACGTAAGGCAAAAACTGGATCACTCAGCCCAAACAACCCGATGAGCTTTCCATTGGATGAGTCTAGTATAAGAAAGCGCAGCCTTCTTCCATACCCTGAGGAAATAGGAATGCTCCAATGGAGGGTTGCATAACGAAACAGGAGTTCCTCTTCTGTATCCGGTTTAACCTCAACCAATTTCGGGGAGATTTTCACCGGTATAACTTCAGATCCGTTGGCGATATAGTTGACGAGAGCCTTTTCTTTCCTTTCAAGTGAAGCTCTCGCTTTTTCAATCTTTGTGAGAACCGCAAGGGAGTGCAATTGCCTCAGCTGATCTTTGCTCGGGTTCGTCGGAAATGACACCCTTCCATGATTTATGATGAAGCCTTGCTTCTTGAATGAAATTGTAATGAAACGTTTTAATACACTTTCACTTAGAGTATTCTTCAGGTTTTCTTTCGCCGTGGTCGTTGAGCCTTGGCCCATTCGTCAACCTCCTCTCGATTAAATCGCCATTGGTTGCCGATCTTCGAGACAGGTATTTTCCCCTCTTGCGCCCACTTGTAGATAAGGTCCTTGCTGATCTGAAGGAATGCAGCCACTTCTTTTACCTTCATCCATTTGTTCTCCAATGCCAACCCGCCGGATTTTCCAGAAATTCAGAAAACTTCTACTAAGATCATAGAGAATCTTATATAAAATGTCAACCATTTTTTGCTGAATGAGGGGCAAAAGTAGATACATGCCACGGCTGTTACCTCTGGGGGTGGGGCTGATGCGGAAAGCAGGGTGAGTGCCTGAGACGTAGCGAAGGCGCTCGGCCTTGCCCGCCAAAGCTGGCGTACCGGGCCAGGCAGAGGGCTCGTTGCCCGAAGTGACAACGCAGGGCAACAACCCGAACCTGTAAACCCGGGCGTTGGTGCAAGGTGAACTTATTCTAAATCCCCTCCCCCGGCCGAGGTGGACCCACACAAAATATTTCTGGGCCGGCCCTGCAGGGATTGGGGTCGGGCATAACTAATTAAGTTTTACTACTTTCTTTTTACTAGTCAGTGAGGAGGGGGACGTATCTTAAGGACTTAAAGTTCATTTCTATGAGAGAGCGGTTATTGGGCAATCATTAAGACTTTAAGCAGCGCCCCCTTTCCCTACATGCTATCTTCCTTCCTGTAATCGAGAACCGAACAATTTAGCGAAGCATCCTCTATTACAATCGGTAATTCACAGAAAGTATCTGCTCTTTTTCTGAGTCACAGAGTATCCGGGAGAGTCCTCATCTGATTTTAGGTTTTGATATGTCTTCCATATCACAACTTTTGGGAAGGTATGGATCTTGGCAAGATATCTGCGGTTTAGAGTTTAAAATTCTTCATTGCCGGTGTGTTTGCTTCTTCCTTAAGTTATTATTTTCAAATCTCATTTCCCGATACAATCTTTAAATAGGATAAAATTATGTGG
>Ga0315284_10012368_pt1 | contig 12153 bp, 11 predicted proteins | sample YL17G09_16_MG_FD_203696 | JGI IMG/M metagenome (GOLD analysis project Ga0315284, IMG submission 203696) | Sediment microbial communities from Yellowstone Lake, YNP, Wyoming, USA - YL17G09_16 | ecosystem: Environmental > Aquatic > Freshwater > Lake > Sediment | place: USA: Wyoming | collected...
CGAGAGGAAAAAGGCCACTGCCTTTCCCCTCTCTTTCTCTCTCTCCCTCTCTCTCTCTTTAGACGAGACTAGGGCGCTGCAGCAAGGACGCGGAAGGAGGAGGAGAAGAAGAAGATATGGAAGAGAGCATCGGGCCGGCGGGGGCGCTCAGGCTCGTCGCCAGAGGGGACGCCGCCTTAGCCCCCGCCGCCGCCCCCGCCGCCGCCGCCGCGGCGGCGCTCCGCTCGGCGCTCCGCTCGGCGGCGACGCTCCCGGGCTGTCCCGGCTCAAGGAAGCCCGTCTGCCGCAGCACGTCGCACCGGAACCTCGCCGCGGCGGCTCCCGTCAGCTTCCTCCCGGCCCCGAACTGCACGGAGCAGGAGAGTGGCGGGGCGGCGCCTCCTCCTCCGCCGGCTATGGCGGAGGAGCTGACAAACGCGGCGGCGGCGGCCGAGAACGACGACGCGAGGGCGCCGGAGGAGGGCGGCGGCGAAGATCTGGCCGCGAAGGGGCTCCTGCTGCCCGCGAACGCCGAGGAGGACAGCGGCAAGCCGCTTCCGAGGGCCTGCCTCTCGACCAGAAGGTGGGGTGGCACGAAGAGCTCCTGGGAGCCTGCCCCGAAGAAGAGGGGCGCTCGCCCTCCGCCTCTGCCCCCTCCTCCCCTTGCGCCTCCGTCCGAGGTCTCGGCGCCAGAGGAGGAGGCGTCCGCTTCGTCGTCGTCGGCGGACTGCGGCGTGCCGCCGCCCGCGTCCAGCGACGAGAGCGAAGCGGGGGAGGAGGGGGCTTCCGCTGCTGCCCCCGCAGCGGCGGCCTCCCTCCTCCTCCTGCTGCTGCTGCCGCCGCTGCCGCCGCCGCCGCCGCCGCCGACGACGGCGCGCGAAGACTTTCTCCTCTCACTCCCGTTGCCGGTTCCGTTGCCGTTTCCTGCTCCTCCTCTGTGGTGATAAGAGGGCCGGCCCGCGGAGTGCAGCCAGGCCCCGACGGAGCGCGGGGCCCAGGTCGAAGAGGCTGCCGCTGCCGCGGACGCCGACGCGGCGATGGGGAGGTTGGCGCTGTGTTTTTTTTGGGTTTTTGGTTCGAGGTGGAAAGAGACGAGGGCGGGGAGGGGGTATGAGAGGGAAAGGAGTTTGCGTTGCTTTGCTCCTTTTTGATGCGATGGGCGTTGGAGGCCATCGAAACGTTCTTGCGCTCGAGTCGAGCTCATCCGTCGCTCATTCCCGGAGCCGATGGATAACACAAGTAGGTAATCGCGGATTCCTTCTCCGCGCGCGCGATTGGATCGCATCCCCCGCGCTCTCACCTCCTCGCGAAGGACCGGCCGAGAACAGAGCTCGCCGCCGCCGCCGTGGACGGCGCTGCATTGAGCGGGCGCCCCCCTGCTCCTGCGCTCACTGGGCTCTGCGGCCTCTGCTGCTCGGCCAGGTGAGAGCTGAGAGCGCTCCGAGCGGCCATGTTTTTTTGTTTGGAAGAGGTTCGCACTGGCGTGCGAGCCAGCGAGAGAGAGGGAGAAAAAGAAGAAGAAGGAAGAAGAAGAGGTGGGAGCTCTCCTCAACAGACGAAAGGTGGTTTTGACCGCGAGAATTTCTGAAAATCAGAAAATCAAGAACGCTCCGAGAGTTGCTCCTTCCTTATTCGTCTATCTCGCGTTTCGTTTCTTCATTCTCCAACGATGTCCGCCCTCGCGTCCTCCCGCGTCTCGGCCGTGCGCCCCATCGCCGCCGTCAGGCAGTCATCGCAGTCGCAGCGCGTGAGTCGCACATTCTGTTTGAAACAGGGGAAAGTAGAAGATGAATTACTTGAGGCTAGCGTCGACCGTTTTTCGATCGCTCCCTCTCTCTCAAACTTTCGACGAGCTCCAGTTCGCACTTCCCGCCTTGCTCCACCCCCCCCCGTTGCACCTCGAGAACGTGCATTCTCTCTATATCTCATCGCTCACCTGAATTTCGATCAAGACAACCCACCGAATAGGCGCCCCGGGCGACCGTCGACGTGTCGGCGTTTGCGGCGACGACGACGCAGCAGCAGCGCCTTCGGACCTCGGTCGCCGCGCCGCTCCGCTCGGCCATCCCTTCCTCCTCCGTTGCTCGCGCCACCCGCAGCTCTTCCCTGGTCGTTAGGGCTGCTGGAGGCACCGTGAGGGTGAGTTGTATTTTTTTTGCTGGAGTAGTTGACTAGAGAGGCAAGAAAAAACACAAGGCAATCGAAGAGAAAAAGAAATCAGCTTTCCTTTCCTTCTCAACCACTTCTTCTTCTCAACCTCTTTCTCTCAAAATCGAACGCCCACTCCCCACTCCCCACTCCCACTCCCTCCAGGTCGAGGTCGACAAGCCCCTCGCCCTCCAGCTCGCCCCCTCCAAGGCCGCGGGGGGAGGCCTCGTCGTCAAGGGCGTCAAGGGCAACGCCGCCGCCGCGGGCATCTCCGTCGGCGACACCATCGTCTACACTTCCTCGTTCTTCGGCGACGAGCTCTGGCCGTCTGACAACCTCGCGTTCACCCGCTCGGCGCTCGCCAACGCTCCCAGCCCCGTCTGCATCGAGTTCGTCAAGGGCGAGAACAGCAGCGTCAACGTCAAGAGGCTGCCCAAGAAGCCCGCCCCTCAGAGGTTTGGCCGCAAGCTGACGGCAGCGCAGAAGGCCTTGGCCACCAACATTTGCGTCGACTGCGGGTACATCTACGCCCTGAAGACGCCGTTCTCGGAGACGGAGAGCGACTACAGGTGCCCGCAGGTAAGATGATGGATGCGTGGGCGTGGGGGAAGGAGGAGGAGGGGAAAAAAGAGAAAGGAAGAAAAGTCTTTTCTCTCCTCTCACTCACTCTCGCTCTCTTGACCCCCCGAAAAACAAAATGAAACACAACAAAACAAACAGTGCAACGCCCCCAAGAAGCGCTTCGCCCTGTACGACGCCGAGACGGGAAAGACCAAGGGCGGCAACCCGGGAGCCCTGGCCACGCAGGCGACGGTGATCGGAGGGCTGCTCGGCGTCGGCGTGCTCGCGTACCTGGGCCTGTCGCTCTAGAGAGAAGAAAGATAGATTTTTTTTGTTCCTTTCGAACGGAGTCCTTTTTTGCCCCCTGTTGTTCTGCTTTCTCTCGGCCGTGAGCTCGAGTACAATGCACCCTTTGAGGGAAAAAGTAAAAGAGAGAGGAAAACAATTTTGTTAGCCTTTTTATGTTCATCAAATTCTCTTCACGTCTTTCCTTTCCGCTCTTCTTCATTTCTCTTTCGCCTATCCGTTGTCTCTCTCTCTCTGTCTGTGACTGCCTCGGCTTCTGATCTGCTGTGAATCTCGAAGAAAACGAGAGCCAGCGTGAATTGGACGTGTTTGACAAAATTGAAAAAAAAAAGAGAAAGGTTTGGTTAAAAATTATGTTGTTTGTTTAAAGTTTAGGGTTGGTTTAATTTCTCCTCAATGTTTTATTATCCCTGCGCGCCCTTTTAGACATTGCTGACTTTCTCTTCCCTTTTTGATTGCGCACACAGAGGTCTTTATAATCAGACAGACATCATCAGATTGCACGAGAAAAAGGGAGGAGAACAAAAACGGAGAAAGTACATGAAAGGAGCATGAAAAAGGCAAACCGTTTCTCTTGACTCTTTCTCTCTTCTTTCTCCTCCTCCTCCTCCTCCTCCTCTTCGTTCTCCTTCTCCTCGACTTCAACACCCCTCCTCTTTCTCCGCTTGCTCTCGGAGGATCACGGGAACGCTAGTGGGCGGCATCGGGCCCAATTCGGTAATCACCGCGGAGATGAACTCGGCGGGACAGACGTCGACCTTTTTTTTTTTAGTTCAGAAGTCTTGAGAGTGAGTTTTTGGTCTTTTTTCCCTCAGCAACGCTTTCTCTGTCTCTTGTCACTTCCTCCTTCTCTCTCTCTTTCTAAAAAAAAACCCCGCTTACCCCGATGTTGAGCAGCGAGAGGTTGGGGGAGCACGAGGCCCAGGCTGTGTCGCCGGCGTCGAGCTCGCCGAACTCGCCCGCGCCGCCGCCGGCGAGGCTCGCGTCCGGCGCCGCCGCCCCTCCTTTCCCGCCCCCCTTGCCGCCCTTGCCGCCGCTGCCGCCGCTCCCCGCAGAAGCAGCGCCCCCTTCCGACGCCGCAGACCTCACGCAGCCCCCGAGCCTCCCGGGTACCCTCGCCAGGGCGAGCGGGTCCCGCAGCTCGTTGTCGGTGATCGAGTCCAGCTGCACGCCCTTGTTGAACTTGTGCGTCTCGCAGCAGACAAGCACGGGCACGCTGCTCCCGCCGCCGCCGAACCCGGCCGCGGCCATGGCGACGGCGGCGCTGCCGGCTCTTGCGACCACGACGCCGTTGGAAAGGATCGCGGAGCAGCCGAGCAGCACCTTGGTGGCCTCGGGCAGCGCGTAGCTCAGCGCCGACAGCAGGACGTAGGTGCAGGGGATCCCCGCCTCGAGCAGCCTCGGGAGCAGCTTCTCCTTCGCGGAGAGGTCGGGCCTGCCGTCGACGACGATGACGCGGAAGGCGCCGACGGAGGGAGAGGAGGAGGAAGAGGAGGAGGAGGCGGGAGAGGGGGCGTTGCCGCTGCTTTCGCCGCCGCCGCCGCCGCCGCCAAAGAGCGCCCGCCGCCTCCTTCGGAGCCTGCGGTCGGCCTCGAGCAGCGACGCCAGCACCGCGCCGGAGTGCCCGTACGTCAGGACCACGTCGCCCTCCTCGACGTAGCCCGCGGCCCTCTCGGCGACGGCCGCGAGCGCGAACTCGACCTTCTCCGCCCTGTACGCGTCGACGAGCGCCACCAGCGCGCCCCTGGCCTCGGCCGGCCTCAGGTCGGCGCTCGACCTCGCGACCTGGCTCTTGACGAACTTGACGGCAGAGCCCATTGCCGCCGAGAGCGGGCGGCACTCGACGAGGAAGCCGATGGACGTGTTGACCACCGCGTACAGGTCCCGAGACAGCACCTTGCCCTCGGGGACGGCGTAGTCGGCGACGAGCCTGCGCAGCGCGGCGAGGAGGGCGTCCGCGCGCGCGGAGCCGCCGGCGACGCTGCCGTCGCTGTAGGCGAGGCCGAGGCGGAGGATGGCCGGGTGCAAGGGGCGGCCTCCTTGTGTGGGGTTTGGTGGCGGTGGGGTTTTTGGAGGAGGGAGGGGGAAAACAAAGGAACGGAAGTGAGTCGAGTTTTTTCCCCCTCCTCTCGAAGTTTTTTTCCCCCTCTTTCGTTCGATGGTCATCCAGAAAAAAAACAAAAAAAACCGCCACAATAAAAAAACTGCCTCACCCATGGCGTTCCTCGCGGCAGCCGCCGCGGCCAGGACGGACTCTGGCGAGTTCGTCTTGGGCCGCGGGAGGTGAGCGAAGATGGAGTCGGCGTTCTTCTTCTCGAGGGCGGCGAGAGCTGCTGCTGCTGCTGCAGCGGCGGAGGAAGGGCCGCCACCTCCGCCGCCGCGAGCAGAGGCCTTGCCGCCTCCGGCTGCCTTCCCTCCCGTTTTGACGTTGCCGCCCACCTTGCCTCCTCCTTGCTGGTGCTGCTGCTGCTGCTTCCCTGCAAAGCTCGCGTTCGAAGAAGCCTTTCGGCTCTGCTGCTGCTGCTGCCTCTGATGCTGCTGCTTCCCTCCGCCGCCGCCGCCGCTCGCGCTGCTCATCCCGCCGCCGCTCTCGAACGAGGCCGCCCTGAAGCTCCCGACGCCTCCTCCTCCCCCCGAAGCAGCAGCTCCCCCGGAAGTCCTCCTGTTGCCTAGGGAGGGAACGTCGAACCCATCGGAGGAAGGGACCGCTCCCGCTCCCGCTCCCTCCGCGACAGAAGCAGAAAAGCGCGGCGACGAGGCCGACGACGACGGCTGCGGAGCAGGGGCTGCAGAAGCCGCGGCTGAAGCGGAGGCCATCGCCGCCGCCGTCGTCGCCGCGGCGGAGGCCGCCGCCGCGGCGACGGCGGGGGGCAGCAGCGGCTGCGAGGGGTCCCGGGGCGGCGAGAGCGCGAGCGCCGCCGTCGCCGCCCGGAGGCCCTCGACCGCCGGGTCGACGGCGTCCGAGCGCCGCGCTGCGGCGACGACGGAAGAAGCTTTCTGCGTTTGCTGCTGCTGCTGCTGGTCCAGCTGCTGCTGCTGCTGCTGCGTCTGCTGCAATGCTGCAGCAGCCCCTGCGCGCGGGGAAACGGGCGCCGAGGTCTCGGAGACGGGGGCCAAGCGCTCCTGGTGAAGAAAAGGGTTTTTTTGAGTTTTTGGTGAGTTTTTCCCCCCCCGTTTTCCTCTGGTCCGATCGGCGCCTTGCAATTTCTCTCTCGCTCTTTTCCTCCTCCCTCCCAACTGCTCTTACCGGCTCGCTCTCCGTCCTCACGACGGTATTAAACGTCGGGGGGATCAGCACGGGGTTCGGAGAGGAGGAGACCCGCGCGCCCCCGGACTCGGCGGAGGGGTCTGCGGCGTGCGACAGAAGCCCCTGCCGATTGTCGGCCGGTGACGCCGCGACCCCCTCGACGTGGAATCCGACGACTTGGCGGATCGGGGGGCCCCGGGTCGAGGACGCGTTGGTGCCCGAGGGGTTGCCGTCGAGGGACATAGAGCGCCTGGCGCTCAGCGGGGGGCGGCCAGAGGTGGGAGGCGGAGGCTGAGGAGGCGGGGGAGCATCGTCCATGTTTTTTCCCCTTGTTCGATCACGGCTTTCTGTCCCCGGAGCTTGTCCGCTCTCTCTCTTTCTTTCTCTCTCCTTCTGAGCGAGGGAGCGAGGAAAAATCAAGGAGAGCACTGAGAGCACAAAAGACAAGCTTAGAAGGGAACGGGAAAGCCCCTAGCGAGGTTCAGAGAGAGAGAGAGAGCGTTCGAATAAAGAAAAGGGAAAAAAAGAAAATGAAAAGAACTCCCCTCTTTTCGGCGACTCGTCCAGTCACTTTTTTTCCCCAGGCGCCGCCTCCCTTTTCCCCAAAGCCGGCGAGGAGGAGCAAAACATAGACGCAATGCCGCTCCGCTGCCGGCAGTGGAGGGTCCTCTCCTTGCTCCTCAGCGGGCGTCCTCTCGATCCGGCGTCACTGGACGACGCAGCTGGGGCGCCCGCGGAGCTCTTGGGCGGCGCAGAGAGCGGCCGCGTCGGCGCTGGCATCGTCACCGGCGGCGGCGGCGAAGGCATCGCCGCCGCCGCCGACGCTGGCCGCCCTCCCCTCCCTCCCCCTCCGGTCGTCCTCACCCTTCGCGGCGGCGACGCCCTCGAGCGCGCCCTCGCCTCCCGCGCCGTGCGCCGCCTGAGGCCCAACGTCATCTACGTCTGCGCCGGCGTCCTCAGGCCGAGGAGCACCCTCGGGGGCGGGGGCGGAAGCGGCGGCGGGGGCGGCGGGGCGGCGGCGGCGGCGGCGGCGGCGGCGGCGGGACCGCAGCCGCAGGCGACACCGCTCGTCGCGCCGCTGCCGGCCGGGACCGTCGAGGGGCTCGAGGCCCTGCTGCGCTCGCTGGCCGCCGACGCCGACGTCGACTTCCTCTACCTTGACGCTCCCTGCGAGCGCGCCGACGTCGAGAGGCTGAGGAAGGGGAGGGTCGGGGAGGGGGGGCGGGGGAGCGGGCGCGAGGGCGAGCGCGGGGGCGCGGGCGGGGGGCGGCCCCCGCGGGTCAGGCACTGCCTGTTTTGGCCCGCGGCCGCCGACGTCCTCCCTCCCTCGCCGCCGGCGCCGCGCCCGCGCTCCTCCCGCCGGGGGAGCCCCTCCCCCGCCGCCGCCTCCGCTCCCGCTCCTCCCGCGCTCGCCTGCCCGCCCGTCCCCGCCTCGTGCGCGGCGCTGATGGGCCACGCCGTCTTCGCGGCGATGCGGCCGCGCGCGGCGTCGGTGCCAGAGGCGGTCGCCGTCGCGCTATGCTGCCTGCAGGCGAGCAGCGAGGCCGGCGGGCCCGCGCCGCGGTTCAGGAGGACGAAGGCGGCCGGGAGCGCCGCCGCCGCCGCCGCCGCCGCCGGCGCTGCCGCGGCGGCGCCTCCGGGAGGGGCAGGCAGCGGCGGGAAGAGGCCTCCCGTCTTCGTCATCAAGATACCGCAGCCTGCCTCTGGCGGCGGCCAACAGCAGCGCCGAAGCCCGACGCCGGCCCCCGCCGCCGCCCTCGCCGCCGCCGCCGCCCCGCAGTCCCCCCAGTCCGCCTTTCCGGACTCCCCGCAGGCCCGCGCGCGGCTGGGCCTCCCTTCCTTCTCCTCCGACCACGCCCCGGCGCTCCCCTCGATAGACTCCGTCGCGATGCCCGTCGGCGAGGTGCTCGACGCCGTCGTGGCGTCCCCCGCGGCCGACGGGTCCGCCGCGGCGTCGGCGTCGGCGTCGGCGTCGGCGTCGGCGTCGGCTCGCCGCGCCCTCGCGCTCGCGCTCGCGCGCTCGCTGGCGTCGCTGAGCGAGCTCGGGAGGGGCGCTCCGGGCGCGGAGGTGAGCGTCCCCGCGGTCCCGTTCGACGGGGGGCCTCCCTCGGAGGAGGCCTCTCCCTCTCCCTCTCCCTCCTCTGCCGCTGCGCCGCGCGCCTCCCTCGAGGCGCTCGTGCGGGGCTACCGCTCCCTGCGCGTCCTCTCGTGGCCCGAAGGAGGAGGGGCCGACCCGAAGTCGCAGGAGAGGGGCATCGACATCTCGATCGCCACGGGGGCGCGGCACGTTTCCCTGAGGCGCCAGGGCATGCTCGGCGAGGCGCTCCGCGCCGCGCTGAGCGTCGCCGGGAGGGAGGCCTCCCTGGCCGCGCTCACCGTGGTTGATGGCGGCCTCGCGGACGAGGATGCCGCCGCCTCCCTTGCCGCCGCTGCCGCCGCCGCCCTGGGGAGGGCGCCTCCGCCTCGCCCGCCGGCGCGCGAGCGCGAAGGCGACGGCGGCGACGGCGGCGAGGGCCCCGTCGCGCTCGCGCTCTGCCGTGTCCGCACCCGCGACGGCTTTGAGGAGGACGTCGCCGTGGCCGGCCTCGCCGGGTTCCTCCGCGCCGCCGCTGCCGCTTCCGCCTCTGTTGCTGCTGCTGCCGCCTCTGCCGCCGCTGCCGCCGATGCTGCCGCCGCCGCTGCTGCTTCCACGGTCAGGGGGGGGCGAGAAGGGAAAAGACCCGCCGCCGCCGCCTCCGCCGCGCCGCCCCCTCCTCCTCCGTCGTCCCCAAAGCTGCCGCTGCTCGCTCCCGCGGCGGCCCTCGCCCTGCTCGAGTTCGCGGTGCGGCAGGCCCTCGTCGCCGACGCGGTCTCCTGCACGCAGATGCGGTGCTTCCCGCGCGGCGGCGGCGCTGTCCCGCTGGTCGCGCCGCCTCCCAACTCCGCGGCGGGGAGCGTCGAGGAGTTTGGGCGGCGGAGGGACAGGAGGAGGGAGAGCAGCAGGCGGCGGGGGCGGCGGGGGCAAAGGAGCGGGAAGGAGGCCAAGAGGGCCAAGAGGGGGCCCTCTGCTGCCGGAGAGGGAGATGGCGACGACAGCCAAGAAGGCGAGGAAGAGGAGGAGGAAGAGGAGGACGGGGAAGACACGGGGGAGGAAGAGAGCGGCGGCGGAGGGCCCGCCGACCGCGGCGACAGCGAGAGCGAACCCGACGCCGCCAGGGCAGGCGACGGCGGCGGCGGCGACGGCGACGACGACGACGACGACGACGTTCCTGACCGTCCCAAGTCCGTGGGCCTCCGCCCGACGGGCGTCCTCGTCAGCCGCTGGGGCGCGGCCTACCTGAGGTTCGCCGCCGCCGCCGCCGCGGCGCCTTCTGCTGCCGCGGGAGGCGGCGGCGGCGGGTCGCCTTCGCCCCTCCTTGCGCTCGCGTCGCTCGCGGCGGTCGACGGCTCCGCCGTCCGCGGCTTCTCGCCCTGGCACGCTGCTCTGTTCCGCGCGCTGGGCTCGGAGCCCGCTCCGGTCATGCCGCGGGGGTGGCAGCAGCCATCTTGGGCCTCGGCCCCGAGGACGCCGCCGCCGTTTGGAGGGGGAGGAGAAGGAGACGAGGGGGAGGAGGAGGAGGAGGAGGACCATGAGGAGGAAAAGGCCGAACGCGACGAGTCTGGTCGCGGGCGCCGCGGAGTGGGCGCCTCTTCTTCCGCGCTCGCTTCCGCTCTCGCTTCCGCTTCCGCTTCCGCTTTCCCGCTCGACCTCTGCTTGAACGGGGTCCCGCTTGACGCGGTCGTCCTCGAGGAGGCTGCGAGGGCCGCTGGCGGGGCCGAGGCGCTGCTGCCTCTGCCGCGAAAGTCGCGGAGGAGGAGCGCGAGCGAGACCGAGACTGAAGCAGAAGGCGAAGGAGAAGAAGAGAACGACGCCGCCGCCGACGACTACGACGACGAAACGGCTTCTCTTTGGGCTCGCCGAGTGCTTCCTTTGCTCCCAGGGGCCGGATGTGCGGCGAGGGACCCCATCGCAGACGGAAGAGCGCTCGCGAGGGTTTACGAGAGGCTGTTGCTGGCACAGAAGGAGGAGGCCGAGAAGAAGACTAAGAAAAAATGAAAAACCTTTGAGAGTGGAAATTTACTGCAAACAAGAATCACACTCTTCTTTTCGTTGCCTTATCTTCCCTTGCCTTTTTCCCCGCCCTCGAAAGTCCCCTTCTCCTACCCCTCCGAAAGACACACACACACAAAATGGTCGACAAAATTGCTGAGAAGATCGCTCGAGAGAGGTACCAGAAGGTGAGGATACGTTATTGCTTTTTTGAGAAAGGCGGAGACAGGAGAGGAGAGAGAGGAGAGAAGGAGGGAGAGGAGAGAGGAAGCACGCCCGCCGTCGCGCACCCTGGAGGAGGAAAAGGAGCTCAAAAACAGCTCGCCGCCTTCTTTCTGCGGCCTCTCTCGGCAAAAAGAGAGCCTTCTCATGGCAAGCATCGCGGATAAAAACGACTCTTTGAGCGCCGAGCGAGGCCGAAAGCGGACGGGGACGCGCGGCTGCGACGAGAGAGAGAAACATATACAAGAGCGAGGCCGGTCTATTTTTGGAAAAATGTGTTTTTGTACCCCTTTCGGGGTGCCTCTTCGCAAAAGTTTTGATCCCCTCTCTCTTTGTCGTATTTCTTTCTCCACTCTTACAAAAAAAAAACAGGAGTACTCCGAGCTCAACAAGGCCCAGAAGAGGAAGGTCAACGGCTACCGCCTCGCCGAGTTCCGCAAGACGCAGGGCGTTGACAAGGCGTCGTCGAAGAAGAAGTAGAGAAAGAACGCGTGGAAAAACGCCGGGTTTTTTCTTGAGCAAAAAAATTTAAAAAACAACACCAATCTTTCTTCCGCCTGCTGTCGCCCTTTTTTGAGCGCGCGCGGAGAAGATGATTCGAAAAGAGCAAATAACGATTCGTTTATTTGCGTGAAAAATATGATTTTGAGAGAGAAAGAGAAAGACGAGAGATGAGGGTGAGGAGGTGAGGAGAGAGTGAGCAAAAAAAACGGAGCGAGCGAGCGATTTCTTCTTCTCTTGTTTCTCTTCCATCTTTGTAGTCTATTTTCCGCGCCACCACCCCTTTTCGGTCGATCTCGATCTCGATATTTTTATGTGTTTGCTTTGGGAGAAAAATAGTGGATGGAGAGAGAGAGAAGAGAGAGAGAGAGAGGGTTGGAAAAGAGAGAAGAAAAAGAAAGAGAGGAGAGGTCGAGGTCAAAAAGAAAAAGGAAAAAGGGAAAATAAGCTGTCGAGCTTCACACCTCTTCCTCAACGTACACTCTTTTCGCGCCCCAAAACAGCCCCAAAACAGCACCTTCCGCTCATCTCCTTTCGTCTCCACCAAGCAAACCACTATGCCGATCTCGGACGAGGTACGTCTGTTCGTTTTATGGCCTGGTGAAAAGAGCGCGGGTGCTTGAGGGGAGAGAGAACGGGGAGAGAGGAAAAGAGGCTCTCTTTGCCTTGCTGTTCGTTGCGCTTCTTTGCTTGTGTTTGGTTTCGTTTCTCGCCGCCTCTGCCCGCCGCTGCCGGCTCTGCGCGGGAGAGAGACCGCGGAGAGGGCGCCCAGAGCAAAAAAGAGAGCGAGAAAAGAGAGCGGAGAGAAGGAAAGAGGACGGAGAAGAAAAGGAGAAGAGTTCGAGGGAAGAAGAGAAGAAGAAGAAGAGTTCCGTCGGCGCCTACTCTGCCGCTTTGCGCGTCTTCTCGACCTCGCCCCTCTAAAAAAAGAAAAAAAGAAAAAAACTCACCTCGTCCCCCCCCCCCCCCCTCGCCTCTCTCTCTCTCTCTCTCACATGAAAAAATCAATTCAGGAGCGCAACCAGCTGGCCATGGATTTCTTTCAGAAGAGCTCCTGGGAGGACCTCGACGTCCACGAGAAGCGCGTCTGCGTGAGTTTTGTTTTTTCCCGCTCGCTCCC
>Ga0315284_10012369_pt1 | contig 12152 bp, 13 predicted proteins | sample YL17G09_16_MG_FD_203696 | JGI IMG/M metagenome (GOLD analysis project Ga0315284, IMG submission 203696) | Sediment microbial communities from Yellowstone Lake, YNP, Wyoming, USA - YL17G09_16 | ecosystem: Environmental > Aquatic > Freshwater > Lake > Sediment | place: USA: Wyoming | collected...
TCTGTGGCCTTATCGGGATGAATGATTGAAGCAATTTTGCGATAAAGCTTCTTTGCTTCCGCCGATTCCTCATCCGTCTTTGAATCTATTTGGGATTCGATGTCGCTGTCTGCGTATTCCTCAGCGGCCTTTCTCGCCTGTGTTCGAGCCTTTATGGCTTCTCGACTCATTTTATGGTCTTGAGGTCTCTGCCTGGACTTGAGCTCAGCGATTTGTGCTCGAAGTTCGTCAAGTTCAACATATTTTTTCCCGACCTCGGAATAATAACGGTGCTGAAACTTCATGATAGTAAGTTTAAGGTCCTCAAGATCGAGTTCTTTATCAGCAAGGATATCGGACAATTCTTTTAACTCAGCCTTCTTCCCTGAAAGTTCGGCTTCTTCTGGAGAACTCATTTTGGTTTTACCTCTCTTGATATCTGACCTTGTGAGAAAATCCTCTTCTCTCCAACGTCTTATGTCAATGAGGCCATCATCGCTTCCCGTCAAGGAGCTTCACGTACTGGGGGCCACCCGGCCCCCGGCCTCAGCCCTTATTATTTGTTTCTCAGGTTCGATATTTTTAGATAGACATCATTGAACGTTTCGTGATAAACCTTGCGGCGCGTTGAGAGTGTTTCCTTGTTGAGCTTATCTAGTTCCCGCTCTGTCTGCGCAAATCGCCGCAACCCATCGGCAAGCTTCATCAGTATTTCCAGCAGTTCACGATGGGACTTTTTCAGCCCTTCAAGTTCCTTCTTAAGTGTGTCGAAATCATTCTTAGAAATCTCGTTCATGATAATCTCCTTTTATTTTTCCAGGTCTTCCATTGAGAGTTGTTTCCCCTCAGGCTCCCCTTAGCGCCTCACCCTTAATACTAGATGCTTTCGAATATCAAAGGTCCGTCCTTCACAGGGTTCACCCATATAATACGAGCCGATATAGAGGCCAATGGGCCATATTTCTCCATAGTCTTCTTTAACTGGTTATCGTATGTCACAATAACCTTATCTGAGGAGAGGGCGGCATTAATGATGTGAGCATCTTTCTCCACCCGCTTGTGGTCGGAAGGACCCATCGAGGACTCTGCCATTGCGTTCAAGAGCTCCACAGTATCTACAGCATCTAGATTATGGACCTTGTTCTTGCTCTCCATCGCCACATGCCAAGTCTGAGAGTATCCGCTTCTGTGTCTTTTCCATTCTTCTCTGATATCCTTAGTTATCACGACGTGGTGACATATTAGCAATATCGCATCAAGAGCCTCTCGACTTGCTTTGGATGTCGGATGTTCAGTATTTCCAGAGGAGCATATCACCGAAGCATCGAGGACAAGGCTTCGAGAAGTTGCTGGACTCATCGGGCGTTTCCCCGAACCTCAACCGCGTCAAGGTATTCTTTTTCAGAGGCAAGTTTGGTTACATCAAAATCTTCAGGCCAGCTTCCATACGCTCCTTTATCGTCTAGTTCGGCCGAGGCAACAGTGGTGCTACCTGTTTCCTTATCCCGTGCAAACCAATGCAGAATTACATTTTTCTTATCGAGCTTTCCCTTAGCGACCAATGTTTGGACCTCGCGTAATAGCAGCTCGCTATGAGTTTCCACTACTACGACTGCCTCTTGTTCGATGGCCCCTCGCAGTATCCCAGCAAGTCTCCGCTGTGCTTTTGGATGTAGGTGCAGCTCTGGTTGTTCAAGATAGACCAATTGTCCAGGCTGGGCGCATAGTAATGCAACGAGAACAGGAAGCGATTGAGAGACACCAAAGCCTACATCCACAATGTTTACTAGGTCGTGAGCACTTCCGCGTATTGGGTGCGTCAAACGTCCGACTTTCAGCTCTATCTGCGTATCATCAAGCTGTTTTGCTGCTACTTTCCAAGTTAAGCCCATCACTTCAAGCGCTCGTCCCAGCTTATCCAGACGAGCATCTTTCTCGATTTGCCAATAGGCCACCATGCTGGCTGCATATGTCTCAAACGTTCCAGGGAAATTTGGACCTGTAGAGACTTTCTTGTATGTCCGTTCAGGATTACCACGTAAGGCGGGCAGATGAATAATATCTCTTATAGGTTTCACAAATTGGTGACTCGGACTAACATAGATGTCGCCAAATGAATATTCAGGCGACGGAGCTTGAGGTCGTGTCAATGCAAAGGAAAGGAAACATCGTTCGCGCCCAACTACCCAAGGAAATTTTCCGCTAGCAAGGCCTGGAATCCTGACTTTTATTGATTTATATGGCTCGGGGAGGAGTGGCAGAATTTCACCCTCGCTCATCCCACGCTTAAGGGCATACGATTTTTCGCCGGCTGCATACTCCATGACTTCAATATCGAAACCTTTGCGTGCTTCCTTGGCAAATGTCAAAGAAAGCTTAAGGTTCGCCATCTGAATTCCTACCGAAAAACTCGACGAACAGGGCTTCCCGGCAATACGACTCAGCATTTGCTCAGCTGAAGTAAAGCTTATATTAGGCCCATCCAAGAGCAACGCCCCCGGGTCTGATGTAGCATCGAGAGTTTGTTTGAGCAATAAAAGGGGCTGCATTATGCTTGACTTGCCCGAGCTGTTTGCACCTGCCAGAATTGTCAGAGGGCGAATCTCAACTGATTGTTCCTCATGAAAAGACTTATAACCCTTAACCCAAATCCTAGAAAATACCTTTTTATCGGAAGGCATTGCTAGCCTCCTTTGTTAGAGTCCCTGCTGAGCATACTCCTACCCCTTCGTTTAGCTGATTCTAGCACGTACTGGTATCCGAGAACAATCCCTCGCTCAATTTCTTCGGGCTGAAATATAGCGGGCTCGAAACGCGGGGGATCGCATCCCTCTTCAAGGCCTCCCGGGCCGACACGTTCCTGCGGGAGAAAGCCACCGAGGACCGCCTCAAATCCGATCCGCTTACGGACTACAGGATCATCCACTTCGCGACGCACGGCCTCATCGACGATAAAAAACCCGCCCGGTCCTCTATCATCCTCTCCCTGGACCAAGACCCGGCCGAGCACGGCTTCCTTCAAATGCGTGAAGTCTTCGACCTGAAGATGAACGCGGACCTGGTGGTACTCTCCGCTTGCCAGACCGGGCTGGGGCAGTTCATCCGGGGCGAGGGAATCGAAGGATTGAGCCGGGCCTTCTTTTACGCGGGTTCCTCATCCGTCCTCATGAGCCTCTGGGCCGTCAACGACCAGGCGACCGATCAGCTTATGGAGAGGTTCTACCGCCACCTGAAGTCCTCGGAAAATTCGATTAATGCCCTCCGGCGGGCCAAGCTGGAGATGATCGGCTCCAAGATCCTATCCCACCCCTATTACTGGGCCGGATTCATCTTGAACGGCAAGACCGACGGCATCATCTTTCCCTCCCCGTTCAAGAGATGGATTCTGTTTGCATGTTCCGTTTGCGCGGGCATCATGATCCTCCTGGCGTTCCGGACATGGAACCGAAAAAGGTCTTGGGCCCGGAACTTCAGGATAGATTCCGATCCGAATTCTCCTAAGGAGCGATCTCAGAAGAAAAAGCCCTTTCGGATGCAGTCGTCTGAGCCTCATGCAAAAACTGCTCCAGCTAAAAGCAGAGTTTTTTAGCTTTTAGGATTTTCCTAACCGTCACCGGATGACGTAAAGACTGATCAAAGAATAACACAAAAGTTCAATAATTCGCAAAGGATGACGGGATTTTAGCCCAAGAAATAAGTCATTTCAGGCCTGATTCAGGTCATTTTTGGGTCATTTATTGGGGTAAAACAGGATAAAATTCAGTTTTTAGCCAGATAAATATCCCGTTTTTGGATGAGAGTTTTAAGTGATTGTTTTTAATATAGTTAGCGAATTTCGAAGTTTACATTATAGATGTTAGATGACACGACCTCAAAGCCAATTATTTCAAGCCCAAATCACCGTTTTCGAGCTTAAGCTCTTTACCGGCGGGGAGGGTGGCCGCCTGGCTCCGCGTCACTTCCCGCCCGATGGCTTCCTGGTATTTAATTATGGTCATGAGAATTATTCCCCCTGACATCCGTCGTTCATGTAGCAAGACTGGCACTGGGGGTTGGTAGGTCTACACCAGCTTCTTCCGATTTCCCATGCAGGCAAGTCCATGAGACCGGGGAATTCAGGAGACAAAGCCCGCGCCCGAAAAACGCATTGATCAACTGTCGGATCAAGACCAGTCAGCCCAAGACGCCCGAAAACCCGCCGCACGTGGACATCTGCCGAGATGTCTATAGAGTAGTAATCTGCGAAGGGGAGTTTGAAGTCCCGTGCAAGGATGTTGGCCGCCATGCTTGCGATCTTCGGCCCGACTCCTTCGAACTCCAAGAAACGATATACAACGTCTGCGCTGGAGGGTTTGCCATGCCAAATCCGCGATGCATCTCCTTCATGTTGATCTACAATGCGGCGCACCGCCGCATGAAAGAATCCGCTCATTTTGTCTGTAAACCGATGCAGAGGCTCCGGCTGGGTCATCAGTTGTTTCACCTCATCCGCCGAAAGCATAGCCAACTTGCCGATAGAGAAGTCCCCATTCAGTTTCTCTTTAAATCGATACGGGATGAGCCAAGCTTTTTTCGTTTTGATTTGACGGTCCATTATGCAGGCCAGTACGAAGGCGTGGGGGTGTCGGTTCAAGTCATTGAGAAGCGCGTCCGCTTGATCATCCTTTGTGAAGCGGACTAGATGATCCTTCGGCGTATTGAACAATTGTTTGCCGCGATCAACCAACCGGTCACGAATCCATTTCTCGTCGGTCTTCATTCTCTCCTCCTCAATACCGGGAACCTTACCACACCCAGCAGCCAGCGATTGCGCCGCTTCTGGCACCCCAGTTCTCGCTCCATGTTTTCCAAGCGTTCTTCAATGGGCATGTTATCTCCCCTTTCTTTCGGCGCGGCCTTCCCTGCCTCATTCTTTTGCTCCGGGTTTCTTGAGAAGCTCGGCCACGTCCTTATCGTCCTTATCACTGAGGCGAATATTCGTGGCAACACGTCTTCTGCAATTAAGGGAGGCCGAGGTTTTTTGGAGTCCAGCCTCCACCCGCCTCATCAGGGCATAGTCTCCTGTCTGAACGGAATATTCACATAGAGAGTTCCGTCGTTCCGCGGTTGAAGAATGATCCCGCCATCGGCCAAGAGGTCCCGAGCGATTTCCCTAAGCGGTTTGAACTCGGAAAGGGATGTCCACCGGCCCCGGCGTAACCATAGGCCGCGCAGGACATCTCGTAGCCGGTTCACAAAGGGTTCGTAAGAACTCCCCGAGAGTAGGTCACGGGCACGGGGGACGTCATCCAAGCTGGCGTTTCGCCCGTCCACGTGTCCGATTAGATAGGCAGCGAACCGAAGAGGCTCGCAGAGCGTGGAGCCCGCTTCTTCGAGAACACGATCGATATTTCCGTGATAGCGATATGAACGGATCGCAGCATTGGCACGCTCGCGGGCGCCCGGCAGCGCCTTCGCAAAGATCTCCTCGCGGATGGCTGTCTGCGCCTCACCAAAGATCGCGCTGGCGCGGTATGCGGCGTACTCATCCCATAGTGCGCCAGCGAACCGCTCAAGAATCGCTTCCTCCTGATCTGTGATCTGGCGCTGAAGGATAGTCCCTGGGAAGCATACGTCACGATTCTTGAAGTCCTCGACATGCGCGCACTCATGCGCCACGATATAAAGGGCTTGCTGATAATCCTTATGGGCCAAGTCTTCCAGCGGGAGCACAACAGGCGCCAAGAAAAGTAAGTGGGCTTTGACGACGCCCGCTCTGAGCACAGCAGGCGACATGGCAACGCCGACATTGTGGCCATCAGATGTTCGGCTCGGCGGTCTGCTGGGCTGATAGCCCCGATCGAGTTGAACAAGAGCATCATCGTAGTTGTAAGCCACGGTTATTCCATCAAGCCGCTCCAAATCGATTAACCGGCTAATGGTATAAACGGTATTCGCGATGACGTGGGCAAATCGTTCGGCATGCTCGTCGGATTGGAAGTTCTTGATGCTAACTGAGATATTCTTCGGTGCGGTCGGTGGCGGTAGCGGGGATCCATCTTCAAATACAGGATTGGTCACCCTTGGTCCCCCTCGCTGGCGTCGAGGAGTTCGAGAGGCGGCCATGGGCGGCCGGTATCAATCTTAGCGTGACGAGGCTCACAGGATGGCCTTTCGTAGTCCAAATGCCCCTCCTCAATTTCACCAAGCAGACTGAAGGCTGACCGACGCCGCAACGAATCGAAAATCTGAGGCTTCGGAGGGACCAGGGGCTTGCTGGGCGGCCAGCGTATGGATCCTTTTACCCATCTATGGTTCCCTCCAGGTCGAATCTCCACGACGCGTTATCGTTCCAACGCACGGATTAATCAGTTTAACAAAGTCAGCGGTATTGCTTATCGTGCGGATCATCGCAAAACCAGAGATCTGTGCATTAGGAAAACTTTCTGCCAAGACACTGGCCGCGCCTATCATAGAGGCGCCTGTAGTGATGATGTCATCAATAATTACTATACGTTCTGGGGGGATTAATAATCGGTCGGCCCTCAGCGTCTCATACTTCGTTTGAGCAGTTGGCCGTTCTCCAGATGCGCTATAGGCTGATTTAGGAATTGCCTTGATTCGTTTTAAGATCGGAGATGCCTGTTGCCCGAGCCCAAGATCAACAAGTGCCGTTGTAAGGCGCTGAGGAATCCATAATCCCCCAGGTACGGGCAATGAACTTTGGGGCATTGGCACCAAAGTCACACTAGATCCTAAGATATCTTTAATAGGACTCTCGTTGATATCTCGTGCCAGCACACTCGAAAGATAATGAGTCGTTAGTTGCGAGGGAGTGATTGGAACTGTTCTGTCCAATTTTAGGGCGTACATCCAATCTTTAGAATTCTTTTGTTCAGATGTTTCAGGGCGGGGTGTATAAGTAAGAAACGAGCCGAACGTCAGTTCAGAGAGCAACATTAAACATATCTTGATCATGGGAAGATGGAAGATCGTTAAGAAGGATTTCCGGATCTGAAAGGGGAATCGCACCGTAATCGATCATCTTCCGCGGCCAACTCAGTGATAGATCTTCACATACAGATTTCAAAATATACAGCGCCTTGCCCAAACGCAGCATCTCCCAGCCTTGGGATAGCGTCCCGCTGCCTTCGCCTGCTTCGATAATGATAGAAGCGTCCACAATGAGCGCCATCGTCCGATTTCTCATCGGAAAGTTCTTGCGTTGGATGTGCCACCCTGATGGAAACTGGGTAATAGCCAAATGCTTTTGCATTATTTCCTGCTGGAGGCTTCTGTTTTTTGCGGGGTACACCTGATCAAGCGCAGTACCAAGAACTGCAATGGTTCTCCCACTATACTCAATTGCCGTGCGATGAGCTATCGTATCTATTCCTTCCGCAATACCGCTGACAATGATTGAGTCATTTTGAACAAGTAGACGGGTCAGGCGGACAGCTCTCATTCTGCCCTTCACAGATGGACGCCTAGTTCCTATCACGGCGACTCGGGGAGAAGTTTTCAATAGCGACGTATCCCCCTCGATATAGAGAATTCTAGGTGCATACTTGATCTCAACGTCATTCAGCGGTCCAAGGAGTTCTTCAGGCGTTAAGGCCTTCATTTTGTGCTCTTCAAGAGAAGTGGGTTATTCAGAGAGAGACCCGGGTGTCCATTTCTCTGATGGCGATTCATTACGATCACCATTAGGATATATACCAGGGAACAGAATGTCAAGGCTCTGAACTAGTTCAGGCTCATATCCTCTCCACTGCCGCTTTACCTCGTAAATCTATACGCCGCTTGACACCCTCCGGCCTCCACCCGCCTCAATCTTTTCGGATGACAGGACGGGCAGAATCCTCTAAGGCAGCCTCAATCCCTGGCGTTCAACAATTTGTCTATTTCTTCTGCGATTGAGCCTAGCCATTGAGCAGGATCACTTGTCCTAGCGACGAGGCAAGCTTCAAGGAGAGACCTCAATTGCTGCGGCGGAAATGGCTTTCTCTGAAAATGCCTGACTATATTACGGAATTGGGCAAGAGTTATAGGCACGATGTCGACTTGCACCGACTCAGCCTCTCGATACCAAAGGCCGCTGGAGAAGGTAAATAGCGTATTTGGATCGATCTTTGGTGCAATGAATAGGCCAAAGCTCGGTTTATGTGTGGTCGATGAGACCATAGCGACATGTCGGCGAACCGGTTCACCCTCCGCTGCCTCCTGCCGAGAGGTGCTAAGAAGCGTGACTTCTACGACCAAAACGAAGTCATCGAACTCAAATACCATGTCTGCACCGTTCCCAGGAGCCACGTCGCGTGGGCGCAGGTCTTGATCGAGTGGGAACCGTCGAGTGCTAGAAATTGTACCAACGATACGATCAAACGCAAGAAACGCACGCCAAACCGCCCATTCAAGGTAGGCAGGCGGATCAAAAATAGCTAAAGCCTTCGCCCCAGCAGATGTCCCAAGAGCCTCAAGGTATTTGTCAATTTCGCTGAGAGCTGACGCCTCGCACTGCATGCTTGCGAAAGCCTCCTCACGGGCCAAAGTCAGCCGGTCAGCAATCTTGTAACGGAGGCTGTTCAAATCTTGAATAGAAGTGCTTGCAGAAATAGTCGCTATTTCTGGCGGCATGGGTAGATCAAACTTCCGCAGCTCATCAGAGAGGCCCTCAATATCGCGCAAGGCAAAGACTGAGTCATCTAATGGGAGCCGTTTACCCATATAAAATTCCTTTAGGTATCTCCATGGGTCCGATTGGCCAATGAAGGAAAGGGGCTCGTCAAGTATCGCTTCTATTAACGGAATCTTGTTTTCGCGCAAGACGAGGCGACTGCCCTCCCAAGTAATAACACCCGTCAATATCGAGTACCGGGCAGTAGTATCCGCATAATCGCGAAGGCTATCTGGTTTGACACGCGTTAGAGCGCTCGACCTTTCTAAAATTTGCCGGTCGAGATCTCGCCGTGCAACTTCCCCCGAGAGCGATTTACGCTTTTTGCGGTACTTCTGAACCTCGGAAACGATGCTTGCCGACAAATCAGAATCATGGTTATGAAAAGTTTGGAGGAAAGCGCCGATCTCGATCTTGTTCAAGCCAGGTAGGTTCTGGCTCCGGAGCAAATCTAAAACGTGCAAAAGCAAAACGAATGGTTTCAAATTGCCGTTTGGGAACGCAGGCTCGATGGGCGATGGGAGCTCCAGCATTGCTAGCTGTCGTAAGTACACGTCTTCAATCGCGGCAGATGACTCGGCCTGACTCGCCTGCAGCAATCTGCCTCCCACCGGGGTCAATTCAAAGGGGACGCCACGGAGTCCCAGCTCAGGCAGATTTGATGGGAACAGCTCAGCGGAGACTTTCTTGTTTTGAATCCTTGCTTCTTTGTTAGTTGCAAAACCTAGTTTGACGAAGGCGGACCGCCACTTTCGGCCGAACCAAGCAGCATTCTCACCAGTAGTTTCTACAATTCCTTTCTCGGCCAGGCGAGCCGAAAATTTCGCTTCTGCCGCATCGCCATAAACCTTGCCTTGAAACTCCTCTGCGAATAAACGTAAACCACGAGCTATGCGATTTGGATTGCGCAGTGTAGTGTTGCCAAGGTTCCAAACAGGAATCCGAGGACCGCTTTTCTTAATCATATGCCACGAACACGAATTCGAGCACTCTGTTAGCGTTATCGCCCACCCTGAACCCTTGATTACCAAATGAGTATGTGAGCGGAACTTGGTATGCATGAACATGCCTCTTCCACTTTTTGAGCTTAAAGACCAAATCAGCCTTATCAGGCAGGGAATTGGACGAATAGGATACTACCAGGATGCTGTCACGGAATTTATCGAAGAGGCGGTCGAAGGCCTCATAAATGGTGTCTTTCGAAGCGAATGGTGTCTCATAGCTGCGGAACTTTTTCGTGCGGGTATGCTCCTGGATCTCTAGGCCCTCCCACTGGCGAACTAAACCTTCAACGAAATGATACCGTCGAACGTAATCGTTGTCGGAGTGTGGAGTGACATACGGTGGGTCAAGGTAGACGAGATCGGCGTGCACATTCAGTGCAAAGACGTCATCATGATAGGCACGGTTATCGCATTTGTTATTGAAAACTGCGGCATTGAATGATCGAACATTCTCCAAAAAATGCTCTTGAAGACTCAGCCGCATGTCCCGACGGCCGTCGTCGTACCGATCGCCAACAAAGGTAAATACCCCACGCGGACGACGTTTAAGGCAGGCACGGCTCAGTGCCGCTAGTGCCATTGCGCGCTTGAGTTTATGAGTTAAGAGTTCGATGTTGGCTCGAACGGAATCAAGAAAACGGTTTTCGTCGTCCGTGAAGTAAAGGCCGGCAAATGTTTGTGAAATGAACCTTCCGGAGTCCCGGTTCGACCTCATGAGCACACTTAAGTCATTCTCACTTAACGTAGCATCACTATTTTCTATTAATGCCTTTGCGAAATAATAAGCAAAATGCATAAAGTCGTTGCTAAATACTCGTTTGCCATGCTGCTTGAACATGTAGGAAACGGCTGCGCTTCCCGAAAATGCATCCAAAACAGAATCAAAGTGAAGATCTTGGACACATTGCCATATAAAAGAGAGAACGCGGTACTTGCTTCCCATAAAGCGCGTTCCGGGAAAGCATTCTAGGAGTGTGCCGTGGAGCAATGGCTCTTGACTCGCGCCCCGCTTGCGCGTTGGGCTACCAAAAACGATCAGATCTTCTCCCGTGCGAGTACCAGCGTCGCAGCTAATGTTGCGGCGTGCGTCGATTGCTCTATATTCAAAACTTGCGTAGAGGCGGCGAACAAAATCCGTGTTGGAATTTGTAAGTAGGGCATGACAGCCCTTGGCGACGAGCTCGGTAAAGACGTCGTGCAGCTCCCTATGATCTTTTTCATAAAAGAACTCTTTTGTGTACCTCTTGAATTCGGCATATCCCCCCTTAGGGTAGTACGGAGGATCTAGATAAACAAAGTCTCCCGGACGAGAATATCGCTTTAGAGTAGTCTTGTAATCGCCTGCAACTAGTGTTACACCCTGCAACGCAGCGCTCGCACGTCGCAGTATGCTGGGATTGCAGATTTGGGGATTCCGCCGTCTCCCAAAGGGGACGTTGAATTTTCCTGCCTTATTGACGCGATAGAGACCATTGTAGCCAGTTTTGTTGAGGTAGATCGTACGCGCAGCGCGTTCGACGGGCGGGAGCTCATCAGGGTCAAGATCTCTCGATTTGTAGTAGAAGGCCTCTTCGTTCCTGTATCGCTGAAGATGCTTAACCAGAAGCTCTACGTTGTCGCGTACGACCTGATAGCAGTTGATCAGTTCTGCGTTGCTATCCGCAAGGACCGCTCGCTCCGGACGCAAATGGAAATAAAGGGCTCCCCCTCCGACGAAAGGCTCGATGTATTGGCCATAGCACACGGGAATATACTTAGTCAATTCGGGCATGAGCTGCTTCTTGCCGCCGGCCCACTTCAAGAACGGCTGCGCCGGTATTCTTTCAGCTTTCATCCCCACTTATTCCTAAAAAACTATCTTGCTTCGTACAGTTACTATATCGCCGCAACCGGACAGCTGTCAATTACATAGCGTCGCCCTTTAGCTCAGGAGGTTCATGTCTGAGCTACGGTTAGAGAAAGTTGTTAATAGTTTTCATATAATTGCTCAGGCTTGAGATAGCTAAATTAATCTGCCTGGGTTAGAATCAGTGACCGCCCGATTGTAAGACCGATACTCAAGCATTGAGCGGTCTTCTCCCCCGTGTGCCAACTGTGCCAAAAATGCTTAAGCTCGCCTCCATCTGCTTAACAGTTCGATAAAAGAAATCATTTGAGTGTTTCAAAAATCAAAGGAAAACCGGAAAATCCAGATAGCGTCGCTACGGGGATTCGAACCCTACGCCCATGGCTTAGAGCCGCATGTCCTGTCCCCAATGACGTCAGATAGAGCCCTCCTCTTGTCACCAAATTGTCACCAAAAAATGCCTAAAGTCGCCTAATTCCAGCTAAGGGAGCCTAAAAAGAAAGAAGCAAAGATTTTGTCTTTTCCAGGGAATTTCTTGAGAAAAGAGGTGGTAGCGGGGGTTGGATTTGAACCAACGACCTCCGGGTTATGAGCCCGACGGGCTACTGGACCTCTCCCCATGCCACCAAATCGGTGACAGATTAGTGACACGAAATGCCTAAATTTG
>Ga0315284_10012370_pt1 | contig 12152 bp, 8 predicted proteins | sample YL17G09_16_MG_FD_203696 | JGI IMG/M metagenome (GOLD analysis project Ga0315284, IMG submission 203696) | Sediment microbial communities from Yellowstone Lake, YNP, Wyoming, USA - YL17G09_16 | ecosystem: Environmental > Aquatic > Freshwater > Lake > Sediment | place: USA: Wyoming | collected...
AACGACTCGGCCTACCGCGTCTGACGACTCGGTGAACGCATAACTTAATCGAACCGCCGTGTACGGACCCGTACGCACGGTGGTGTGGCAGGGACAGCCCGCGAGGGCTCACCTATGCCGATTTCGGGGCGTTATACCCACCCCAAATGGGCGACCGGATCATACGCCAGCGGGATTGCAGACACTGCGGCAAGAGGAAAACGATGTAGGAAAAAGTCAGGGGATAACATTAGGCTGTCGCAGCCGATACGGCAAAGCAAGACCTTGCCGGAACTAAGATAAAATATTGCCTTAGTACGCGTTTTTGTAGGAGTTACGCGTTTTCTTCTTGACAGATTGGGCATACTTACTATATAAATAAAGAGACCTATGCTCCGACTTCCGCTTGGGGAAACGGCGGAGAGGGCAAAGCCCGCCTGTTTTGGCCTGAGGTGGCCAAAGTCAGCCGGCGGGTTCTACCCCAAGGGCAGGAGTGAAGATACGTTCTCGCTCTTTCTTTCCTGCCTGTGCCCGGTCTGTGGGCGAGTTTCCTGATATATCATGTTGCCTTGCGCGGGCGTGTCCGCGCGGAGGTTTTTCTATCTGGCGATATGGTTTGGTGCACCCAGAAGCAAACAGGTCGAGGAACATTTAACTTTAAAAAGAAAAGATCGCATCATGAAAAAGACATTGAGAAATCTTGTAGTGCCGTGTGTGTTGGTGTCTGTTATGTTTTTATCCGCCGCCGCGTTTGGTCAAACGTACCTGGATTACCAGGGCACCGGCGGGAACCTGCTGACCGCCTCAAAACTTTACGTGATCAGCGATCCTTTGGATCCTTCCACCAGGACGGGAACCACCCGTCTGCCGCAGGCGGGCGATTACGTGTTCGTACGGAACGAGACGACCACGACACTCAGCGGGACTTTGACGGCAACCAGGGTATATCTCGGCGGGGACCAGGTCTGGCCTCTGGGCCAGACTGAACCATCCAAGCTGAATCCGTCGACGATGTACATCGTTGCCGGGGGGAGTATGAACCTTCCGCTGGACTCTACCGGACATTTCTATCCCGGCCAATATTACGGCGGGACGGTCTACCAGAGCGGTGGGAACATCCAGGCAGGGCGGGTAATAATGGGACCCTGGGGAATGACCAAGACAAGCAACCTCTATCAGCTTTCCGGGGGAACCATTAAGACGGGTGTAAATTTTTACATCGGATACTCTGACGGGGACGATGTAAAGACCAGCAGACTCGATATGTCCGGCGGGTATATAGATGTAGGGGACATATTTGGTATTGCCGTCGGCTCGGGCTGCGTCAGCACGATGAACCTCACCGCCGGGACTGTTGACGTAAAAGCCGGACGGCTTCACGTCGGATATGGTGGATCCGGCACGTTAAACCAGACCGGCGGGCTTATAAATGTAGCCGCCCTCAACTGGTCGACTCATGGTGACGGCGATGGCGCCAGTTGCGTCTACAACCTAAGCGGCGGAACCTACCTGGCTGGGGCTCAGACCACCTTTGGAGAACGGGGCGGCCAGGCCACGCTTAATATGACCGGTGGTTACTTGCGGTCCGACACTATCTTCAATGCAGGAGCCAACGGCGCCACCGGCGTGATCAATATCAGCGGCGGGACGTTTGTGCATCAACCGTCAGATTCCAGTTATTGGGTGTGGCTGGGGCGAGCAATGTCGGGCGGACCCGACGGCGGCTATGGCCACATGAGGATTACCGGCAGCGCCGTAGTTGAGATGAGACATCTCCGCCTGGGCGGAGTTTTCTCGGATATCTGGGGAAATCAATCTCGAGCCTCAGGCAGGCTTACGATATCTCAGAGCGCAAAGTTAACTCTTAAAGGGAGCATACAACCTCAAGGCGATCTTAAAGAAAACCATACCCTTGAATTTCTGATCGGCAGTGCATCCAACTTTTCCTTCCTGGTCGAAGGGTCGGCCAACCTTAAGAACGTCACGTTTGAAATAACGACGGAGGGGGGATATACACCCTCAGCCAACCAGGAATGGAAGATCATGACCGCCGGCGCCTATGCCAATTTTGCTCAGCATTACATGGCTACGCCGGATTATGAGCTTAGCATCGTCGGCAACGACCTGATGCTCAAGTATACCGGATCAGCAACTTTGCTGCATCCCGGTGACGCCAATGGAGACAATTTGGTCAATGTAGGCGACCTTGGCATCCTGTCGGGCAACTGGGGTGGATCGGGCAAGACCTGGGCGCAGGGCGATTTCACGGGCGACGGCCTGGTGAACGTGAGCGACCTTGGTGTGCTGTCGGGCAACTGGGGCTGGGTAGGCGGCGGCGGAGGGACTCAACAAGTTCCCGAGCCGGCGACGATGTGCCTGCTTGCCCTTGGCGCAGCGGGCCTGATCCGTCGGCGAAAGGCTGGTTAAAAAAAGGATAACAATATCCTGGTTCAGTGAGTTGTGTAGATATTAACCAACGGGCAGGCCTTCGGGTCCGCCCATTGTGTTTTGATCGGCTGGGCCGCATTGGGACAAAAGCATTCCGCCCGCCTCGGCATAAACCGGCAGATCAGCGGAGCGAACCGAGGGGGGCCTGTTATTCACACGTAATCTTCTTAAGCAGGTCGAAGAAACCTTTTTTCCGCCTGGAGCTGATCCCCCAGTTGACGGGCATACTCTGGTAGCCTTCGTCGAATCCCTCGGCCTTCATGCGAAAATCGAAATATCCCCAGCCGGCGTATCGGCTGACGGCGGCCAGCATGTTGTTGTCGGGTTTTTCGAAGCCGAAGTGGTCGTCCTCGTTGAACAGGATGGGCTGGCCGCGGTAGGTTTTTATCGCCCGCGTCTGGTCGACCATTTCGCGGATTCGGGCCGGTTCTTTTACTCCGTTTCCGTGGAGCAGGATAAAATCACTCTCGGCTGTGATCTGCTCGGTCGGCAGGGAGTTGCCGCCCATGCTGGTGCTGACGAGCAGCCTGCCGGCGGGCGTGTTGAACCGCCCAGCCGATCTATCCCGCATGTAGGCGATCAGCTCGTGGGTTCTTTTGGCAGCCAATATCTCATGCTCGTAACCGCCGACGTTTACCTCATTGGCGATTTCAAGGATAACGTTTCCGTAATTCCCAGCCGACAGCCAGTCGACGGCGTTGTCGACGGCACGAATGACGGCCCGCTCATCGGCGAGACGCTCGTCCTGGCCGAAGTAGAAGAGCCCCAAAATCACCACCATGCCGAGTTCGTCGGCCCGGTCGATGATCTTTTTCAGCCGGGCCTGGTATTCGCCCTTGAGCGTCCCGTCGGGCCGGAAGGCTGTGTTGTCCCACTCCTGTTTGCCGCTGGCGTAGCCCGTTGGGCATCCGCCCTGAAAATTGATTGTAAAGCCCGAAAGTCCGTGCTTCCACCACAGCGGCATGTTCTGGATGAATTCGCGATTATTTCGTTCGGGGTCCCATGGCCCGTCCGGATAGTTCCATCTAGAGCGGGTCTGTTCGTTGAGGTCGTCGAAGATGCCCTGGACCATCCGCGAGTTCATCAGCAGGCCTTCGATCTTCATTCCCGCGAAGGTGCGGCCTTCGTACGTCGGCCTGCCGTTGATGTGGAAGGCATCGTCTTTGATGCTCACGATGGTCTTGGGGTTCATTTTACACCTGGAGCGCTTACTCCGATATATCAGCGGGTTAATAGACTATATGGTTTAGCGACATTATCTATGGATCGGCTGGGGTCTTACATACTAAAATTATCGCTTGATCAAGGTTTCGGCAGAGGCAAGGTATGTTTGCCGTTGATCGTGGCCATGACATGCCTTGGCCCCACCGGGTGCCGTCAAGGGCACTGTAGGTCCGGTTGGGCGAGGCTGACGCTTGATTCGCCCCGTCATCAACCTTACAAACCAACCCGCCATTCGCGGCAGCGTGTACGCCAGCCCCCACATGCCTGCTAGTTGAATTGCGGCATCGATGAAATATCGGCTGGTCCTGGGTCTGATCAGTGCATGGATCAGGCGGATCGGATTGTAGAAATAAGCTAAAACTCCCATTACCCGCAGCTGCATTCGCCAGGGCGGGTCCTTGGCAGATGCGACCACATAGTTGCCGTCGAGCATGCAGGGTTCTACCCGCCTACCGGCTGCGCTGTGAATCATCTTCCCTGAGTAAAAGGCCTCCTCGTAATTTCGCGAACCGACCGCCGGCGTCATAGCCAGGACCTGAACATCCACAGCCCCAGCCTTGCGCAGCAGCCTTACCTGGTTAATAAGCCCATAATATGACCGGCGGGTATAGAAGGGTTGGCCCTCATGGTGCATAAGCATCGGCACGGCTGATATGCCGTTACGGCGGAGCAGGTCGAAGGCCTGGAGGGTCTTGTCGACACTCTGACCTTTCTTGACGAACCTTGCGGTTATGTCTTCCACACCAAGCCAGAGGGTCATCGCTCCGGCTTTTCGAACCATCGGCAGGTGATCCATCATCGACAGCGTATCGTGCACGGTGACCTCAGTTCCCCAGCGGACGCTTTTCCGCAACGGCCTGCCGCCAATATGCGCGCGGGCGAGTGTTTCGACGATGCTGATTGTGCGGGGCCTGTCGTTGAAGAAATTGTCATCGGTTCCGAAATAATAACCAATGCCGTAACTCTCGTGCAGGCGGATCATCTCATCGGCTATCCTATCGGGACTTTTGGACCGACTCAGACGTTGGTTGTACGCTGGGATCGGACAATATGGGCATGAGAACTTACAGCCTGTCGTGAATACCAGGGATGCGATCGGGCTGAAGCGACGAACCTTGTCTGGGTCGATGGGGCGAGGCGCAAGCACCTTGCTGCGCGACGGCGCTTCGAGAAGTTGAAAACCAATCAGCGGATGCGGAAGCTCATCTAGATCGCCGACAAGACGCTGGATGCCTGTGTCGACCAGTTCAACAATCAAGCCGTCCTTGTCGAACCGGGGATAAACCAGGCCCGGCACGTTATCGAAGCTGAGGCGATCTCTTGCTCGATCAAAAACCGACCGAAGCGATTGGTTACCCGACCGCTCAGACAGCAAGACCTCCAGCAGATTCAGCAGGACGTATTCCTCGCCGGTGACGACAACGTCGGCGCCCCATTGATCCGAAGGTTCGGTACCGAACATGGTCCACGGCTCGTAGATTGCGTTAGGCCCGCCGGCGATGATAAGAGGTCGACGATCGGGTGGAATCTTGCAGGCATCGCGGATGATTGCCTCGCAGGCGGCTGAGTGAATCTGCATGCTGGAGACCAAAAGAAGGTCGGGCGGCCTGCCGTCGAGCCTCATCCGAGACGGCAGCACGTTGGGGTTCCACTGCTGGAGGACGATTCGGGTCTTCGAAATGCCCGAATCGTACAAGGCCGATCCTATAGCACGCGCCCCGGCGGGGGCAATTCGCTTGCTGGAGTAGAAGAACGGCAGTATCCGCGTCCGATAGTCAAAAGCGTTTATCACCACAGCCGAGATGTCTTGTGAGGCATTAAGGCGACGCAGCCGCCGCCTTATGTCAAGGCATTCGCCGCTCGTTATGAGCCTGTCGCCTTTGTTTCGAGAGGGAAGTTCCATAGCTAGATCCTTACAGGCATATCAAACTATATAGCATAAAATCGGCTGGTGTTGCTGCCGTGGTCAAGGACGGCGAAAATTCCACCTTTCAAAAAAGCAGGCCTGATAGCGCCATGAGGCTGAGTCAGCGAAAAAACGGCGCCGCTCACACAAGCGGAGAGCGGCGCCTGGTCTTGCGATACTCAGCTGAAACTAGCCTTTACGGACGTTGATCGCCTTGGGACCTTTCGGGCCTTTGGTCAGCTCGAATGAAACAGTTTCGCCTTCCGCCAGGGACTTAAAGCCCTCACCCTGGATGTCGCCGTGATGGACAAAAGCATCTGTCCCGTCGTCGGCGGTGATGAATCCATAGCCTTTTGTATCGTTGAACCACTTAACCTTACCCGTTGCCATTAGCATGGCTCCTTCAGTTTTCTAAGCACGTTGGATTCGCAAGCTTGATCATTTGTCGGATGCATACACAACGGTGACAAGGTGTTCACGTGGGCGGCAATCCTGAATGTTCGCTGCGAAAGAATGCGTCTGCTATCCGTATTCACCGGCGGCTTCAGGGAACCTTTCCCTGACATGCCCCAGCCCGAACAAGAACATTGTCTGCTTTAGGTGCAGGAATAACAACAAAAAAATAAGATCTTTCATGCATGCGATTTTGGCGTGATTGGGCCTTTTATAGTTATTGCACAACGATCATGAAGTAAATCCGCAGGGACGCCATTACAGTTTCCGCCGCGACGCACCAATCCGGTTTCCCCCGCTATTTACCGGCCCGATCCACCGGCGTGTTGGCTCTGCACTATTACCAGCCCACTCTTGACATGCTTTATTCCAACAGTAAGAATCATATTATGAGGTATTGCGTGTTATTTGCCTCGCCGTACATGGATCGCGCGCTCGTAGCTCAATTGGACAGAGCATCGGTCTTCGGAACCGAGGGTTACAGGTTCGAGTCCTGTCGAGCGTAGTTTCAGAAATAAATGGCAGGACTGCCGGTTTCAGTACACTCCGCATGTGTAGGCGGCTGAACTCTCGGTCAAAACCGTATATACGGCAGAGGTGGCAGGTTGTATTACGCCCCGCAATTGCACAGCCTGTCGCTCCCCACCACCATGATGTCCTGAATCGTCAAGACGCGAAACGTGTTTGCAGCGACGGCCTTTAATATAAAATTAAGTTGGCTTCGAAGGACGCCACCCGGCCTGGCCAGGGCAGTCGAGGGCGTCACAACCATTGATGAGGTGCTGCGCGTCACGAGCTGACGGGCCGACAATGTCGCAAGAACCCAAGAGCGGGAGGCCCAAGAGCATGCTGCCTTTCGGGCCTCCCGTTTGTTCACATGCTGCCTTTCAGGCCTGCTGTTCCAATCAAGCTACATTTCATCGCCCGGCGGGTCCAACAGCGACAAGACGCCATCAATCTCCGCAACGGCCTGGCGTTCGATGGCGAGGGCCTTGCGGAAAGCCTTCGCTTGCGATGAGCAAAGCATTATGCGTCTGGCAAGCAAAAAAGGCCCGCCGACTCGCGGCAGGCCTTTTTGCAAGCGAGGCCGACGGGATTCGAACCCGCAACATCCGGATCGACAGTCCGGTACTCTAACCAATTGAGCTACGGCCCCACGTTGATAAGGCTATCTGAGCCTACCAACCAAGTTTAAATAATACTTTTTTGGACCGGTTTGTCAACACGTTTGGGCCGATTGTGCTGCTATTCTTTTCGGACCGATGCGACGAAATGAAAATTTTGGGCAAGGGACGCGAACGATCAGGGCATATCAGATAAAAAAACAAAGCTCACCCATGGGTTGAGCAGCCCCAGGGTGAACTTACGCATCTGCCGCGTCTCCCGCCGAGTTCGCGAAAAAACGGCGGTTAAAACAACCAGTTTTCCGACTCCTCTTGTGACGACGTAGCGAAGGGCAAGCCGTCGTCTGTCTCTCCATCGGATCGCGACAGTGTCTCAAAATCCCGGCGGAGTTCCACCTGGATATTATCGGCAATTGGTTCCGTGCAGTTGTTTATTTTTCGCATTTCCTCGTCGACTGATACTACGGTCTGCAATTCCAGCAAGGCTTGTCGCCATTGGGATTTATTCATCAGCCGGGGAGTATCGGTTTGAACTCCGGTGTTTACTTTTACTTTTTGCGGTGTTTCGAAGTATTTCTGATATCGACTGCTATCACCTGTTATTATAGGCAGGCTCATAATCTTAAGATGCTCTAAATATTCTACCAGATCATCCTCGTTAAACGATGCAAGAAATTCAGGTTGGGCTGAACGGTTGATAATCCGGATCTCATTGATTAAATCACGCTTTGTCATTGCGGTTATCCTGTCTTGCTTAGGTTGCTTTAGACTGATCAAACCGCAAATGTTATCGGTACTGGGACACTATAAACTTTAGCGGAAGGCAAGCTGCTCCCCAAAGCTCGCAAACCTATTGTACGAGCACCTTTTCTGAATAAGAGCATTGTACCATAATACGTTTTCCTGCCAAGAGTTTTTTACCATTGGAAGGCAAGAATCTTGGTTAAGCCGGTTAAGGCGGGCGTTTTTAATAAATTGTGGTTTTTATAGGTTCAAAAACGTATAGTGATTGCTTTAACTGTGGGAAGCTTACCTTGCAAAAACGAATTGATGACATTGAGTTTGAACATGTGCCGGCCGGCAGGCGGCTGATCAAAAGGTGCATCGTTGAACCAATGGTGAATTACGTGCTGCCTGCGGATTTTCTGCGTTGGCTGCTGCGAGTGACAAAGAGCGAACTTGCCCAGGCTAACTGGCAGGATCCGGGGGGCTGGCTGAGCATGGTTATCAGCTATGACGGGCGTCCCAAGCAGTGGGCCGACAAGCTGCTGGTGAACGGCGGGAGCATCTCGATGGCGCTGCGAAACCGCAAGCGCCTGGCGAGCGAGGTTTTGGCTGATTTGATTGACAGATCGACCAGCAGCCCAGCTGAGGTACTTTGCGTGGGGGCTGGGCCCGGCCTGGTGATAATGGACGCCCTAGAACGCCTCAAAAGGGACGATGTACGGGCAACGCTCGTTGACCTCAGTGACGATGCCCATGACTATGCCCGGCGGGTAGCCGCTCAGAGGGGGCTTGATAAATTTCTGCATTTTGTCTCCGGCGACATACGGACCATGAACCTCGCCGGCCTGCTGAACAACAAACTCGACGTGGTCAAGATGATCGGAATCTGCGAATATCTCGAGGATGACCGGCTTGTGGAGATTTCGCGCGTGATATGGTCAGCCATGCCGCCCGGTGGAAGCGTGGTTTTAAACAGCCTTTCGTACGCGCATGGGACCGCCCGGTTTTTGCGAAAGGTGTTCGGATTGCACATGATCCATCGCACGCCCGAGCAGCTTGAGGCCCTTATGACCCGTGCGGGCTTCGGCGATTTTAGCCGATGGTCCGAACCTCTCGACGTGTACCACGTGATCGTCGCCCGACGGAAAGAGTCTTGCTAACAGATGCGATGGGCGAATCGGCCCGGGCTGATCTGAAGACCTGCGGTGCAGAAAGGATCTGCTTGTATGCCAGTCGTAAGCATACCTTGGGGTGATAGCGAGCTTGAGCTGCAGCTTCCGGACCATTGGAAGCTCCAGCAGGTTGCCAAGCCCATCCTGCGTTCGGTGGGCGAAGACTGGCCCGACCGCCTGACAAGGGCGATGGAAAATGTCGAATCCGGGCTTCCGCTGCCGCAGTTGCTGGCTGCCCGCCGAAGCGGGCGGATCGTTCTCGTCGTCGAGGATATGACACGCCATTCTCCGCTCGATCGGATTTTACCGTTGATCCTTAACGAGATCGAACATTCCAAAATCAGCATGTCCCAGGTGGAGCTGGTGTTTGCGACGGGTATGCATATTGCGATGACCGACTCGCAGGCTGCCCAAAAGCTCGGGCCGCTGTCGAGCCGGTTGCGATGGAGAAGCAACAACTGCCGCGACGAGGCATTCCATGAATATATAGGCCAATCGGGCAGTTTGCCGGTACGCATCGACGCCGGTGTGGCTGGTGCTGACCTGCGGATCGTGGTGTCATCGGTTTCCCCGCATCTGCAATCGGGATTCGGAGGGGGTTTCAAAATGCTCCTTCCGGGCTGTGCGCACCTGGAGACCATCCGTGCACTTCATCGGCTTGGAATCGGCAGGTCGGATCGATCGCTGGTTGGGACGTCTCCCGAGGAAAACCCGATGCGCCTTGCGATAGACCATGCCGGACAGCTCATCGACGAACGGCACGGAAAGACCTTCGCCGTGCAATACGTGCTCGACGAGTCGAACCAGCCGGCCTACATAGCCACCGGTGAGATGATCGCCACTCATCGCATGCTCGCCAAGCAGTGCGCCGTTGGCTGTGGAATATTGACGAACTCCCAGGCCGACGTGCTGATCGCCAACGCCCACCCGCGCGATTATGACCTTTGGCAGAGCTTCAAGGCGATCGCCAACACCCGCTGGGCAGTCAGGCCCGGCGGAGTAATCATATGCCTTGCACGATGTCCGTGGGGGGTTGAAGGGATGCCGATTCCCCGATTTGCGCCCGATTCGATATGGATTCGGCGGGCCCTTAAGCTGCTGGGGCAGGAGGCACTGGCATCGATGATCACCAGGCTGCTTCCGGGCATGGCGTCCGACGCAGCCTTTTTTATCCGCTTGGCGATCAGGGCGATCGGACGTAATCATATCCTTATGGTTTCGCCGAACTTAGCGAAGGCGGGGGTAAGATTTCCGGGGCTGGATATATTTCCGGAACTCCAGCAGGCAGTTGCAGTTGCAGATAAGATCCTGAAAGGCCAGCCGGTGAGGGTTAACTTATTCTCTTCCGCAGGGATCTGCTATCCTGTCTTGCCGGCAGGAGCGGGTGAGCAGGTCTCAAAAACATGATACAAGATAACGCGCCCCAGCGTCGGTGAGTTCTCAAGCAACAGCTCCTGCCGGGACGATCTAAATCCGGCGGAACCGGCTTATTGGTCAAACGTTTGGTGCAAGCCCGCTTTACTCAGATCACACCGTGGGCAAGCATCGCCTTTGCCACCTTCAGAAAACCGGCGATATTCGCGCCCGCCACCAGGTTGCCCTTCAGGCCGTATGTCTGAGCAGCCTGGGTGCACTGGTCGTATATATTGTTCATGATCTGCTTGAGGCGCGCATCGACTTCCTCGAACGGCCAGTTGAGCCTCATCGAGTTCTGGCTCATCTCCAGGGCGCTGGTTGCGACTCCGCCGGCGTTGGCGGCCTTTGCGGGCCCGAAGGAGACCTTGCTGTCCAGTAAAATCTCGACCGCTTCGGGGGTAGATGGCATATTGGCGCCCTCAGCCACTGCAACACAGCCGTTCTTTACGAGGACTTTTGCTGCCTCGGCGTCGAGCTCATTCTGCGTTGCACAGGGCAGTGCGACATCGCATTTAACCGTCCAGATTCCCTGGCATCCTTCGTAATACTTCGCCTCCGTGTGGGCGTTGCAGTATTCTTTAATCCTGCCGCGATCAACTTCCTTTATTCTCTTGACCGTATCCAGCTTGATGCCCCCGGGATCCACGATATAGCCGTTGGAATCGCTGAGGGCGATAACGTTGGCCCCAAGTTGCTGGCATTTCTGCGTGGCATAGATCGCGACGTTGCCGGATCCGGAGATGACGACGTTCAGCCCCTTCCAACTGGTGGTGCGATCTTCAAGCATACGGGTTGTGAAGTACACCAGGCCGTAACCGGTGGCCTCGGTGCGGACCAGCGACCCGCCGTAGTCCAGCCCCTTGCCGGTCAGCACACCGGTGAAGGAGTTGGTGATTTTTTTATACTGGCCGAACATGTAACCGATCTCGCGCCCGCCCACGCCGATATCACCTGCGGGCACGTCGGTGTCAGGGCCGATGTGTCGGTACAGTTCGTTCATGAAGTTTTGGCAGAAGCGCATGACTTCCATGTCGCTCTTGCCCTTGGGGTCGAAGTCGCTTCCGCCCTTTGCTCCGCCGATCGGGGTGCCGGTCAGGGCGTTCTTGAAGATCTGCTCGAAGCCCAGAAATTTTATGATCCCAAGGTATACCGACGGATGGAACCGCAGGCCGCCCTTGTAAGGCCCGATCGACGAGTTGAACTGGACCCGAAAACCACGGTTGATCTGCACCTGGTTTTTGTCGTCGACCCACGGCACGCGGAACATGATCTGACGCTCGGGCTCGATCATACGCTCGAACACCCGCAGCTTTGCCAGCTCCGGATGCTTGTCGATCACGACCGCTACCGACTCAGCCACTTCCCGCACCGCCTGGTGGAACTCAACTTCGCCCGGATTGCGGGCTACTGCCAGTTTCATGATGTCATCAACAAACTGCTTCGACATTCGCTATCTCCTTCATGTGTGTATATATATCCATTGGCCAGGCCGACATTCCCGGGACACTTGCGATCGGGATGTCCAACCGCCCAGGCCGAAAGTGTGAAGTATCTCTTAATTTTGGTCAAGTAGCATATAAAAATAGCTAATAGTGAATAATGAGTCTCTAATCCCCGCGTTTGAGCAAAACCACGGGCCGCCGATGTGATGTGTCGGGTGCATGTAACTCCTATCTGAGGGATGAGTCAAAGTGACAGCGGCTT
>Ga0315284_10012371_pt1 | contig 12151 bp, 15 predicted proteins | sample YL17G09_16_MG_FD_203696 | JGI IMG/M metagenome (GOLD analysis project Ga0315284, IMG submission 203696) | Sediment microbial communities from Yellowstone Lake, YNP, Wyoming, USA - YL17G09_16 | ecosystem: Environmental > Aquatic > Freshwater > Lake > Sediment | place: USA: Wyoming | collected...
GGCACACTTAGCGAAGTAGAACCCGTTGGGATTGTGTATGTCAATCTGGATACAGTCACAGATGCTTTCCCGTGGACACATCCGCTCCCCGATAAACAGAAGTGAAAATATGTTATATTTTTTGAGCAGGAGCGGGAGCGGGAGCAGGAGCGGGAGCGGGAGCTGGAGCTGTAGCTGGAGCAAGAGCAAGAGCAGGAGCTGGAGCTGGAGCAAGAGCGGGAGCGGGAGCAGGAGCAGGAGCAGGAGCGGGAGCTGTAGCTGGAGCTGGAGCAGGAGCTGTAGCTGTAGCTGGAACATATAGTTATGAAAAACGAAAAACAAATCCAAGAAGCAGTGTGGAAGCACATGACGGAATGGTTTCAACATTTAGAGGATGATGGTAATTATCATATAGGTTATTATGAAGAATTGATGCAAAACCAAATCAGAGAAGCAGTCGCCAAAACAATCGAACTCATGGAAACTGAATAAAGTATGGAATGGACTGATGCAAAATTAAATAGACTGAAATCTATTTATTTTTGTGAACTAAATAAAAAGTATGATAAAGAAAATAAAGAAAAAAAAGCTAAGTAATAATGACGGCGGCGATTAGTTTGCAGTCAAGGTCATTTATCCTTATTGTTTTGTTGCTTTGCTTAGCTATGGTTTTAAAGCCAGTGGATGCCTATGTTTTCACTGTCTACCAGATGGATAATGGCACTGTATCCCCATTTTCAACATATAGCCCATCTTTGTACTGGCCCGGGACTTGCACTGCTACTATATACGCTTATAATACAGGCCGGGATTCTGACGGCTCTTATTCTGTTTTAAATCAATATTTTTCTCCGGACATGACCGAACGTGCAACCAGTACCAATACTTATCCGGTTGGTGCCAATCAAACCTGTAAATTGCAAAATACGGAAATGGGATTGACTTTTAACACGGCCTTAAATGGGATGTTTGAAGAATCAACCAAAACAACACATACTGCTAGTATAAGTGCTGATTCATACGTTAAAGTAGTCTATAACTGTACGTCAATAAACGAATATTTCCGTTATTATGGGGGATGGCTTTCTGATTCCTACGGCAACCATCCGAACGCCTATATGTATTCTACATCATGTTGTGAGGCCGGAACCTATGGGTGTGGTACTGGCACCAAAACCTTACAGTATGAAAACTTATCAGTTAAAAACATTATAGGGAAAGCATATACTTGTGGAGGTTATTTAACGCCAGATGATGATGTTTCTGTTAATTGCGGTGCTGTTTCAAGTGGTTCATGGGCCTTATCACACTGGGTTATAATGCCTTTTTCAACTGGCGTATCCGGCAAAATAGATCTTAATATTTATAACGTTTTAACAGGGATTAATTTTTCCACAGCCGGGATTAATGAGATATCTTATCAGATTTACATAATCCAAAAATCAAACAATTTAACATATGATTTAGGTTTTGGATCAGCCTCTACATTTACGGCTATGTCTTGGCCCAATTATACGCTTGAGAAAGATACCGATTACACCCTGGCTATTGGTACTATGAGATGGGGCCAAAGAACGGCCGGGGGAACTTTAACACATAACGTTTATAATTCTTGGTCGAATTATAGCTTAACGATCTGGGATTATCGCCCTGCATGGAATTGCACTGATTGGACCGAATGCGATAATTCGATTAATCAAAGAAGCCGTATATGCACTGATTTAAACGGCCGGGTGCCTATTAATGTGGAAACTGATGAATGCGTTAAACCAACTGAACTTTATTCCCGGGTACTAGGGTTTGAAGATGGAATAACAGAGAAAGCATGGGTTTGTGGTGCTGACTGGCTATGCTATACGAATAACACCCTTATACAGATTGACGTGGAATACCCTGTTAACTGGACTATAACGACAACTCAAAGACGGACAAATATAGCCATGATTGCCTATTTGCCCCAATATGGGGCTTTAGAGAATTATGTGACTTTAGACTCTCAATTAGGGACTTATCCGGCTGGATCGGGGCAAAAGGCCCTTAAAATGTGGTATATTCCCCCTTCTATGTTTGAGCCAGTGAGTGCTAATTTTGGGTATCCTGAAGATAACGTTATGTGCAGTAACATAACAACCGGCAGATTCCCCCAACTGGAACACTCGTATAATAATGGTTCTTATGTAGAAACCAATGTTAGTTTTCCCGGGGATTGGCCCCAGATTTCATACTGGATTAAGAAATGCCCCGAAAATCCGATTCGTTACGACACCAGTCAACGAGGGGGTATTTTTGCCGGGGGATTCGTCTGTAATCCGGCCAAAACGTGCTATGCCACAAATTGCAATGCAACAGTTAGCGGTAAATACAGAATGAGTCTTTACGGACAATATAACGTATCAGCCAATCAGTCATACGATTATACGGCAACTGTGCCAGTGGATGATGCCACGTTTAACTTGAGTCAAAAGGATGGTAATATCTCTTACATTGTACTATGGGATCATATAGAAACACCGTACGGCGTTATATTAAATACGCCGGACATGGCTTTTATCAATGGGACAACTTTAACGCTTTTTATCAATAAAACAGTAACGCCAGGGGATATTCTGATAACTGCCGGGCCGGATATTTATACTGTTTATTATGGCTCCGTTTCAGTGACTGGTGACGGATTCTATAATATCACACTAGGGAATATACCGAATGAAACAAACCTTTTATACTTTAATTCGGGTTCCGGGATGGATTTCTATTTGGATTTCCTGGGTATAACGAATCCGATTAACAGGTCATTATATAGTCTTTCCTGGGAATACTTTGATGATGCACCTGACCAGTGGACTAAAAGGATTATCCCCTTACCTTCTAATATAGATTCCAGGGGCCTATATAGACTAGGTATATCGGTTAATCCTGTTAATGTGATTGATTCTTCGGGACACTGCGTTTACTTTGATCAATTAGAAATTGGTGCTTCAGCAACCGAAAACAATAACGTTGAAACTTGCATTTCTGACTGTATAGGTAAAGATTATTACGATTCCAAATGGACCGGCACGTTTTGTATACGGACAATAACCTATAATTCTCTAGTTTGTGCTGATCCGACTTTAGTTACTGAAATAATCAAATTAATCAATGGGGAAATAAATCATACTTGCGATCCTTTAACCAATACGCTTATAACGTACAACAAACTGACAAAAGAATTAGTTTATAGTGAAAACTCACAGTTTTGCATAGAAGAAAAAGCCCAGAAGGATGCGGATGCGTTAATAACCGGAACTGGCGACTGGCTTTTTGATGTTTTCGGTATATCATTCGGGGCATACGATTTCTTTTTTGGTACCTTTATGATCGGATGGTATATCACACTTATCTGCTCCGGGCTGGTTTCGTATTATAGCACTAAAGCAGGGCAAATGATAAATTGGCAGATGGGGATTCTTACAATGGCCGGGTTTGTCATAGCCCTATCAATAGGGGCCATATTCCCCTGGTATTTCGGTTTCGGTGTGATACTACTGGCTATAATCTTCTTTGCTTATCTCTGGAGTAAGGCCGGGGGTTAATATGGGTGAAGGGAACCTGGGCGTTAAATATGTACTCTTTTACGCCGTTTTTACCTTTACACTGGCTTTAGCACTTAGTTTAACCGATTTTTCGGATTTCCTGGGCTTTAGTGATCCGGCGTTTAAGCAGATGTTGGCACCCAGTAATGATTTTACGGCCGGACTGGCTAAATTCTTCTTTCTTTTATATATTGGAATAGATCCGACATCACCTTTAGCATTTTTAACGTATCTATTCGGGGCCTTATCCATTCCCATAGGGTATATACTATGGAAAGCGTTACCATTCACATAGTAGGTTAATATGGAATTAATGAAAAAACCAATTAGGACTGCATATATGAGTGTTTTTATAGGGCTACTTTTAGTTATATTTGCAAACTATGTACAGGGACAAGAAGCATATACAACAACTGACAATATAGGATACTTTAGGGATTCTTACCTGGAAATGACAGTGAAACCATATACATCTGTCGCCGGTAACTGGGTTACCGGGCAATCTTATAGGCATGAATTTACCGTTAAAAATATAAGGGATGTTTCGGGGAATCTTTGCCTAGCTTACAGGTTTAATGAGCCGTTAAACTATGGAAAAATATATCAAAGTGTAACATCCGGGGAAAACATCCTTAAATCTTATACCTGCTTACCACCTAATACCTATAATGCCAGTAATGGTGTCTTTTACTGTTGGAATACGGCCGTAAATGGTAGTTTAACTTTAGTAAATACGCATAGCTTCACCGGCTATTCTGGTAATACTGCATACTGGAATGAAACTGTTTTTTCAGAAAATAAGATAGATAGAACTGGGTTTATAAACTCTAGACAGATAAACGGCCGATACTATTATTATGCTACTATTCCCCTGGCTTATGATCCTTATGAAACCAAAAGATGGGAAATTGAGTATATACCGACTGACAATACCCGAAAGTGGGATTTGGTACTATGGGGAACTGCTGGGGACTGCACCTGTATCCAGATAGGGACTTGCAATTTCGTTTCTGTCTATGATCCGGCATGGTATAATCAAACGTGGAACCAGTGTACAAATTTAACGATAACTGAAAACACAGGGGTTAAAAGAGTCAATTATCCGGTAGAGATTAACGTTTCGGGGCTTACATTTGCGGCTACAACTGAAATAAGGGTGACTGATGCACCATGCAATATGAATGGGACCGAAATATCCAGGGATATACTGGATGCTGGTACCGGATGGGCTAAGATTCTCTTTTTAGCAAATATAAGTAAATCAAATAACACTGTCTATGGGATATACCATGATGCACCTGGCGTTCCGGCCCCTGTCTATCAAACTGATCTAAGTATGACTAATGGTACTTATTTGTTTTTGAATAACAGTATTTTTAGCATAAGAATAGACGATACTTACGCACTCATAAAGGATTTATATTATGCTGGATCCGACTGGGTTGGACAAGGTACGGCAAGGGGACTTTTTTCCGTCGCTAACTTTACAGCACCTTATACTGTTTTCGGATACAGCTCAGCCGTAATAACAAACGACTGCGAACTTGGTTTCTCTGGTAATGTTAAAAAAGTTATCACTTGCCGACATTTTCAGAATAGCACATTTAGGTTGAATTATACCTTTTATGCCTATTCCCCTTATTTTTCGGTATATGTTGACACACCAAGTCTTAATTATACAGGTTATATAAACTCTTTGAAACCTGAAGGTTCTATTGGTGCAAGTGTAACATATGACACGGGAACTCAAGATATTCCTTATTCATGGACTCTTGTCACGCCCATATATGAAAAATGGACAACTGTTTGGAAAACATCCACGCCTAGCCGTTATTTAATGTATTTCTGGAATGGAACAAATTCAAGATTTAATAATGGTACGAGTGGGATTAACATAAACGCTTCATACTATATAGACTCTAGTGGAGAGGATTCGATATACATATATCCATCCGCCTATTGTGGTGCTGGGTTTGCTACGGAATGCACTAGGTCATTCTTTAAGCCATCTAATTTTGTAATAGGATTCACAAATGGCACAAATGCTTCTGAGTCTTATCTTGGCTGGTGTAATCCCTTAAATATAAGTTTTGGTGTAGCTGGTTTTTCACCATCATACATAACGCCGAACATCACGACGCCGAATATATCAGCGAATATAACTTATACCTGGGATGTCGGTTCTGACTTGCCGATAATGGATCAATACTGCCAGGATAATAAGACGCTTATAATCATCCGGGGCCGGACAAGTAATACGTCTACCGGGCAAACATATGCTACGACTCAAACAGATATAACACTTTGTGATACGTCTTGCACGAATGACGGCTTCAATGGGAAAGCCCAGTGTTCCCCAGGGAAATGGGACACTGTCTTATATGGTGGTGCTGGGATTATAATAGTATTGACTCTTATATTCCTTTTTACATTCTTAAAAACTAAGAAAATACGGAGAAGATATTAATGCTACTCAAAAGATTCCTTTTGATGACTACGTTAACTATTATACTGGCTATGTTACATGATGCCATGCCTAGCTTTATGGGGTATATCAAAGATATTTTTCTCATTGTAATTCTCTTATCTTCGGTTTACACTTTTAAGGTTGCAATATCCCATCCTAAAGGCAGAAAATGACACAAACATATTATCCGGCTGGAATGAATAAGGAAAGTTTTTCTGATTTTTATAGACAAATGGATCCAGTACTCAAAGATTACCGGGAAAGAATCAAAAGGACCGAGTCCGACTTTATCCCCAGTGTGATAAGGGAAATGCGAAAAGGATATTCACCCATAATTCTAGTATGTGGTCGGCCCAGATCGGGCAAATCCCATGCTGGATTAACACTGGCTAGTATATTTAGCACACTGCATTTTTATAAGTGGTACAACTATAAGGCCCAGTTTTTCTTTTTTCCTAAAGATCTGATTAAAGCTATGGATGATACCGGCGGACAGATTATGGTACTGGATGAAGCCGGGGCGAGTCTCAATAAACGTGCATGGCAATCTGATTTTTCGTTTGCGTTCGATAAAGTCTTACAAACTCAAGGATTTTTGCAAAACACTTACATATTTATTCTGCCGTTTGCTTCGGACCTGGTGAAAGACTGCCGTAAATACGTGGATTATGTGATTAAAACACAGAAAAGGGGAACGTTAAAGATAAGGAAAGTGATAAAGAAAGAAGATCAGATGGTATCGGACTTAAAAGCTTTCGGTTCCGTCTATATCGAACATCTTAAAATAAGAAAAACTGACATCCCGGCCCCTTTATGGCAACAATTTGAGATAGATAGCCGAAAGATTAAAAATATGATTCGACAAAATATAATAAATGAAATGTCTGAAAAAGAATCAGATTGGCTTGGGGGTTTTTGAATGGCAGATGACATAATCCCCCTGGCTATAAGCGTGGTGACATCATTTCCGGTTAATATAATAATCCCCCTGGCTATTGCCGGGATTATCATATACTACCTGGTTAAAAATAGAAAGCCAAAAGAAGAAAGATTCAGCATAGAAGATTTTAGGGAAAGCGTTTTCATATACTGCCGGGACATAATGGATTATTTTGGAATCAAAAGTGACAGTTGCCTTGTAAAAGGCATAGAACCACAAGGTAAAATCAGCAAATGGTACAGATACCAGGGCCAATTTCCTAAATTCGTGGTAAACAAGAAAAACAATAAGTTGGAACCTACAAGTGATAAAGAATCCCTGGACTTTATGATTTTCCAGATAGGATCACAAAGGTTCTTTTTATTCGACTTGCTTTTTGGTTCCACTCTTAAATTTGTTATCATAGATACTAAATTGTTAAACTACAATGGCAAAAACAACCAGTGGGGTATTGATGAAAAAGTGAGTCTAGTGCCTTATGCTAATTGCTTTGTTGCTTCGGATTCCGGGATTAACTTTATCAATAATATCTCTTTCATGCGTTCCCAGGAGGAACTGTTAACCTATTCACAGAATTATGCTAGAAAGACGGCCTGGCTAGAACTGGCCCATGCCAAAACTATGGATAGGATCCAGGGAAAGATAGATGCTAAGACGGCCGGGTTTGATAGATACAGGGCGGAGGCCTTGCGTGGTGCAGAGGATGATGATGATGACGATTAAGCTTAGTATCCGGGAAAGGTTAAGAAACGTTAAACGTGACTTAGATTCTAAAAAGGAAATGATTGATTATATCGGCCGTCAACTCTTAGGAACTAAAACGGAGATTGAGGATCTTATTAATGTTTTAACGGTACAGGATCCGATTGCCAACAAAAATCAAATAGAAGATTGGGAAAAACTTCTTAAGAAGATAAACGACTTTGAAAACTCAAGCGTTCTTAAAATGAAGCACATCTATCAGATTAAAAGACTGGCACACAATATCAATATAAAATACCCTGATTCGACATGATAAGAGAAAATGATTCCGCCCTTACTGGGATATTCATGTCTTTAATGTCTTTTCTGATCAAGGCCCTAGAAATGGGTATTAAACTGACTAAACAGGCGTTTGAATGGTTACTAAAGAATTATTAATCAACCTGACTGATATTGTCAATGGAACGGCAACAGGATCCAACTTATCCTTTACTGAATACTGCTATAAACCAACTATATCTTTAACACCCGGTATTTTGACGGCGTCAATAGTTAATTTATTATTCTTCTTTTCACTCATTATAATCCCTGATAAGCATGAGTATCTAAAACATAGGATTATACTGTTCGGTTTCTTCTTTAATTTCGTTAACTTTATTCTTTCCGTCTTTGTTGGACTCAATATTCCTTTTATATAGTAAAACACGGCCATCATTTTCTGTTTTCTGATAGAACTTTTTAAGAAGATAAAGAACTTTTAGGTATTCCTGGGCTGTTTTCTTGCATAAACCGGTATCGTACATCACTTGTGCTAAGAATATATCCTTCTCACATGGCATATATTTCTCACAGAGTGGTTCCAGGGCCTTAATGGCTAGTTTTCTCTGTTCGGTCATATAAAAGGGCATGGTTAATTTTTGTGCCGAAAGGTATATATATATTATAACAAACAACACAGTCCATATTTTTGATTATTCGACATAAAGGGACTTAATTAACCGGACTAAATCTTATTGTGGTAAATATGGCAGAATTAGCACAGAAAGTAGAAGATATGGCAATTGCCTTTATCTATGCTGTCGTGCTTGTCGGATCCGTTGGATTCTCATTCTGGAGCCAGGTGAACACCACAGTACTTGACACAACGCAAAAACTTGCGTGGGGTTTGGTATTGACGTTCCTTGTGCTTGGGATGGCTTTCGGGTTTGTCGGGTACATGAGGCACAGTAAAAAGGGCCGATAAATGATTAACGCCGGGGAAAAAAGGGATTTTGATTTAAATAGGGGGAACTTTCCCCCTTTTTAAATTATCGTGGTGATTGCAATGATTGCTGGACTGGATCAGGCGACTATGTACGGTGTGATTTTTTTAGGAATTGGATTCTTTACTATAATGATTGCGATTGCTGAAATCAGAGGATCAGTGAAAAATTAGGGGGAAAAATTATGAGAAAAAAACATAATACCTAATATCACACTGTTATATTTGCTTTAAAGTGAGATTTTGCAGTTGTACAAATATGCAAGTTTAAGGATCCCTGACTTTAAGTACTACTTAAGTTGACAACCCACGCCTAAAGTTGCATAAACGTATAATAGCTTTCACTGTTGCTTCTTTTGGATAATTAGACATATGTCTAATTATTCCAGTCATCCGGTCGCCCTGGGCTTTTAAACATCATAAACCAAAAAGGCGTCATAGCCGTATTAAAAAACGTTTAATATGGCTAGGTTACCCGAGTTAACTGTTAAATAGATTATTTCTAAAAAAAGTTCCAGTGGAAAGACTGCTTTTGGGGAAATCACACACTGTGTGTGATTTCCCGGCCGCCGAAAGTTCCAGTGGAAATCATGGGGGGGGTGTGATAGCACAAATTATTTTTAGATTCGTATAGTGTTAACACAATACGTCATGCGTCAACTGTATTCCATAATTAGCTTCGTTTTTGGGTTCCAGTGGAAATGAAGGTTAACTTTGATAAGTCGCCTGATACGTGCTCCAGTGGAAGCCGTTTTTATGTGAGTAGAAAATAAATCACACTTATAGGTGTGATTTTATTTAAGGTGATGTGTGTACAGTTTATAAAACTTGAGGATAAGTCTTATACATGGAAAACGTGCGGTTCTCAATGCGGATTGCCCCCGATCTTCTTAAAATACTCAATAAAAACGCTGATTCTGACGGCTTAGACATGAGTACATATTTACGGATGCTTATTCTCCAGGATGACGAAAAACAGAAAGAAATGAAGGAAAAACATAAAAATAATAGAAATTTGTTCCATGCGATTTCACATAAAGTGGTAAAAAAACATCCGAAGGTCAACGTGGTTTTCCATGATAAACGAAAAAAGCAGTTATAGAATATCCATCCTGGTACACCGAATTAATATTTTGCTTGATGATCTTGAGAGGATAAAAGAGGAATTGGCTACAATAGCCGATAACGCCGAAAGAATAGATGGCTAACGCCTAGTACATGGTGTCTATCCTAAGTTACAAAAACCTAGTTCCAGTGTGCTATGACGGCTTAGGTAATACCAGAAATTTAGTTAGAGTGAAAATCAATGCCAGAAAGTATAAGATCCATTAAAATCTTTGTATAGAAAAGATAAGGGCCATCTATTCCGGCAATATGCTGAAATGTCGTCTATGTGGAAAAAATAGAATGAGTGACATAGGTATCTGTGATAATCTGTGTTGTGAGTGTTGTAATGGCATATATGACAGAAAACGTTAAACAAAATGAAACCGGATATAAGAGGAAACATAATAAGGTTTGTGATAGATGCCGGAACAGTGATTTAATTTATAATTCGAAGGGATTAAAAGGTTGGGTGAAATGTGGTCACTGCGGCAAACTATTTTACAAAAATCATAAATTTAATAGGGTGATTGAGTAAATGCTAGAAAAAAGGCCCAGGGATACAAAATATCGGCTTACTAAAGAAAATAACCAGGCACTCTTAATGATCACCGAAGAACTGAAACTAGACAATCCGAACCAAACAATCAACGTCATAGTAAAGAACTACGCCATTTTTAAACGAGTAGAAAGACTTTTCATGTCTTTCACAGGGTTCTTAGAGGCATTTCAAGAACTAACTGTTAAAAACATGGGTACAATGCTTTCAGAAGCCGGGATAACCAATCCAAAACACGCCCAAAAGATTAAAGACTCACTAAAGAACCGGGACAAAAAGTCCCGGGAATCCCGGGATTCTGCCCCAAAAGAGGATAAATATGGGGACTGAAAAAAGCACTAGGCAAAAAGAGGGGGCAAATACCCTTGATGGCACGAAACTAAGCAAAGAAGATCAAGAACTTCTTGTCCGTTATATCGTTAACCGAGAGATTGGGATGTTTATTGCCGAGGAAATTCTAAAACTGTTTTCAAAAGAAATTGAAAAGGGGAAAAAGGGCAAACTATGAAAGTCTTGGACTTGTTTTCCGGCCTATGTGGATGGTCGGCCGCTTTTAAAGACAGGGGGCATGAGATTGTAACTGTTGACAATAATATCAAATTCAAACCAACTATTTGTATTGATGTCATGGAACTAGAAGCGGATGCCTTTAGAGAACATTTTGACGTTATCCTGGCATCACCGCCCTGTAACTGTTTTTCTATTGCCTCAGTATATAGGCACTGGGATAAAAACAAGAAGCCGAAAGATAAACAAACAAAAGAAGCCATAAAGTTGGTTGCTCATACGCTTAAACTCATAATCGAACTTAATCCACGATTTTGGTTTCTTGAGAATCCCAGGGGGATGCTAAGAAAGGTTATAGGGATGCCAACTGTAACGACTTATTACGCTGGTTATGGAACGCCTTATCTTAAACCAACTGATATATGGGGGCCACACCCTAAAATAGAATGGAATAAACCAACCAAATGGATTAAAGCACCCAGGGGATCAAAAACAGGGATACAGGGAATTGACGGAAAATATATAAAAGCGTATCCTGATGACATGGGTAAAATATTAAGAGTACCAGAATTAAGAGCAATCGTTCCGTATGCTTTAAGCCAGGCGGTTTGTCTTGCGTGTGAAAGGGAATTGGTGATTAAAATATGAAAGCCGAAAAGAAAAACAATGAATTAGAGGGCATGAAGCTGTTTCTTCATGTTGAAATATGCAAGTCTGAATATGGGGGATTCGATATAAGACTAGGTGATATTGCTTCGGGAGAATATGATGATTATGAATTAAACGAAGATGAAATATTGGAACTCATAAAAGAGCAATTAAAAAAATTAAAAGAGATAGATGTGATTATTAAATAGATGCTTGGGAGCAGGGAGTGGAAAAAATACACGGCTCGGGGGTGAGGGTGAAATGAAAAACGAAAAACAAATCCAAGAAGCAGAAAAGGAGGTAAGGAGTATGGAAAGTCTATTTGAGATAGGAAAGTCGTACTTTTTCCGAACGGTGACGTATCACCTTGTAGGGAAAGTCAGAAAAAAATACGGCAACTGGCTGGAGCTGG
>Ga0315284_10012373_pt1 | contig 12150 bp, 9 predicted proteins | sample YL17G09_16_MG_FD_203696 | JGI IMG/M metagenome (GOLD analysis project Ga0315284, IMG submission 203696) | Sediment microbial communities from Yellowstone Lake, YNP, Wyoming, USA - YL17G09_16 | ecosystem: Environmental > Aquatic > Freshwater > Lake > Sediment | place: USA: Wyoming | collected...
CCATCCCTCCCCCAAATCCCCTCACTTTTGGCTTGAACTTGCCCATTTCTGTGGTATAAGCCCCCCGTCGAACCGTCGAAAAATGCTCGACCGTGCTTGACTCTTCGCCCAGTCAACCACGCTGTTCTTTGACAATTGAATAGCCTCTCTTCCCCCGCATTTCCCAGCGATCGCCCTGCGTCATTCATTCGCCAATCGCCATTCGGCAATAGGCAATCCTCATTTCCCCGTCATTTCAGGGTCAAAACGGGGTCGTTTTGGGGTCGTTTTGGGGTCATTTCGGGGTCGTTTCGGGGTCATTTTGGGGTCATTTTGGGGTCGGTTTAGGGTCGGTTTATTATCGTGAAGCTGCGACACCCCGGCCCTCAACTCCCGGCCCGGCCAGCACTTCGGCCTCCCTCCCCCCTCCGAGAGTTGTTTTTCGTCGCCGGCATATCGCTATATTGCCCAATCGCGTCTCCTTCCCCTCATCCCCTTCCCCACCCCAGTCTCATCAACCTTACATCCCCACTTTCTCCCATGCCAGGATTATCGGACTCACCTGCCTAAACCCGGGCCCCTCGATGGACGAAGATCACCTTTAGTATGATCCGGTCGGACCCTTCCATTCTGCAAACACGTTCCCGCCGCACGGGCTTCGCCGCCATCTACACCGTCATCATGCTGATCGCGCTCTGCGGCATCGTCTCCCTCGGCGTCGATCTTGGCCGAGTCCAGCTCGCCAAGTCCGAGCTTCAGACGGCCGCCGACGCCGCCGTCCGCGCCGCCGCCACAGCCCTCGCCACCAGCGCCTCCCAGGCCAGGACCAACGCCGCCGACGTCGCCGCCGCCAACCTGTGCGACGGCTCGCCCGTCGTCCTCGACACCTCCGCCGACATCGAATTCGGCGACTGGGACACCGAATCCAGAGCCTTCACCCCCCTCAGCGGCTCCGCCCAGGACTCCGCCAGCGCCGTCCGCATCACCGCCCGCAGGATAGCCGCCCGAAGCACCGCCATACCCCTCGCCTTCGCCCGCCTCGTCGGCCGCAGCACCTGCGATATCCACGCCTCCGCCGTCGCCACCGTCACCAAAGGCGCGGGGAACGGCTTCATCGGCCTCAACGGCGTCACCATGAAGAACGGCGACCTCGTCGCCAGCTACGACTCGCGCCGCCTGCTTCATCCCAACCCTGCCTCTTGCGGGAGTCGCGGATTGCTCGCGTCCAATGGCCAGATCAGCGCCGGGAAAGCTCGCATCCTTGGCGACGTCCAACTCGGCCCCTCCGGCAGCGTCTCCGGCAGCCCGTTGATCACCGGCCAGACCAAACGCCTTCCCGCCGCCTTGCCAACTCCCGCATCGCCCCCATGGACGCCTGCTCCCAACCCCGGAGGAATCAGCCAGAACTACACTGTCAACCGGACCACCCTCCTCCCAGGCGGCACCTACTACTTCACCAGCCTGACCATCGACGGAACCCTCGCGTTCTCAGGTCCGGCCACTCTCTATGTGAACGGCGACATCGCGCTGGATGGCTCGCTGCTCGCCGCCGACTGGGTCCCGTCCAACCTCAAGATCCATCAACTGGGCTCATCGCGCACCTTCGGCGACAGAAAGAGCAACGGCATGGTTGTCGTCGCCCGGATCGAGGCGCCGGGAACCGATTTTGTGGCGAAAAACAACGCCCAGATCATGGGCTCCGCCACCTTCGACACCATGACGATGAAGAACGGCGTGGCCATGTTCTACGATGAAGCCGGCGGCTCCGCGTCCGGCGGCGTCACGATCTCCGTCGTCAAGTGATCCCCCGGAACATCGCTTCTACAGCTCGCGCAGATCCTTCACCACCCAATCCGGCCGCCTTTGCACAGGGAGCGCCGCCAGCTCTTCTTCCCGCGCGATGCCCGTCAAGGTCAGGATGGTCCGCACCCCCAATGCGCCACGATGGCCTCTGGTTCGGCCTGCTCTGGGACCGGGACGCCCTCAACCGCCGAATCAACGCCCGCACCAAGGCGATGATCGCCGCCGGCTGGCTCGATGAGGTCCGCCACCTCCTCAAGCAATATGGCCAGCTTTCCCCCGCCGCCGGTGAAGCCACCGGCTACCGCGAACTCATCGACCACCTCCAAGGCTGCCTCTCCGTCAACGACGCCATCGAACAGATCAAGATCTCCACCCGCCAACTCGCCCGCCGCCAGATGAAATGGTTCCGCCGCTTCCCCAACGTCCACTGGCTCCCCGCCACCCAACCCCTTACCGCCAATGATGAGGCAATCTTGAACGTCTGGCAGCTCGATCACTGACCGCGGCGCCACAGCATGCGTCTGAACCCCTTCGCCACGGCCCGCACGGTGGCGCTTGCCCCTTCCTGTATGCAACGCAGGTGCTTGCCCCAACACCTTCGTTCACCGAGCGTGCCTTTTTCGTCTGATCGCCAATGCCGTGCCCAAGCCAAACATCAACCCAATACCCGAAGGCTCCGGAACCACCGTCCAGCTCAAAATCCGGTTGCTCGACAACCCCGACCCGCTCGCACCCGCGAATCCAACGTACCCCGATTCCCTCCCCAGGATGCTCGGTATGTCCATCGCCCGCGTTAGATCGGGCTCCGCCGGCCGATCGCTCGACTGACTGACTCTCACGCTCAGGGTGGCCCCGTCGTAGTCGATCCAGGCGTACCAGATCCCTGTGTCATCAAATCGCGTTGCCACGTCCTTTGTCCAAGGTGCGCCAACACCGTGATCGACCACGCCGTTTACCAGGATCCCAAGATGATTCGATGATGGGTCGTGATTCGGTGCATCCGACACGTTCTTCCAGATGTCGAATTCCACCGCCACGCTCGGCGACACCCCCTTGTACCCCAGTTTGTCTCCGGCTTCTCCCAGGCTGTTTGCCCCGGCAGCCGAGGCCTGCACCGCAAACACAAAGCCGTCCGCCCCCTGCTCCCCGTCCGGGTCCGTCGGCCCAATGTCCGGCGTATTGATCCTGAACCGGAACGCCGTGTTGAACACGCCCACATGCACTGGCGTCTGCCAATAGGCGCTTCCGTTCTTCATCGACGGGTCTCCCGTGTGGAGCCGCAACACCCACCCGTCTGCGGTGCTCACATGTTCGGCGTCTCCGTTGAGCGCCAATCCACCCGTGCTCGAAAAATCATCAAACTGAATGATCGCTCCCTCAGCGTACAGAGCCGTTCCCAGCAATACGGCAACGCAAGTGGCCCACTTCAACATGGTGATCCTCCTCCACATTCTGGCGAAAAGCCCCATTTGTCTTTCGATACTCACGACCGCCAGCGGGACGGCCGAGATATTGCGCAGTCTCATAACACTATATCACAGGATTTCGGTCGGTGCCTTCATAATGTCAGGATCAAGACTGGATTTTTCTACGGAAACCGCATTTGCCCTCAGCGCATAGGACAAGCGTGGCGGCAACCACGCTTTACCCATCTTCACATTCTCACACCCGGCCCCAGAGATAAAAACCGGGACGGGGATTAATGGCATTAAGTTAAGCTATCGCCCATAAGTCCGCGACGACAGCGCCTTGACAGCATTGGCGCGAAATGTGGCTTCCTGCGAGAAGGGTTGTCGGTCAAAACCACCAAACCGCAGGAGGCCACGGATGGTCAGTATCGCAAAGGCTCTGCAGAGCATCAAGCACAATCCCCTGGACGTTCTCAATCGGCAAACCATCGAGCGACTCTGCCGCGAGCACGGCTACGAATGGCACGACAGGGAACTCGACCCGGCCACCACCCTCGCCCTGTTCCTGCGGCAGATGTTGCACGGCAAGGTCCCCTGCACCGAGGTCCCGCTGCTGGCTCGAGAGGACTTCACCGCTTCGGCCTATGGCCAGGCCCGCTCGCGCCTGCCGCTGAAGGTCTGTCAGAGGCTGGTGACGCTGGCCGCCGATCGGGCGCGGCCGGCGGTCGATGAGGCCGAGCACCTCGGGCATGGGCTGCGCGTCTGGATCATGGACGGCTCCACGTTGTCGATGCCCGACACCCAAGAGCTGCGTCAGGCCTTCGGACTGCCCGGCGGCCAGATGAAGGATGGCGGTTTTCCGGTGGCGCGGCTGAGGGTGTTGTTCAGCGCGTCCACGGGTCTGCTGCTGGACGTGTCGGCGACGGCGGGTTGCACCGGAGAGCTTTCGCAGGTCTCGTCGATGCACCTGCGCGCGGGGGTCGCTGACCTGTTCCTGGGCGACACGCTCTACGGCACGTATGCTCATTGGGCCCTGCTTTTACAGCGGAAACAGCACGGCCTGTTCCCCATGCACCCGAAACGGATCGTGGACTTCACCGGGTGTCGGGCATTCGTGAAGGAGGGGGCCAAGGGGTCGGCCGGCCTGCCGCGGTCCGAGTGGATCAGGTGGCTGGGATGGCAGGACCAACGGGCGAGGTATTTCAAGCCGCAGCAGAAGCCGCTGTGGATGACCCGGGAGCAGTACGCCGCGCTGCCCGGGTCGATCGTGGTGCGGGAGTTGCGTCGGACGGTGCGGCGCAAGGGCATGGGCCAGGTGACGGTGACCATCGTGACGACGCTGACGGACGCCACGAAGGACCCGGCCAAGGAGCGGGTGGACTTGCGTCTTGGGCGGTGGGAGGTGGAGAGGAACCTGGCGTATCTGAAGACGACGATGGGGCTGGACGTGTTGAAGTGCAAGAGCGAGGCGGGGGCCAGGAAGGAACGGTGCATGTTTGCGTTGGCGTACAACCTGCTTCGCGTGGTGATGCTGGAGGCGGCGCGTCGTCAGAAGCTGGCGGTGAAGCGCCTCCGTTTCAGCCATGCGTTGAAGTGGATGCGTCACGCCCGGCGGGGGGACGCGTTGGCGAAGCTGGTGGTGAATCCGTACCGGCCCGATCGGATCGAACCGCGGTGCAAGAAGCGTCGGCCCAAGCAGTACGATCTGATGCGTCAGCCACGCCGCGTGTTGCGGGAAATGCTGCAGAAACAGGCCAGAGCCGCTTAACTTAATGCCATTAGGGACGGGGACGGTTTTCTCGCTCCCGGCCGACCAGCCGTTAGCCTCGCACATCGAAACGATGCTGGCCGCCTGGAGGGAGGGCGAGGCTCCGGCCGAGCCGTAAGAACAATCTCTTGCGCTTCCTGACACCTCTATCCCGCCCGAAGAGCTGCCGCATTCACTTCCTGTCCTGACCAACGATCAGCACCACGGGCTTGCCGTCGAACTCCAGCTTGCTCTTCAGCTCAAAGCCCTTTTGCAGCTTCCGATACTCGAAGGGCTCCGCACCAAACGGGTCCGCTGTGCGTTTCAGGCTTTCCGGCCCCTGCAACACGACCGCCGCCGCCGCTTTCAGCATCGCCAGCTTCACCCGCATCCGCGCCTCCGCGCCATAGACTCTGTCCATCGCCCCCGCGATGGTCTGGACCAGCACGCCCGCCTTGGCTTGCTTCTCTTGAATCGTCGCTTGATCAAGCAACCCTGGATCATTCGGCCGGTCCATCTCCACGGCCAGCCGATCGTAATAGGCTGCCAGCTCAGCCAGCGCCTTAGCCCTTTTACCGGGATGGGCCAGCACCTGTGCCAATTCCGCCGGCATTGCCTGCTCGCTGCCAAAGAGCGCCAAGACGCTTTCGACATCCCTTTCGCCGGGCTGCTCCAACTCCCGCCGCAACCAGTCCCCTATCGCCCGCTTCTCGCCTCGCACGCAATCCGCCAGTGAGACCGATGCCGGCAATGCATCCAACTGGGCCATCAACTGCTTCAGAACCTCCGGCGTGAGAATCCCCATGTGCTCGGCCGCCTGGTCAATAGCATCGTTCACGATCGCGCACTCGACCAGCTTGCTGATCATGATCGGATCGGTCCCGACATGCCGGCCCAGGGCAAAGACCGCCGCCAGGTTGTCCGTTGCTTCCCCGTCCCCGAGCGCCGCAAAGTCACAGCGCACGGCCAGCAGCGCCGAGTAACTCAACTGCCGGCATTTGCTGAGGTGCGGCAGGTATGCCTCTGGCCCCTCATCCAGGTCCACCCCCCAGTCGCAGCCGCTCATGCCCGCGCCCTGCCGCAGCATCTTCAACGACGGCCGCAGCTTCTCCACCAACTGCTGCGTGTGCTCCCCAAGCCCCATCTCTTTCCACTGCTCCGCCCCTGCCCGATCCTCTTCCTCATTGGGCAGCAGCGCAAACGCCTGCCAATACTTCAGCGCACCGTTGCCAGGTCTGGTCGTTGGCCCTTGCGCCCCGTATGCGCCCCACGAGACGATTAGCATCGACGCCGACACCAACACGAGCATGTGCCATCGCATTTGCATGATATACGCTCCTTCTAACCTATAAAGGCATTCGATAGCCCACATACGCCTTGGCCTGCCCCCGTGCCGGCCGCAGAAGCCTCGCCGCATCGCGTGCCAACGCCGCATCGAGTGCTTCCGCCGACTGAGCGGCGGACCGGGCATATGAGCACATTGTCGGCGGAGTCCGTACCTTCGACACAACCACCTGACGATCCTTTGCCGGATCCCGTTTCACCACCTCATTGCCTTTCGGCCACCACCACACCACCGCAACGGCGATCGCTGCCGCGGCAGCGAGTGCGCCAGCCAGAATCGGCCGCCATACGACCCAACGCGATGCCCGCCGATCCAGTTCTGCCGCCAGTCCTGCTCGCAGCCGCTGGCTCACCTCTCGCGGCCGCAGCCGCAGCAATTCCGCCTCAATCCGATCGGTTTCGTCGCTCATTGCTGCACCTCCTCGGGCAACCACGCTCGCAACGCCTCCAACGCATAGCGATATCGCGACGCGGCGGTGTTGCTCGGGATATCGAGAATTCCCGCAACCTGTTGGAACGTCAGCCCGCCCCAGATCTTCAGCACGACCACATCCCGCTGCTCGTCAGGCAGTCGCCGCAAAGCCGCCTCGACCGCCTCTCGCCGTTCGCCGTCTTGTCCCGATGGCTCGAACGGGCATTCATCCTTGTCGCCAGCCGCGCTCATCTCCCGGCGCGCACGCCGCTCCGTCGTCCTCCGCCAATCCATCGCACACCGCTTCACGCACGCGTACTGGTACGCCACCGGTTCCCCAACCCGCTCCCGGCCACGCCAGAACCGGACAAATGCTTCCTGCACGATGTCTTCGGCATCCGATTGACTCGGCGCCCACCGGCGGGCGAATAGCACCAGCCCCGGCCCATGCTCATTCAGCCAATCTCGCCAGCGGTCGCTGTTCAATGGCTCTCCTCACAGCTATGACGCCGCACGGCATCTGATTTGTCTACAAATCCACGCGGAGGACCGCGTAGAGTGTACTTCGGCACAGCAAGACGGCTACAGCTCCCTCAAATCCCCCACCACCACATCCGGCCGCTTCGGCTCCGGCAGTTTATCCACATCTTCCCGCCTCGCCACCCCCGTCAACGTCAACACCGTCTTCATCCCCACCCGCTTGCCCCCCGCCACATCCGACTCCAGATTATCCCCGATCAACACACACCTCCCCGGCTCCACCCCCAACTTCCGACACAATTCCAAGAAGAACTTCTCCTCCGGCTTCCCACAATACACCGGCTGCACATTCGCCGCATACCCCAATAACTCGCAAAATGCCCCGCAACCAAACTCCAACCCCCGCGGGCCGGGGAAGACCCGATCCGCGCAGATTCCCACCAGCCCCGCCCCATTCCGCAACAGAACCAGCGCCGTCCGCTGTCTTTCCTCCGTCGCATAGACGTTCGACGGGCAACCTGCGACCACAGCATCACATCGCTGCTCGGCGCGTTCCACCCACTCCACATGCCCCTCCAGCAGCTCCTGCATCCCTGTTGTGGCCAGGTTGAAGACACGCGGCCTCGGCCCGTATTGCTCGATCACGTAGGTCGTCGCCGCCTCCGTTGCAGGGTAAATGTGCTCAGGGCTGACGTTCATTCCCATGCGGCCCAGTCGCCGGCTGATCTGCCGCGGGCTGTTCGTGCTGTTGGAGAGGCAGGCGAAGGGCCGGCTCTCTCGCTGAAGCCGCCCGACCAGTTCCGCCGCGCCCTCCAGGACATGATCCTCATGGTAGACGGTCCCGTCCAGGTCCAGCAGCACCGCATCGAATTGTGAGAAATCCATGGGCACAGGGCGGAAGTGTAGTGCCGGCAGGAAGGTTGTCCAGACGACCGCGCCCGCCCCGCGCCACTGCCTTCTGGACGCCTTGCCCGGATACCCGGCATCCCACATGAACGCCGTCGGTCCCTTCTGTCTTCACCTCTCTCGCAGATCCCTCGGAAAGCGGCGTTAACAGAGCCGTTTTGACACGCGCAACCGATTGCCAGGTCGAGCGTTACGCTGTTCGCTTTCGCCGCCCCCGTGCCATATAATGACACACTGGATCGGCCGCCTGCATGGCTCCGATGGTTGTTCGGTCCGGAGCTTGCCCCGCGGCCGGAACCCGCACCGCAACCTGGCAATATCGAGATAGAAGATATGGCTGAAATCACCCCTCCCATTGACCGGATCGAAGACCTCCGGATCGAGCGGGAGTTGCAGGATAGCTACCTCACCTACGCCATGAGCACCATCATGGACCGGGCGCTGCCCGATGTCCGCGATGGCCTCAAACCTTCCCAGCGCCGAATCCTCGTCGCCATGAACGACCTGAACCTCGGCCCGCGCACCAAGCACATCAAGTGCGCCAAAATCTCCGGCGACACCAGCGGCAACTACCACCCCCACGGCGAAGCCGTCATCTACCCCACCCTCGTCCGCATGGCCCAGGAGTGGGCCATGCGCTACCGCCTCATCGACGGCCAAGGCAACTTCGGCTCCAACGACGGCGATCCCCCCGCCGCCATGCGTTACACCGAGGCCCGCCTCGCCGCCGTCGCCATGGAGATGCTCAGCGATCTCAACCTCGACACCGTCGACTTCCAGCCCAACTACGACGAGCGCCTCATGGAACCTGCCGTCCTGCCGAGCAAGATGCCCAACCTGCTCGTTAACGGCTCCACCGGCATCGCCGTCGGCATGGCCTGCAATCTCCTCCCCCACAACCTCCGCGAGATCTGCAACGCCATCATCAAGGTCATCGATGACCCCGATTGCTCCCTCAGCGAGCTGCTTAAACTCGTCCCGGGCCCCGATTTCCCCACCGGCGGCATCATCTGCGGCCGCGATGGCATCATCGAGGGTTACAGAACCGGCCGCGGCCGACTCACCCTCCGCGCTAGAATCAAAGTCGAACAGCATAAAAACGCCAAAGATATCGTCGTCATCGAAGAGATCCCCTACGGCATCATCCGCAAAACCATCGTCGAAACCATCGCCGAGTGCGTGAAAAGAGATGTCATCACCGACATCTCCGACGTCAACGACCACAGCGGGCGCGAACACAAGTGCCGCATCGTCGTGGACCTCAAACGCGACGCCGACCCCAACATCGTCATCAACCAGCTCTACGAGTACACCCCCTGTCAGATCACCGTCAGCATGATCAACATCGCCCTGGTCAACCGCCAGCCGCGGACCATGGGCCTCAAGGAGCTGATCCAGCATTTCATCGAGCACCGCAAGGAAGTCATCACCCGCCGCACGCGCCACCTCCTCAAAAAAGCCCAGCAGCGAGAGCATATCCTCGAAGGCCTCATCTACGCCGTCTGCGACATCGACGAAGTCGTCCGCCTCATCCGCTCGAGCAAAACCCGCGATGAAGCCATCGCCAAACTGCGCACCCGCGCCTTCCACATCGTCGTCAAAGCCCCCACTGACCGCGTCGCCACCCTTGTCCCCAACAAGTACCTTTCCTACGACGGCAACGTCTTCCCCAACGATGCCGGCCAGATGCGCCCCGTCCGCCTCACCCAGCCCCAGGCCGAAGCCATCGGCCGCCTCCAACTCATCCAACTCGTCGGCCTCGAACTCGAGAAGCTCGTCGCCGACATCAAGTCCGTCGCCGAGGAAATCCAAGGCTACCAGACCATCCTCGGCTCCGAATCCGAACTGCTGGACATCATCCGCGAAGACATCTACGAGCTTAAAGACAAGTACGGCGACGACCGCCGCACCGAAATCGGCGGCCATGTCTCCGACCTCAACATGGAAAGCCTCATCGCACAGGAAGACGTCGTCGTCACCGTCTCCCATGCCGGGTACGTCAAGCGGCTCCCCATTGACACCTATCGCTCCCAGGGCCGCGGCGGCCGCGGCATCAAGGGCACCGAGGCGCGCGAAGGCGACTTTGTGGAGCACCTCTTCGTCGCCAACACCCATGACCACCTGTTGTTCTTCACCAACCAGGGGCGCGTCTATACCCAGCGCGTCTACGACGTGCCAGAAATGTCCCGCACCAGCGCCGGCCGATCCATCGCAAACCTCCTGCAGTTCCAGGAAGGCGAGAAAATCGCCAACGTGCTGGCCATCAAAGATTTCACCCAGCAGGAGCAGTTCCTCATGTTCGCCACCGCCAAGGGCGTCGTGAAGAAAACCGCACTCTCCGCCTACGCCAACATCCGACAGAGCGGCATCATCGCCATCGGACTCGAAGACGGCGACTCCCTCATCGGCGTCGAAATCACCAACGGCAAAGACCAGATCCTCCTCGGCACCCAGAAAGGCATGGCCATCCGCTTCGAGGAAAGCAACGTCCGCGCCATGGGCCGACCCGCCGGCGGCGTCAAAGGCATCGAACTCGAAGACAAAGACGAAGTCGTCAGCATGATCGTCGTCCCCCACGGCGAAAACTCCGCCAACTGCATGGTCCTGACCGCCTGCGTCAACGGCTTCGGCAAACGCACCCCCGTCGAGGCATATCGCCTCATCCGCCGCGGCGGCAAAGGCGTCATCAACATCAAAACCACCAACCGCAACGGCGACGTCGTCGGCATGAAAGTCGTCTGCGACGATGATGAGCTCATGCTCATCACCGAAAAAGGAATCCTCATCCGCACCCCCGTTTCCGAAATCCGCGAAACCGGCCGCAACGCCACCGGCGTACGACTCATCAAAATCGACGAAGGCGACCGCCTCGTCGCCATGGCCAAGATCGACGCGGACGAGTCCGATCCCTCCTCGCAGTCCGACGCCTCTGCTCCCGAACCGCCTGGCGGCCAAGCGCATCCCCCGGCATAACTCAGCACGTCCGCCACGGCAGGGGGGATCCCACCGCTCCGTCGCTCCAGCAGACCTCATCAAAGCGGTCCGATCGCCGTGCCGGCCCGCCCCCCGACCCCAACCACAGTCAACCGGGCCGCTCCGAAGGGTTCGGAACGGCCCGGCTGCTTTCTCTCCCACGACCATCTCAGTCGCCGCTCGTCCGGGTCGGCTACAGCACCGGCACATCCGAGAACAACTGCGACAACACGGACGGCTCGTCCTGCTTCTTGGCCGCCTGCTGCACGATCACCACATCCTCCGCGGCCGGTTCATCCGCGGCGAGCTTGCCCGTCTGGCCCAGGAACGCTTTGTCGATCAAGAAGTAATCGTCAGCGTTCACAATGCCATCATAATTCAAGTCGCCGTTCTGGAAGCCGGGAACCTGCGTGATGAATCCGGCGTCGATACGGAAGTAATCGTCCGCGTTCACCACGCCATCCTCGTTCTCGTCGCCGTTCCACGAGTACTTCACGAGGATGTCGTTCTTGGTGAGATCAAAGCCGTGGAACTTGATGTACCAGGCGCCTTCGCCGCTGCCCTTATCGTTGATCATCGACGCCAGGCCGGTGTACTTCTTGGCGTCGAGCTTGGCCGTGGAGCTGGTCAGGCCCTTGCCCGCCCAGGTTCCGCCAGCGCGGCCGGACTTGATGGCGTTGAAGACATTGGCGTACACGGCGGCTCGCGTCGCCGCGTCGGCCGTGACGATCATGTCGCCATCAGTCAGGTCGAGGGCGGCGTTGAGGCCGATGCTCAGAGCACCGGTCTTGAGGACCTTGTCGCCGCCCACGGTCAACGAAACCATTGCGGTGTCGTTGAGGGTGAGGGAAGCGAGGCTGGCGGTGGCGGCGAACAGGACGTTCGCAGCACCCTTGGCCTCGACCGCGCCGTTGACGCCGGCCAGTTGCACCGCCGCCACGTTGTTGAGGTTGACGTTGGTGGTGCCGAAGACGGCCAAGGCGTCGGAGACGGTGACGGCCTCGCCGCCGTTGGCGCCCTTGAGGATCACCGACGCGCCCGCGCCCGCGGCGCCGTTAATGGTCAGGTTACCGTTGGCCAGCGCGCCGCCGGTGGTG
>Ga0315284_10012374_pt1 | contig 12150 bp, 6 predicted proteins | sample YL17G09_16_MG_FD_203696 | JGI IMG/M metagenome (GOLD analysis project Ga0315284, IMG submission 203696) | Sediment microbial communities from Yellowstone Lake, YNP, Wyoming, USA - YL17G09_16 | ecosystem: Environmental > Aquatic > Freshwater > Lake > Sediment | place: USA: Wyoming | collected...
TCACGCCCATCGACCTGGCGACCATGGGCGAGGGGACCAACTGCGCGTACATGGCCGACCGCGGACCCAATCCTGACGAGGCGGGCCGGCACAAGGTGGCCCGGTTCCTCCTGGAGCGCCACCTGAACGCCGACACGCCCGAGGCCCGCAAGGTCAAGGGTGTCGCCCTCTGCTGGGCGGCAGGGCAGGGCGATGTGGCCCTCGTTCAGCGGCTGCTCGACGCCGGGGCCGATATCAACGCCATGAGTGATGACAAGCAGACGCCCCTCGTCTGCGCCATGGAACGCCGCGTCTGGGAGGAGAGCCACACGACCGACGACGGGGCGCCCCGCCGGTACCTGGCCGTCATGCGGCTCCTGCTTTCGCGCGGCGCCGCCGTGACGGCCAAGGACGGCGACGGCAACACGGCCGCATCGCTCGCCCGGTTGTTCCACGACAAGGACGTTCTGGAACTCCTCTCCGCGCCGGGTTCCCGGCCGCCGCAGGCGGGTCTTCCGGAATGAAACGGCCTGCTGCCATGCCCATTAATACGACAGCGCTAGATTGCGATTTGCGCGGCGGTTCGGGAGAACCGCCGCGTACAATACGGAAGTAGCGCTGTCATATTAAGGGGAAGGACCATGACAGGCGACCCTCTGTTCATGGGCCGTGGTGATGACCTTCATCGGCGGCGGCACAGGAGCCTGGACCGACGGACCCCGGCTAGCGTGTACGGACTGACGGAGCCGGGCTCGAGCGGAAAACATCTTGTGCAGACGGCGAGAAGTGATAGAATCGAGACAGGCGACGGGCGTTTCGTCGCCGCGCGTGCTGCTGTTGCTCCGGTCGCCCTCCGGGTTCCCTCCGCAACAGCAGCGGGAACGTTACCCATGGCGGCGGTTCCACCTTATTCCAGGTCGGAAACTGTCCAGCGCATGGGGACAATCTAAGGTTACCGGAAGGGGGGTATCATGCCGCAACCCGTTCAGAACGAGGTATCCGGTCAAGACCTGGCGCAGTTGGAGCAGTTTCGAACGGCTTGCGCGCGGTTGATTTTGGAGCTCAAGCATGTGATCGTCGGCCAGGATCAGGTCGTTGAGGAGGTCCTGGTGGCGATGTTCTCGCGGGGCCACTGCCTGCTGGAAGGCGTGCCTGGCCTGGCCAAGACCCTGCTGGTGCGGACACTGGCCCAGGCGCTGTCGCTGGAGTTCAAGCGGATCCAGTTTACGCCGGACCTCATGCCGTCGGACATCGTCGGGACGGAGATCCTCCGCGAGGACCGGGCCACCGGCGAGCGGCAGTTCGTCTTCGTCCGGGGCCCGCTGTTCGCCAACGTCGTGCTGGCCGACGAGATCAACCGCACGCCCCCGAAGACCCAGGCCGCGCTTCTGGAGGCCATGCAGGAGCATCGCGTGACCGCCGGCGGCAAGGAACACATCCTGACCGAGCCGTTTCTCGTTCTGGCGACGCAGAACCCGATCGAACAGGAGGGCACGTATCCGCTTCCCGAGGCCCAACTCGACCGGTTCATGTTCCACGTGAAGGTGGATTACCCGTCCTTCGACGAGGAGGTGGAGGTGGTCCGCCGCACCACGGTGCGGCGCGACCAGAAGGTCGATAAGGTTCTGAGCGGCGAAGACATTATCGCGTTGCAGAACCTGGTGTATTGCATTCCGGTGCCCGATCACGTCTATCAGTACGCGGTGACGCTTGTGCGCAAGACCCGCAAGAACGATCCGCAGTCGCCGCAGTATGTCCGGGATTGGGTGGCGTGGGGAGCCGGGCCGCGGGCGTCGCAGTACCTGATTCTGGGCGCCAAGGCGCGATCCATCCTGTACGGGCGCGGCTACGCCTCCGTCGAGGACGTGAAAGCCGTGGCAAGGCCGGTTCTGCGGCACCGGATTCTCCTGAACTTCAATGCCGAAGCCGAAGGGCAGACGTCGGACGCGGTCATCGAGCGGCTGCTGACGGAAGTGCCCGGGATCGAGGAGTAGCCGTGCGGGGCCAACACTCGCCGCATCCGGGAGGTCGCTGCCATGGCCGATCACCGCGAGCGCCGGATCGATCGCCGCGTTGTTGAACGGCTGAGCCACCTGGAGTTGCGCGCCCGGCTGGCCGTCGAGGGTTATTACTCAGGCATTCACAAAAGTCCTTATCACGGATTCAACGTCGAGTTCGCCGAGTATCGCGAGTATTCCCCGGGCGACGATCCGCGGTACCTCGATTGGCGGGTCTTGGCGCGGTCCGACCGGTTCTTCGTCAAGCAGTTCGAGGCCGAGACGAACCTGAACTGCTACATCCTCCTCGACGCCAGCGGATCGATGGAGTTCGGGCACAGCGGCGCCACGCGCCTCGACTACGCCGCATCGCTGGCGGCGGCCCTGTCGCTGCTGATGCTGCGGCAGGGGGACCAGGTCGGCCTCATTACGTTCGATACGCAGACGCGGGCGTTCATCCCGCCGCGCGGCAATGCGCGCCATTTCGTCGCCATCCGCGAGATTCTGGAACGGGTCCGTCCCGGCGGCGACACCCGCCTGGCCGCGGTCCTGCACGAGACGGCCGAGCGCGTCCGCCGCCGCAGCCTCATCGTGATCCTCAGCGATTTCCTCGATCATCCCGAAGAGGTGATGCGCGGTCTCCAGCACTTCCGCCACCGCCGGCACGAGGTGATCGCGCTGCACCTGCTGGATGACGCCGAGATCGAGTTTCCGTTCGACCGCGTCACGCTTTTCGAAGGGATGGAGCGCGGCGAGGAGGTCGTGGTGGATCCGCGCCTGGTGGCCGAGGCGTACCGGGCCAGGTTCTCCGCGTTCCTCGATGACTTGAAGCGCGGCTGTGCGGAGAAAAACATCGACTACCAGCGGATGCGCCTCTCGGAACCGTTTGACCGCGCCCTGACCACGTACCTGGGTTGGCGCAAGTACAAGGCTTCGGGAGGAACACGCCGATGAGTTTCCTCCATCCCGAGTTCCTGTACTTGGCGCCGCTCGTGGCGGTCCCGATCCTGATTCATTTGCTGAACCGGGTCAGGTACCGCCGTATGCGGTGGGCGGCCATCGACTTTCTGCTTGCGACCGAGCGGCGGGCGGTCCGCCGGGCGCGCCTGCGGCAGATTCTCCTGATGGCGCTGCGGACGCTCGTCCTGGCCGCGGCCCTCGGGGCGCTCGCCCAACCGATCCTGAGCGGAAGTCTGGCCCCCCTTTTGGGCGACGGCACGCAAGTCGTCGTCCTCCTCGACGCCTCGGCCAGCATGTCGGCGGCCGACGCGTCCAGCGGCGCCTTCGACCGGGCGAAACGCGAAGCGGCGGCCGCCATGACCGCGTTGCCGCGCACCGCTCGGGCCGGGGCCGGCCTCTTCACGACGCGGTGCGACTGGCTTTTCCGAGATCCGATCCAGGATCATGCCGCTGTTGCGGCAGGGATCGAGGCGGCCAACCTGACTGCCTGCGGCACCGACGTCCCCGGCGCCTTGCGCGCGGCCGCCGAGTCTCTGACGCGCACCGGCGGGGGCGGAACCATCTGGCTCCTGACGGACCTGCGAGACGCGGGTTGGCGAACCGGCGGCCCCGGCGCCTGGAACGAGGTGCGCCAGGCGCTTCGGCTGGCCGGCCATCCGCGGATCGTCATCACCGACGTGGCGCCCGCCATCGCGTCGAACTACTCGGTCGCCCGAGTCGCCCTGATGCCGGATCTCCTCGTGGAAGGCGATGTTCCCGGCGTCACCGTCACGGTGGCGCTTGAAGGCCGCCTGGGCGCCACGCGCGTGGGACTCTATTTCGACGGGCGCCTGGTCGACACGCGGCCCGTCGAGTTCACCGGGCCGGGCACGGCCGATGTGATGTTCCATCTGCCCGTCCTTAAAGAGGGCCCCTGCGCCGCCTGGGTGGAACTTGAACGGGACTCGATTCCCGGCGACGACCGGTACTTTTTTCTGATCCGCCCGGCGCACGGGCTGCCTGTTCTTCTGGTGGATGGCGCACCGTCAGGCGTCGCCTTCGAGGGGGCCAGCGATTTTCTGGCGGCGGCCCTGCGCCCGGCGCCGGCGGAAGGGAGCGCTCGGTCTCCGTTCTCGGTCAAGGTCATTTCGGCGGGCGAACTGGCCGGAACCGCACTCGGCGACTATGCGGCCGTTTGCCTGGCGGATGTGCCGCGGTTAAACCCCGCCGCGGCCGAATCGCTCCGTGCCTACGTCGCGGCCGGAGGGCTGGCGATGGTTTTCCCGGGCCTGCATACCGACCCGGCGGCATGGAACGAGGCGGTGCTGCCGGGGGTGCGGATGGAATCCGCCGTCCAGGCGGACGGCGACAAGCGGATGAGAATCAACTGGACTTCTCCGGCGTCCCCTGTCACCGCCACGTTGGCAGCCGAAGGATTGGACCGTGTGGCGGTCGCGCGCCAATTCCGACTGACCGTCGAGCCTCCCGGCGAGGTCCTGGCAACGACCGACGGCGGCGGGCCGTTCCTCGTGCATGTTCCATTCGGTAAGGGCAAGATCTACATCTTCGGTGTTTCGTGCCGGCCCGACGTCTCGAACCTGCCGCTGACGCCCGTCTTCCTCCTGGCGACCCACCGGGCGATCCGGTCGCACCTGGCCGACGTCAGCGAACCCCTGTGTTTGCCAGCGATGACGCGGCTGGAGTTCCCGCTCCAACCGGGAAAGCACCGAATCCTCACCCCGCAGGGGAAGTCCTTGCCGCTCGCGATCCTGGAGAATCAGCCGGGCAAGGCAATGTTCGCTGAGACGGACTGCGCGGGCATTTACCAGGTGGTCTCGGAGGAGGTCGCCCCGGGCCAGGGCGGAGCGGGTATTCCCGTGGCGGCGGTGAATGTTCCGCCGGAGGAATCGTCCCTCGCGCGAATCGAGCCGCGCGAGGTCCGCCAGTTGCTCGAAGGCTCGTCCGTGCATTTTTTGGAACCGGACCACGTCGGCCGCCTGGACGCCGACCCGGGCGTTCGGAGCGCCGCCTCGGGCTTTCCGCTTGCGGGTGCGGCGATCCTGTTCTTGATCGCCGAGGTTGTGACGGCGTGGAGCATGAGTCGGACCGGTTCCGGCCAGAGAGGGGCCTCATTGCCGGGGGCCGGTCCTGTGACCAGTGCTCCGTGACACTTGAAACGATGGATAGCAGGGTGGCATGGTCACGCTTTTGCGTGACCATGCGGCGCTGACGGGCCGGGCGCCATTCGCGGCACATGGTCACGCAAAAGCGTGACCATGCCACCCATCAATTGACGTGTGACAGAGCACCAGTTAGACGGGGGCGTCAGTCTTCGTGGTTACGACAACCGTCATCTTCGATTGCCCGGTGACGCCGTGGCTGGTCGGCGTGGTCGGGGCGGCGGCCGTGACGGCCGCGATCGTCTTCCTGCATCGCGATGCAGCGCACCTGGCGCGGCTTCGGCGTGTTGCGATCCTGGCGACGGTTCTTGTGGCCGGCACGATGCTCGTGGGCCTGGCTCTTGGTCCGACGCTGATCCGCACATGGGAGGATCCCGAGAAACCGCGCTGCGCGGTGCTGTTGGACGGCTCGCGGAGCATGCTCCTGGCGGATGATTATTCCGGTGCGGCGGCCGACTGGCTGCTGCGCCGCACGGCGTCCGGCGTGCCGCAGGCCACGCGGCGCGACGTCGTCCGACTGCTCCTGGAAGGTGGGGCGGAGGCGTGGCCGGCCGCCGTCGCGAGACAGTTCGATGTTTCCGCCTGGCGGTTCGCCACGTCGCTGGAGGCGACGGCGATCGGCGACGCCGAGGCGCCGTTCGACGTCGATCCGGAAGGCTATGCGACGGCCCTGGGCGACGCGTTGGCCGAGGTCGGCTCCGGTTCGGGCGGCAGACCGCCCCAAGCGGTTATCCTCCTGAGCGACGGGGCATGGAACACCGGCCGCGACCCGCACGAGGTTGCCCGCCGTCTCGGGCAACTCGCCGCGCCGGTGTTTGTTGTGGGTGTGGGCGATCCGACGCCCCCGCGCGATGCCCGCGTCCTGGACTTGCGGGGACCGAAGACCGCCCTGTTGGGCGACGAAGTGCTGCTCACCGCTCGCATCGCCGGCACCGGCCTGGGGGCCGTCCGTCTGCCCGTGGAACTGACAAACGGCGGGAAGGGGGTCGAACGCAAGGACGTCGCGGTCCCGCTGTCGGGGCAACCGGTCACCGTCAACTTCACGTTTGTTCCGGAGGCGCCCGGCCGGTTGGCTTTCCAGGTCCGCGTGCCTCCTCAGGAGGGGGAACGCGATGTGTCCAACAACCAGGCGACCGCCACCGTGGACGTGGACGAACGCAAGATTCGCGTCCTCTTGATCGACGGCGAACCGCGATGGGAATTCCGGTTTCTGCGCAACGTGCTGGAGCGCGACCCGGCCGTCGCGCTGACCGTGTGCCTGCTGCGCCCGGGGGTCGGCCCGATCGCCGGCGAAGGATACCTGGCCGAACTGCCAACCGAGAACAAGGGGTTGGCGGACTATGACCTGGTGATCCTCGGCGACGTGCCCCGCGACAAGATGCCGGAGGGGTTCCTGAAGGCGCTGTCGGACATGGTCAGACAGCGATCCGGCTCGCTCGTGGTTGTGGCCGGTCGGGGCGAACACTACCGTCGCCTGGCCGGTACGCCGGTCGCGCCGATCCTGCCGGTCATGCTGGAAGATGTTGACGCGGGCGCCGGGGTGAAAACCTCAGAGCCGTTCCGGCCTGAACTGACGCAGGACGGCCTGACGGGACTCGTCACGCGGCTGGCGTCCTCCGCGGAGGAGAACGACTCGGCGTGGTCCCGTCTGCCGCGGATTCAGTGGTCGGCGGGCATGGGAGGGCTGGCGCCAGGGGCCTCGGCGCTGCTGGTCCACCCGTATCGGCTCGCGGGCGCGGAGAAGATGCCGCTTCTGGCAGTCCATCGCGTGGGCGAGGGAAAGGTGATGTTTCTGGGTTTCGAAGAGACTTGGCGGTGGCGGAAGATCGTCGGCGACGAGTTTCACTATCGGTTCTGGGCCCAGGCGGTCCGCTGGATGACCAAGCGTCCGTTCAGCGATGGCGATCCGCGGACTCGAATCTCCATCGACCGGACCGCTTGTGACGTTGGCGAAACCGCCCAGGTCGAGGTCTATTGCCTGGGGCTTGACGGGTTCCCACTCCAGGGGGGGGCGGTGTGGCTGAAGGTTACGGACGGTGAGGGCCGGTCGGACCAGGTGGCTGCGCCGGCGGCCCCCGGCGGATGGGGCGTCTATCGTGCCATGTTCAAGCCTGCGCGGCCCGGCACGTACCGCATGCAACCGATTGTCTCGGCCTACGGCGACCAGCCGCTCCCGCCGACGGTTTCCTTGACCGTGGCGCGAGTCGATCTGGAGAAGGACTTCCTGGCCCAGAACCTTGCAGCCCTGAAGGCCATCGCAGAGGCGAGCGGCGGCCGGTACCTCACCGTTGCCGAGGCGGACCAGTTGCCGTCGCTCCTGGCGGCCAGGAAACAACCTCGCATGATTACGGATGAATACTCGCCGTGCCGGCACTGGGCATACTACAGCGTGCTGGCAATTCTGCTCGGCGCGGCATGGCTGATCAGAAAGAGGAGCGGACTGGCATGACCCGAGGCAGCCCGATTATATTGCCGTCGGCCTTGCGGCGGGTACTCGACCGGTACCGGCTGCGATGGCGCTGGGTGAAGTTCCAGCGCGGGCTCCTGCTGACGCTCGGAGTGCTTGCCATGGCGGTCGGGTTGGCGATTGCCGCCGACCGGCTGCTTCGGCTGGACCCGGCGCTGCGCGCCGCGGCGCTGGCGATCTTTGTCGCCGTGTTCGTCGCGGGTCTGGCATGGTGGGTGCTGTGGCCCGTTGCGCGGCGGATTTCCGACCGGAATGCGGCTGTGCGTCTCGGCCGTCATTTTCCGAAGATGGAGGAGGATCTGGTCAGCGCCGTCGAACTCAGCGCCAGCCAGTCGCGCGATAACGGGATTTCGCGGTCGCTCGTCATTTCGATTATCGAGCGGATCGCCAATCGGGCGAACGTCGCCGTGAATCCCCGCGCCGCGGTTCCGCTACGACCCATTGTGGCGGCGATGGCGCTGTTTGTGGCTGTTGCAGCGGCGATTCTGACCGCCTACCTGGCGCAGCCCGAAGCCGTTGCAAACGCCCTGGCCCGGCTGTTTCAACCCACACGTGAGGTGCCCTTCTTCTCGTACACGACGCTGACGGTGTCGCCGGGAGACCAGGTGATCCGGACGGGCGATGCGGTTGAAGTGAATGTCAACCTGGGCGGCCGCGTGCCGCAGACGGCGATTCTCAAGGTCCGCACCGGCGACCGCGACCTCGCCGTGACGCTGGCGTGCGCCGAGAGCCGGGCTGAGTGGCGCAGCGAACCGCTCTTCAGCGACCTGGCGTACCGCGTTCTCGCCGGCGACGCCGTTTCAGAGTGGCACAGCGTGCGCGTGGTGCCGCCGCCGGCGCTGCGCGCCAAGTCGGCCGTGCTCCGCGATCCGGACTATGCCGGCGGCAGCGAGCGGCGGGTCGACCCTGTCCAGGGTCCGATCGAGATCGTGGCGGGCACGTCCGTTGTCCTGCAAGGCGAGCCGCTCGCGCGGGGTGATGACAGCCGATTCCAGTGCGAGGGCGAACTGGTGGCCGGCGACGCCCGCCTGCCGCTTCGGCCCGATGCCTCAGGCCTCCTCGTTTCGCCGCGCATCGTTCCGGCGGCCAGCGTGGAATACGCCGTCAACCTGAAGGACGGATTTGGTCTGGCCAGCCGCACCTCGGACAGCGTCTTCATTAAGGTTCGGCCCGACGCCGTCCCGAAAGTTTCAATCACCAACCCGGGCCGCGATGTCATCCTTCTGACGGGGGAGTGCGTGGAACTGGCGGCCGAGGCCCGGGACGAGTTTGGTGTGCGGTCTCTGGTGCTCCGTACCCGCCGGGTCAAGCGGCGCGAGGGCGAAGTCGTGCCGGCCGACGCTGCGGCGGCGCCCGTCGAATCTTCGGCAGGGGGGCCTTCGTGGGACCGCTGCACGCTCAAAGAAGGCGGCGCCAATGTTCCGCTTCTCCAGGCCAACGCGACCCTGAACCCGGTTGCCCTTGGCATGGAACCCGGCGATGTGCTGGAGTACCGGGCCGAGGCGGCGGACTTTGCGGGCGAACCGTCTGTCCGGTTGGGCGCCTCGCGGGTTTTCCGCCTGATCCTCCTGAGCGAGGCCCAACACCGCGACCGCGTTATGGCCTCCCTCCGCGAACTCCGGGTGGAACTGCTCCGCCGCGCCGCCGAACAGCGGGCCGAAGCCGCCAAGACCGGCGAACTCGTTGCGGCGCCGAAACCCGTGACGGCAGCCGCACGCAGCGCCGAGGATCGAGAAACCGCCCTGGCGCGCCGCACCGAATCAGTGGCCCGGAAGATCGAGTCGCTGATCCCTGAAGCGGCGCGGAATCCCGCGATCCCGCCCTCCGCGCTGTCCGAACTGGAACGGATCAGCCGGGCCGTGTCGTCGGTCGCGTCCGGGCAGATGGCGTCGGCCTCCAAGCGTCTGGGCGAAGCGGCCGCCGCATCGCCACAGGCTCAGACCGCGCCGCTCCAGGACGCCCAACGATCCGAGGCCGAGGCCGCCGACCGTCTCGAAAGCCTTGCGGCAGCGGCCCGGAGGCTTGAGAGTAACGCCGTTCTGGAAGCCCTGGCGGCAGCCGCCGAGCGCCTGGCCGCTCAACAACGGGAACTCAAGGAAACCACGGTCGCGCTGGCTCCCAAGACCATGGGTAGTGACCCGAAAGACCTGAGCAACGAGTTGAAGGGGGCCCTGGGCCGGCTGGCCGGCGCGCAGCAGATCGTGAAGTCGGGTGCGGATTCCCTGGCGGCTGACATCCAGCGGGCGGCCGAGATACTGGACTTCACGGCGCCTCCCGACGCCGCAGCCGCGCGGCAGGCCGGCGAGCAACTCGAATCCGACAAGGTGGCCGCGAAAATGACCGATCTGGAGCGTGCGGACCGCGAGAACATTCTCTTTGCACGCCTGCCCAGACACGACGAGATCGTGAAGTCGCTCTCGGAAATTGCCAAGACCCTCCGTCGCTCCGAAGAGGCGACGTCCATGGAGGTTGTGGCGAAGGAACTCGATGAGTTCATCCGACGGCAAAAAGAGATCAACGCCGGGGTGGAGGGTGTCATCCGCGACCCCCTCACGTTGCACCCCAACCCCGCCGCCCAAGGCGCCAAGCAGGGCGGGCTGGCACGCGAGGTCTCGGAGCAGGCGGCTGCCTTGGAGTGGCTGGCCCAGGAAATCGAGGGATTCGAATCGGCTACGGCCGGCCGACTCACGGCGGCTTCGGGCGAGATGCGGGAGGGCGCGGCCGGCCTAGTCGCGAGCCGGTGGCCCGACGGTCTCGAGCATGGACTCAAGGCGCTGGCGCTCCTGGAAGACGCGCGGAGCCGGTTCCGGAATGAGAGCGACACGATGTGCCAGGCGGGGCAGCGTCGCCAGTCGCTCCAGGCCCAACTCCTTCTATGCGAAATCCTGACGGGGCAGAAGCAGGTTAACCGTGATACGATCGACGTGGATGAGAACCGCGGAAAGAACCTTGATGCCTTCACCCGGCGAGCCATGGCCCTGGCCGCGCGGCAGAGCGGGTTGCGCACAAAGGCCCGGCGGCTCGAAGAAATGATCGGGCCGTCCAGCCCGGCTGCGGCCGTCGTCGGCAAAGCCGGAGAGAAGATGAACGCCAGCCGCCTGGCGCTGGCCGACGGCGACACAGGCAAGGACACACGCGTCGTCCAGCGCCAGGCGGTGGCGCTGCTGGAGCAACTGATGAAGGAGCAGCAGGGAGCCTCGTCCGGCATGGGCCTTGCCGGCATGCGGATGAGGGCAATGATGCAAATGATGATGCAGCCGGGGATGATGCCGGGCGGTTACACGGGAGGCTCTAACGCGCCCGTCCTGCCCGCGCGCATCGACAAGACCGGCGATGAGGCCTGGCGGAAGATAGGGTCGCGATTCGAAGGGAACCTGGCCGAGGGCGCCGAGGAGTCGTACCCGGTGATGTTCCGCGATCTTTTGAACGCGTATTTCGATCGCCTCAGGCGGGAGCCCGCGAAATGAGAACCATCGGATGGAGCCTCGGGGGAATGCCGGCGGCGCTGGTGGCGCTGACGATCGCGGCAGGGGCCTGGGCTGCGCCGCCGGATACCGCGAGGCCGGACACCCGCGTCACGCCGGAACTGGAAACGGCCGTCCAGCGCGGCCTGGAGTACCTGGCCCGGACGCAGAAACCCGACGGGACGTGGCCGGATCAATACGGTCAGGTGAGCGGCATCGTCGGCCTGGCCATGATGACGTTCCTTGCGCACGGAGAGGTGCCGGACGACAGCAGGTACGGCCGCGTCATCCGCCGCGCGGTGAACTACATGGTCACTACGCAATCCGAGAACGGCCTGCTTGCGGGGCGTTCGGAGTCGAGCCCCATGTACAGCCACGGCTTTGCGACGCTGGCCTTGGCGGAGGTGTACGGGGTCATCGACGATCCGCGTGTCGGCCCGGCCCTGAAAAAGGCCGTCGGGTTGATCGTCCGGTCGCAGAACCAGTTGGGCGGCTGGCGTTACAGCGTGGACGCGACCGACGCCGACACGACCGTGTCCGGAGCACAGATGCTCGCGTTGCGAGCGGCCGCCAACGCCGGCATGGAGGTGCCGGTCGAAACGATTCGGCGGGGGGTTCGATATTACATGAACTGTTTCTGCCCGGGCGGCGGCTTCGGCTATACGGGCGCCGACAGCCCCAGCGCCGCGCGGGCCGGCATCGGCCTCCTGGTCCTCAGCCTGTCGGGCCAATATCGTTCGCCAGAGGCCAAGGCCACGGCCGAGTACCTTTTTGCCGGAGGATACCAAGACAGAAGTTACTATCTATATGCCGCTTATTATGGTTCTCAGGCAATGTTCCAGGCCGGCGGCAAGTATTGGCAACTCTGGAATGAGACCATGACGCCTTCGATCATCGCCATGCAGCAGCCCGACGGCTCGTGGTCCGGGGCTTACGACAGCGGCGGGCCGACCGGCGGCACGGCCATGGCGCTTCTGGCCATCGAGGTGAACTACAACCTGTTGCCCATTTACGAGCGGTGACGTCGCGCCGCGAGGCCCGCTCTGGCGCCGTGGCTCCGTACGTGTTTAGCGTGCCAAGCACAACTTGTCATTCTGAGCGAGCGAGCGCGAGCGAAGAATCTC